>VOFK01001666.1_pt1 | contig 24184 bp, 42 predicted proteins | sample 5384121 | NCBI WGS metagenome assembly VOFK01 (sample SAMN12384730, study PRJNA508395) | human gut metagenome | isolation source: healthy gut J | host: Homo sapiens | reverse complement strand
AGTCGTCAACCTGACTGACGTGGATTCGCTGGGCGCAGACGGCGCGGGTTGTCGTTCACGACAACGGAAGATGGCTGCTTTGCCTTGAGTCGATGGACGCCTCACTCAGCGAGCCGACAGTGCCCATGCTGAAATAGCCGTGCTTATCCATCGGGGAGACCTCGGTGATGTATTACACGTCATGGTCGTAAAGGCGCTGGATATCGCCGGGGATGTCGCGGTACGCGGGCATGAAGTCGCCCCAGCCGCCGTTGCGCGCACCGGCGCTGGAAAACCATGAGCTTCCGTTGGAAGCGCCGTTGAGCGAATCATCGGCATAGAACTCAAACGGGTACACGTCCAGCAGGTACCATCTTCGCCGATATCACCCCTGCCGCGCGTTATCGCGGACACGAGCGCCGGGGCAGCAACTGCCGCGTCCATGCCTATCAGCCAACCGTCCTGCACGCGGCCCGCGGCCTCCTCGGCGGTGGTGAGCTTAATTTTGCGTATATTTCTCTGTAGTCTGCCATTTTCGTTTTCCTTTCCTTATCTTACAGAATATCGCCCCCCGGCGCAATAAACGCGCCATGGCGCGGTAAACCTTTATTTGCGGCGGCTGCGCTGGCGGCGCTCGGAATACATGCGGTTGCTGTCCGCATGCGGCTGTCGGACTCCTGCATGAACTTCTGAGCAATCCTCAAACGCCTTGTCCGCACTGGGGCGGATCCGCCGCGAGGCGGGGCCGTGCGCGGCGTGAGAACGCGCTCTCCCGCAGGCGGGCGGCGCGGCGGCGCGGGCGGGAGTCGGCTGCGCCTGCTTGACGGAGAGGGTTTATCTTCCCGCCTCATTTATGCTGATCACACGCGCACCTTCACCGTCTGCCGACGGAGAGATGGTCGTTCATGTTCACCACGTAGCTGTTGGCCACCCGGAGATGTGCACAAGGCCGTTTTCCCCTCCGGAAGGGCGTGACGAACGCCCCGAACTTAGTTATCCCGTGACGCTTTCCTTCTTCAATAACGGCGCCATTTCAAGTCCCATCCGCACCCTCGCCGCGGGCATCATCCGCGGCGGTTACCGAAGTCTGTTGATGAAATAAAAATATCCTTCGCCTGGCATCACCAGTCCCAGCCTCGCGCGCAAGCGCTTCCATCCCTTCCCCTGCTCTCGACGGCCTCGCTGAGCTTTTCCTTTAAGCTCCAGATTCTCGCGCTGCGCCGCGCAAACGCCGCCTCCTGCGATGCAAGGCGCTGCCGGGCATACGAAACATCCCGCACGGCAGACAACAGGGCGAGGGGCATACACCAGAAGGGCAAGCGCGGCAATGCGCAGAAAGCGAAATCGAGACTGCATAGATACCCTCTTCAATCATCTTTTATAATAAAAGACATTCTCTTCACTTTATGGAAGAGAATTTTTGCCAATTCTGCGGTTTTTTTATTTTTTTTTCGCGTGCGCGGCGAGGCTCCACAGCGCCGAGTGCGCCGTCAAAAAGTGCGTACACCCTGTCGCTGACGGTGTACATATACATTATAAAGCCTATAAGCGTCATTGCAAGCTCCCCAGATGCCGGGCGGCGGGCTGCGCTCATGGCAAAGCGTGAATGCCCCCTGCCAGCGCCGTAGTGCGAGAACGCGGTGTCCAGCACGGCTGCCGCCCTTGCGCCGAAGCGGGCGCGCAGGTAGTCATACGCAAGCCCCAGCAACGCGCCGAGGCCGAAGGCCAGCACCAGCGACTGCGCCTGCACGGCAAGCTCGACCTCCATATCAGCCGAAAAAGCCGCATCCACAGCGACTCGCGCTGCACCGGCTCGTCATAGCTTAGCTCGCGGACGTGGCCCTTCACCTCGAGCTGACCCAGCTCAAGGGTCTCATCTGGCCTAGAGTGCAGCCCGTCGCCGCGGATGGTGAGCGCCGCGGCTGGTCGTGGTATAACGGTATTTTCGTCAAAGCCGGAGACATCCTCCACCCCGGAAAGACTCATCCTTTCGCGGTTTTCACTGCTGAGGCTGTGCGGCTTGTCTGTGGTTCTGCTTTCTTCATACGGCATACGGAAAACACCTCCCGCTAATATATATGCCGCGGAAGGCGCGATTGGCTTGCCGCGGGGCGGGCATGAAGCTCGCCGCGGCTCCCGTTTTTGGCGCGGGCCGCAGCGATATATCGTTAATTATTCGTCAAGCTCCCACGGCAGGTCTACCCAGCGCAGCTCGTGCCCCCATCGCGGGGATGAGCTTTTCAAACACGTCCGCACTGCGTATGCGCAGGGATGAGCTGTTTATGCACGGGTGACAGCCGAGTACTCCCCTGCAGGTCCCGATCGACCAGCAGGTGTACGCGCCCCTCCCGGTCGTTCATCAGGCCAAGCACGCTTACTGAGCCGGGCGTGATGTCAAGCGCGGAGAGCATCTGCTCAGGCGTGCCGAAGGAGAGGCGCGCTGTGCCGATCTGCTTGAGAGCACCTTGGTCTTGAAAGGCTTATCCCCCGGCATGAGCAGAAGATAAAGCTCCGTCTGCTGTCTGTTGGTGAGCAGGAGATTCTTGCATATTTCGCAGCCGAGTATCTTTTTCGACCCTCGTGGCAGTCGTCTATATGATCGGCATAGTCGTGATCGACGCGGCAGAACTCTATGCCCAGTTTTCAAGCAGGTCATAGCAGCGCTCCTCCTTGTCGATGCGTTTTTCGGCCGGCGGCCGGAATAAAGCGTGGCGTCTATTTTCATATCAGATATCCTACCTCTTGTTCGATGGCAGCCAGATGTGCTGCTCCTGCGCGTTTTTATAAGTCCGTCGCGGAAGTCCGGTGCGCCACGGAGATGAGCGCCTCCGCGCGCTCCCACGTCGTAAGCCGGCGAGGTTCACCGCGCCGTACTCAGTGACGATGTAGTGGCACATGCTGCGCGGCGTCGTGATAATGTCCATGTTGAAGTGCGGCACGATGCGCGATCAGACTGTGCCGTCCTTCCCCGTGTGCGTGGACGGCAGGCAAAGGAAGGTTTTGCCCCCCGCGGAATGCACCGCGCCTGCGACGAAGTCGAGCCGCCCGTGCCGCTTATCTGGCGGAAGCCCACGCTCTCCGCGTTCACCTGTCCGTAAAGGTCAACGTTCAGGCAGCCGTTGATGGAGATCATGCTGTTGTTCTTCGCCAGCACATGCGGGTCGTTGACATAGGCTGAGCGGCAGGCCGAGGAATTCGTCGTTATGGTCTATCCAGTCATAGAAATCGCGCGTGCCCATGGCGATGGCGGCCACGCTCTTCCCCGGATGCAGGGTCTTGCAGCGGTTCGTTAGCTTTTGCCCGCCCTGTACATGGCGAGGTAGCGTCCGCGGCAAGCTCCGTGTGCACGCCGAGATCCTTAAAATCGCTGTCCGCGATAAGCTCGCCGAGGCGTTCGGCACACCGCCGATGCCGAGCTGCACCGTCGCGCCGTTCTTTATGAAGGGCAGGAGGTTCTGCGCGATGCGCACCTCCGTCTCGCTCGGCCGCGGCGCCTTCATCTCCAGCAGCGGATAACTGCCCGCCTCGACCACAACGTCGGCCTCGGAAATGTGCACATAGCTCTCTTCGCCGCCGCACATCCACGGCAGCGCCTCGTTGACCTCAAGAATGACTATATCCGCCTTGTCGATGATGGCCTTGGGAAGCCCCTGACAGGTGGAGCGGCTGAAATAGCCCTTGTCGTTCATCGGCGTGACGGCCAGCATGGCGACGTTGACCGTGAGGTAGTTTTCATAGTACGCGCCCATGTTGCGAAAGTCCATCGGAATGAAAAAGGCGCGGTGTGCGTCTATCAGCCGCCGCTCGTATGCCGAGCAGAACCAGCTGTTATAAACAAAATGCTCAAACCCCCGTGTCGCACTCCGCGACCTGAATGGGGCCGGAAATAAGGTTCCCGCGTATTTTAACGCCCCACAGCTCATCCCGACGCTTCGCCAGCGCCGCGTCCAGCGTTTTGGGAAAGCCGTTGTTGGACGCATAGTCCACCCAGTCCCCGTTTTTCACGAGGCGGACGGCCTCATCCGCCGTGCGCAGCTTGGAGCGGTATTCATCGTATACTGACATGCTGTTCTCCTTCTTCGGTCAATGTGCCTGTTTTTTCTTTGCGGCGATCTACATATCGCCTTAATGTAGCTCGTTCTCCATTGCGACGCGGTATTTCCCGTCCTCACAGGCAACGATATATTTCCTATAGTCGCCGTCGATCATGCATAGGGCGCCGCTTATTTTTGGCGTCGTCCTCTTCGCGGCAGTCAAAATCCGTATAAAGTCCATATGTATACTCGCTTTTTTCCTCGCCGTAGCTCGCCGGAACAAGCTCTCCGTCATGGCTGACTGCCATACCGCGTGCGCCGACGGAGCTTATTTCATATCTGTTCGATATCTCGCGGCCCTCTTCGAGCAGTACTCCCCGCATCTGCCGTCCTTGCACACGTAATATAAATGATAAGTCATACCGTCAAAATGGACGGAAACGACATCCTCCGCTATAACTTCGGAAGCCCAGTTTATCAGTCTTCCGTCCTCTGTAAGGGCATAAACGAGTATCCCCACGGGCATGGCGTCGGATATACGCGTCCGCAATATTCTCCCACGCGGAAAAATCAAACTCTAACGGATATGTGGGCGTTTTTCTCCCGTGAAGCATTCCCCGGAAAAATACACAGGTTCCGTCCTCTCTCAGCCCTATGTAATTCCCATTGCGCATGGGTAGACATTCTTTATTCCGCGCACGCGGGGTCATATCGGAATTGAGCTCTCCCCCGACAGCGGCAACGCGCCCGTCGGCCAGAACGGCTATCAGCCCCGATGTGAAGCCACTGCCCGGAGTGCCCTGAGTAAGACGACGACGTTTTTTAAGCCGCGCGGCGTCAGTGCGGACGGCATTCAATCTCTCCTTCACGGTATCCGGCCACGCGACGCTGACAGTGCCGTTCTTTTTTACTGCGGCAACATATAGACCTTCATCCCAATAGCTGTAGTCCGCGATGAACGACCGGACGCCGCGCATGGCTCTCAGACTCGGCGTCACATCCGCAAAGCTGTCGTTGTATATATCGCAGACGCGAATACCGCCGCGCGCGTCAAGGCCGATAATGTACGGGTAAGGGTTTTTGTCATTATACGACCACGGCGTAATGAACTCAAGCTGCTTCATGTTTTTCCAATCGAAAAAATCATCCTCCGCACTGTCTGCGGCGGCGAAGGTGAAGGAAAAGGCAGTGAAGATAAGGGCTAGGATGAGGGAGCAGCATATGCCCCGTGCGAGTTTTCGTTTCATTTTCGGCCGTGGCTCCTTTTCAGATATTCTTGGACTAAGTACCCTCGGTTGACAAGAGCGCACACGCCTGACAGCGTGTCTTTCCGGCGCTTTTTGCCCTTTTCGTCTTGATGGGTTACGACACATCTGCGACTCAAAAACCAAAAAATCGCTCGAAAAATCCATCGCTGTCAGGTGCAAGCAGTTTTGCCGTGGCAGAAAACCGGTCAAATGATGAAATGGCCGCAGAGAATACTTTGTGTATCTGCGGGGTCTTTGAGGATGTATGGGTATTATTTCTGCCAGTCAAAACCGTGTGTCCTTGTCAACCGAGGGGTAATACACTTTTATAATACACTTTTTATCGTTTTTTCAATACGCACTTCAGTCATGGTACGAAAACGCCGCCCGGACCGCGGGCGGCAGGGGCGCATGAAAAACCGCCCGCCGTGCGAAAGCACAGCGGGCGGAAAAACATCTGCTGTTTTATCGGTCCGTCAGGATAGAGCGGCTATTAGGCCTGCTTCTTCTCCTTCTTGGTCATGACCTGTACGCCCTCGACAACGAGGATGACAGCCAGAACGATAAGACCGATGGACCAGATCATCTGGAACCAGTCGCCCCATGCGGCGCCAGCGGCGGCGATGAGCTTGATCTTGGCGATGATGGTCATGGTGAGGGAGGTGATGGTCGCGCAGAGCATGAAGTACCATCGGAACGAAGAACATCTTGTTGTTCTTGCCGATGTTGCCCAGCCGTCATGCAGCAACTGCCAGCATTGCTATACCGGCAAGGGGAGCTGGTTCGCAGCGCCGAACACGCCCCAGATCTGGTTCAGGCCCATGAAGCCCATACCGCAGCCGATGATGACCATGATAAGGGGTGGACACGAGCGGGTGAGAAGAACTTGCGTGCGCCGGTCAGCTCGTCGCGGGTCTTGCCTTCGGGAATGAACAGCTCGGCAAACATATAGCGGGAAAGACGCGTGCCGGAGTCAAGGGAGGTAAGAGCAAAGACGGAAACTGCCAGAGTCAGCAGGGTGTAGGTGGTGTCGTAAACAGGGGTTGGAGAAGTCTGCCACGCCGCCGAGTACATAGTGGCGACCATGGTGGCAACGCCGCCTGCGAAGATCGTGGGAGGTGCGGAGAGGAGGAACTTGTCGCCGCCGCCGATGTTGGTCTCTTTGAAGACAACGCCGATAGCGATGAGGGCGATGATCGCAAAGAGCGGACTCAACGATCATTTGCGCCGTAGCCGATGACCTTTGCATCCTTCTCAGAGTCGAGCTGCTTGGAAGTCGTGCCGGAACCGATGAGAGAGTGGAAGCCGGAGACTGCGCCGCAGGCGACGGTGATGAACAGGGTCGGGAAGAGGGAGGCGGAGCCGTTGAGGCCCTTCCAGCCTGAATGCAGGCAGATCAACAGTTGCGCCGGAGAACACGATACCGACGAAAGCGATGATCATCACTGCCGTAGAAGCAGGAAGGAGGACAGGTAGTCACGCGGCTGGAGCAGCATCCAGACAGGAAGCAGAGAAGCCACGACTATGTACACACTGCGATGAAGAGGACCCAGAAGGTGCGGCTGGCGTTGACACCGAAGTTCAGGCCGGCGATGGTGATGAGCACGATGCCGATGATGCCGACGACAGTGGCGGGGCCGACCTTGCAGTTCTTGCGGTACACGAAGTAACCGAAGATGAAGGCGATAACGATGAACAGAAGAGAGGTGGTCGCGGTGGAGGCGTTGCCGCTGACGTTTGCACGGCCAACGGTGAACACGGGGCCTTCGGAAACGAAGGTGCCGGCCACGACTGCGGTGAAGGAAGCAATGACGAGAATGAGAACGAGCAGGGCGAAGATGGTGAACAGTCTCTGTGCCTTGACGCCTATCTCATCCTTGATGACTTCGCCGATGGAGCCGCCGTTGTGGCGGATGGAGGCGAACAGAGCACCAAAGTCATGCATTGCGCCGAAGAAGATGCCGCCGATAACGATCCACAGGAAAACGGGGACCCAGCCGAAAACTGCGGCCTGGATAGGTCCGTTGATGGGGCCTGCACCGGCGATGGAAGAGAAGTGGTGGCCCATCAGCACGGCGGGGTTGGCAGGAACGAAGTCCGTCCCGTCATAGCTGGTGTGTGCCGGGGTTTCATGGTTGGGGTCAACACCCCACTGCTTTGCAAGCCAAGAGCCATAGAAGATGTAGCCCAGAGCAAGCAGAGCGAATGCGATGAGAAGAATAAGTACTGCGCTCACACTTTTCACTCCTTAAATAAAAAGTATAAAATATATAGCTTTCGCCGAGAGCCCCTCAGTCCCTCGCTGCGAATAGCTTACTGGAAATAGGGGCCAGCTCATTTCCGGCCCGGTTCGTGCAGACCTTTTTCTCCGAAAGATCCACGCCCCCTGCCTTAAGCTCCGTATAGCCGTGCAGGGAGAATTTATAGCTTTTGCTGTACTTCAGCTTTTTTATGTGCTTCACCGTCGCTGCGTCAAGTCCTGTCCGCGATGAACAGAACCTTGATGTTGGAACACTGGTGCTCCTTTATGGGGCTTCACGCGCGGAAGCGACTCATCCAGCGCGCGCCTGACGCATTCGTCCACCTGCGCGCAGTCAAAGCTGTCGGCGGCGAAGATGTAGGCGTACTCGTTCTTCTCGTTGCCCCACATCGTGATATTCTTCGTCAGCCAGTAACGCTCATCCCGGGGAAAAATAATCCGCCCTGAAAGCGAGAGGCGCGTCCTTATCCGCCACGGAACTATGTTGTAATAAGCGCTGTATGAATCCTTAAGAACTTCCAAAAACAATGCCCGATCCATCCGGCACCCTCCCGAGAGCTGATAAGCGGCCGGAGGCATTAACACGAAAAACGGGTTTTGCTTGCGGGCGCTCTATACGGCCAATGACTTTCTGACGAATAATTAAATCTATTCCCAATTCTTTAACAAGAATATAACTCATCTTTTGCGAAAATTTCAATAGTTAATTCACAAAAATCCACATTTTCTGCGTTCATTGCGTCATTTTTTAGTCAACGTGTATTTATGTAAACCGTTTTGTCATTTTATCATGACATTTTCTAATGATATGTATAAAACGCCGCCCTTTCATTTCCCAATGGTTTTTTCGCCCCCTATCGCTTCAAAATCCTGTTGCAACATATATTGATTATGCTATTCTAATTCAAGTGTATAATCAGATATATAATCTATATATGTAGAAGAGGGGCAGAATGGAACTTAAACTCTGCGTGCCGTGCCTGCTGGGGCTTGAAGGGCCGATCGCCGACGAGCTGAAGCGGCTGGGCATGGATAACGTCGCATCCGAGAACGGACGCGTATATTTTACCGGAACGGAGGCCGCCGTCGCCGCGGCGAACATAAACCTGCGCATTGGCGAGCGCGTGCTGATAGAGCTTGGCCGCTTTGACGCCGTGTGCTTTGAGGAGCTTTTTCAGGGCGTGAAGGCGCTGCCGTGGGAGCAGTTCATCGCAAGGACGCCGCCTTTCCCCTGTGAAAGGCTACAGCCTCAATTCAAAGCTTTTTCTCCGTCTCCGACTGTCAGAAGATAATAAAGAAGGCCATTGTGGAAAGGCTCAAGGGCGTACGGGCTTGAGTGGTTCCCCGAAAGCGGCGAGACCTATCAGGTGCAGTTCTCCATAATGAAGGACAACGTCTCCATATGCATCGACACATCGGGCGGGGCGCACAAGCGCGCTACAGACCGCGCACAACGCCGCGCCGTTGAAGGGAGACCATGGCCGCGGCGATGGTGAAGCTACCGCGGGCGCGATGATTTTATCGACCCCTTCTGCGGCAGCGGCACCATTCCCATAGAGGCCGCGCTCATCGCGCGCAACATCGCCCCCGGCCTCAACAGGCGCTTTTCCGCGATGAACTGGCGCATATTGACCCGCGCATATGCGCAGGCGCGCGACGAGTGCGCGCAGCCGGGAGTTTAACGGCACTTACAGCATCGTTGGCAGCGACATCGACCCGCACGCCGTTGAGATCGCGCGAGAACGCCGCGCGCGCCGGTGGGCGACATCGTCCGCTTCGAGGTGGGACGCCGCCGCGTTCGACAGAAAGACGGAGCGCGGCGTCATCGTGACGAACCCGCCCTACGGCGAGCGCATAATGGAAAAGGCGCAGGCCGAGGCTCTGTACAGCGCTTTCGGCGCGGCGTGGCGCAAAACGGAGAACTGGCAGCTATACCTTCTCTCATCACACACCGAGTTTGAGCGCTGCTTCGGCAAGACGGCCGACAAGCGCAAGCTGTATAACGGCATGATCAAGTGCGATCTTTTCATGTACTTCAAATAACGTAAGAGCAATAAGGAGCGGATATATGAAGCATATTTTTATCGTCAATCCCACGGCCGGCGGGCACGACGCGACGGATGCCGTCCGGGAAAGGTGGAGGCCGCGTTTGCCAAGCGCGGCGGGGAGTTTGAGATATACGTCACGCGCGCCGATGGACGCGACGTCCAAAAATCCGTGCGGGAGGCGCGCCCCGGCGAGCATCTGCGTGTGTATGCGGCGGCGACGGCACCTTCAACGAGTGCGTGTGCGGCGCGGCGCAGCTTCCGAACGTTGCGGTCTGCCCTTCCCCACCGGCACGGGCAACGACTTCTGCCGCATGTTCGGCGAGGAGGCGGATATGTACCGCGACCTTGACGCGCTGCTTGACGGCTGTGAGCGCCCCATCGACCTCATCGACTGCAACGGCCGCTGGTGCGCCAACATATGCTCCGTCGGGATAGACGCGCGCATCGGCACGTCCGTGCACAAAGTACAGCCACCTGCCGTTATCGGCGGCGCGGCGGGCTACGTCGTGTCGGCCGTGGTGAATGTTTTTCAGGGCATAAACACAAACATGTACATAAAATGCGGCGATTTTTACGCCGAGGGCAAGCACGCGCTGGTGTGCGTGTGCAACGGGCGCTATTACGGCGGCGGCTTCAATCCCAGTCTGACCGCCCGCCCCGACGACGGGGAGCTGGACTTCTTCATCACGCGCCGCGTCAGCCTGCCGGTGCTGGCCGTGCTCATCGGAAAAGTACGCCAAGGGCCGCGCCGACGAGCTGAGCCAGTACATCACCCACCTCAAAGGCACGGAGATCGAGATCGGCTTTGACGAGGACAACGTTGTGAACATCGACGGCGAGGCGCTGTACGCAAAGCGCGTGCGCATCCGCCTTTTGTGCCGGGCGCGGCGAATCTCATCGTGCCGAAGGGCATGAAGTTCTTCAACGCGTAAAAGGGATAAAGCAGACGAAGTCAATGCCGCCCCGCCGGAAGCCCGGCAGGGCGGCGGTCATTATGTCATTATATAGAGCGTATAGTCACAGACGCGCCGGAAAACCGACGCGTCTGCTTTTTTATGGAGTTGACGGTGTGATAGAGGTGTGATCAATGCACTCCGTCAAGAATCACGCCCTTGCTGCGGAGCTTATCCTGCAGCTCGGAAACCTGATCTTCAAGCTGGCGGGGAGTGATGCCCTTCTTGACGCACAGCGCGGCAGCCGTACCGGCGGCTTCGCCAGTGACCATGGTCTGCTGGAGGAAGCGCTGATGCGCGGCGCGGGTCGCAGAGACGGCCTTGCCGGCCACGAGGAGAGTTCTCAAGTCCCAGAGGAACGAGGCAGCGGTAAGGAATGTCATTGGAGCCGCCGTCCTTGGGCACCGCGTTTATCGCAGAGGAGGTGACAGTGCCGGTGGTGGTGTTGTCAGCGCCGGGAACGACGTGCTTTGCACCGCCCGGGAAGTTGCTGCGGCCGATGGTGTCGGGGGAAGCGGCGCGCCTCGGCGATGTCCTCGGTCGTGAGGATGTGTCGCCCATTACGCGGCGCGTCTCGCGGATGCGGACCTCGGGGCAGACGCGGGTGAGGTACATGTTCTCGAAGCCGGGAACGTACTTCTTGAAGAACTTGAAGGCGATCTCATCCTGCGCGCGGCAATCGACCTCGCACTTGGTGAGGTCTCTGACGTCGCAGCAGTCAACGTTATCGACCTGGGAGGAGTGCTGGAAGTGGGCCTGGATAACGCCGCCCTCGCGCGGCATGATGAAGAATCCGACACCGGACTTGTTGTGCCACTCGCCGGTCTCCACGCCCTTCTTATGCAGGGAAACAAGCCCATGACCTCCGCCACGTCCGCAATGGACTTGACGTTCTGGCGGATCATATCTCTGATCTGATCTTCGTTCATGTCTATGTAAGGCTCGTAGACGTGGTTGAAGTCAAACTCGTCGAGGTTGTTCATGAAGTACTCCATGAACTCATCCCAGTTGATGCCGTCGGCAGTGAAAGCAACGGTGCTGGGCTCGAGCTTGTCGCGGGACCACTCATCGGTCTGCGCGCCAGCGCGGAAAGCGACCTCGCCTTCGCCGGTGCAGTCGATAACGACCTTAGCAAGCACCATGGACTTTCCGCCCGGATGCTCGCAGATGACGCCGTTGATGTCATTGCCGGTGCGGATAACGTCAGTGACCATGCTGTGCAGCATAAGCTCGCAGCCAGCCTCGGTGAGAGAAGGTCGTATATCAGGTAGCCCCACCAGTCGGGATCGACAAGGTTGAACTGATAGGAGCCGCGCCATTTCTGATGATGGGAGGGCAGCGCATGGCCTTCGGCCAGCAGCTTCTGATAGGTCTCCCAGACGATGCCGCCGACGATGCGCTCGCCGCGGGCATTGTACAGCCATGCGTAGGAGAATCCCGGAGGGCCGGAGAAGCACATCTGGCCGCCGAGCTGGCCGACGCGCTCTATAAAAGCAGGGTTTTTTGCACCGTCGCGTGCGGCCGCCGCCGCCGCCGCCGCACGACGACGACGTCATAAGAACCGTAATAGTTCATCATTTTAATATTACCTCCAATAAATATGAGAAAGCGTTCCCCGCGCTGGGCAGAGCCGCTGCTTGTGCACGGCGGCTCCGCCCAGCCGGCGTTCCTGACGGCCGCCGCCGTTTGGCGGGAATACACTGGCCGGATCAGTAAGTACCGAAGAGTATCGCGCCGCGCTCAACAAGAACCTTCTGAAGCTCGGAGACCTCATCCTCAAGCTGGCGGGGGGAGTGATGCCCTTTTGGGCGCACATTGCCGCGGCCACACCGGCGGCGTCGCCGGTGACGGTGGTCTGCATCAGGAAGCGGTGGGTGAAGGGACGATCCGCGCAGATGGCCTTGCCGGCCACGAGCAGGTTTTCAAGTCCCTTCACGACGAGGGAGCGGTACGTGATATCGCTGGAGCCGCCGTCCTTGGGAGTGACGGACCTGCTGAAGCGCGAGCGCCTTGTCGCCGCAGGCGTGCTTTTGCGCCCGTGGTGAAGCTGCTCTTGCCGATGACGTCGGCAAACTTCCTGCATGCATCGGCGACGTCGTCGGAGGTGATGCGGTAATCGCAGGTAATCCTTCTGGTCTCGCGGATGCGCGCCTCGTGGCAGGTTCTGGTGATATATGCATTTTCAAAGCCGGGTACGTACTTCTTGAAGAACTTCCACGCGATCTCGTTCTGACGGCGGCACTCGATCTCGACGCGGGTAAGATCACGCACGTCGGTGCAGTCTGCCATGTCCTCCTGAGAGGAGTGCTGGAAGTGGGCAAGAATGTGGCCGTCCTTGGGCATGATGAAGAAGCCCACACCGGACTTGTTGTGCCACTCGTTATTCTCGATACCGATCTTCTTGAACTTGAGGAAGCCCATCATTTCGCCGACTTCGGTGATGTCCTTGGCGTTCGCAGCAGCCTGCTTTATCTCGTCCATGGTCATGCCCTGGAAACGGTCGGCAACCTGCTCGAAGAGGAAGTCGTCTATATTATTGCGGAAGTAATCCATGACCTTGTCCCAGTCAACGCCGTCGGCAGTGAAAGCGACGGTCGCGGGTTCAAGGACGTTCACGGGCTCGATCTCATACTCGGCACCAGCCTGAACAGCGACTTCGCCCTCGCCGGTGCAGTCGATAATGAACCTTGCCGAGAATGACGGAGCGTCCGCCCGGATGCTCGCACACAACGCCCTTGACGACGTTGCCTTCACGGATGACTTCAACGACGAGGGAGTGGAGCATGATCTCGCATTTCGCCTCGGTGAGCATACGGTACACAAGCAGGCCCCACTTGTCAGGATCGACATAGGAGAAGGTGTAGTCGCCGCGCCACTTGGGCAGGATATGGGGCAGTGCGTCGCCGGTCTTGAGCAGCGCATTGTGGGTCTCTTCGGCAAAGCCGCCCACTACCTGCTCATGGCGCGCGTTGAAAAGGTGTGCGTAGGAGAATCCCGGAGGTCCGGAAAATTCATCTGTCCGCCAAGCTGGCCGACGCGCTCTATAAGCAGAGTCTTTGCGCCGCTTCTGGCAGACTGAAGAGCCGCGGCAACGCCGGACGTGCCGCCGCCGCAGACTATAACATCGTAAGAACCATACAGGCTATACATGGTAGCCCTCCCTTTTTTCTGTGGAGGGTTCCGGATCTTGGCCGGGACCCTCCCTGTTTTATGAAAGAATCAGCTTACTTGCGCTTGAAATCCTCAAGGCTCTTGGCAATGGTGCCATCGGGCAGAGTGAGCGCCTCGACGCAGCCCTCGCTGTGCAGCGCCCAGGGCAGGATAACACCGGAGTGACCGCCGCGGCCGCCGATGGTGACGACTTCGACGTCTCTGGGGAAGCGGGTGACAGGCAGCGGGTGACGGTTCGCCCACTCCCTTCGGGCGCACGGGCTTGAGGCCGCGGCCGTTGACCATGGCATTCTGATGGTACACATACTGATGGATGTGCTCCTGGATCATTTCCTTGGTGTAGCCGTCCTTCTTGAGCATCATTGCATGGTCGGGCGTGAGGCAGACGACCAGCGGGCCGGGCATGTAGGCATTGTTGGAGCCGAGAGTGGTGCAGCCTGCAGTGATGGTATCGAGCAGGTCATGGCCGTTGAGGCTGAGGAAGTCGATGATATCATGCAGCGGCTCTGCCTTGAGCAGGTACACGGTGGTGGTGTCGCTGTCAAAGTGATCCTCGTTTATCATGTTCCACTGTGCAAGCGAGGGCTCCTCTGCGAAGCAGTAGGTGAATCCTCGGCCTGGGAGGCGATGCAGTCAAGGTCGCACACGCCGGGCACGCTGCGAAGCGCGTTCATGATGACAAGGTTTATTGCGCGGCCGATGGGTCGCGTTTTCGGGCCACCGGGGCCCTGGCAGCCCTGTTTGCCGGAAATACCTATCTGCTGGGCGATGGGGCCGGAGACGAGGCACATGTTTCCGCCGGGGTGCGAGGTGGTGACGGACTGGTTGAAGTTGTAGAGCGGGCTGTTGAGCGCCTTGAAGGCGGCAACGAGCACGGGCATTGCATGGGGCTTGCAGCCTGCCATAACAGCGGCGATGGCAACGTCCTGACGGTTATCTCTCTGCCGCTGGGGCCGGAGGGATCGACAAGCTTGGTGTCCTCATCCCAGGGGCAGTACTCAAGCATCGCGCCTCATAGCGGCGCTTCGTGGGCGGGATTATGGGCAGGCCGTCGCAGATATGCTCTGCATTGAAGTAATCCATGACCTCTTCCATGTAAGCGCCGGGCTCCATGGACTTATCAGCGTCATATTCGGGTGCGAAGGGCAGCAGCCCGTCCTTTGCGGGAGCAACCTTGTCCATCTTTGAAGTCGATGTGGGCAAGCTCCCTGAGCTTGTCGCCGTTGCTGGTGAGAGAAGCAAGAATGTAGTCCCACTTCTTATCGACCTCGGCCGCGACCTCGTCAACGGTGGACGCCTGGTAGATATCGACGGAGCACAGGCACAGCTCGCCCCGCACGGTAGACGCCGACGCCCTCGGTGATGGCGGTTCCCGGAGGCGCGGTCATGTAGACCGCAGGGATACCCAGCTTCTCCAGCGCGATCGTGAGAACGGTCGTGGAGGAGGAGGTGCCCATATCGCCGAACGCGACTATCGCGGCGACGGGCTTTTCTTCGGCGAGCATTGCGCGGCGTATTCGCCGAGCTTTGCAGCGTTCTTGCCGCGGACAGTCTCGGTGTATTCCACCCACTTGCTGTCGTCGCAGCCTATCTCGCGCAGATGCTCCTTAATGCGGTCAAAAACGGTGTAGTAATTGCAGAAGCCGAGCTTGGTGTTATTGTAGAAAAGGATCTTTCCGCTCTTAAGTTCTTCAAGAGAAGGACGCTTGGCCAGCTCGAGCATAGGGCGCTCCTGATAGCCGCGCGGATCCAGCATGGTGTTGACTTTGGACATTGTTTTTCTCCTTTACCAGAATATTAATGCTGATGTGCACAAGCATTGTATGATTATATTATAGGTATACGCCGGGATATCGGCAATTCAATTGAGGCTGTGTCAGACACACAAAATTGAATACAAGCTCTCAGTTGAAGAAGGTGTTCGGGATGAAGGTGACGATCTGCGGGAAGAACACGACCAGAAGGATAACAGCCACCATTGCGGGGATATAGCGGATGGCCTCCTTGGTGACGTCCTTGACGGGGGATCTTTGCCACGCCGGACACGACGAACAGGCAGATGCCGAAGGGCGGGGTGATAATGCCGACCATCAGGCCGAGGACCATCAGAACGCCGAAGTATATCGGGTCTATGCCGACGGATTTCACGACCGGGATTATGATCGGGGCGAGCAGCAGAACTGCCGCGGAGGTGTCCATAAAGCAGCCGACGATGAGGAACACCAGCACGCACATGAGCACAAGCGCCGTCTCGCTGTAGCTGGCGGCGAAGCCGGTCATGGCTGTCTGGAGCAGGCGGCTGAGGCCTTCACGGGTGAGTATCCAGGAGAAGAACGCAGCAGCCGTCATGATAATGAACAGTGGGCCGCAGCCGCGCACGGTGTTCTTGGCAGTGTCCCAGAGACTCTTGAAGGTGACCTTCTTGTAGATAATGCCGAGGAGGATGGAGTACCACACGGCGATGACGGCCGCCTCAGTGGTGGTGCAGATGCCGCCGAGGATGGAGCCGAGAGGATGAGCACAAAGGTGAACATTGCGGGAATGCCGCCCAAAATGGCCTTGCGGCGTTCCTTCTTGGGAAGCTCCGTGGTGGGCCACTGCTTGCCTTCCTCTGTGAAGTGGGCGCGTATCCACACGTGCACGCACATGAACAGGCACAGCATGATGCCGGGAACGATGCCGCCGAAAGAACATCTTCGCAACGGATATCTCGGCTATCGCGCCGAGCATGACCATCGCGGCAGAGGGCGGGATGATGGGGCCGATGATGGAGGATGCGGCAGTGACGCCAGCCGCCATTTCGGGCTTATAACCTGCCTGCTTCATCATGCTCATCTCAACAAGGCCGAGGCCGCCGGCGTCTGCAATGGCGGAGCCGGACATGGAGGCGAACATCATGGACGCAACGCAGTTTGCATAGGCAAGACCGCCGCGGGAATTTACCGACGAGCGCCACGGCAAAGTTGAAAAAGGCGGTCGGTAACGCCGCAGGTCGTCATGAGACGGCCGACGAACAGGAAGCCGGGCAGGCACAGCAGCGTGAAGGAGTTGAGGTACGCCATCATGTTCTGCGCAAGGATCGTGACGGGCATGTTGGGGGATATCAGCAGCCAGATTATGCCGGGGATGCCGAGCGCGAACACAACGGGCACGCCCAGAAGCATAAGGACAAGGAATGATATGATAACAACTATCATTGCGGTACTCATTTGGCGGCACCTCCGTTTTCATTCTCGGCGGCAATGGCGTCCATAAGCGCGTTCTCGCGCTCGAGCATTGCCTGATTCTCTTCATCCTGAAGGCGCGCTTCCTCCGCGTCGCGCAGCTTTCTGGCGCTGTGCGAAGTAATCATAGCCGGGGCAGGCTCGTTGAGCAGGTCAACAACTATCGCAAGACCCATGTATATGCTGAATACGATAACGGGCATGTAATACCACTTGCGGGGATCTGAAGCGCGGCGCTGGTGTGCGTCAGGCTCGGGATGAGCTTGATGGCCGCATAAGCGGTGGTGAAGAGGAAGATCACCTCAAGCAGGCGGATAATATAGGGATTCCACCGCTGCAAATTTCACGGGCAGCTTTGAGGAAAGGAAGTCGGCAACAACGTGCTGCTTTTCCACAGTCGTCAGGGGAGGCGGCGAGGTAGCACAGCCAGATGAGAAGCAGGCAGCAGACCTCTTCGACCCATACGAGCGCGTGGTTAAATACATAACGCGACAGGATGCCGGAAGAGACGATAAGGATTATCGTTACGACTGTTGCAGCGCCGACGGCCTCAATGACGTCGTAGCTGTGCAGGATGAACTTGTTCAGTCCTTTTTTAAAATATTCTTCATCAATATTTCTCCTACGGAAGTTGGTTTTGTGTTTATAGACGGAAAGTGCCCATAAATGTGATATTTATAAGCACTTTCAGTCGGTTTCTTTTGCTAATATTCCGTTAAATTTTTCTCGTCCTGTGTTAACTCAGGCGTTCTCGATGATCTCGAGAACCTTGTCGAGCAGGCCTTCACGCTCCACTCACCGTTCGCCTCGAGCTCACGGTAGTAGGGGGCAGGCAGCTTTCAAAGATGGCGGTGACGGTCTCTTCGGGGGAGAGTAATGACCTCGATGCCAGCTTCCTTCATCTTTGCGAGGTTGGTGGCAAGCGCCTCTTCTGCAAGGCCGCTGTAATACTCTGCGGCAGCCTGTGCGGCCTCTTCAAGTGCGGCACGGTTGTTGTCGGAGAGGTTCTGATAGAAGTTCTCGTTGGTGTAGAGATACATGGAGTCGAAGTCGGAGTTGAGCTCGACCAGATACTTTGCGACTTCGTAGAAGCCCATGGTGTATGCCGCGTCCTCTGTGCACCAGATCGCGTCAACGACGCCCTGCTGGAGAGCAAGGGAGAGACTCGCCGTAAGCAATAGGAGTGGGGGGGCAGCGCCGGTCGCCTTGAGGGAGTTGATAGTAATCTCGACCTGCGGCACGCGGATCTTCACGCCCTTGAGATCCTCAGGAGTCTCGATCTTGACGTTGGAAACGTATGCAGTGCCGTTGCGGTAGAAGTTGCCGTTGGTATCCTTATACCGTTCTTGTCGAGGAACTGCTGACACCAGTCGGCCTTGAGGTCAGACTCATTGAGTGCGCGGTACATCTCGCGGGAACGGTTGAGGAACAGGACGGAACCGGCCTTTGCGTCGTCAACGCCGTAGCTCGTCATGAAAGTTGCCCTCGAGCATGATGTCGAGAGCCCTGACCGACCATTTCTATCAGGTCGCCCGCATTGCCGAGCTGGCTCGCCGGGAAGAGGTCGATGGTCATTGCGCCGCCGGTCTTATTGGAAAGATACTCCGCCATGTACTCCATGGCCTTCGTGGAGATATCCTCTGCCGCGCCGGTCGTACCGATGCTGACCTTGACGACAGTGTCGTAAGCCACCGCGTCTTCTGCGCCGGTATTGGCGTCCGCTGCGGTGTTTGCAGCCGGGGCAGATGCGCTCTGCTGAGCGTTGGAGCCGCAGGCGACAAGAGAGAATGCCATCAGCACCACAAGAACAGTTGCAAGGAATCTTTTTCATGCGTTTTACCTCCGTTAAATTTTTTTTGCACGTGTCTGTGCTTTTTTGCGAACTCGGTATAGTACTTCGTTCTTTATGGTATAAGAATAACATCGCGTCCTGTCCGCGGCAATTCCGATTTTGTTGAAAAAACGCGAAAAAATAGAAATACCGCACCTGTAATATATTTACTTTAGTCAAATTCATGACTGAAAGGACAGCAATTAGCCGAAAATGAGCCGCCGCAATTTATGCAGCGGCTCATAAGAGCACTTATAGGTTTTCGTTTATATCAGTGCGTGCCGTAAAGTATCGCGCCCTGCTCGATAAGTATCTTCTGGAGCTCGGACACGTCCGTTTCAAGCTGGCGGGGCGTCTTGCCGTCTCTGACGCACAGTGCGGCGGCAACACCGGCGGCCTGACCGGTCACGATGGTCTCCTGCAGGAAGCGGTGGTGCGCGGCGCGGTCCGTGGATATCGCCTTGCCCGCGACCATGAAGTTCTCAAGATCGCTTGACGACGAGGCAGCGGTACGGGATATCCGTGGAGCCGCCGTCGCTTGGGATAGACCAGATCCTTCAGCGCAAGCGCCGCATCGCCGACGGCGTGTTTCGCGCCCGCGGTGAAAGCGCTCTTGCCGATAACGTCGTCAAACTTTCTTTGCTTCCATGACGTCCTCACGCAGCAGCTTATAGTCGCCCATTACGCGGCGGGTCTCGCGGATGCGGACCTCAGGGCACACGCGGGTGATATAGGCGTTTTCAAAGCCGGGGATGTACTTTTTGAAGAACTTGAAAGCGATGACGTTCTGCTCGCGGCACTCGGCCTCGGCGCGGCTGATGTCGCGCACGTCGGTGCAATCGACCTTATCGACCTGAGAGGAGTGCTGGAAGTGCGCCAGTATCTTGTCGCCCTTCGGCATGATGAAGAAGCCGACGCCGGACTGGTTGTGCCACTCGTTGTTTTCCACGCCGATCTTCTGGAGGGAGAGGAAGCCCATGACCTCGCCCATCTCGACGACGTCCTTGCAGTTGCGCACAGCCTCGCGGATCTTGTCGAGGGTCATATAATCGGTGTTCTCATAGCCGATCTGGCCGAAGAGGAAGTCCTCAACATGGTTGCGGACGTAGTCCATGACCTCGTCCCAGTTTACGCCGTCAGCGGTGAAGGCGACGGTGGCGGGCTCAAGAATGTCTCTGGGGGGCGATTTCATACTCTGCGCCGGCCTGATAGGCGACCTCGCCCTCGCCGGTGCAGTCTATGATGACTTTGCCGGTGACAAGGGATTTCCCGCCCGGATGCTCGCAGATAACGCCCTTGACAACGTTGCCCTCGCGCATGACTTCGGTCACGAGAGAGTGCAGCATGAGTTCAACGCCCTCATCCTTGCACATCTTGTACATCAGCAGGCCCCACCAGTCGGGATCGACATAGGCATAGGTGTAATTGCAGCGCCAGCGCGGACGCAGGTCGGGCAGCGCGTGCCCCTCTTCGAGCAGCAGCTTGTGCGTCTCCGCCGCGAAACCGGCTATGACCTGCTCCTGTCTGTAGTTGAGGAAGTGGGCAAAGGAAAATCCCGGAGGGCCGGAGAAGTTCATCTGTCCGCCAAGCTGGCCGACGCGCTCGATGAGCAGGACCTTCTTCGCGCCTGCGCGCGCCGCGCAGATCGCCGCCGTGCAGCCGGACGTACCGCCGCCGCATACGACTACATCATAATCGCCGTAGAAATTTAACATGTGTTTTTGTTCCTTTCTTTTTTTATTATTTTTAATCTTCTTTCATTTTCAGCACCGCTTTTATCGCCTTTCCGTGGAAGGTCTCGTCAAAGGCGGTGTTTATTTCTTCAAAGGGATAGACGCTGATAAGCCTGTCTATCGGGAAAAGCCCTTTCTTATAAAAGCTTATGAGCTTGGGGATGAATATTGCCGGCACAGCGTTGCCCTCGGACACGCCATATGCCGTTCTGTTCGCCATCTCGCTGCCGACGTTTATGGTCACATCGCAGTTTCCGCAGAAAGCGATCTTTCCGGTGTATGTGCTGAGAAGCGCGTCGCGCACCATCTGGGGCACGCCGCTCGTCTCGACGGCGCAGTCCGCGCCGCCGCCCGCGACCTGCTGCACGGCGGCCTTGAGGTCAGGCACAGTCTTGCGGTTTATGACGTCCGTCGCGCCAAGCCTTTGCCAGCGCGAGGGACGCGTCATTCCCGCCGACGGCGACGATCTGACGGCAGCCGCAAATGCGCGCAGCCATTATGGCGCTCATGCCGACGGTGCCGCAGCCGAACACGGCGAGCGAGCTGCCGAATTCGGGGCGAAGCTGCTCCAGCACAGGTGCCCGCGCCGGTCTGTATCCCACAGCCCATCGGGGCAGCAGTTCAAACGGCACGTCCGTATCCTCTATCTTCACGGCGGAGGACGCCTTTACCACGGCATATGTTGCAAATGACGACTGTGCAAAAAAGCTGCTGAGCGGCTCTCCGCGCCCGTTTTCAAGCACGTACTCCCCGTCGGCGGCACGGCCGCCGAAGTTGATGCGCACCATTTCCCGCATGCGGGGCCGCCCGGAACGCAGCCCGGACAGCACCCGCTGCAGGTGCCGTAGAGCACGACTCTGTCGCCCTTTTTGAAGCCCGCCGCCATGCAGCCGGCTTCTTCAACCGTTCCCGCGCCCTCATGGCCGAGAACGACCGGCATACGCAGGGCGGTTTTTCACGCACTCTTCGTCTGTGCGGCATACGCCTGCGGCATGGATCTTCACGAGCAGCTCGTCCGGCTTTACCTGACTCAGCGTTACCGGTTCTATGCTGAATGCGCCGTTCTTTTCGTATATGACGGCGGCTTTGGCCTTGATCCTGTCCTTCATGGCGCGGCTCACTCCAGCTTCATGCCCGGATTGCATTCTATGAGTATCTTGGGATAAAGTCCCTTCGCCTGTGCGGCAAAGGCTTCCGCACCGCGGTCTATGGGGGAACACGGCCTCGGTGAACGGCTCAAGATCCAGCTCCTCCAGAAGCTGCAATGCACGCGGGAAAGCATACGGGGAGATGTAGCTGCCCGTAAGGGTAAGCTCTTTATTATAGAGATAGTCGTTGAGATTCAGCGGCAGGGCGTACTGCGTGGGGTACATCGCGCCGTAAAAATGACCGTGCCGCCCTTTGCGGCGATGTCCAGCAGCGCTTCCAACGCGCCGGGGAAGCCGGAGGCGTCAAGCACCACGTCGAAGCCGTAGCCGTTCGTGATCTTATTCCCCTCTTCGACGACGTTCTGCTTTGCGGGGTCTATGGTGTGCTTTTGCGCCGAAGCGCTTTTTGCAAAGCTCGCGCCGCTCCGCGATGGGCTCATCATCGTCAGCTCCGTCGCGCCGAAGCGCTTCACACAAAGCTGAAGCACCAGCAGACCTATCGGCCCGCCGCCGCATATGGCCACGCGCTGACCGACCTTCATGTGCATCTTGTCCACCATGCGCACAGCCACGGAGACCGGCTCCAGCAGGCAGCCTTTTTTCAGATTCACGCTGTCGGGCAGCTTGTACATCATATCCTCATGCCATACGACGTATTCCGCCATGCCGGGTGGCTGTATGACTTGGCATGCTCGCAGAACTGCTGCTGGCCATTCTGGCAGTAGTAGCAGGTGTTGTCAAAATGCAGGAAGTTGCATGCGACCCTGTCGCCGACCTTCAGGCCCTTTATAGCCGCCTTTTCGCCGACGGCCTCCACCACGCCGGATACCTCGTGGCCAAGCCCCTTGGGCAGCACGCTTGTGCCTATTGCGCCGCCGATTATGTGCGGGTCGGAACCGCATATGGCGCAGTAGGCGATGCGCACCTTTACGTCGTGCTCACCGAGCGTCTGTTCGGGAAAGTCGCACACGGCGACCTGCCCGCGTTTGCTCTCGTCGAGGTCTTTTATGCTGCCGTACTTTACACAGGCAAGTGTTTTCATTTTCCGTTCCTTCCTTTACCAGAACGGTGGAGCCGCCGTCCACCATGAAGTCCGCGCCGGTGATGTAGCTTGAAAGGTCGCTGGCTAGGAAGCCGACAATGCCCATTATTTCATTGAGCGAACCGAACCTGCGCATGGGTATCATCCTCCTTTGCGGCCTCGTCCATGATGCTGTGATCCCAGCCGTCGTGCAGGCCGGAGAGAATAATGCCGGGGCTTATGGTGTTGAAGCGGATGTGCTGCTCAACATAGTCCATTGCCATGGAGCGGGCAAGCTGGATAACGCCGGCGCTTGGTGGCGGTGCCGGGGGCATAGCGCGCGCCGACCTGCTCCTTCTTGTTGACTATAGAGCCGGACATGGAGGCCGTAAATATGACGGAGCCGCCGTGCCCGTCCTGCTTCATTATGTTTGCCGCCGCACGGCCGACGAGCAGCATACCGGTCAGGTTTATGTCCACCATGCGGTTCCACAGATCAATGTCGATGTCGGAACCCATATCTGTCCCTCCGGCAATGCCGGCGTTGCTGTGGGCGATGTCCAGCGTGCCGAATTTTTCTCTCAGCTCACCCATGAAAGCGTCTACAGAGGCGGGGTCGCCGACGTTTCCCGTGAGGGCAAGTGTCTTGACCTTATACTTATCGGCAATGAAGTTGGCGTTATACTCCAGCACCTCGCGCTTCGGCTCGATATCCATCAGCGCTACATCCGCGCCAAGCTCTGCTGCAAAGGGCGCACGCGGTGGAAACGGCGGCCGATGCCGCCGGCCGCCGGTGACGATGGCTTTCTTCCCTTGAGGAAAGCATGTCGTACGTACGCTTGCAAGCTGGTCGATCTTCAAAGAATCATAGGTCACTACTTATTTCTCCTTTCGTATTTTTCATATGTTCAGTGTTCAAACTTTGCGTCCAAAGCTGTGATGCACTTATAATACCTGAAACGCCGTGGGCTAACAGGCAGAATCGCGTCATTTTTTGTAAATCATGTCATGTTTCCGCGTTTTGCCCCGGCGGATTTTTGTGTTATTTTTATAGAGTAATTTGGGTGTGCTGTACGCCGCGGGGCTTGCGCCCATGCCATGCGGCCGCAATCCTATGCACCGGAGGGCTTGATATGAGCTGTGACGTCACATTTCTTCACGTTGGCCTGACTGTGGCCGATTTTGACCGGACCGCAGAATTTTATGAAAAATACTTTTGGCTTTAAAAAGACGCTGGACAGCCGCTTCAATGCGGATTTCTTCACGCGCTATAAAGATCTATACGCTCTGCCCGACGGTGCCGTGGCGCGCTTCGGCTTTTCTTGAAGCGGGAAACGGCTTTGTGCTGGAAATATTCCAGTTCTCCCCGCGCGCGATTTTTGCCCCGGCCGTGTGGAACACGCCGGGCTATCACCACATCTGTTTGCACACGGATGATATCTTGGGGCTGTGCGCGCGCATGAAAGCGGACGGCGTGGAATTCTTCTTTGCCCTGAGCCGCGCGGCAGCGCCGATTCCGGCAAATACTGGTGTTC
>VOFK01002228.1_pt1 | contig 24192 bp, 40 predicted proteins | sample 5384121 | NCBI WGS metagenome assembly VOFK01 (sample SAMN12384730, study PRJNA508395) | human gut metagenome | isolation source: healthy gut J | host: Homo sapiens | reverse complement strand
TCTTCCGTTCAGTCTACATGTGCTGCCAAATAATACAAGCACCGTAAGGAAGGATTCCCTGGGAGATGGTGAAAAGGTGTCCAGAAGGAGGCTGTCTTTCTGGCACTGATGCCATAATCTTCGGAAATTTCCTTTGCAATAGGGTTGGCCATAACGATAGCCACCGTGTTATTGGCAGTTGCGATATCCAGCAGGGTAACTAAAAGGCCGACACAAACTGACCGCCGCGTTTTCCGCGGAAGATGCGGTGAATGACGTTAAGAAGAACATCAAAGCCGCCGTTTTCACGGATCAATGCGCACATAGCGGCAACTAAGATGGCAACCATACTGGTCTCAAACATGCCGGAAGTACCGGACCCGTTGGTAAGCATTTCCCAGGGAGTAGTCTGGCCGGAGCCCAGCATAATGATGGCACCGGATACGATTCCGACTAACAGAACGACAAATACCTGAATACCGGCAATGCCGCCTGCTAATACCAGAAGATAAGGGATCAGCTGAACCAGGTTGTATGGTTTTTATGATGGCAGCTCCCGGATCCTGATGGAAGGAAACGACCAGGATAAGTGCCAGGGAAGCGTGGCAGCCGGAAGTGCGATGCCGAAGTTCTCACGAATTTATCCTTCATAGCACATCCCTGTACCGTTGCAGGCTGCGATGGTTGTATCGGAGATGAAAGAGAGATTATCTCCAAACATGGCACCGCCGATGACAGATGCAACGCAAAGGCCAGAGAGAAACCGGAGGTTTCAGATACGGCAGCGGCAATCGGAACGATCAGGGGTGATCGTTCCGACGGAGGTTCCCATGGAGTGTAGAGACAAAGCAGGCTACCGCAAAGAGAACGGCGACGGAAAACGATCAGGGATAAGAGACAGCATCAGATAAGCAACGCTTTCAGCACTGCTTCGTCCACGACACCGACAAAGGTTCCGGCTGTCAGGAAGATGAGAAGCATGGTGATGATGTTCCTATCTCCGATGCCCTGCCCATCAGCTCCAGTTTCCGGTCAAAGGAAAGAGAACGGTTCTGGAAGCAGGCCGTCAGGATCGTTGCCAGCATAAATGCGAATCGGAATGTTGTAAAAGCCCATCAGGATTTTCATGATATATTCTGACCATTCTAGCCCCAGATAAAAAGATCAGAAATACAGCGATAGGCAGAAGGGAAGATAGTTTTTGCTTTTTTCATAATAATTTCAGCCTTTCTATATGTTTGCCGTAATAGGCCGGATGTTTTCAGCCAGCTGCAGGGAATGCAGACAGCAGCGTGATTTTGGCACTATAAGGCGGTAAAGTACATTATTTAATCTACCATAAGAATGGAGTTCAGGCAAGTAAAGAAGACAGTGTAACTGTAACGAAAAGGTTGACGAAAAGCCTGTAAAAACGATATTCTGAAAGACGGAGAAACGCATGCAAAAACGATAGAAAATATGATCGGAAAAGAAAAAAGTATGCTTGAATAAATGGAGGTATATCGTTATGAATGAAAACAACACGGCTATCATGATGCCAGATCCTTAGGGTCTGCCGAAGATGCTGCTTTGGGACTGCAGCATGTTCGCCATGTTCGGTGCGACCATTCTGGTGCCGATCCTGTAAACAACTATTTTCACGGCGAGGGCTTATCCATCCAGGTAACCCTGTTCTGCGCCGGATTCGGAACACTTCTGTTCCACGTACTTACCAAGCTGAAGGTTCCTGGCATTCCTTGGTTCATCCTTTGCATTCCTTGGCGGATTTGCCACCGTTGCAGAGCTTGACACCGGAATTTTTGCCAACATGTCTTATGGAGAGAAGCTTCCATATGCATGCGGTGGTGTGTTTGTAGCAGGACTTCTGTATCTGGTACTTGCAATGATCGTCAAGGTAATTGGCGTAAAGCGCGTCATGCGTTATCTGCCTCCGGTTTGTAACTGGTCCGATTATTATCTGTATTGGTCTTAGCCTTGCACCGTCTGCAATCAGCAACGCATCCCAGAACTGGATCTTGCTTTTGATCGCACTTGGAACTGTTATTTTCTCTTTTCAACATCTGGGGCGTTGGAATGTTCCGTATTATTCCGATTCTGATGGGCGTTGTGATCTCCTCATGCAGCGGCAGCAGTCTTCCAGATGATGGAATGACAAACCCGACGGAAGTGCGAGTCCTGAATTTCTCAGAGTAAACGGCGACGGCTTCCTGGGTCGGACTTCCGCCGTTCCAGCTGTGCAAATTTGACCCGACGGCGGTCATGGTAATGGCGCCGATCGCGCTTGCTTGACGATGATGGAACATATCGGCGATATGTCTGCGATCTCCGCGACGGTCGGAGAAAATTTCCTTTGCGGATCCGGGACTGCACGGACGCTGGTCGGCGATGGTATCGCAACATCTCTGTCGGCACTTGTTGGCGATCCTGCCAATACGACTTACGGCGAAAATACGGGCGTTCTGGAATTAAAGCCGTGTCCATGACCCGCGTGTCATCCGGATTGCAGCTGTCTTTGCTGTGATTCTGAGCTTTATTCCGAAGATGGCAGAGGTCATCGGTTCGATGCCGTCTGCCATCATCGGCGGCGTTAGTTTCATGCTGTACGGTATGATCTCCGCGATCGGTGTCCGTGCAACGTGGTCGAAAACCAGGTGGATTTAACAAATCCGGAACCTGGTAATCGCTGCGGTGATTCTGGTCTGCGGGCTGGGGATTCTCCGACGGCCTGACCTTTGAGGCGGCTCGGAACCTCGGTTACCCTGACAGGTCTTGCGATCGCAGCGCGATTGCGGGCGTTCTGCTCAATGTGATTCTTCCGGGTAATGATTACCAGTTCGGCAAGAATTTACAGGGCGACATCAACCGCGGTGTGGCGATCAATCGAATCCGAAGAAACGGCAGGAATAAAAACGCAAAAAAATTTTCAGTTCTAAAATTGGGACGAACCATTTTCAGATGTATAATCCGCCTGCATTTCCACATACTACCCATAAGACACACGATATGGCAAACGTGGTATGCAGGAGGAAGAATCATGAAAGCTACAGGAATTGTGAGAAGAATCGATGATCTGGGTCGCGTTGTCAACCCGAAAGAGATACGCCGGACGCTGCGCCTTCGGGAAGGGACGCCGCTTGAGATATTCACGGACCGCGAGGGCGAGATTATATTGAAAAAATATTCACCGATGGTGGAGCTGGCGGCATTGCCGTGCAGTACGCGGAGGCGATGGCGCAGTCCACGGGGCTGATGGGTCATCGCGGGACCGATCAGATCATCGCGGGTATCCGGGGGACCAAAGAAGGAATATTACAGAAGACGATCAGCCGGGCGCTGGAGCTGGCAGTCTCGAACGTCAAGAATATCTGTGCGGCGCGGGGAGAGAAAAAAAGCATTTATCCGATCACCTCGGATGAGGTGGAGGAGGCAGCTCCGAATGGTGTGCCGATTTTGAGCGAGGGAGATGCGATCGGGGCGGTGATTCTCCTCAGCCGGGAGGCAAAGCAGGCGCTTGGAGGGGCGGAGATGAAGCTGGCAGCGACGGCAGCCGGATTTCTGGGACGTCAGATGGAAGGATAAAAAGATAAATGAGATAAATCTGCCTGGAAACAGGCGGTGAGAGAAAAAAAAAGAAGACGGGATCGATGGAAAACGTAAAGAGAGATAAAAACTCCCTGGGCGGTTGTCCATCGATCCTGTTTTTGATAGTCCTGTATTTGGAAGAAGCTGACGGTAGCAGACGCTGTAGGTAATTGTGCATTTGTTTGCAGGTATGTATGTTGAGATGATGATAGGGCTGGGCTATTCACGACAGCCGCGGCAGCAGGGCGCAGAAGTGAATTTCATTCTGTTTATCCTTGCCCGGCGCCAGATGGGCGCGATGCGTCCGCCGTGGCGTTCCACGATGGATTTGGCGATGGAAAGCCCGATGCCGTAGCCGCCGCTTGCCCGTGCGCGGGAATCGTCCGCTCGGTAAAACCGGTCGAACAGGCGCGGAACCTGATCGGGCTCCAGGGTTTTCACAGGGGTTCTGCACCTCGAGACAGAGGGAGGCGTTTTTTTCTGGTACAGGGACACAGTGATCGTGCCGTCCGGCAGGCAATATTTGACTGCGTTATCCAGCAGAATTGAGCAGAGACGCAGGATCTGGTCGCGCTGTCCTCGCATCGACAGCTCTGGTTCGATCGGAGAGGGAGAGCTTCTTTCCCTGTGCGTCAACGGCGGTCTGGAAGCTGTCGGAAGTCTCTTTTACCAGTGCGCTGACAGAAAAATCAGAGAGACTTTCCGGATACATGCTTTCTCGGCGCGCGACAGCTCGATGAGCTCCGCAATCATGCGGTTTAAGCGCTCGACCTGCTTGCGGGTGCTTTCCGTCCACTCGTCCTTGCCGCGTGTTATTTCCATGACGCCGACGTTGGCGGAAATGATGCCGAGAGGTGTCTTTATACTCATGCGAGACATCGGTGATAAACCGGCGCTGTTTTTTTATTATCGGCAAATGGCTTTATGACGTAGTCGGAGAGGCACAGGAGAAGTAAAAGTACAACTGCCAGACAGCCGAAAATAATAAAGAAGGTCAGGCGCAGAAGAATATAAAATGATTGTAACTGCGAAAAAGCAGTCTACAATCACAAGCGTACCGCTGTCGCTTTCGCTGCTTCCATCGGACGGATACAGATGGTAACGGTAGTAGCCCCAGTAGCCATTGTCCTTGCCGGATGAGAGAATCGCGTCTGTCAGAGCTGAGATGTCGCTCTCACTGAGGGAGGCGATGTGCTCCGGAGTTGACGTCGGATGGTTCCTCATTTTCATCCAGATGAATAATGCAGTAGCGTGTCTCAAACTCCGTTTCGCGGGTGAGTTGGAAACGTCCCGAAACGTTTGATGATTCCTGACAAGGGGAAATTCCAGTCATTTTTCATAAAGAGTCGTGATGATGGCATCCGCCCGGTCGGTAAGCCGGATGTAGTTTCCCAGATTGATCGAGCCGCCGATGACAAAGAGCGTGAGCGCCAGAGAAAACATGGCGATGAGCAGAAACCTGCGCCGCAGGCTTTCGGGATCGTCCGCCGCCGTCAGACGATATCCTCTTCGGTTCGCTGGATGCTCCGGTTGGCGCCCAGCGCCTGCATCTTTTTCGCAGATAAGAAACGTAAGTCCATGCACCAGTTGTGCCTCCTGTGTCGGTGGGAAGTGGATCGGAAGCGCCCTCGTCGTAGGATGGTATGTGCTTCCCCAGGTGTGCCTCTAAAAGCTGTGTTTTCGGTTAAAAGGCGTCCTTCCTCGCGGATAAACAATTCCAGCATTGCCGCCTCGCGGCTGGATAAGCAGACGGAGGGAAGTTGCCGCAGAAAGTTCCATGGAAGCGCGGTGGGAAAAGTAAAGGATTGCCGCAGGTAAGCCCGGAGATTGTTTGGCGGCGCTTCGTCTGGTCAGCGCCGGACGCGGGCGAATTCGCCGATGTCAAAGGGCTTGGTGAGGCGGTCATCCGCTCCACAGTCAAGCGGAGATTTTGTCCTCGGTCTGGCTTTTTGGCGGTTAAAAAAGAGAAGAACGGCGGGGTCAGGATATCCTTGTCCCCGGAGGGCAGAAAGAACGGCAAGCCCATCCAGCTTTGGCATCATGATATCGAGGGAATCAGCCCGTCGTAGCTGACGGCGGCTGCTTTCAGTGCTTCAGCCCCGTCGTAGACAGCGTCTACCTTATATCCTTCATGGGTTAAAATGGCGCTCAGGGCGCGTATCATATCCGGTTCATCGTCGGCAAGAAGTAGTTTCATGTGGCGAAAATCCCCCCACTTTGTTTATCCACCTGTTGGTTTATGTACTATTTTATTTATCCAAGTATTTATCCGAGCGGAATGCCGCGGCAGTCTGAAGCGACTGGTTTTCAGCGCCAGCACTTGTGTTGAAATTTGCATCTGGGTCAGCATTTGGGGTGAAATCAACCTCCCTTAAAGGTGGACAGGGACAGATCCGTGATGGAAGCAATCTGGTCGGAACAGTGCTTTTAATTCCTGCTGCATCAGCTCCGGGTTGGCGATATCGTGCTTATATTTGAGTTCATGTTCTATGCTCGCCCAGAAGTCCATTGCGATCGTGCGGATCTGGACTTCCAGACAGGGCAGAGCGGCTGTCTCGATGTATTTCCCAGAAAACGGACCGGCATCTTTAAAATCATATGGTAGCTGCGGTAGCCGTTCGGCTTTGGATGGGCGATGAAATCTTTTCCCGGAGAATGGTCACGTCGGAATTGCGCGGATGAGCTCGGCGGTGCGGTAAACATCGTCCACCATTGGGCAGATGAGGCGCACGCCCGCGGCGTCATGTTCGTGAGCAAGCGCATTTTGAAGCGTCGGCTCCAGTCCGTCTCGGATGAGCTTTTCTCTCATGCTCTCCGGCTTTTTTGACGCGAGGTAGAGGAGGAGATCGGATCCCAGCCGGTCTGCGACTTCTGATAGCGCCGGATCATGCCGATGCAAGAGAAATTCGTCGATGATGCCCTCTAAAAGGATGCGAACCGCCGTAAAAATCAGAGGGGTAGTGGTTGTTGATTCTATCATATATGGTCTAAAATGGGAGGCTGGAAGAGTGCCAGACAGTCTCCGTTTCCTTTCAGTCTATTTGGTAAAAACTGGTATTTGATATAACAGATATATCGAAAAAAAAGGCGAAAGCGCAAGAGAGTTTCACAGATACCCATGATTTTTCACAGAAAAAAACACAGCAAGGCGCGAAAAACCTTGACAAAGCAAGGAGAAATGTATATAAATGTAAAGTAAGATTTGCGGGCATGTACGAAGAAAACTAAGAGGATTCATGTGCGAAGATATAAGCTAGGAGGAATATACGATGAATAAGACAGAATTAATCGCAAGTTGTAGCTGAGAAAGCAGAGCTTTCCAAGAAAGACGCAGAGAAGGCAATCAAGGCTTTCACAGATGCAGTATCCGAGGAACTGGTTAAGGGCGGAAAGATTCAGCTGGCTGGCTTTTGGTACTTTTTTGAGGTAGCTGAGAGAGCAGCTAGAGAGGGAAGAAAAACCCGAAGACCGGCGAGACCATGCCGATCGCAGCTTCAAGACTCCGAAGTTCAAAGCTGGTAAAAGCTTTAAAGGATATGGTAAACGCATAATTATCTCAGACATATATGTGACAGACAGCCCTTCGTGATGAAATATCATGGAGGGCCTTTAGTATTATGGGGATTGAAGGATTCCGCCAGGATGAAAATGCCCTGCAAGGGGCATGGAAAGGAAAAATATGAGGCTAGATAAGTATTTGAAAGTATCCCGTATCATCAAGAGAAGAACCGTAGCCAATGAAGCGTGTGACAGCGGACGTGTGATGCTGAATGATAAAGTGGCAAGAGCCAGCGCGGAGGTCAGGGTTGGGGATGTGATTGAAATTGCCTTTCGGCAATAAATCGGTGAATTCGCATTACAAGCGTGCAGGATGCCATCCGCAAGGAAGATGCCAAAGAGATGTTTGAATACCTGTAAGAATCCAGGAGAAGTCAGGAAAAGGCGCGGAGGATGAAATGCCAAGAAATATAGAGCGGGATGAAAAAGAGGCGATGCGTCGGAAAGAACAGCTGATGGAAGCTGGATTCAGGCTGTTTTTCGCAATATGGGATCGAGAATGTCAGTTTACAGAGGGGTGGCGGACGCTGCGGGAAGTGGGCGTTGCGACCCTTATATAACTATTATCAGACGAAGGTCAAGCTTGTGATAGCGATCAGCGGAAAAATCTGGGGCGATCTCTGGAAGGAGATTCTGGAAGAAAAAGGACCGGAGATATTTGAATCATTCACGGCGTATCAGTACATTGAGTTTTTATACAGGACCAGATCATCCGGATTTACCGGGAACGCCCGGAAATACTCCCGGTTCAGTAATAACTATAAAAACTTTATCTCCCGGGAGAAAGTCAGGGGGAAGCGCTGGCTGAACATCTGGATGTTTTGAAGCCGGCAGGAGCGCTGTATCATAAGTTCTATGAGCAGGCGAGGAGCGATAAAAGCATCCGGACCGATATCCCGGAGCAGCAGTTATTTACAAGCGTTGCGATTGCGATGCTGGCGGTGGCTGAGCGCTATGCACAGGGAATTGTGTGGGCGGACGATCACAAGGAAAGACCACACACAGGAACTGGAATTTTTTTAAAAGGAATGCTCCTGACATGGTGCAGAACCCCGGAGAACCTGGGAAAACAATGATATAAAGAACGGAAATAAAAAAAAAGTTAAAAGAATGAGGTAACCCCTCAAAAAGTTAGACTTTTACGAGACGACTTTGGTCTTCTCGTTTTTTTTAGCGCTTAAAAGAACAGTTTCTGTCTTGAATTTGTGAGAGTTGATTATTATAATATAAATATAGTGATGACTCATTTGTGTATACACTTTATGACGGATAATCAACATTTCGAGAATGAGAGGAAAAAAGCGTATGAGAAGGGAAAGAATCCTGGCAGAAGGAATAGTCGTGGTAGTGATAACGTGCAGTTCACATGGTTCTGTGCCGAGAGTTTATGCGAACACGAATTTTTATCAGATCCGGGAGATCGAAAGTTTATCGGAACAGGTTCTGTATCAGAAAGTTCCCTATGGAACCCGGTATCAGGATCTGGAGATGCCGGACAGCATAGACGTTTTTTGTCAGCGGGGGGGGCAAACCGAAGATGTGCCTGACGCAGGAGCGATGAAGAATGTAGCAGCGTTTGCCAACCGCACAAATGATGATGCCGTGCTGGAAAAGACGGACAGTGAAGAGAATAGAGAAAAAGAAGATACTGAAGGAAAAGATACCGAAGGAAAAGATGCCGGAGAATAGCAAAGACAAAAGCGAAGGTGGAGGGGCTTAGAGAAAGCGGAATCCGGTTCAGGTGAACAGGGAGATTCTGGGAAAAGATGGAAATTCGGCGGAAAATGGGGGACTCTCAGGATGAAAATGCAAATCCGGGGAACGGTGAATCCGATGAGAAAGACGATTCCGGTAAGACAGATTCTGGTTCTTCGGGTGGAAATGCAGATTTGAATGAAGATGGCAGTTCTTCGAACGGAAAAAAACGGATGAACCGAAGGAAGATGTCAAGACGGATGAAGACCGAGGAAGAGATTGACGAAAGGAAGGTTCTGGCGAAAAGTAAAAGGTGCGCTGGGTTCTGGATGCAGAAGAGAGCCAGGCGTCCCGTTATGATGGGGAAAATCCGGGCATCTGTTCCTGTGCAGAGCTGAAAAGCAGCAATTATGAGGGACGAGGACGAACTCCCGGTGATCCAGATCACGGTCCTGGAAGAAGAGCAGGCGAAAAAACGCTGGAATTTGTACCGTTGGAAGAATCGATCGCCGATCAGATTCTCCCGCTTGGAAGCTAAAAGAATCCGACATCCAGTTCCCGGAGAGACTCTCACCGTGCGTGAGACGATGGGGAGAAGAAACCACCGAGCGGACTTTTGTCGGGTATCACGTGGAAACTGGATGCAGAAAACAGCGACTATTCTGGAATTTCAGGGCGGACTGGCACCGGAGGACTATTTTGACCGCTTCGATGAGGATGGTGAACCAGAAGAAACTGAAGAAAAAGACCTGACAGGAAGGCTATGATAAAGCCAATGAAGAATACAATGGGGCGATCTATACCTATATTCCGGTGATTCCGAAAGCGAAGAGATACCGGAAGACACTGCTTTGCCGGAGATCTCATGTGCAGGTGGGAGGCAGGGAATTGCGCTGTATAGTGGTAGGATAGAAGGGGCAGGGAACGGAAGAAAATCCGTGGCAGATAAAAAATGAAAAAGATTGGGAAACCATTTACAACAAGTAGTTCATATTGTAATTCTGGTAATTTGAAGGGATGTATTCGATTAGAGGAAAAAAATTGATTTTAGTCAAAATTAAAGAGGAGAGCCGGAAAGATACCGCTTAAATTAAATGGCAAGACATTTGATGGAAATGGATATCCGATAGAGAATCTCTAAAACCATTATTCAGTGTCGCGAATGGTACAGTGAAAAATTTAAATTTTTACCAGATGTAGAGATTGAAGGAAATGGAAACCAGGGGAGCAATCGCAGAGGCGGTAGTAAACAAAGCAACGATTGAAAAATGTTATATTAGTGGAAGTATCAGCAGCGACAGGAAGTAATGATGGTGCAGCAGGTGGATTAATGGGGCGGCTCAAAATACCCAAGGAGCTCCTGACGATTGAAAAATTGTGTTGTTAATGCAGATATCACAAGTGAAGGAAAATTTCTGGCAGGAGGGTTTGATCCGGTTCTGTTAGTTGGAATAATGCGGTAACAATCAAAAAAGTATTGCAATGGGAACTGTCTCAAATGAAAAAGGTCAAGGTGCAGGCGGATTGGTTGGTGGGTGGATAAAGGCCGAAGGGTCACATTAACAATAGCGCAGCATTTGACAAGAAGAGAGGTTTCCACAAAAAAATCGGAAACTACTCAGTAGATCAATTTTTTTGGTTATGCCGATTATAATAATGTTTATGTAGTTGGTAAACATTTCGCCTATCAGGATATGAGGGTTAAATGTGGTGAAATCCTTTGATAAAGAGAATGATAAAAAGATAGAGAATGCCAGAGTTGCATCGTGGCAAAGAGTGCTTCCAAACAGAACTTTTAACAACCAATTTCTGGGAAAACCACGATTGGCTGGGGGGAAGTGATACGGAAAAACTGGGAATTTGTCGATAAACCGTTTTCCAACGCTAAAAGATGAAGAGGTAATGACGAAGTAGAGATATTCTCTGGCACAAGACATACCGGGATTATCTTCAGGCGACCAATTCGTTAAGTGGAAGGTGTAAGTCTGGAAAAACCGCAATCGCAGACGCAGAGATTTAAAAAGGGCAGAAGCGAGAAAAAGGCGATAACAGGTTCAGATGGAAATTTTTAGCATTGAGCTTGCCAATGGAGACTATGACGTAACAATCAAAAAGACCGGATTTTTACGGTTAAGAAAACAGTTACGATTTCGGATACCGATTCAGAAGCTCTTAATTTCACCATGGTAACAAACCCGGTTTCCATGCCTTCGCGGACAAACGGTGACAGAACTTTCCAGACAACCGATGCGGTACACTGTCACGGCAGATGGAGAAATTAAACTTAAATATGAAGGAACAGAAAATTTGCAGCTGAATGATTTTAGCCTTTCATCCGAAAAAAGATGGAAATTTGGGTATATGACAGAGTGAGACTTCTTGAAGTGGAATACCGGAAATGGAACTGGCAGTATCAAGCTCCAATTCGCTAAATCGTTGGATCTTGGCAACAAAAATGAAAACAGCTTATGTCCATTACAAGGGAAGTTTGATCGGCTCAATTGTGCTCAAAGGTAAAAACTTGTTCAGCTTGAGACAAAAGTGTCAAATGGGATGAGACAGTAAAAGGCCGTTTGGAGTGCGGTTGAGAATGCATCAGGCTATAAAGTACAGCTCTATAAGAATGGTTCAAAAGCAGGCAGTGAGGTGGCGCTTGGGACGAAGCGCAACCAGTTACGGATTTTTACCTCCAGATAGCGGAAAGCGGAACCTATACGTTTAAAGTTTGGGCAACCGGTAATTCCGTCTATGGGGATAGTGAAAAAAAGCGACAAGTGAAGAATATGTATTTTCCGAGCAGACCTTAGCGGATGTCAAAAAAAGCGGCAGAGGAAGCGCTGAAGGCGAAGACAGTGACAAATGAGACGACAGCGAATGAAATTTTGCAGGTTGTACGGAACGTTATCACAAATAAAAATTCAGGCAACATGGTCGAAACCGTCTAATTTCAGAAAAAGCAGGGCAACAGACGAAACAGAACCGGGAGTAAAACGGAAGTATCACAGGAACAGATTGATTTGAGTTATGAATCCAGGAATGATACGGTAGAAACAATCCAAGGTGGATTCTTTCGATTACGCAGCGAAGTATAAAATTACCTTTACGTCTGGACGCGAGATTCACAGGGGAGATACGCCGAGACTGGAAAAATGCCGCAGCCGGAACTGTAATTACACTTCCAGATAATAAATTCAAGGTATATGGCATGAATTTCGAAGGCTGGAGTGACGGAACCACCATATGCCAAAGCGAGCAGCTATACCATGCCGGGAAAAAAATGTGACATTTAAGGCGGTATGGAATGTCTGGACGTAAAAGTGGGATGAGTTACAGCCACAAAACCAGAATGGCAGGATGGTTATTATCTTATTGCTGGGTGCAGAGCTTTTGCGTATTTCCGCGATACATCTCTTTCGAATTGGAAAAAGCCAAAATTGATGTGTGATATTGACTTGGATAATCATGATTTTATGTCAATTAATGCCGGAGCTGAATTTGACGGATGCAGACATACAATTCGAGGCTTACATGCGGTCAGCAGTGGTGCATATACGGGATTATTTAAAAAACTTCCAAAATTGTAATGATCAAGAATCTGACGGTAGAAGATGCAGTAATTGAGAATACTTCCACTAGCTCAGACTGTGAAGCGGGTATTTTTGATGGGATATGCAGGTGATTCCATAACCGTAGAAAACTGCAGTTATGTTAGTGGAGATAGTGGTGAAAAATACAAGATATGCGGGGTGGATTGATTGGGGATGTACATAGCTCTGGAAGTGTATCCATTCGTTCCTGCTATGCGAATCCTCAGATTATAGGGATCACAAAGCAACGGTTTTGCTAAGGCGGTTTGGTCGGTGAATGGGGTGGAACTACAACCATTGAAAACAGCTATGCAGTCGTGGATATGGACGTTGATAGGGGATATGATATTGGCGGACTGGTAGGATGCGGAAGTGACAGCAAGTAAAGATCTCCCACAGCCGCGGCAGGCGATAGCGCTGACAAAAAGTTCTACTGGGCAGCTGGTGGCGGGCATTTCCAAACAACGGTTCGATTTCCTCCTGTGTCAGCATTTTCCCGGAGATGCGATCGCTCAACCGGATTGGCGGAAAAACGGGAACCTACCAGGGGTGGGTACGACGCTTTAAGCCGGCACAGTCGCGAAAAACAGATGGAACGATTTTTTGACCCCCTGCGGATGCGATCGGGCGGGCAAGCCATATGGAGCGGACGCAAAGTGCAAGCACAGCTGGAAAGCAAGACATTTTATGAAGGATTGGGCTGGGATTTCGGATCTGTCTGGACGATGGGGATGAGTAATGGTTATGCGTTCCGGTTCTGAAAAAATCAAAGACGTTACTTCCGAGTTGCATTTGAATGACCGTCGGTTCGCAGCGTTACGCTGGACAAAAACGAGTGCAAAGATTTATCCGAAAGGAAGCGTACAGCTGACAGCGACAGTTAATGCGGTAAATGGTGCATCCAGGGCGGTAACGTGGACAAGCAGTAATCCGCAAAAGGTCGCTGTAGCGATGGATTGGTAGTGGCTTCAGAGGATGCAGAAGAATCTACGATTACAGCTGCCAGTGTGGATGACCCGGCGGTGTGCGATAATTGAGGTTACAGTTGATACGGAAAAATGCACAAGGTTGTGGTGGAACGAAACAGTGGAAACTCTCCGGACGCAGAAGCAACCGCATATGGCTCTCTTGAAGATGCAGTCAGCGGGACCAAAACCGATTGACATACAGAGATCCAAAGGAACCTTTACATTCTCACGGAAAGCTGGAAATGAAATTTATCTTGTATTTAAAAACCTGGCGCAGAGCGATAAGGGTAAGCACGGTGTTATTTTACAGATGAAAATGGTACGTGTGTAAAATGCGAAACTGTGTCATCTAAATCCAACCGTATATTGTTTCACAATGCCGTGTTCAGATACTTCGGTAAAAGTTACCTATGCGGAAAATATGAATGCATACCAGTACACCTGGTTTGTAGGACAGGAATGGAGCACTACGGGAAAAAAGACACGGTAACCTATGAGACTACGGAGTGGCGTACAAATAATATTGGCTCTTTAAAAGTAACCGGCATTATCAACGGAAAGAAATTTAAAGGGTTTAATATAAAATCAATGTCACGGTATCAGCAGGGAGTAATTAAACCGCACCAGGTAGGGAGCAACTCGACTCTAAACGCAAAAAATGGTGATTATTGTATTAAAGATGATGAAAACGGTCTTCAACTCTTTATATATACTTAAATGGTCGGCATGGTAGCTGTGGATATCGAGGTTGAGGACGATGAAAATGCAGGAGTATACGCTACGCAGAAACCAAAAATGTCCTATTATACCTTTTGAACATGGATAAAAGCAAAAAGCTGGGAAGACAATAACAGCGACGCTGGACGGAAGGTGTGAATACAGATGAAGAAGATGCCGAACCAGAACGCGATCTTTACCTATAGCGGCGGTTTGCATATTCTTTTTATTCGCACCGAAATTTACCGAGTCAGATGGGGTGTGGACAGCTTCGTTTAAGATGCCGAAGACAGATATTGAGACGGATGTGATTTTTGGAGAAAAAACAGAAGGTTGTGCTGAGCGGTGATGATCGGGAGGCTGATTATGATGGTACGTCGAAGTCTGTCAATGAATGGATCCGGGCAGAAGCAGGCGGCACAAATATTTCAGAGGTACTTCAGGATGAATATGAAGTGCAGTATGAAGGTGTGGGGAGAAACTACCTATTCAAACACAACACCGCCGACGAATGCGGGGAACGTATTCTTGCACAGTCAAGATTCCGGAGAGTAATGTGAGCTGGCCGCCGCTCCGGTTACGGTGCGCCTGACAATCAAAAAAATCAACGCCGAAGACACCGAAAGCGCCGCTGGCTGCTGCGCGGACCGAACAGTGTTACACTGGAAGCGCCGTCTGTATTTGCAGATGGGACAGCGATTCCGGCGAGGCTATCATCTGGGTATTGTGCTGAACAGGGCGAATGGCAGGATTCGCCGGTATTTGACGATTGACACCGGGAACGCCATATCATTTCTATGTGAGAATCAAGGCAGATGAAAATACAGAGGCATCTGCAGCGAGCGAGGCGGTTACGATTCGGACGAAGACGGTAGCGTCGGAGGCGAGTGTCAGCTATGATTATAAGGCGGAAACGATCCAGTTTGCAGAGACGGCGGCATATGAGATGAATACCGATCCTGCGTTTGGGGGGGCATCGACGTCTCTTTTTCAGCGGGCGGCAGCATTACGGCGTGGATTGGAAAGACAGTTTATCCGTGTGAAAGCGACAGCAGAAGATCCGGCAGGACCGGTGGTAGCGGTTACCGTTCCGGTACGCCCCGCAGGCACCGGCATCTGCCGAAGCGGAGCAGATTACATCATTCCATTGCCCTGAAAGATGAGGGAAGTGCGTATGAATACCGCCTGGGCGAGCAGGGAAGCTGGCAGAGTGCGCCGTATTTTTGGTGGACTGTCTGCAGATACAGAGTATCGGATTTACAGACGTCTGGCAGCGACGGACACGGCTTTCGCATCTGAGACGAGCGAGGTACTGGTTCTGCGGACGCTGGAGGCAGGTAAAACGGATCCGGTAAATCCGAATCCAGGCAATCCAGACTCGGTAAACCCGAATCCATCGACCCCCAGGCAATCCGCAGGGAACGACCACTTCCGGCCGCGACAGAAGTACTAGCACATGGGTAAAAGAGAGTGCCGGATGGCGCTACCGCCTGTCAAATGGCACGTATCTGTCGGAAGCCTGGTTCTGGATCCGGCGACCGGCAGGCAGGTTGAACAGGTTGTGTGGAAACAGCTCCGGGGCGCATGGTGGCCTTTGAGCCGACGGATACATCCGGACGGGCTGGGTCTATGATTACAGCGCAGGCAAATGGTACTATGTGGACGAAAAACACAGGCATGCGGACGGGCTGGTATCTGGATCCGCAGGACGGCAGATGGTATTATCTGGATCCGGCAACGGGAGAGATGCTGACGGGTGGCAGCTGATTCCGGATTTAGGATATGTATACTTAAATCCGTATGCACCGCAGCCGACCTGGTCGTATGATGAAGCATTAAAACCTGGGTTTACATGGAGGGCGCAGGGCGTCCATACGGCTCCCTTTATATGGCTGAGTGGACACCGGACGGCTATTATGTAAATGCAGACGGTGTCTGGGAACCGGCCAGATAATCATTCATAAACCAGAAAACCTCCCCAATATATTTAACAATAGGCAGCTATAGGCTATAAGTTAGATAAATTGGGAGGTTTTTTGATGGAAGAAAAATTGGATGCCAGACCTCACAAGCTGGAGCTTCTGGAACCGGGAAAAGGGGGAGTGTGACGGGGATCCAGGATGTGGTGTCATTTGATGAACCAGATGATTCTCGATACAAACATGGGGCTTCTGACGGTGCGTGGAAGGCGCTGCATGTGAGCCGTCTGACGTTGGAAAAAGGGGCGAAGTGGATATTGAGGGCGGCGAGTTTGAAAGCTATCTTTCATATTCCTGCAACGAGTCCCACCGGAAATCGCAGGGAGTCGTTCTTTGTGACGGCTTGGTTCCGTTAGGGCGGTGGCGGATGAGCGGGACGGTGAGAGGGGAAATATGGCTGCTGGCGGCAGTGTGTGTACGGGAATCGCGCTGATGATGATGTATGACGGGCTTAGATCTTCCGGTGGCTGGTACGGCACGGCTCATTTTTGGACAGGCATGAGGATGCGCGTATTGGCTCTTGCCAGCTTTGCGACGTTCCGGCTTTGTTCGGGCAGAATGACGGAGTTCTGCGGCTATGCGGTGGCGGGCGTGCTCGGCGGCATGGTGTTTTTATGACCGGGGACGGGCAGCCGTCTTTTGTTTGCGGTATTGAAAAAAAAATGCAGCGGATGGATTAAAATGAAAAGAAGAGGCAAAAAGCCAGAAGACCGGAAAGAAACATTACAACAAGGGGACAGGCAGAAAAACATGGAAAAGGAAGTGAGATGAGAATGCGTAGACAGATGTCGGAAGGCAGACCGGGTGGAAATGTGCGTGAAAAAGAAAAGGATAATTTAAACAACCGGATGGCGCTTGTGGGCGTTACGATGGTAGTGCTGAGTCTGGCGGCTGCCGTTGCACAAAGGGCATCGATCTCAAGGAAAAAGGATAGGAGTTATTCAATTCGTGAGGAAAAATCTGGAGGCGCAGGTTGCGAAAGAAGAAGAACGTGCCAAACAGCTTGAGGAATACCGCGTATACGTGCAGACCAAGCAGTATATCGAGAAGGTAGCGAAGGAGAAGGGGGCTTGTAAACGCAATGAGATCCTGCTCAAGCCGTCGAATCCGAATTAGACTTGCAGCACATCATAGAATGCCCGGAGTATGGCACACGAGGGAGCAGTGTTCATAGATAGTCGGAAAAATGTCGAAGTTTTCCTTAGTTTTGCTCTGTCCGTTTGACAAATATTTTCTCTCCAGCCTGTATATAATGGCGTTATACAGGTTAGAGGATTTTTGTGCTTAAACGGAGAACTTTACATAGAGATATGGCGGATGTCAACGTCTACACGGCAAGACGTTTAAAGAGCATGGCACTGTCGCTGGGCGGTCTGGCGCAGGCGTTTGCGGATGAGATCGGCGGGCAGGGGGCATCTGACGAAGGAGGACGGGCTGGCGGCAATGCAGACGGCGGCGTCGGCGGTATGCGGCGATTGTACACGGTGCAACCTGTATTATGGCAGCCGCCGGGACGACAGTTATTATCTCTATTATCTGCTTCGGACGTTCGAGCAGAAAGGGAAAAATCGACCTGGAGGACATGCCTCGCCTGTTTCATGAGATCTGTTCCCAGAGAGAGGCATCTTTGCGGGAATTGAACCGGAGTCTCGGGCGGGCGACGATGAATCTGGGGTGGAAAACCGTTTTCTGGAAAGCCGGGACGCGGTGATCGTCCAGTTCCGGGAGCTGGCGGCGATTCTGGAGGAATTTTCCAACCAGATGGAACAGGCGGCGGATGACGGCATCCCGGGGAGGAGGTGCTTTCAGGGATACTTCCGCAGAAGCCATCTGCGCGTGGACAACATGCTGGTGCTTCAATATGAAAAATCAGCAGAAGGGAGGCGTTTCTCACACTCCGCAGCGTCAACGGGCGATGCATGACGGCGCGGATGTGGCGGAACTTCTGGGACGCGCGATCGCCGGAAGCCACTGGAGTGTGGCGAAAGACAGCAAAGCCTGATCACCCGCAATGCGGCGACCTTCCGTTTTGTGGAAGAAGGTAAATACCGGATGGTGTACGGCATGGCGTGCAGCCCCAGGGAGGGTGAAACCGATTTCAGGCGATACGTGTACGGTGCAGACCGGGCTTCCGGGCAGGTGATTATGAGCCTGTCGGACGGCATGGGAAGCGGCAGAAGCGCCAGTGAGGACAGCGAGAAGGTCATTGAGCTGACCCAGCGCCTGCTGAGACGGGATTTTCGGCACGATCGGCGCCTCAAATTGGTAAATACGGTGCTTTTGCTGGCAGGCACGGAGCAGAACTCCGGCAACAATCGATTATGTTGTATCGATCTGGGGACAGGTGTGCTGGAAGCGATGAAGCTGGGCGCGTGCCGACCTTTTATTCTGGGGCGTGAGGGTTGAGTTTCTGAGAAGCAGGCGGACTGCCGATGGGAATTGTACAGAAAGCGGAGCCGGTTCTGGATGTCGCGGAAAAATGTGGGACGGCGAGAAATCATTATGATAAGCGACGGCATTCTCGAAGCGATGCCGGGGAACACAAGGAAGAGACGTTCATAATTTATCAAAACCTTTCCGGCAACCCTTAACTGCAGAACAGATCCCTGGCGTTTGCGTCTGGACTTTCGGACGGGGGTGTAGTGGATGACTGCACAGTGTTGGTCGGGACGGTGCTGGAACGTGGGTAAACGGTAAATCTGGCAGGTTGAGAAATAAAGGGGAGATCCGTTATACTGTGAAGGTACTGAACAGTTACGAGTGAATGTATTTTTTAAGAGGGATAAAAAAAAGAAATATAAAAAAGAATGCAGAAACAAACAGAAATTTATATGAAACAAAAATCATATGACCAGGCCGGGGATGGCGTTCTGGTCGGTTTATCCGGGGAGCGGATTCCGTCGGTCTTTGCTTTCGGTACTCTGGAAGCTGCGGGGAGACGTTTCAGATTTCCCTGCGGGCGCTCCATGTCCATCACGGGCTGCGCGCGCGCGGAGGCGGATCGGGACGCGGCATTTTCACGGATGCTGTGTGAACGGCTGGAAGTTCCCTTTTTATGAGTTCCGTATCGATGCGGCAAAGAGGCGCTTGATCGGAAATGTTCCGTCGAGGCAGGACGACTTTGGCGCGGCCCGCCTGATGGAGACGGCGCGGGGCGTGGGAGGAAGAGATTCGGCGGGTTCATATCGCCACCGCCCACCATGCGGATGATAACGCGGAAACGGTTCTTTTAACCTGTTCCGCGGGAAGCGGTCCGACCGGCTTTCCGGCATTGCTCCGGTGCGGGGGCGCATCATCCGTCTCTTCTCTGGGCGCAGCGGAGCGAGATTCAGACCTGCTGCGGCAGCAGGGACAGGACTGGGTCGAGGACTCGACGAACCAGGAGAGTGAATACAGCCGCAACTGGCTTCGGAATGAACTGCTTCCGGCGGTAGAAGCGCCTGAATGTACAGGCAGTCCGTCATATCGACCAGGCGGGCAGACGCATCCGGCAACAGATGCCTATCTGGAAGAGGTGGCAGAAGAATGGCTTCAAAAGCATGCACCGGACGGAAAGGCGGATGCCAAAGCGCGCTGGCAGAACAGGCGGAGATTGTGCAGGGTTATATCGTGCGGCGGCGGTTGTTTTAAAGAGCAAAATGCCGCTCCCCGTGATGTGACGGAGACGGCGCAGGCGGTGCGGGAACTTCTGCACCAGGGAACCGGAAAGAGTATTTCACTTTGCCGCATGGGTTCCGGCGAAAATATATATGGATTTCTTGAAGTGCGCCCGCTTAGTCATCCAGGGGGGAAAGAAAAAGGGTTTTTGCTTCCGGGTATCCAGAATGGGAATCTTTTGCAGATGCATACTTTCCCTGTGAAAATGGGATGAATTTCCGAAAAAACCAGTATACGAAAATGGTTTGACTATGATAGAATAAAAGGTACCTTATCGCTGAGACACCGGCAGCCGGGGGACTACCTGACACTGCCGTCCGGCGGTCGGAAGACGCTGAAATCCTGGATGATCGATGAGAAAATTCCGAGACAGGAGCGGGAGGAAATCTGGCTTCTGGCGGAAGAAAAACATATCCTGTGGATAGTGGGGCACCGGATCAGCATATTATAAGATAACAGAACAGACAAAAAACCATCCTTGAGGTGGAATTTAACGGAGGAAAAAAGCAGTGGCTGATAAGATTCGTGTATTATTAACGGAAGAAGAAAGTAAACAAGAAGATCAGTGAAGTGGCAGCACAGATCAACAAAGATTATGAGGGGAAAGGAAGTCCACCTTGATCTGTATCTTAAAGGGCGGCGTATTCTTTACCTGTGAACTGGCAAAACGCCTGACTATTCCGGTTTCCCTTGATTTCATGTCTGTATCCAGCTACGGTTCCGGCACCAAGTCAAAGCGGTGTGGTAAAAGATTATCAAAGATCTGGACGAGCCGCTGGAGGGCAAGAATGTCATCATCGTGGAGGACATTATCGATTCCGACGCACCCTGGCATATCTGATTGAGGTATTAAAAAACAGAGAAATCCGAAAATATCGAGCTGTGCACCCTGCTTGATAAGCCGGAGCGCCGCGTGAAAAAACAGGTTCAGGTTAAATACACCTGCTTTTTACAATCCCGGATGAGTTTGTCGTAAGGTTACGGCCTGGTTACGATCAAGAAATACCGCAACCTGCCGCATCGGTGTTGTGGAAGTATAAGGAGGAAGCCAGTTGAAACAACGTCAGTCGATGGGAGGCGTGGGGCTTCTGATCCTCATGCTGCTCGTTATCATGTTTTTCTCGTTGAAAGTCCCCTGGAATGGCGACGGGCGGGAATTAAGCTATCCGGAGTTCATGGTATATCTGGAAAATAAGACCGTAGAGGGCGCACAGATCCGCCCGAACCGCGAGGTGCCGACCGGTGAGGTTGTTTTTGAGACAACCTCCGGCGACCGGGAGGAATTCAATGTGCTGATGTGAAGGAAGTAGAGATGGCGCTGCGCAAGGCAGGGGGTTCCACGACCACCAGCGTCCGCCAGGATAGCTATTTTATGACGGTGATCTTGCCGATCGCTTTGTCCGCAGGCGTTCTGATCTTCCTGTTTATGTTTATCAATTCCGTTCCGGCGGCGGGGCAAATGCCAAGATGATGAATTTTGGACGCAGCCGTGCCCGGATGGTATCGACCAGCAAGGTCAACTTTACCAAAGTTGCCGGTCTGGAAGAAGAGAAGGAGGAGCTGGAGGAGATCGTGGAATTTCTGAAAAAATCCGCAGAAATACACTGGCGTCGGGGCGCGCATCCCGAAGGGCGTGATCTTAGTTTCCGGGCCCTCCAGGAACCGGTAAAAACCCCGCTTGCCAAAAGCGGTGGCGGGTGAGGCAGGCGTTCCGTTCTTTCTCGATTTCCGGTTCGATTTTGTTGAAATGTTCGTCGGTGTCGGTGCATCTCGTGTCCGCGACTTGTTTGAGGAAGCCAAGAAAAATGCCCGTGTATCGTCTTTATCGATGAGATCGATGCGGTGGCGAGGCGGCGTGGAACCGGCGATGGGCGGCGGTCATGACGAGAGAGAGCAGACCTTAAACCAGATTCTCGTTGAGATGGACGGTTTCGGCGTCAATGAGGGCATCATCGTGATGGCAGCGACGAACCGCGTGGATATTCTCGACCCAGCGATTCTGCGGCCGGGCAGATTTGACCGAAAGGTGGCAGTCGGACGACCGGACGTCAAGGGACGCGAGGAGATTCTCGGCGTTCATACGAAGGGAAAAACCGCTGGGCGAGGATGTGGATTTACACCGCATCGCTCAGACAACGGCAGGATTTACCGGAGCCGATCTGGAAGATCTGATGAATGAGGCGGCGATCAATACCGCAAAAAAGAGGGACGTAAGTTCCTGACCCAGACGGATATTGAGAAAGCCTTTATTAAAGTGGGAATCGGTGCTGAGAAGCGCAGCAAGGTGATTTCCGAGAAAGACAAGAAGATTACCGCATACCATGAGGCGGGTCATGCGAGATTTTTTGTTCCATGTCCTCCCGGATGTGGGACCGGTTCACACCGTTTTCGATCATTCCGGACCGGTGTCGGTGCGGCAGGCTATACGATGCCGCTTCCGGAGCAGGATGAGCTTCATATGACGAAGGGCAGAATGCTTCAAAAATATCATGGTTTCGCTGGGCGGACGAATCGCCGAGGAGATTATCTTTTGACGACATCACGACCGGCGCCTCCCAGGATATCAAGCAGGCGACCGATGGCGCGCGCGATGGTAACCGAGTACGGTATGTCAGAAAAACTGGGCATGATCAACTATGGTGGAGACAACAACGAGGTCTTTATTGGCCGCGACCTGGCGCATACGAGAACCTCCACAGTGAGGAAGGGGCGAGCGAGATCGACAGCGAGGTAAAACGCATCATCGACGAATGCTATGCCAAGGCAAAAAAACAGATCATTCTCGATCACGAGGATGTCCTTCATTCCTGCTGTGCCCTGCTGATGGAGAAAGAGAAGATCGGTCAGGCTGAGTTTGGAAGCGCTGTTCCAGGATGGAGAAAAGCCGTCAGGGGAAGCTGAAACCCGGTGACAGAAGCATAAAAAGTTCAAAAGCATGAAACAGGTCTGGAAATAAGCCTTCTTTTTATGCAAATTTCAGGATTTTGCTGGACATTTCGGAGAGAATGTTGATTTGCACAAAAAAGAAATCGAAATAAAACGATGTTTGTGCACACTTATTTCTGCTCCTATGCTATTATAATAGACGTAACCCCCCAATACATTATATAGTTTTTGCTACACCCCATAAAACGAAATACCTTCTCCTAAAGGTCAGCTACCTGCTGATTTTTTGTTTCATAGGAAATTTCGTTCTATGAAACAAAAACGCCCGCGAGGATGCGTACTCGCGCGAAGCAGAAACATGTCGCAAGCGACCGCGCTCGGCGCGAGAATGTGCCAAGGCACATTCTTTTTATTACCTAAAAATTAGGGTGTGAAAAATAACTTTGTGTAATTTTGGGAAATCCTGTAAAATATGGGCAGAAAATAACATGATTGTGAAAGCGGTGAAACCGCTGGAAAGGGAAACAGATGGAGCAGATCAATCGCGACGCGCTATTTTGCGACGAGACAGGGATTACCGTTGTCCTTCGAGGCAGATGCGGGTGAAGTCGTTACATTTTATTTCAGAACAGAGAAAATGGAGCAGATGCGGTTGTACTGCTGGAATATGACCCGGAGACCGGGGCGCTTTTGGAGTGGCAGATGAAACGGCTTTCGTGGGAGTGCTGTGCTGGCAGCGTTGGGAACGGTGCAGATACAAATCGAGGCATAGATGGTGGCGGTATGGCTGACAAGTCAGACAGCCGTTTTGATTACTACAGCTGTGCGCTGACTCTGGGAACGAAAACATTTTCGTATGTATTTCAGGTAACCTGGGGCGAGAACGTCTGTCTTTACAACCGGATCGGGCTGACAGAGGATGCGGCGCACCCGTTCCGCCTGATTCCGGGATTTCATGTGCCGGAGTGGAGCAAAGGGGGCGCGCTGATGATGTATCAGATCTATGTGGATCCGGTTCTGCAACGGCGATCCTACAAACGATACGGAAACCAATGAATATATTTATCTGAAAAAGCCGGTCACCGGGTGACGGACTGGAAGGAAACCGATCAGTACACTCGATGGGGACGGTTTTACGGCGGTGATTGCAGGGTGTTTTAGATAAACTTGATTATTTAAAAAGAGTCTCAAGATAGAAGCAATCTACTTAAATCCGGTATTTGTATCACCGTCGAACCATAAGTATGACTGTCAGGACTACGACCATATCGATCCGCATTAGCGGAGTGATTCTGGAGGACGCAGACGGACTGGTGTGCCCGGAAGATAAGCGGACAATGACCGCGCACATAAATATATGACGCGGACGGCGGATGAGCAGAACCTGGGAGCAGCTTACGCCTTTTGCCCTGCCCGGAGGTGCCAACAAGTGCTGCGGACGGTAAAACCAACCATGTGTTCTTCAATTTTGCCGATGTGCAGTCCCCTGGTGCATCGGGCGGCGTCCGGTAGGGGGCATGCCTCGAGTAATAGCCCCGTGCGGTCACAAGCACAACAATGCAACTGAACGAAGCAATACTTGAG
>VOFK01001973.1_pt1 | contig 24193 bp, 30 predicted proteins | sample 5384121 | NCBI WGS metagenome assembly VOFK01 (sample SAMN12384730, study PRJNA508395) | human gut metagenome | isolation source: healthy gut J | host: Homo sapiens | reverse complement strand
TTTGAACCAGCTGCTGAGCTTTCGTGTCATGGCAAACATTCGGTCCTGATCGGGTTTTTTCTAAGCTTCAAGGAAAGCCTTCATAACTTGGGAAGCGTTGATATCGGCATATTCCCAATAATCCAGCCTCCCGGCCCAAGCTTCATATGCTTGTCCTCAAAGTTAAAACCTAAAGCTCAATCAAAGCATCCCGTATTCGCAGACAAGCGAATAATATTTCCTGTGGGCATGAAATCTCCTGGGATCAAACAATATTAAACATCTCTTGTCTTCTTTCTCAAATAAGTTGCTGTCGCAAAGTTTTTCTCCAGCTGTCTTTACTTCTCCTGGGCTCACGCCCATTTTTGGCGCGAGATCAGCCAGTGTCGCGCCTTTGCTGCCGTCTTGATCGTTATAGCCAGCGGGCTTCTCGATAATGCGTCTCGAGCGGTCATCCAATTTTTTAACGGCTTCCGGAAGACGGTTTTCGATGGTGTTTTCGTAGACGCCGCGGGCGATCGTGTTCTCCGGCGTATCCCGTTCGTCCGTCAGCCACTCGGACGGAGCCGTACCTTCTTCTGCACCGCCGCTCGGCTCATCAATTTCTACATCCGAACCCAGCATCCGCTTTTCCATCTCAAAGACTTCCGCCGGCTTCACATCCAGCGTTTCAGCGATTTTTTCCGCTTCACTGGTACCGAGTAGTTTCGTGTCGTCTCCTTTAACTACCTGCGCAGGTTGAAGAACAGCTTGCGCTGCGACTTAGTCGTAGCAACTTTTAACCAGACGCCAATTGCGAAGGACATACTCCTGAATCCCAGACTTTGATCCAAGTCATTGCGAAAGTCACCAAACGCGCCCCGTTGTTCGGATTGAAACGTTTGACCGCTTTCATTAAACCGATATTTCCCTCTTGGATCAGATCACCGAACGGAAGCCCGTAACCTTGATATTGGCGGGCGATGGAAATTACAAGACGCAGGTGAGACATCACCAGCTCTCCGGCAGCTTCCATATCTCCGTGCTCCTGAAGCCGCACGGCAAGTTCGTGCTCGCGCTCAGCACTCAGGATCGGAGCCTTATTGGCTGGCCCGGATATATTCCTCCAGCGAACCGAGCGATGCATCGGGGTATCGCAAGCGGGGTCGGTTTGTAGGGGGCAAGAGCCGTGCTCGGGCCCTTTTTCTTTTCATCTGTTGTCATCGAGGAAAATTGTAATCCTCAAGTCAAGCCTTAGAACGTACGCGGGGAAGTTGCCCCTGCGATAAAGTACGAGACGATCACGCTCAACAAGATGGTCGCCAAAGACACAGACAGATAAACGGCTGCAAAAACAGACCAATGCGGCATCAGCGTAAGCTCAAAAAGCTTCTTCGACGCAAGGGGACCGGTAAGCGTCGTCGCCAAAAGCAAGACACCTCCGATAAATGCACCCGAGCAGCGAACTCAAAGCTGCTGCTATCATCTGCGGACCGCGGACCGCCCAGTCGCTCGCGCCCAACATCAGCAGCTTCTTTCGCTGCGTAAGAACGCAGAGAGCCTGAGTGAGTTCTGGAAGATCAGCAGGCAAACCAGCGTTACAGCTGGCGCCCCGAAAGCAAACATGCCTAGCGCAATAGCCTCTCTGAGCGAGTGGCGTTTCTTGATCCAGTCAAGATTGGCAGTTACGCCCTCAACGCCCTTTACTTTTTCGATGGCTTTAACCGCTCCTTCGATATCGATGTAGCGTGTATCCAATGGAAACTGCAGAGCAATATGGTCGGTATTTTTTCCTGTCTCCGACGAGCTTCAATATATCTTTTTCTAAGACGTCGGTCGGCTTAATTTCTCTAAGCTCGGTAATCGGCGCAAGCGCCCTGATCTGTTCCTGAGCTTTTTGCGCTGAGCATCCGTCAAGGAAAGAGTCTAAAAAGACACTAACCTCGTCTCCCATAACGCCGCGATGACTGTCATAGAAGCAGTAGAAACTCAGTGCGATTTGTCCCAAAAGACAGAGCGCGAGAGAGAAAACCACGACGACAAAAATAAAACGCTTTAAGTTGGCTTGAATCGGCCTGCGCACACGGTCTCGCATTGTGATCATTTTTTCTCTCCCGCGAGCTCAACACAACGTAGAGCAGCAATCTCAAACGGAAGCATGTAGCTTGAGGTCATCACAATCGGATAGCCGACTTGGCTCAGCTTGGTGCAAATATAGAGAAACTCTTCCTGAGCCTGATCATCCAGCCCTTCCAATGGAGAATCCGCAAGATCAAACGCGGCTGGTTGACCAGCGAGCGGGCGATGACAACACGCTTTTTGACGCCCACGGAAAGGCTTTCAGCCCTGGCGTTCAAATAAGGATCTAAACCGCAGAGAGACGCGCTTTCCAGCGCGTTGCGTTTCGCGTCTGCAGCGCTCTTGCCCAGGAGCTGGGCCGTCAAAACCAGGCCTTCCAAAACGGTGTAGCCGTTCAAGAGCACCGGCTCGGATGGTATGAGGCCTAATCCTGCGCGCCAAGCCCTTTTTTCCGCTCGCGCATCTTGTCAGACGCTTGCCCTCAAGGAATACCTCGCCCACGCTAGGGACTCTCAAGGCTGCCATTAAGTTGAGAAGGTACGACTTACCCGAACCGTTGGGGCCCTGAAGGAGAACAAACTCTCCGTCGGCAATCTCCAGCGTTACCGTTCCCTTGGTTTGGTTGTTCCAATCGTTAATCGGAACGTCGACCATTCTCACTATCGTCTTCATATCGCTATCAAGTCAAATTGGTAATCAACTGGCCCAGGTAGCCTTTTCTTCTTCAAGCAAATACTCGACCACAGGATGATCTTTCAGCCATGCTCTCGGAACATAAAGGCAGAAGGAGTGTCCATGGAATGTCGCTTCCAATTTCGGCAGCTCAATTTCCTGGCGAGCATGAGCAACAATAGTGGCTATCCGTAAGCAGAACAGCAATTCAGCGCTCTGTTTGGCCGCAAGCAGCATTTCGACTTTTTTCAGGTTTCCGCGATGTCCGAGTACCAAGGCAGCCAATTTTTCCTGTTCAGGTCTGGAAAAGCCTGCAATATCGCTGTTTTTAATCAAATATTCGCTATGTTTATGATAATCGCTGCGCGAGAGGGTTAATCCCGTTTCATGCAAATCAGCCGCCCATCTCAGGAACCTAGCACTGTCTTCCGATACGTGAGAAGACATGGTTTTGAGAAGGTTCACCGCCATATCGCCGACACGCTTTGCCTGCTCTTTGTCGACGTGGAAAGCAGCCATCATTCGCTCGACAGACGCTTCTCGAGGATCGCGCTGCAGTTTGCGGCCGGCAAGGTCGTACAAAATACCGTAGCGAAGCGCGCCGTCAGCAACTTTCATAACGTCAATTTTGAGCTTATTGAAGACTGCAATCAAAACGGCAATACCGCCCGCAAGCACTTCTCTGCGATCCTCTTTTAATCCGTCGAACTTGATCTTATCAATGCTTTCCGCATGGATCAGTCGATCCTTGAGCTGCTCGAGCGCGTAAAGCGTGATAGAGCCGTCAGTAATCTTCAGGGCGGCAAGAATGGAAGAAACGGCGCTGACCGTCCCGGAGGAGCCGAACGCTTCCTGCCAATTTCCTTTAACGAACTTATATTCGCTGCCGTCGAGCACCGAGGTCGCCGACAGAATAGCGCGACGCATGCTTTGAGCCGTGATTTTTCGGTCTTTAAAGAAAGTCACCGAGGTGTTGACGCAGCCCACGTGAAAGGACTCGCCCTCAATCATGTCGTGGCCTCGTCCGATCACGCACTCTGTCGAGGCGCCTCCGATATCCACGATCAGTCGTGTTTCGTTCGAAGGCGGAAGCGCAAAGCTGCAGCCTTGAAACACGAGTCTCGCTTCTTCTTTGCCTCGAAAGAATTTCAACTTTGTACAGTCCAGAATCTTTTCTGCGCGCTCAATGAACTCTTGTGAGTTTTTTGCGGCTCTAAGCGTTTGAGTGCCGACAGCACGGATATGATTTCTCGGCAGCCCGCGAATCTTTTCCGCAATGCGGGCCAGGGGGCATTCAGTCCCCTGTCCTGGGCCTCAGGCGTCAGATTGCCGTCTTTATCGATTCCTGCCGCCAAACGTATCGTTTCTTTCCAGCTGCCTTCGGTAATAATGCGCTCGCCTTCAACTCGGGCAATTTCCAGACGGAAGCTGTTGCTTCCCAAGTCTATCGCTGCAAGCTTCATTTATTTTTGCCCCGCCGATCTGATCCAAACCGATAAGCGCAGCGGCAAATTCATCCGCTTTGAAGGGCTGAAGGTCGTCAATGGTCTCTCCGACCCCGATGTAATAAATCGGCAGCGGTTTTTCCCGAGAATTTGCCAAGGCTACAAGAACGCCGCCTTTAGCGGTCCCGTCCAGCTTAGTAATAATCAAGCCGGTCAGTCCGGCAGACTCATCAAATGCCTTGGCCTGCATTAAAGCGTTCTGGCCGTTCGTACCGTCCAGCACGAGAATCACTTCATGCGGAGCCCTCCATTGCCTTTCCCTGAACCTTACGGATTCGGGCGAGCTCGTTCATGAGATTCGCCTGTGTCGGCAGTCTTCCCGCGGTATCCACCATCACAATATCCATGCCTTTTTTACGGCCGGAAGAAATGGCATCATAAGCCACAGAAGCGGGATCTCCTTTTTCCTGAGAAATTACTTCGATTTGATTGCGATCTCCCCAGACAGCCAGTTGTTCCTTTGCAGCCGCTCTGAAGGTATCCGCCGCAGCCAGAAGGACTTTTTTGTTCAGCTGCGCAAAATGTTTGGCTAATTTTCCGATCGTCGTCGTTTTGCCCGCGCCGTTGACCCCGCACATCATGATGACAAGCGGCTTTTGCTCGTCAAAATTAAGGGATGCCTCACAGGGCCGCAGAATGTCGGCAATGATTTCTTTCAGGGCGACTTTTACTTCGTCCTGCGTCTTCAGCCCTTTGAGTTTGATTCTTTCTCTTAATCTCTCAAGGATCAGAGCGCTGGTCTCCACGCCGATATCGGCGGAAATCATCTGGAATTCCAAATCTTCCAAGAACGCTTCATCAACTACACCGCCGGTAAAGATACCGACCAAATTGACCTGGGTCTTTCTTAAACCCTGCTTTAACCGGGCGAACCAACCCGTTTTCTCTTTTGTTTCACTCATTGGCGTACGTTTTGAATAGAATTCAATTATTTCAACACGAGAGTTTAGCAATGCCGGCAAGCAACAGCGGTAAAGTTAGGATCATCGGGGGACGCTGGAAACGCACAAATATCCCCGTTTTGAATGCCGACGGTCTGAGACCCACCGGAGACCGCCAGCGCGAAACGCTGTTTAATTGGCTGACCTTTCTGCTCGGCGGCTTCGAGGGCCGCAGTGCTTTGGACATGTTCGGGGGCTCCGGCGCCCTGTCATTTGAATTTCTAAGTCGCGGCGGAAGCCGTGCCGTTTTATGTGAGACCAATCGCCGTGCAGCGCAGTTCATTGAACAAACAGCCGAAAAGCTCAATGCCGAGGGCCTCAAGGTTATTGTCGGCAACTCCCTGACAGATCCCCGCGTCTCGAACTTTCTCCTTATGACCTAGCCTTTATTGACCCGCCTTTTGCGGCTGACCTTCAGCTCAAAGCATTGAAACGCTGTGTACCGATGCTCGCCCGGACGGACTTATATATGTCGAGTCGCCTCAGGAAATTTCCGATGAAATTCTGACTTCTCTGTCTCTTACCGCCGCACGCCGTCTCAAAGCCGGTGCCAGCCGCATGCTTTTTGGCCCAAAAACCGAGAATCCCTCATGATTACTGCAACCTACCCCGGTACGTTCGATCCCTTGACTAACGGGCACTTAGACCTTATTCGTCGTGGCTTGTTGGATTTTTCCGAAGCTCATCGTTGCAGTTGCCGAAAGCAAAAGGAAACACACGCTCTTTACTTTGAAGAGCGCGTTCAGATGGCCAAAGAAGCCGTCAAAGGATTCTCCAAACGTTGAGGTAGTGGGCTTCGAAGGGCCTTTTTGGTTGATTTCGTCCGCCGGCACGGCTCAACCTGCATCGTCCGCGGGGCCCGCGCCGTCAGCGATTTTGAGTATGAATTCCAGATGGCCGGAATGAACCAAAAACTCATGCCGGAAGTTGAAACGATCTTCCTTACACCGGCGGAACAATTCCAGTTCATCAGCGGAACATTCGTCCGAGAGATTGCCATGATGGGCGGAGACGTCAGCGGATTTGTGCCGCAAAACATTCGCGCCGCCCTGGAAAGAAAACGCCTCGAACTTAAGCAAACCTCTCTTTAATGAGCGCTTCGCACCTCAGAGCGTCCTGCTCGCGCTCTGCCAGGACTTTGAGGTCGGTTTTTCTCTTGCGGGGACTCCAGTAGCTGTCCGGATAAGCGGCATCATCTTTGAACCGCGGAATCAGGTGCCAGTGCAGATGCGGTACCATCGTTCCGAACTGCGCCCAATTGACCTTCTCGGGACGGATCGCCTCGATAATGGCCTTCTCCAAGCGCGTCAGAGCATCCCACATAATCAGCCGGGCCTCGAGATCCAGATCGGAAACTTCCTTTACGTGATCCTGCCAAATCAGCCGGAAGTAGCCCGGAAACTCAGGATCCTTGACGCGAATAATGCGAAATTTATCGTTTGCGACAATGACGTGCTCCCTCCTCAGGAGCACAAAGGGGGCAGTTTTGCGTCATAACAATACCTTTTCAATTCCGCCGTCTTTCAGCTTATTCACCGTCTCGTAAAGCCAATTGTCACCGTACTTCGATCTCATCATTTCGACCACAAGAAACTCAGCGGTTGTATGTGTCGCCTCTGAGTAACGGTTCATACCCTGCAGACAGCCTGGGCAGGCCGTCAGCACCTTGATCTTGCCTGAGAAGCGATCTGTCTTCAGCTTGTCCGCGGCTTGGTTCAGACTCAGCTCTTTAGCTGTTCTCACTTGGCTTGCGATATCCGGACGAGAAACCGCAAACGTGCCGCTTTCTCCGCAGCATCTTTCGGACAATTGCACCTTAGATCCGTCCTTAGGATGTATCAGGCGGTTGACTGTCTCGATGGGAACCCCTTCTTTCAGCGGTGTATGGCACGGGTCGTGGTAAATGTAGCGGGTGTTGTAAGCTCCGTTCACACTGATTCCCTTCTCCGCCAGGTAGTCATGAATGTCCATCACTCGGCAGCCCGGGAAAATGGATTCAAAGTTGTACTCCTTCAGCTGGTGCAGGCAGGTGCCGCAGCTCACCAGAACGGTGGAAATGTCTGCGTAGTTGAGCGTATTGGCTACACGGTGGAAAAGCACGCGATTACGCGTCACGATATCGTCACCCTTTTTGCTCAGCCCGTTGCCTTTCTGCGGGTGCCCGCAGCAGCGGTACCCCGGCGGCAGGACGATCTGCACGCCCATGTCATAAAGCATTCCTAATACGGCAATCGAGACCTGGCTGAACAGCTTTTCATTGCCGCATCCGGGGAAATAAAACACCGACTCTCTTCCGGATTTGGGACTGGCGATCTCCTTATTCTTGATCACCGGGATATAAGTGGATTCTTCAATGTCAAGCAGACGGCGAGCCGTAGTATGAACCCTTGTCCTCAGGCAGCTTCCGGTTTACTAGGTGGATGACTTCCTCTCTCAGCGTCGGTCGTCCTGTACTGAATCCCGGATGTTTCAGGCTCTTGGCTGCTGTAAATTTCAGTGCATCTGCCGCAATTCGCTGCGCCTTAAAGCCGTATTCCACCATGCCTTTGCGCATGGCTCGAACGGCCAGAGGGTTCTCGAGCTCGAGGAACTTCAATCCGGCCGTTTTCGCCGGATCAAAGCGCTCTTTGCCTTGACCGTGCAGCATGTCTCTCATCAGCATGGTGACATGTCCGAAATCAATCTTCACGGGGCATGGTTTTTGGCATTTCTGGCAGATCGTGCAGTGGTCGGAAACGTCTCCGAACTCGGTGAAATGCTTCAGCGAAACACCGCGGCGCGTTTGCTCTTCGTACAGGAATGCTTCCAGCAGGAGTGATGTCGCGATGACCTTATTTCTCGGCGAGTACAGCAGATTGGCATTCGGGACATGCGTCGTGCAGACAGGTTTGCATTTGCCGCAGCGAAGGCAGGTCTTAATTTCGTCGGCAATCTGCTTGGCCTCACTCTTCTGCATGATCAAAGATTCATGCCCTAACAGATTGAAGCTGGGTGTATAGGCAATCGATAAATTCGCCTCGGGACGAAGTTTTCCGCGGTTGAATCGGCCGTGCGGATCAACTTCGTCTAAATATTGATAGAACTCATCAAACTGCCCCGGCTCGACAAAAGAAATCTTCGTCATGCCGATCCCGTGCTCGCCGGAGATCGCGCCTCCTAACTTTTTAGCGACTTCCATGACGTAGGCCACACCCTCATTGGCCGTCTTAATCATCTCGACGTTATCGGAGTTCACCGGAATATTGGTATGAACATTGCCGTCGCCGGCATGCATATGAAGCGCAATAAAGACTCGGCCTCTCAGCACGCGATCGTGAATCTTTACGATCTCACTTCTCACCGCTTCAAAGGCATCGCCTGCGTAGATGTCATTGAGCTCCCGGAGAACCTCTTTCTTCCAAGAGATCCGCAGATAGTGGTTCTGGACCAGATCCAGAAGCGTTAAATCATCAAGATTCTCCGGCAGTTCGATTCACAGCGGCGTCCGAGCTGCTCAAGGGCTTCGAGCGCTTCTTTAGCCGGTGTGTGGAGATGATTGAGGACGTACTCCCATTCGTCATGAACTTTACGCAGCAGTGCCATAGCAAGCGGAAGTTTTTGTGCCAGAAGCTCCTTCTCGGTGTAGCCCTCTTCCGAAGAAACGGCTAGTTTGCCGAGTTTGATCGGACCGCCTAAATACGTAGCCACGGCATTCAGCATTTCCAGCTTGTTGCGAATAGAGCAGCAGATATTGAAAAGTTCACATGCATCCGTGTACTCGCCGATCTTGTCAAGCGGAATGACAACGTCCTCATTCAGTTTGAAAGCGTTGGTATGCTTTGAGATCGCCGAGGTCTTGGAGCGTTCGGCCCAGTATTGATGTCGAGCTTCAGGCGTCTTCGCCACAAAGGTATCACCGTTGCCGGCAATCGCGATCTTCTTGACTTCTTCGACGTACTTAGAAATCGTCGCATCATCGTTGCCGATGATGTCTCCGACAATCACCATCTTCGGATAAATCCCGGGCCGCTCTTCGGCGCGTAATTAATCGCATGCAGGTAACGGTCATCAAGGTGTTCCAAGCCGGCAAGCATGACGCCCTCTGGATGCGAGTCGAAGAGCTGAGAGATTTGATAGATCGCGGACCGGCGTTGCCGGCAGCGCCGTAAAACTCCAGACAAACGGTCTGAGTGCAAACCGGCATCTTGTGAAGAATGAAGCGAGCCGAAGTAATGATGCCGTCGCAGCCTTCTTTCTGCAGACCGGGCAGACCGCCTAAATATTTGTTCGTTACATCCTTGCCTAAGCCCGGCGTTCTGAACTTAGGACCTTTGAGTCGGAATGTTTTTTACGGATGATCGGCGCTTTCTCGGGCGATTTATTACCTTGTTTCCACACAGCCTCAAAGACGACATCTTCCTGCAGATGGATTTTGCCGAGGTTGTGGTTTACACGCGTAACTTCCAGCCAGTTCCCGTCCGGATCAACCATTCGGTACCAATAAACGTTGTCGACCGTGGTGCCCCATAAAACCGCCTTCTTGCCGCCGGCATTCTCCGCAATATTGCCGCCGATCGTACACGCATAGTTGGAGTTCGGGTCAACCGAGAAAACCCAACCTTCGGAAGCGGCCTTCTCGGCAACCTTCTTATTGACCGAGCCGGCACCGGCTTGAATCGTGGCGACTTCTTTGTCGAGGCCTTCAAGCTTGCGCATTTCCACATCTGAAATACGGTTGAGCTTTTCGGTATTAATGACGGCTGAGCGAGAATGCAGAGGCACTGCGCCGCCGGTGTAACCGGTACCGCCTCCGCGGGGAATAATGACAAAATCAAGATCAATCAGCGCTTTGACAATGCCAGGCACTTCGTCTTCGGAGTCCGGATAAATGACCACAAAAGGATATTCCACGCGCCAGTCCGTTGCATCCGTTACATGACTGGCCCTTGAAAAGCCGTCGAAACGAATGTTGTCTGGCACGAGTGTGTTTCTTCAGCTTCTTAAGAACCAGGCGGCGTAGATCCCAGGAACGCTCAAAAGAGCCCTTGAATTTTTCAATCATCACCAGCGCAGTCTCCATAAGGGCTGCGATCTTACCCGCTGAGACCTCATCAAGCGTAGGAAGCTGCTCGCGAATCGAATTAATTTCGGTGGTAGAGCGCTTCAATCAGAAGATCACGTCGTTTCTTATTGAACAGCATGTCTTCCTGCAGGTAGGGATTTCTTTGGATCACCCAAACATCACCTAATACTTCATAAAGCATTCGGGCGGATCGTCCCGGCTTACCCGACACGCGAAGCTCGTTTAACAGCTGCCAGGCCTCTTTGCCAAGCAGCCGCGTCACAATATCCTTATCCGCAAACGAGGTGTAGTTATAAGGAATCTCTCTTAAACGATTTTGCAGTTCAATCTTTTCGGCCATGGTTCTTCGTTGGTATCGGCTTACGGCTGGTTATCAGAATCTACATTGTGCAAGATTTTTTCTTCCAAGTAATAAACCTAACTCGTCTTTTTCAAATTGAATGGATTCCGGTGGTATGTTTAAGAATCTTCAACCACTTTTCATACCTCTGTCGACATGTTAGAGCAAGAATACCTTCGACGAATCCTCAAAGCCCATGTTTACGATGTGGCTAAGAAACGCCGCTGCAGCAGGCAAAACTCCTCTCTGCACGTACCGAGAACAAAATCCTTTTAAAACGCGAAGACCTTCAGAGCGTCTTTAGCTTCAAGCTGAGAGGCGCCTATAACAAAATGGCCAATCTCACGCCGGAAGAACGTGCCCGCGGTGTGATTGCCGCCAGTGCCGGCAACCACGCTCAGGGCGTTGCTCTTGCTGCCAGCAAACTCGGCTGCCGAGCCGTCATTGTGATGCCGATTACGGCGCCGGCCCTCAAAATCAACACGGTCCGCAGATTAGGCGGCGAAGTTGTCCTATTTGGTGAATCCTTCAGTGATGCTGCTGCTTACGCGGAAGAACTTCAGGCTAAAGAAGGACTGACACCGGTGCCTCCCTTCGATGATCCGGATGTCATTGCCGGCCAGGGCACCGTTGGAATGGAGATTATCCGCCAGGCCCAAAACGCCAACGGCAATATTGATGCGATCTTCGTCCCTGTCGGAGGCGGCGGACTGCTTGCCGGCGTCGCCGTTTACGTTAAAGCACTCTATCCCAATATCAAGGTCTTCGGCGTCCAAACATTATGACTCCGGACAGTCATGAATCCAGTCCCTTAAAAAACGGAGGGAAAGAACGTTTAGTTCCCGATGTCGGCCTCTTCTCCGACGGCACGGCGTTGAGATTAAGCTCGTCGGCAAAAGAGACTTATGAGCTTTGCAAGAATTTTGTCGACGCGGCGCATCGTGTTGGTCGATACGGATGAAGTCTGCGCCGCAATCAAAGATGTTTTCCAAGATACAAAAGCATTCTTGAACCTGCCGGCGCCCTTTCTGTCGCAGGCATTAAACACTACATCAAGCAGAACGGCTGCAAAAACCAGACTTTCGTCGGGGTTCTCTCCGGCGCCAATATGAACTTTGACCGCCTGCGCTTCGTCGCAGAACGTGCCGAACTCGGCGAGCACCGCGAAGTCCTTTTTGCTGTCACGATTCCTGAAAAGAGAAATTCGTTCCGTTCGCTTATTTCGCTCTTAGGCAGCCGCAACATCACCGAGTTCAACTACCGTATTTCTGACGCAACCGACGCCCAAATCTTCGTCGGTATTCAGACAGAGCATCGAAGCGAAGCGCTCGAAATCAAAAAATTATTTGATGAACAGGGCCTTCCCGCATTGGATATCACGGAAAATGAACTCGCTAAAATGCACCTTCGCTACATGGTAGGGGGCCACTCAAAATTAGCGACCGACGAGCGCGTTTTCCGTTTTGAATTCCCGGAAAGACCCGGAGCTCTGTTCAAGTTCCTTAACTCTTCCGGAGCCAACTGGAATATTTCGATGTTCCATTACCGCAATCAAGGTGCCGACTATGGTCGAATTCTTGCCGGGCTTCAAGTTCCTGAAGAGGACTACGCCCAGTTTGACGAATTCTTAAAGAACCTCGGGTATTCCTACGTTGAAGAAACGGACAATCCCGCTTATAAACTGTTCTTAGGATAGTAGAAAATGAAGCGGGGCTGCCCGCTTCCCGCAGCGGACTGAATATGAGCCTGACAAATAAGGAAAACGTAGACAGAGTCATGCAGGGGCTTCCTCCGGAAGCACGCGCGGCTTTAAATGTCATGTCGCAGATGCAGCAAAGACCGCCGGAGGATGTGCTTCGCGATGAGATCAAGAACTACATCGAAGGCCGCCTCCCGAGAATTGACATCGAGGGCGCTATCAAGGCGCTGCAGGCTCGGTCCTATCAAGCAGGCTACATCATCGGTTCGCTCCGGAAATTTGCCCGAAACTGGAATCGGGAATAGAGAATTTCAAATCACCCCAAAAAAACGCCGGCGATCCGGCGTTTTTCTTTATGTCTAGCTTTAAGCCTTAATCCACAATGTGGATTTCTCCGTTTTCTTCGCAAAATGGAGGTCGTATTTCTTTCTTACCGTTAACTTCCTCGACCCAAACCGCCACAGGCTCTTCTTCTTCCAGATTCGCGTTAATGAACCGTTCGGCTTCCAAACGGGTGGCGAAGTTTTCGCAGCCGCTCGGATACTCCACGATGATCTGGGTCACAACATCTCTTCTCATCTCAGTGCTCCTCATACTGCGAAATCAAATATGCCACCGAGGCCGTCTGCTTCTTGCAGTACTCAATATGCAGCGACTCGTTGGGCCCATGCGCGTTGGAGTTCGGTCCTAAAGCGCCCGAAACCATAAACTGAGCATGCGGCCATTTCTCGGAGAAGAGTTTCACCAGAGGAATAGAGGCTCCGACCCCATGTAGGCAGGTTTATTTCCCCAATACGTCTCAGAAGCTTTCTCGAACGCTTTCGTAATCCACGGGGCCGCCGCTTTGGCAGACCAGCCGTTACTCGCTACCGTAGGAACGTACTTCACATCGGCATTAAAGGGCGGTTCGGCCGTGATAATTTCTTCCAGCGCTGTCGAAGCCTTTCGGCAACCCACATAAGGAGGAAGCCTCATGCCGATCTTCACCGTGGTATAGGGACGCATTACATTACCGGCATTTTCAACCGACGGCATCCCGTCCACGCCTGTAACCGTTAATTCAGGACGCCAGCTGCGGTTTAACAAAGCCTCGCAGGCGTCTTTTGTCAGCGGTTCGGTTTTGCCGTGCCACGGATAAGCCGCAAAAATTCGGTCACCCAAGCTCTCTGCCACGCCCACGTTTTGTTTGTGGATTTCTTCACTGATCTTCGTCTGGAAAACCCTAGGAATAATTTCACCGGTCCTGCTGTCTTCAATACGATCCAGCAGGCGGCGAACGATCATAAAACTTTCCGGAACAATTCCGCTGGCCTCTCCGGAATGCACGCCGACATTCAGAGTTCCGAACTTCAATCGTGCCCCCGAGCATGCCTCTGAGCGAGGAAGTCACCCACAGTCTGTCGTAATCGCCGCAGCAGCTGTCCAAAGCGATCACCAGTCCGATATCTCCGAGCTTCTGTTCGGCTTCCTTTAAATACGATTCGTAGTGGCGGGAGGAAGACTCTTCACAGGTTTCAAACAACCCGACACAGCGCGGATGAGGAATTCCTAACGTTTGCAGGGCCTTCACTGCGGCCAGAGACGTGTAGAAAGGCATAACCGTCAAACAGCACCGCGTCCGTACAGACGGCCGTTTTGAATGACGGGCTCCCAGGCACTTTTATCCGGATCCCAGCCTTCGTTAGGCGGCTGCTTGTCCAAGTGCCCGTAGAAGAATACTGAGCGCTCGAACTTTTTATCCGAGGTTGCATCTACCTCAATGAAGAGACACGGAGTGAATCCGTCGTCTTTAATAATTTCGCAGCGAAGGCCTTTGATGCCTTGTTTTTCTGCCCAGCCTTGCGCATCCTCCAGAGCCTTCAGAAGAACGCCGTTTTCTTCCCATTTTTTATCAAAATCGGGCGAAAGCGCCGGAAGTCTGATAAATGATTTGAGCGCTTCTTCAACCGAAGAGTCCCACTCCCGAGTCACTTCGTTATAAATTTTCTTCAGCATGAACTCTATTCCTTCAAAGTAAACGCTTTGATGTTCAACGCATCTCGAATAATCGCCACGGCAGATTTTGCCTGCTGTTCGGTCATGGACTTACCGGCAACGACTTTGTACAAGCCGTTTGTCGAGCGGATGCTGACGTCGGAGCCTATTTTATCGCCGAGGGTTTCGATGAAACGCTTCTTCAGAGCAATAGCATTAGCTTCAGAGCGGAACACCCCAAGCTGCACGGCGTAGTTTCCTTTGAGGAGCCGCCGCTGAGCCTTTGACTTATTCAGCTCATCGGAAGCCTGCTCTCTAATGGAGTGAATGACTTCTTCTCGAATCTCATTTTCGAAGGTCCCAAGCGTCGTAGTGCAGTCTGCGCCGGCAACGGTGTATACGCCTTCGGGTATCAGATGGCGATCAGAACTCGGCACCGCTTTTTCAATTTCAACCTTATCCGCAGTAACCGGAGAGGGGCTCTCCATCAAGTTGCCGCTCTGCGTGGCCAAGGCCTCTATCAGCGCTTCGCCCGGATCTTCGCGTTCGCCCACCGGAGATGCAGCCTCCTTCTTGTCTTTCGGAATCGCGGCCATCACGGTTGTTAACAGCGGACTTCCCTTCTTCCATTTCCCGGAAGCAATCTGTGCCCGAGTAATTCGCTCAACTCTGACGCGTGCGGTCCCCTTTCCCGCATAGCCCAGCTTTGTCGCTGCAGCATACGACAGGTCAATGACACGGCTGTGCAGGAAGGGGCCGCGGTCGTTGACGCGCACAATCACGGACTTTCCGTTCTCTAGATTGGTAACTCTTGCGTAACTCGGAAGCTCCATCGTCGTGTGTGCCGCGGACATTTCGTACATGTTGTAGATTTCGCCCGTGGAAGTCTTTTTGCCGTGGAACTGCTTTCCGTACCAAGAGCCGTAACCGACCTGGGTCAGTGGCTTATCCCCGGTCATCGGCACGTACCTCTTTCCCATCACCGTATACGGACGATTGGTCGAAGCGATCGGTTTTTCAACTTTGGCACGGCATCTGCACGACTCATACCGAAAGTCTCCCATTCTTTGGGAGGACCGTCTCGATCGTAGTATTTACCGCTGTTTTTCTGCGTGCTGCAGCCGCTCACAAGAAGCACAAGCGCAGCTGCGCACACCCCGAGGATTCTTACATTCATAAGATCTCTAAGTTGTTTTTATTCAATCAGGAACGGTAATCGTCGCCGTACAAAGAAACTTTGATGCGCCGCTGTGCTGAGATTTTCATCAGCAGTCCGCAGCAGATCCCGAGGATCAGCAATGCCGTTCCGCCGTAACTCATAAATGGCAGCGGAACCCCACGACCGGGAGAATACCGCTCACCATTCCCATATTCACAAAGGAATAAATGAGGAAGATCGTTGCAATCGCACAGGCCAAAAGGCGTTCAAAAACGGTATTAGCCACGGACGCGATGTACAGCGCTCTCATGATCAAAAGAGTGTAAAGGCCTAAGAGACAGATGTCTCCGAAAAACCCGAATTCTTCGGAAAAAACAGCAAACAGGAAGTCACTGGTCCGCTCGGGAATAAAATCCAAATGAGCCTGCGTGCCGTTCATCCAGCCTTTACCGGTCATTCCTCCGGACCCGATGGCAATGATCGCCTGCAGTGTATGGAAACCCGCGCCGAGAGGATCCGAACTCGGATCCAGGAGCGTCAGCACACGCTGACGCTGATAGTCATAAAGCGAATTCCAAACAATGGGCAAAGCAACAAGGACGCCGGAAAACATCAGCAGCAGAAATTTCCAGCTTAATCCGGCAAAGAAAATCACCGCAAATCCCGAAGCCAATACGAGGATAGAGGTTCCTAAATCCGGCTGCTTCAAAATCAAAGCGACCGGAAGCGCCAGCATCACAAAAGCAACCAAATAGTCCCACCATTTGAGCACGCCCTCCTGTGCTGTCAGCCGGAGTTGGAAGTACCAGGCAATCAGCAGCGGCGTCGCCAGTTTCATGATCTCGGACGGCTGGATTCGGATCACGCCGATATCAAGCCACCGGGTCGCGCCCTTCGTATTGACACCAGCGCGTGGCAACTAAAAGCACCAATCCGACGACATATGCCGGCGCGGCCAGATTTCTTGTCCATTTGAGCGGCATCGTCGCAAAAAGCATCATCGCTGCCCCCGCTGCAGCAAGGTTGCGGATTTGACCGTCGATTCGCCACGGGAAGCTGTAACCGGCCGAATAAAGTGCCACAAAACCCCAGGCACTCAGAATCAGTACGATCACCATTAAAGGCCAGTCAATCGACCAGATGATCCCGAGCAATCCCTTCAGGATACGGATGTGGAAAGGTTCACGTGTATGTGCGTTCATTCTTTTTTCCCTTTAGCCGTACCCGCGGCTGCCGTCTGAGCTTTTTCCTCCGGCTTTACCGCTTTTTTCACTGCTGCCGTGCTGCGAGTCTTAGTCTGTTGAGTTTTCCCCTTTCCGGCCTCTTCTGAGCTGTCCTTATCCTTGTTCTGCTCAATCAAGTAGTAATCCAGAATTTTCCGCGCCAACGGTGCCGCTGCCGCACCGAAAACCGCCGTTTTTCAACCATGATCGCCAGCGCAATCTTGGGCTTATCGACCGGTGCAAAGGCAATAAATAAGAGTGGTCGCGGTGACGCCCTTAATTTTGTTTTTATTGTAGGTTTCGCCCTGTTGATACCGAGCACCTGTGCCGTACCCGTTTTGCCTCCGACCGTATAAGGAGCACCCGCAAAAATCGCTCTGCCGGTTCCTTTTTGGGTCACGTCCTGCATGGCGCGCTTAATAAAGTTGACATTCTCTTTCTTCAGCGGAATCACATCAACCGGATTCTTCGCCACAATCTCTTCTTCGCCGGTCTTTGAGTTGATAATCTTCTTGACCAAATGGGGCTTCATCACGATACCGTCATTGGCCAATGTCGCCACAGCGTGCGCAAGCTGCAGAATGGTAAAGGCGTTGTAGCCTTGGCCGATGCCGATGGAAATCGTGTCGCCTTGCGCCCAGCGTTGTTTAAAGCGTCTTTGCTTCCATTCCCGCGACGGAAGAATACCCCCTCCGCTAAAACGAGATCGATCCCGTGATCTGTCCGAACCCGAACGGCTTCATGAAATCATGGATACGGTCGATGCCCATCTCCTGAGCCAGCGAGTAGTAATACACGTCGGAGGAAACAACGATCGACCGATGCATGTCGACCGGACCGTAACCGCGGCCGCGGGTGGAGTCGCGGAACACGTGGTTTCCGAGCTGGAAATGACCGTTGTCGTTGATCACGCGTTTGAGATCACGCACTTTCATTTCCAGCGCCGCCAACGCCATGAAAGGCTTGAACGTCGACCCGATCGGATACGTTCCGCGGAGCGCGCGGTTCATGAGCGGCTTGTCTTCGTCCTATTGAGACTGTCCCAGGTTTCTTGGTCAATGCCGTCAACAAAAAGATTCGGATCAAAGCTCGGATTAGAAACGAACGCGAGGACGTCACCCGTCGCCGGCTCGATGGCAATAACGGTTCCGCGCCGATCGTCGAGCTCTTTCATAATTTCGCGCTGCAGGCCCATATCCAGCGTCAATACAAGGTTATTTCCGCTTTGAGGCTGCGTCATCGAAAGAGAACGGATCGGGCGGCCCGAAGCCCGTACTTCGATTTGTTCAAAACCGGGCTTGCCGTGCAAAACGTCTTCGTATGAAAGTTCAATTCCCGTCTTACCGATGTTTAACGTTCCCGTGTAGTCGTTTCCTCGACCGCTTTCTTCGAGTCTTGTCTGGTCCCTCTGAGAATTCGGCCGATGTATCCGACAACATGCGCTGCATCCTTTCCTGCCGGATAAGAACGATGCATACGCGACCTTACCTCAACACCCGGGAAACGCCAGGCCTGAGCAGTAAACCGCGCAACTTCTTCATCGGTCAGACCGCTTTTAACCGGCACCGGACTCAGACGCGGCAGCTCATCCTTAAGACGGTTGAATCTGCGGATATCTCCCTTAGAAATAGAGATGACCTTCTGAAGCTCTTTGATCGTCTGATTAAAGTTGGGCGTCTTGGCCGGTGTGATTTCCAATGTGTAGATCGGATCATTCGTGGCTAAAACTTCCCCGTTTTTATCCATGATGATGCCGCGGCGCGGAGGATGGGCCGTCTCCGTCTTGCGGTTGGCCTCGGCCTTTCGTCACAAGCTCGTCGTACTGGAAAATCTGCAAATAGGCAAAGCGGCTGGCGAGAATTAAATAAAGCAGGATCGTCACGAACAGAAAAAACCAGCATCTGCGCGTGAACTGCTTTCTAAATTTTTGCTCCAGTTCGAGGTTGCGTCGTTCCATAGTGCGCATTAAGCCCTGTAATTAGGAACCCATCGGCGCGCGAGGAGCCAGCACCAAGCCGGCCAAATCACGACACTCAGCAAACCTTGGGCAAAAATAGACCATGGTCCGAAACCGTTTCCGAAACAGAACGCTTCAATCGTCAGAAGAATCGCAGGAATGTAGAAAATAGGAATCAAGGAGATAGACTGCGCAATGCTGCTTAACCAGCTGAGGCGCACACTCATCAATTCCGTAAAGAAAACCACCATGCAGTAGGTCAGTGCGTGCTGTCCGAACACCGCTCCCGTATCTGCGTCTGTCAGCAGCCCGAAAGCAAATGCCAGCCAATAATAGATTCGCTGCGGCTGATGGATCGTCCAGAAGACCAAGGTCAAAATCAGAAAGCTCGGGAAATACGGCAGGCGCGATAAGGGAAGAAGATCAAGACACCAAGACAGAATCAAAGTACCGTATACCCACCAGCCTGATGCAAAAGCGGGGTCGTAAAAAGACTTGTCGGGACGACGGCTCTTAAAGCCCTTGGAGAATTCGCTCATCTTCTAGGCTTCCTTCTGACTTGGCCGTCGCCGGCGTCTTCTTCCTCATCTAAATCAGGCAACTCTACCTTCGTGTCTACGTAAAGGACGAGAACATACTCACTCGTACCAATGGATTTGGGAGAAGCTACGGTCACATTAATGTAGCTGCCGGAGTCACCCGGCTCAACTTTGGTCACCACGCCGACCGGAATTCCCTTCGGGTAGATTCCGTCGAGGCCGGAAGTAACGACTTTTTCTCCGACCTTAATCTTGTCGGAAAAAGGAAGATCACGGCTCTGCAGCGTCGAGCCGTCTCCGCTGCCGCGGACAATTCCGCGAACATGCGAAGTCGTAAAGAGAACCGGAACTTCTTGATTTTTATCCTGAATCAACTGAACCTGACTGGAGTTCGGAGCCACGTGAATAAGCTGACCGGCCAGGCCGGCTTCTGTGACGACAGGCATCCCGACCTCAAGACCGTCGTTGGATCCGCCGTCAATTTGATAGCGCTGAGTAAAGCCGTCAGAAAGCGCGCGGCGAACTTCAAACATTCCTGTTTTAGCCGTGTACAGCGTTTTTTGCTGAAGCATCTCTTTGAGGACACGGTTCTCCTCACTTAAGGTGCTCATGCGGTAGCGCTGCATCTCGCTTTCGGCAAGACGCTTCTTCAGCTCTTCGTTTTGGGCGATTAGGGAAGATTTGGAACGCAGGTAGCTGTCTGCGAAATCGACACCGCGCGCCGGAGAAGAAACGCCGTTGTGGATCCAGTCCGAGACCCAGGCAAAACCTGAGCGCACCGGCTCCATCACCTGCATTTGATGGTCGACAACCATCATCAACACCGAGATCGCGACAAAGAAACCGAAGCTCGTGAACGAAGAAGCGCGGGGCGCATTAAATTTCAGGTGTTTTGACGGCCCGACCATACTTTTGATCGGTCAGATTAACCGAAGCAGAAAATAGAATCTTCGATCTTACCGATGCCTTCAAAGTGCAATGCCGCAGCCGCGGACAACACAGCTCAGAGGATCGTCGGCAACGACGACCGGCAGTCCTGTTTCTTCCATCAGGAGGCGATCCAAGTCCTTCAGCAGAGCTCCGCCGCCGGTCAGCATGAGGCCGCGGACGGCAATATCGGCACCGAGTTCCGGAGGCGTCTGTTCGAGCGCTTTTTTAACGGCACCGACCACCTGATTCAGGGGCTTCGGTTAGGCTTCGAGCACTTCGTTGCTGGAAATCGTGAAGGAACGAGGCACACCTTCGGCCAAGTTGCGGCCCTTAACTTCAAATTCTCTGACTTCGCTGGAAACGAAAGCCGAACCGATTTCTTTTTTGATTCTTTCAGCCGTGGGTTCACCGATCTGCATGCCGTAGTTGCGGCGAATGTAGTCAATGATGGCTTGGTCGAATTTGTCGCCGCCCACGCGAACGCTGCAGGCGTAAACAATACCGCCTAAAGAGATCACGCCGACTTCGGTCGTACCGCCGCCGATGTCAATGACCATCGAGCCTGCGGCTTCGCTGACGGGAAGTCCGGCGCCGAGGGCTGCAGCCATCGGCTCTTCGATTAAATAAACCTGTTTAGCGCCGGCGGCTTCTGCACTTTCTTTAATGGCGCGGCGCTCAACCTGAGTCGAACCGTAGGGAACACAAATAACGATGCGGGGGCGCGGAGTGAAAATGCTCGGGGTATGCACTTTCTTGATGAAACTTTTGAGCATCTGCTCGGTCACGGTGAAATTAGCAATCACACCGTCCTTCATCGGGCGAATGGCATCAATATTTCCGGGAACGCGTCCGAGCATGTTTTTAGCTTCCTGACCCACTGCGCGAACGTCGAGCTTGCCCGAATTACTTTTGTCGGTACGCACTGCGACGACGCTCGGTTCGTTAAGAACCATTCCCTTGCCACGGCAATAAATGAGAGTATTCGCCGTACCCAAGTCAATTGCTAAATCGTTAGAAAAATAATTTCTAATACTGCCGAACATCAAATTCCCCTTGCCGCCTCTCTTTGGCACATATTTCGTAACTGCCTTTACTGCTTTTAGTAACACGTAAGGCAAACGTAAATGATAGACTAAAAAAGGTATTTTTAGAGTCCGGGAAAGAGTTTCTTGTTACTTGCAGAAACAAGACTTTTCGGGGCATCCACTTTTGCAGGAAATCCATGTCACTTACTATCAATGACGTGCGACGCATCTCCGATCTCCGTATCGATTTTCGTCTGAAGAGTGCTAAGAAGCTCATGGGCGAGCTTAATGACATTCTTTCCATGGTCGAAAGCAGATCAGTCTGTCGACACAACCGGTGTCGCTCCCATGCCTACACCCTTTCGGTGGTGTTCAGAACTTCGCCCCGATGATGTCACCGAGCACAATCGCCGAGAGGAAAAATATGCAGAACGCTCCCGACGAAATGGACGGTTTATTCTTAGTACCGAAAGTCATCGAATAACATGAAAGAACTTACACATGCCTCCGTGGCAGAGTTGAGCGCCCTTCTTTCTAAAAAAAAGAAGTCTCTGCAAAAAGAAATCGCTCAGGCTTATCTCGACAAAATCGAGGACAAAAAATCATTAAATGCATTCCTGGATGTCCGTCCGGAAGTCACACTCAAGGAAGCCGAAGCCGCCGACCGTAAAATCGCCGAAGGCACGGCTTCTCTTTAACCGGCGTTCCCATTGCACACAAAGATATCTTTGTCACGCGCAATTGGGCGAGCACCGCCGCGAGCAAAATGCTCGAAAACTACATGAGCCCCTTTGACGCCACTGTCGTAGAACGTATTCAGGAAACCGGACTCGTCTGTTTAGGCAAGACGAACTGCGACGAATTTGCGATGGGTTCGACCACGGCCAACAGCGCCTACGGAAAAACATTCAACCCCTGGAATGAACATGTCGTTCCGGGCGGCTCCTCCGGCGGCTCAGCTTCCTGCGTTGCCGCGCGCCTGACTCCTGTTGCAACCGCAACCGATACCGGCGGCTCGATCCGTCAGCCGGCAGCCTTCTGCGGCGTCACCGGTATTAAACCCACATACGGCCGTCCCAGCCGCTGGGGCATGATTGCGTTTGCCTCCAGCTTGGATACCGCCGGCGTCATCGCACAAACTGCGGAAGACTGTGCCCTGGTTCTTTCTCAGATGATCGGTTTTGACAAACGCGACTCCACCAGTATTGAACTGCCGCCCGAAGACCTGACGATCGGCCTGAACGACGGTGTCAAAGGTCTGCGCATCGGAGTCCCGCGTGCCTGGATCGATAAGGCCGCTCCTGCACTGAGAGACTCTATTTACGCTGCATTGAAGGTCTATGAAGACCTAGGTGCCGTTCTCGTCGACATCAAATTGGAAAAAGCCGACTTAGGCGTTCCTGTCTACTACATCATTGCACCGGCGGAAGCGAGCTCCAACCTCGGACGTTCGACGGCGTTCGCTACGGTCACCGCGCTCAAAACTACACTGACCTGCTCGACATGATTAAGAAGAGCCGTGACGAAGGTTTCGGTCCCGAACCTAAGCGCCGAATTCTCATCGGTACTTATGTTCTTTCTCACGGCTACTACGACGCTTACTACATTAAGGCTCAGCAGGTTCGCCGTTTGATCGCCGAAGAATTCGATCACATCTTTGCAGAAAACTGCGACGTGATCGCTGCACCGGTATCTACCGATGCTGCTTTCCGCTTCGACGACAAGAGCGATCCGCTATCTCTTTACCTGAGCGACCTTTACACCGTCCCCGGTTCGCTGGCCGGTCTTCCGAGCATGAGCGTTCCCTGCGGCATGAGCCCGGATAACCTCCCGTTCGGTCTCCAGCTGATTGCTCCGAAATGCAAAGAAGCTCGTCTGCTCCGCACTGCGCACGCCTATCAGAACGTTACCGATTGGCATAAGGCTGTCCCTGCCGGATATTAAGAAAGGATTACAAAATGGAATGGGAAGTTGTTATCGGACTGGAAACACACGTCCAGCTGTCCACTAAATCTAAAATCTTTTCCGGGCGTCTGCAGCCTTCGGCGCAGAGCCGAACACTCATGCTTGCCCGATCGACCTTGCTCTCCCGGGCTGCCTTCCGGTGCTCAACCGTGAAGCCGTCGAAAAGGCGATCCGCTTCGGCTTGGCCATCAATGCCAAAGTCGCCAACCGTTCGGTTTTTGACCGCAAACACTATTTCTATCCTGACCTGCCGAAGGCCTATCAGATCAGCCAGTTCGAACATCCCGTCGTTATCGGCGGCGAACTGACAATCCAGGTAGAAAATCCCGACGGCACAACCTACGCAAAAACCGTTCACCTGACACGCGCACATCTTGAAGAAGACGCGGGTAAGAGCGTCCATGGCATTGTCCACGGAAAGACAGGTATCGATTTGAACCGTGCCGGCACCCCGCTTCTCGAAATTGTGAGTGAACCGGAAATGCGCAGCTCGGCTGAAGCTGTGGCCTACGCCCGCGCTTTGCATGAATTGGTGACTTGGATCGGCGTGAGCGACGGCGACATGCAGAAAAGGCAACTTCAGATGCGACGCCAACGTGTCCGTACGCCCAAAGGACAGAAAGAATTCGGAACACGCTGCGAAATTAAAAACCTCAACAGTTTTAAATTCCTGCAGGCCGCGATTGACTACGAAGTTCGCCGTCAGATCGAGCTGATCTCCGAAGGCGGAAAGGTCGTTCAAGCCACTCGTCTCTACGACCCGGACAATGATGAGACCCGAGAAATGAGAACCAAGGAAGATTCCATGGATTATCGCTATTTCCCGGATCCCGATCTGCAGCCGCTGGAAATCTCGGACGAATGGATTGACGAAGTTAGAGCCACAATGCCGGAACTGCCCGGCGCTGCCCTGAACCGTCTGATCCAGGAATACGGTATCAACGAAGCCGACGCGATCCAGCTTACGTCACACCGTCCGCTCACCGTCTATTTCGAGACGGCTGCTGCGAATGTGAAGGATAAGAAGTCCGTTGCCAACTGGATTCGCGGTGAAGTCTTGGCTAAGCTGAACGCGGCCGAGCTCACCATTGAAGAAAGCCCGGTCTTTGCCGAACAAGTCGGCCAAATCCTCAACCGAATGAGCGACGGCACGCTCAACCAGAAG
>VOFK01004081.1_pt1 | contig 24229 bp, 26 predicted proteins | sample 5384121 | NCBI WGS metagenome assembly VOFK01 (sample SAMN12384730, study PRJNA508395) | human gut metagenome | isolation source: healthy gut J | host: Homo sapiens | reverse complement strand
TATCGAAGGCCGCTGCGCAGATGCGCAACAGGCCTTCCTTTTCAGCTATTCTTTATTGAGCAACAAGCTCAACTACACGACTTTGTGCCTGTCCGCCGGTGAATACATTCAGTCCGACCTTCATCAGATAATCTCCTGAAAAGTCTTACCATTTTGCCTCCAGTCTTGATTTCTTTTCCGGGCATCAAATTAATCTCTTCCACCTTATACATCTTCATCGGATCCAATCCTGCAATTTTACAGGCAACAGTTTCTCGCCAAAACGAAGGATGAATATCATAAGCATAAAGCACTGCCTTTTTTCTGCCCTTCACCCACATACATCACAGACATGTGATTGCCTTCGTATGGAGAAACCAAGCGATAAAAGCTCTCCATCCAGAATAACAGGCTTCAAACGGTTAAAATTGGCAACTGCATTCTGGCAGTAGGCCAGTTCATCTTCACTCAATTCTTTCAAGCCCATATCGAAACCGAGTTTACACATAGAAGCCACATCAGTACGGAACTTCACACTGGTTTTACTATTCCAGCTAGTGACATGAGCACACATTGCCTTAGCCGGGAAGAATTGTGAGAATCCCCATTGGATATACAAACGTTCGATAGGGTCGGTATTATCACTACACCAAAATTCAGTGAAATATTTTAGTGCCTCATAGTCGCAGCGTGCACCACCACCCGAGCACAGCATCATCGGCACATTAGGATACTTGGCCTTCACTCTTTCCAAGACATTATAAACGCCACGCACATGGTTGATATAAAGCTGACTTTGTTTCTCTTTCAAATAAGGAGAATAAACATTTGTAATAGGGCTGTTGCAATCCCACTTAAAGAAAGCCACATCCGGATTCTCAGTCATGATATTATCCACTACACCAAATACAAAATCCTGCACTTTCGGATTGCTTAAATCAAGCACCAGTTGATTACGGTAATAGTACGTTTCACGATTAGGCAGATGGATAGCCCATTCGGGATGCTTCTCAAAGAGCTCACTCTTCGGACTTATCATTTCCGGCTCAATCCAAATTCCAAACTTCACACCGGCTTCTTTAGCGGCAGCCACCAATGCAGGCACTCCATTAGGCAACTTGCTTTTTGTAGCCTCCCAATCTCCCAAACCGTGTGGTCATTGTTACGAGGATACTTATTGGCAAACCAACCGTCATCCAGCAAGAACATATCCACACCCAAATGTTTGGCTTCCTTCATCAGTTCCACCAATACTTTCTCATCAAACTTGAAACCGGTATTTTCCCAGTTATTGAGCAGTGTCATACGATCGCCCTTACCATCTTTCAACTGATAGTTACGCGCCCATGCATGAATGTTCCGGCTCGCCTTTCCCGTTCCTTCCTTGCTCAGTGTGAAGATGAATTCGGAGTTTTGAAAACATCCTTCGGGCCAATTCATAATAAGAAGCATAAGGATTGATGGCAGGAATCACCCTCAAATTACCTTCGTTATCGACTTCAAACGTAAAGCGGAAATTTCCGGTCCAACCGATAGTTCCCAACAGCACATCTCCCTGATGCTCATTAGCAGGTCGGTCAAAGCCCAACTCAAAGAAAGGCTGAACAAACATAGCAGCGCGGCTACCCAACTTAGTATCCAGAATCTTTTTCCCGAATTGCAACTCTTGTGTACTCATCTGTACCTCTTTGGCCCAATCACTACTGAACTCTGTCAAGAAATACTTTTCCGCCGAGAAATATAACATAGTAGACGAATAACGTGAAAGCATCACCGGCTTTTTTTCCTGATGACTGATCTCACTCCAAGTCTTTATGACATCTTCCTTAGGGTAAGCTATATAATATAAGGTTACATCTACAGGATACTGGTCATCACGCAAGCGAATTATTGTCTCTGTGCCTCCATCTACTGCCTTACTTTCAGAAGAAACATAACGCAATATAGTACATGGATTTCCGTCATTGTGAGTAATGGCAACGGCAGGTTCAAAATAATCTTCAGCTCCCGAACCGGCATATACTTCCCAGCCATTGGCCGAAGCATCCCCGCCAGAAGCAGACGGAAGACTGACAATATCTTGTTCATTCAGCAGTTTACTGCCTAAATAAGACTGATACAAACGTCCGTTGGGAGCTACTTTCAAGATTAAATCCGTATTATCGGTCGACACACGAATTGTTTTCCGGTCTTCTGCACTCACTTGAAAACAAGTAAAGAATACAATTAGTAATAGAAAGATTTTCTTCATGGTATAAATTAAAAAGGTTTTATAATATTCAATCAAGGTCACCATTCAATGATGATAGTACAAAGATAAGCATAAGCTACCCCAATTCCTCATACATTTGATTCATAATTGTGTAGAATATTCCACAGAAATCAAGAATACTGACTTTCTCCTTCTATAAACTGTTCAAGGAACATGTTTTCACCGTCAAAAACGGCATAAGAGAAATCCTGTATCCAGTCTCCTAAGATAAGCATACGCGAAGTGCGACTCAACATCAAATCAAACATGATATGGCGATGACCATAAATAAAATAATTAATATCAGGATGACTCCTAAGATATTCTTTGGTAAAAAGCACTAAAGGCTCTTTGTTCTCTCCCATATATTCAGGTTCCTTACCTCCTTCACGTTTCATACGACTATGTTTCGCCCACTCCAGTCCCAGTTCCACACTCCAACGAGGATGTAAAGTAGAAAACAAACGTTGTAAAGTGGTGCTATGGAACATAGAGCGTAACAACTTAAACTTACGGTCACCATCCCCCAACCCATCACCATGGGCAAGAAAGAACTCTTTACCATAAATTTCGCAAGTAAGCGGCTGACGATGAATGGTCACACCACATTCTTTTTCCAGATAATCGCCACACCAGATATCATGATTTCCAATAAAAAAGTGAACTTCCACCCCCATATCAGTCAGTTCGGAAATTTTTCCCAAGAAGCGAGTATAACCTTTCGGTACTACTAACTTAAATTCATACCAAAAATCGAACATATCTCCCAATAGATACACTGCTGCGGCATTATGCTTGATACTATCCAAAAAATTCACCAATCGACGTTCCTGTGTCCGTCCATGCGCTATTGCACGCGATCCCAAATGTGCATCTGAAAGGAAATATATATTCTTCATAATCTTAAAGGAATCTAATTCAAGTTTTGCTTCTTCACTCATCATGTCTTTATCCCATTCGGGTTCGAATACCAAATTAATAACAGAAGAATTTACCCCTTCTACCGAATCCACCTTTTTGACGCACATCTTCCATAATAAAATCGGCAGCGGGACAATTGGGAGCGGTAAGCGTCATATCAATACTTACATCTCCATCGTCTTGCAGGTCAATCTTATAAATTAATCCTAAATCGTATATATTCACCGGAATTTCGGGGGTCGTATACGGTCTTCAACATCGCTATTATTCTTTCTTCTATTTTCAAACGGGTCTCTGCATCCATAATTCTCGTCATTTTTAATTGCAAATTTAATGATTTTGCAACAGTATACCAAACGTTTCTAGAGATATCTATAGAAAGCTTTCCAAAAGGCGTATAGACAATGTTTTACTCCCAAAGAACAAGTGTTTATTCATGAATTGATGAAAGCCTGTTTTAACCTTCGTCAACCCCAAAGTGAAAAATCAACTAACATTTATATGGTGGTACACATGAACAAGAAACAGGTACAACCGGCTACCGGAGTAAAAGTAGATCCCGACCGATCAATGGAACATCAGAAAACAAAAAGCATATATAAGTTGTCGTCTGACAGAACTGGATAATCAGAATAATACCATAGTTAATGAAAAAATATCCGAACTTGAAAACAGTTTAAGGAGCTTAAATCGTATCTTTGTGATAATCTTGACGAGATTGAAAACTGCTGGAAGTTATTAAAGAAGTATATATAATGAACGTTATATGAAAAAAGTAAAAAAATAAATGCTGTATTTGGGTTACGCGATGCCATAGCAAAAGACAAAACAATAAAGGATAGTGGAAACTGCAAGGAACCTCCACCAAAGAAATATACATAGGACAATTGGAGTCCTTCCAAGGATTTCTAAAAGATATAGGTAAATGGCCAATCAGTTTTGAGGATATCAATTGGAGGCTAATAAAGGACTACAAAACTTATCTATTCAATAAAACCGTAAAAGACAAAAGACCACTTCCATAAGAACAGTCGCAAATAAACGTACTCAATTGATAGGTATAATTAGGAATATTCATTAGGGATATCCAGTAAATGTCCCTACAATAGAAGACTCTGCCGAAACTATGAACTAACATTCGATTCGGCAGAGAAAATGGTTAAACTAGCCACTATAAGATTATTATTGAGGAAAATTTAAACAGGCTCTTAATGTTTATCTATTTTTACCATTATTTTCCCATCCCGGATTTTGGACCAGGTTAGGATTCAAAGCCAACTCTTGAGTAGGTAGCGGTTCCAAATAATAATATTCCAACCATCCATCAGGTTCATTGAAAAACTCAACATAACCTTCGTTACCTCCTCCATGAATTTTAAGTTTATTTTTGTAATCACTATTTTTTTTTTGCCCATACTCCAAGAGGCTGTTTATTGAGATATTCTCCTTTTTTCCATCGTTTTAGATCTCGGAAACGAAAACCATCTCCCATTAATTCTACTCGACGCTCTCTCCGTATTTCCCATAATATTGCAGGAACCGATTGATCACGAGCAGGATCAAAGCTATCGGTTATTTCTGCAACTATCATATCAGGTAAGTTAGCACGTGTTTACGAAGCCTATTGATAGTAGCATCCGCTATGTTTTTGGCTGAATTCTCCTAATTCGTATGCAGCTTCAGCATAATTCACAAGTATTTCTCCCATGCGGAAAAGCGGATAATCAACGGTAGAAGTGCGTAGTCCCATATTGTCTACATGACGGTTATAGTACTTCCAAAAATAGAATCCTAATTGCGATACACAAAAAATCCTTGACCATTAGGGTAATTACGAAAATGTGGAATTGCATGTACGGTATAGCCTACATAATTAGATATAGGAAGGTACTTAGCTTTTTCTGAAGATATAGTTTTCATCAAATCAATATATTCGCGATCTTTGGAATTGTCTGTATAATCCCAAGTAAACGAAGTACCGGCACTTCCGGTTATTTTCACTTTATAAGGAGGTGTTACAGTATAATACAAACGACGATCGCGATTACGGAATTGAGCATAAATGTCTTTATCTCCTTCATATACTTTGCTTGTACTAATAGGACGTCCGTCTGTACACAAGTAACTGTCTACTGCATCTTTTGTAACATCAGCATACCAAGCAGATGAACGGATAACACGAGTGATACTATGAGTAACCAAGTCTGTTGCATATTGTTTGGCTAATATGATACCGGGTTGTCCCACAAGTTCTTCCGAATTAGATATTTCATCATAATTGCTGATCAAAGTAGGAAAATCTCTCACTAACTTGGCTGAAGCTTCCGCAGAAACACGAAGATAAGTTTCTGCATCTTCTTGATTATGATATTTTCGCCATGTTCCTTCATAAAGCCCAAAACGTGAAATTAGCGCTCTTACTACATGTACATTAATTGTATTATTTCCATCACCATCAGGCTTAATATTTTCTTCTGCATATTTTAAGTCTTCCAGCATATTTTGGGCTACTTGAGCTCGTGGAGTCCGTGGAGCCTGTAAAGCTTCCAAATCAGTATCAGAAAGAACTTTATCTATCCAAGGAACATCCCCATAAGCCACTATCATATCAAAATATCTTAAAGCACGAAAAAATATCCAACACTTCGCCAATGCCTTTTTTCCGTATCATTCATTGAGGATTTATCAATATTCTGCAACATAATATTAACATTACGAATATAAGAGAAATTCCATGAACTACTAGTGGATGGTACAGATTTCAGTTGATAGGCATAATCTGATTCTCCACCGGTTTGTGCATTAATCATGTTATCCGAATTATATTCGCTGGAAATGTTGGAGGGAGTGTAACCACCATCTGTTGGAAAGCCGCTAAAGGTTTCATACAGTTTCCAAGAATAAGTTTTAAAATTGTCATAAGTAATGAAAGCGGTGCTTTCCGTCAACTCATCAAGAGGAGCCTTATCAAGGAAGTCATTACAGCCAGTTGTGCTAAACAAGATAACCAGTGAAGCTGATACAATATGTTTACTAATTTTCATAATCTCAATTCTTTAAAAAATTATAAGGTTATACTAAGACCAAAAGAGTAAGATTTCATAAATGGATATCCCATACCACCTCCCTTATTGGATAAAGTGGGATCTAAACCTTTAGGCAAATGATCAAAAGTAAATAGATTCTCACCTGTTGCATAAATACGCAGGTTGCTAATTCCAAAATGTTTAATTAACTCGTTAGAAAATGTATATGCTAATGTCAAGTTCTTTACTCTCATATAAGCGCCATTTGTCAGATATTTGGTCTGCGTACGGATGTTTGCAGAATAATTTGAATTACGTGTACCTGTTTGATAAAGTCTTGGAAACTCGCAGTTTGTGTTTTGAGGTGTCCAATAGTCCAATTGATGCTTATAGATAGTTCCAAATTCATAATAATAGGGAAAGGCTAAATCATGGGATAAATATTTATCGGTTTTGCCTACTCCTTGAAGCATAAAAGAAAAACCCTATTCCTTTCCAATTTATACTACCATTCACTCCATATTGTAAACGCAACTGATTATTACCGATTATAGTACGATCTCCAGGATCATCTAAAGTACTCTTCCCGGCATTAATAATACCATTCCCATCAAGATCTTTATATAAGATATCACCAGGATTAGGTTTAATTCCTTCTACATGAGGAATCCCCTTTTAGCTTGCCGTTTTTAAGATCTGCATCAAGCGAACCTTCAATAAAGTCATCAACTGTATAATAACGGTCTGTAACATATCCCCAAATGGAGCCTAAGCGTTCACCCTTATAATGGCTGCTGATCAGCCCTGCCTCATTGTCAAATTTGGTAATGAATGACTTGTAATCGTAAAGATTAAAGCCGATGCTGTAAGCAATATCTCCAATACGATCCCTCCAATTCATTTCCAATTCAAAACCTTTGGATTTTAAATTTGCCACATTTTGTAGGGGAGCGCCTGTACCTAAAACATTGGGCAATTCCACACCATCAGTCAACATGTCTTTAGTGTATCGACAGAAATAATCAAAGTTAGCACTTAATCGGTTATTCAGCAATGAAAGGTCAAATCCTATATTGAAAACTTTGTACACGCTCCCAAGTAAAACTGTTACTGACAATATCGGGAGAATAAAGTGTAATAGGTTGTTGATTATCATGTAACCAAGAAGACCTGTAAGACCCCATACTGGGTATAAATGCATATGCACTAATATTTTGATTGCCGACTTCACCATAGGATGCTCTAATTTTGAACTCTGGAATATATTCTCTTAATGATTCCATAAAAGGTTCTTCCATAATTCTCCAACCAACAGATGCTGAAGGAAAGAACCCCCAACGGCTTCCTCTCGGAAATTTAGAGGAGGCATCTGCACGACCACTAAGTTCTAAAAGATAACGCTCCTTATAAGTATAGTTCAGACGTCCAAAAAAACCAAGAATAGAAAACTCATTGAAACTATCATCCGGTTTTTTTTCTCCAACAGACTGGGAAATAGAGGGTAATTCATCGTTAATCATTTCACTAGCCGTTACAGAAAGCCCTTCTTTATAGCTGTTCTCCAGATTATATCCCAACATTACTGTAAAATTATGCTTTTCTGAAAATACTTTATTATATGTTCCATAGATGTTCAAAGCCGTATAATTTGTCATCTCTTTATTCCTATAATATGTAGAATTGTCTCCTGTGGAATCTTCTGAGAACTTATCGGCATTGGCGTATACAACCCGCTTGGTAAAATTGGTAACATTATAATTCAGGTGGTCATAAGTAAATTCAGCATTTAAAGTCAGTCCTTTTAATGGAGTAGCAATTAATTTGGCAAAAAAATACGTGAATCTGTATAACCGGGGTCTTATTGTCACCTCCAGCTTTTACCAAATTGGCAGCTACTCCTGAAATCATATCTTCACCATTAATATTAATCATACCGGTTGGAGCATACGAAGCCTGCTGTACTGCTTTTTGATAGTTTGCTCCACTAGGCATGTTCTTATCTTGTTTGCTAAAAGTAAAATCTACTTGTGCAGTTAACCAATCAGTGATTTTCCCACTGATGAAGGCACGCCCATTATATCGTTTATAGTTATCCCTATCTGTAACCATAATACCATCATTAGATACATATCCCAATGACATCCGATAAGATATATCGTCAGAGCCACCACTGGCTGTCAAATCATGCTTCTGTTGAAAACCTGTTTCCGGACATAAAATCTCCTAAAACATCACTTTCAGCAAGTTGATATCTCATTCCGTCAACTTCAGCATATCCGTTGGAATAAGCTTTTTGGATTTGCTTGATAATCGTGCAGTAAATCAACCATGTATCTACGGTTTGACCCGAGTAATAGGTAATATAGCCCATATCTTTATAAGCTTGTACGGTTTGAAGTGGAGAAGCTTTTTCCGGAAGAGAACTCGGACGAGAAAAAGTAAAATTATTATTATATGTTAGTTGTACTTTTTGGCCCTTCTGAGCACCTTTGGTCGTAATTAATATAACACCAAAAGCAGAGCGAGCACCATAAATAGAAGCCGAGGAAGCATCCTTTAACACTGTAACAGACTCCTATATCATTAGGATTCAACATATTTAGTGGTCCATTATAATAAACGTTATCTACCAAAATAAGTGGAGAGCCTCCATTAATACTGGTAGTACCTCTAATATTGAACGAGCTACCACCACCTGGTTCACCGGTATCTTGGGTTACTTGAAGCCCTGGAGCTACTCCTTGTAACAAACTTCCTGTTGTTGCAATGGGACGAACTCCAATAATATCATCCATCTTTACACTGCTTACAGCACCTGTCATATTTGCTTTCTTCTGTTTGGCAAATCCGACTACCACAACATCATTTAAAGTTTGTGTATCCTCTTTCAATTGAATAATAAGAGAGTTTTTACCTTTAATAGGAATCTCTTGGTGTAAATATCCGATATAAGAAACAATTAATGTTGAATTGGCATCAATATCATTAAGGATGAAATTACCGTCAATATCGCTGATTTGTCCGGCATTACTACCTTTGACCTGAATATTGGCGCCTATTATTGCTTCTTGGGTATTTGCATCTATAATTTTACCTTTTAGGGTAATTTTTTTAGCTACCTGTTCTATATTGTCTGCCTGATTGACAGTGTGAGTAATTAGCCTATCGCCTTCTTTTGCGTAAATATCGATGATTGAAATAAATGCAAAGGTAAACAAAGCTATCTTTTTTATAAATGCATTTATAATAATTGAATTGATTTAAAAGCCTATTGTGTTTCATAAGTATTAAGTCTAAATAAATTCATAAATAATATAACATATTTATCAATTAGGTAACAAATATTTATTACGAGCTATCATTCATAGTATTTTAAATTTAATGGTATAACATAATGGTTCTCTATTATATATTTGCAAATATAACATTATAATAAATATTATCCATTAATTATATGTTAATAAACAATAATGTAATCGCACACGAAACATGATATATTTTTATATATTAACTAATCGTACTACTTACATATGTATAAATAATAAACTATTTATAGGTTTACTCTATTAGAATTATTGATATTGCATGATTAATCCACCTAGTTTGATAGTAGTTTTAATTTACATAAAAAGATTTGAATAATTTATACTTTCCCCAAATAGACTTATTACAAATCCCTGCTATAAAACAGATGTCTATACCCCATAATATTAAATCGAGACATAGCAAATTAAAAAAACAAACACATACCTAGTACCTTGTTTTGAGTATAAGATCGCGGTTTATGAAAGTGTTATTACCTATAGATAAAAAGAATTTCAGTAAAAGTACCGATATAATTCACTGATTGATTTTATTAGTGTTCCGCTAAAATCGGGACGAATTAAAAATTAATCAAACTACTCCGACATAAGAGTGTTAAATTGCTCTTTGACATCATTGAAATTAGTCTCATTTAGCAACTTTATAAAAAGATTTTTATCTGTTTAATGAGATACTCGAAATTTGTAGGCCCTATAAGTTAAACGGTTTAAATGCAAATTAGTTGGATAATAATAACCAAATAATAAAGTGATAATAGCAACGCTTACCTGTATACAAAGTGCATTTTCAATGATATCCTAGATTTTTTTAAAGTTTTTAGGTGCTACTTCAACCATTTGAAGAACAGTTCCACGAGCCATCTTTTTAATTGAAAATCAGCCACGTCAAGTGCAAATATATATTTATCATTTGTTAGAAAGGTAAATTCACGATCATCTTCCTCATCATAGAACTTGATGATTCTGAATACTTTTTTTAGAGGTATATCCTAATAGTTTTACTTCTGCATCAAAGAGTATATTCTTTGGTAGTCTGCATTTCCATTTGCAAAACTTACATTTCAAATTCAACTTGGCTCTTACTACAAAGAAATAGTCTGTAAGATGAATCCTATATAATTCTTTTTGAACGAATCATATGCTCTATCAAATATATAGTATGCGTTTGGTGCATAATGAATTACAGACATTGTTGTTGAATCATACTTTGAAGCTACAGTTAATGTAAAGAAACCGGAATTTGGGTTTCTATGTCATAGAGGACATGAGCTTTGACTCCCCTTTTTTACTACGAAATTGAATCCAAGGAAATGTTATCAAGCATAACGGAAGTAGCGCGTTTTCACTGACTTCCTTCATCATGTAGAATGCAAAACCTTCAAAGATTCTGTAATCTCTGTTTTAGCTAGCTGCTGCAAGTGTGATTTTGGCCAAGGGATCACTACCCAATCCCCAATGATTATACTTGACTTGATATGCTTCCAATGTAATAATCAAGCCTCGTAGGCTCTCACGATTGTTTAAGTTGTCTGAACATCATAGCAAAAAGCTGGTTCCAGCAAGTATCGTACTTATCTACGATTGTTCAAATTTATCACCATTCAAAAACTCTACTAATTGAGCAAAAATATATTTGTCTTGATTCCTTTGAAACCATTTGATTTGGTCTCAAAGGTATAAATTCAAATTATCGTGCTTTACAGATAGAGTTTAATTGAGTATATTTCAAAGAACTATTTATCCACTTTTACAGGACAATTATGGATTAATTTATAAAATGTAGTATAGAACTCGAATATTAGAGAGATGAGAACAAAAAATTGATCTGCATTTTATGAAATACTAAAAAACAGTGTAAGTATCCAATAAAGTAAACATTGTATTTTTTCATAAATAGAAAACTCGGCTTATCTCATTCATTCTACTATCTTGTCTTTGGCGTAGAAATAATAGAGGACCAGCCCAAACCAGTTTGTAATGATAACCAGAATGATGAACAAGCTCTTTTGTCATATCACCATTTATTTCCCGGATTTGATATGCTTGATTGGGGCGGATGTACATACTTCAATCCGTATCCGAGAATCTGTAGTCCTTGTAACTTTTTCCTCTTTTTAATCCTGAATGTCAACCTACTCCATTCCTCTTTCGTCAGTTTCAGTTTAATGTTCATACAGAAATAATAGGTCTCGTTTCCTCCAAAGGTGAAATCCAAATTTTATTTATACACTTTCTTTTTTACCGGTTTAGCCTGAATAATATAAAAGGCAGCGTACTCTTCTTATCTGCATACTGTCCTCATTACATACCTTTATTTCTATACGTCTTCCGTTTCCGATTCGGTAAAATTTAGGAGGGAACATTCTTACTTTATTCAGGGTACTGTCCTTGTCATTGATGTCTGTAACTATGAATTTTCCTATCCCGTCCGGTTGTCCGGCAAAAAGCATTGTCAAAGGCAGACAACGATATGATGAATATAATTATGAATTTCCACATGTGATTGAGGCTTTTCAGTAATTGAAGGCAAGTTATTAATAAATTCCATAGTTTCAATGCACGAGAACCTTTTTAAATATTTTTGTTAGTTTTATAAATAACTGTGAAAGGCAATTGTTGTTCCCGGATTTTTTTTAGATTACGGCTGTTTTTTTGATTTATGTAAGCAGTTTCATTATACAATTCATTACCGGTCTTAGGTTGTGGAATAGGACAGGTAATGTTTCAAGGGAATATATGGACCGAACTGTTCTTTTTGACCGGCATTCTTATCAATTCGCGGACTGCTTGCTTTTTATACTGTATTTGGAGCACTTCTTCCTATTCCACCAGCCTTCTTACCAGGGATAGATGCCGGAACATTAAATATGGGATTGATGGGCTATAACGGTGTATTGTGTTCCATAGCTTTAGGAAATAAAAACCTGAAAAGTCTTGTATGGACCTCATGTTCAGTCTTACTGTCCGTCGTATTGCAGGTTATAGGAATGAACTTGGGGATTACTACTCTAACCGCACCTTTTGTCATATCAGTATGGGTGATAATGGGAATACAGAAGTTGATGATTTTGCAACAGTATACCAAACGTTTCTAGAGATATCTATAGAAAGCTTTCCAAAAGGCGTATAGACAATGTTTTACTCCTAATCCCCCTTTAAAGGACAGAATTAAAAATACTTTTTGCTTTTTCAATTAAAACCGGTATATTTGTCACAAAAACCTAATAATCTATCTCTATTATGAATAAACTATCGCATAGTGTATTATGGATTGTTACAGTCTTAGTAACCGCTTGTAACATACAGCCCAAACAGGAACCTATCGAAGAAGTCATCGACCGTGGTTTGAAAGCTTCGACCGAACAGGCTCTATTAATGGCAAAAGAGCTTGAAACACAGAATGGTCGTCTGCCGAAAACAATCAATAAAGAAGGAAAGTTGGAAACCAGCGATTACAGTTGGTGGTGCAGTGGTTTCTTTCCGGGTGAATTGTGGTATTTGTACGAATACAATCCGACCCGGAAATGAAAAAATATGCAGAAATGTATACCGACCGTGTAGAAGAGGTAAAACACATCACTTACAGCCATGATGTAGGTTTCATGCTATATTGCAGCTACGGCAACGGCTATCGTCTGACCGGAAAACCGGAATATAAGGACGTGATGCTAACCGGAGCCAATTCGCTGGCTACCCGTTATGACGAACGGGTGGGAGCCATCCGTTCCTGGGACTTCAACAAAAAGATTTGGCAGTTCCCGGTCATTATTGACAATATGATGAATCTGGAATTCTTCAGTTGGGCTTCGAAAGCATCAGGTGATGACCGTTTCCGAAAAATGGCCATTTCTCACGCAGATAAGACCATGCTTCACCATTTTCGTGATGACTACAGCTGTTATCATGTAGTTTCTTATGATACGATAACCGGCATGCCGCATAAAAAACAGACTCATCAGGGAGCAGCTGACGAATCGGCATGGGCTCGCGGACAGGCTTGGGCTTTGTATGGCTTCACGATGATGTATCGCGAAACAGGTAAACCGGACTATCTGAATCATGCCAAACATATTGCCTCATTCATTATGAATCATCCGAATATGCCGGTCGATAAAATACCTTATTGGGACTTTGACGCCCCGGGCATTCCCAATGTTCCTCGTGATGCTTCTGCCGCGGCTATCATGGCTTCTGCTCTGATAGAACTAAGTCAACTGGATAAAAGTACTGAGGCAAAGAGTTATCTGGACTTTGCAGAACAACAAATCCGTTCATTAACAAGTCCCGACTATCTGGCTGCAAAAGGTACGAACTGCAATTTCGCTCTGATGCATTCCACCGGACATTTTCCCGGAAAAAGTGAAGTTGATGTACCCTTGAGCTATGCCGATTATTATTATGTAGAAGCTCTGATGCGTTTAAGAAACCAACTGAAAAATAAATCCTTATAACCACCTGCCTCCATCCGGCCTATGCGCTTGCTGAATCTCCATACAACACAATTCACAAGACGTAGGCCGAGGCGGTTCTATATTCTTCCCTCATCGGCATAACTATAATATTTTGCCATCTGTTAAAATTACATGGTCAATCAACCTTATATTCATTATTTTGGCTGCTTTGTCCAAATGTTCTGTCAGGCAATCATCTTCTCTGCTGGGACGCAGACTTCCCGAAGGATGGTTATGACAAAGTGCCATCGAAACAGCCCGCTTCATCAATGCCTCTCTCAAGATACAACGAATATCCCACAGCAGTAGCAGCCAATCCACCTGCACTTATTTTTACCCTGTCTATCACTTTTTGAAGCCTGGTTGAGCAACAGCACCCAACACTCTTCCGTAGGCAAATCGCACATCAAAGGATAAAAATATTGATAAACATCACAAGAACTGAGTATTTTTTTCCGCTCTTTCACCTCCTCTTCCTTACGCCGCTTTCCCAGTTCGGAAGCAGCAAGAATACTGATGGCTTTGGCGGGACCTATTCCTTTATAATGGCACAAATCATCAATGCTGCATTTACCCAGCTCATTCAAATTATTGTGATAGTCACTCAATATCTTCCGCATCAGTTCCACAGCCGAATCTTCCGTGTTTCCCGAACCTATCAGAATCGCTAATAATTCGGCATTAGAAAGTGCAGCCACTCCATGATGAGCCATTTTTTCACGCGGCCGGTCTTCCTCAGCCCAACGATTTATAGCCAGTTTCTCTCCCATTATTTATAAAAGTTCTTTTCAAACGCCGCAAACTCGTCTTTCTTCAGCACACAACGCTTCCACCATGCGCGCAAAAAGCCCGTTCCGTATCCCTGTCAACTGAATAAAAGAGGCCACAATAGAGAGCATTCCTATTTTCAAGCTGTTGTTTTGCAATGTCGAATCGATGCATATAATCAAAGCAAAAAGCAAAAAGCAGCGACAAGCTCCATACACAAACCGGTGCCCCCAACAACAAGAACAGTACTCCCAACGTAAAAACAGCCGGCAACAAATGCACTATTTTCAATGATTCCGGATATTTTTTATACAGATTGATACGCGCAATACCCGAATTATGCACCTGTTTGAAGAATTTCTTTAAGTCCGTACGGCGTTTGTGCCATACCCACGCCTCGGGAAACAACCGACAAACATAGCCTCCCTTGAATATTCGGATACTGAAATCAATATCCTCTCCAAAACGCATTTTAGAGAAACCACCCAAAGTTTTATATACTTCCGCGCGCACTCCCATATTGAAACTGCGCGGATAGAACTTGTCCATCTTCTTTTTACCACCGCGAATACCCCCGGTCGTAAAAAATGAAGTCATGGCATAGTTGATGGCTTTTTGCACATCGGAAAACGACTCATGTGCACGGTCGGGACCCCCGAAAGCATCCGTCCTCTCCCTTTGCAGTTCTGCTCCGACCGCCACCAGATAACCTTCGGGCAAAATACAATCGGAATCCAGAATAATAAGATATTCCCCATTACTGCGTTCGGCACCATAATTACGGGTTTGCCCCGGTCCTGAATTAGGCTTATTATAATAATGTATATCCAAACAATCGGCATAATGCTTCACCACCTCCTTGCAAGGAACAGACGAACCGTCCTCCACCACTATCACTTCAAAGTCTTTATCCGTCTGCCGTGTGAGGCTTTCCAGCAACTCATCCACTTCATCGGGGCGATTATAAACCGGTATAATAAAAGAATATCTCATAAACTGCTATCATTTTGTCGCACAAAGGAACACAAAAAAAAGGCGGAGCTTGCAACAAGTTCCGCCTTTTTATATAATGGCTTAAAAAGATTATGCTTTCACACGACCCACGTATGAACCGTCACGAGTATCGATTTCGATTGTTTCACCTTCATTGATAAACAAAGGAACGCGAACCGTTGCACCCGATTCCACAGTCGCAGGTTTTAAAGTATTGGTAGCTGTATCCCCCTTCAATCCCGGTTCTGTATAAGTAACCTTCATCTGAACCTTCACAGGAACATCAGCAAAAAGAACTGTTTCAGTAGAAGCATCAGAAACTACGTCTACCACCATTCCTTCCAACAGGAAGTCTACACCGTTAATCAGGTCGTGAGCGATAGGAATTTGGTCAAAAGTTTCCTGATTCATGAAAATATAGTCTGCACCTTCCATATACAAATATTGATGCGGACGACGTTCCACACGCACATCTTCCAGTTTTTCACCGATATTGAAACGACGTTCCAGAACGTAACCATTAACTACATCTTTCAATTTTGTACGCATAAAGGTGTTACCCTTTCCAGGTTTTACATGCAGGAAGTCAATACAGAAATACAATTTGCCGTCCATACGGATAGCAGTTCCAATTTTAATGTCTTGAGCATTAATCATACTTTTTCTTTGCTTATATTTGATTATTATTTCAGATTATATTCACTCACGGTTGCGATTTCGGATGCAAAAGTAATGTAAATCAAGAAAAAACGCAAAAAGAAATCACTAAAAATGAGTTATCTCTTTGTTTATTTCAAAAAAGTCACTAATTTTGCAGCCCGTTACAGCATGAATAATAACATAAAAATAAGTATATACAATGAAAAGAACATTCCAACCCTCTAACAGAAAGAGAAAGAACAAACACGGATTCCGTGAAAGAATGGCAACTGCCAATGGCCGTCGTGTATTGGCTAGCCGTCGTGCAAAAGGTCGTAAGAAATTAACTGTATCTGATGAATACAACGGAAAATAATTCATCTGACCAGAACAAATAAAAAGGAGTAAAGTGAATCACTTTACTCCTTTTTTTTTATTCATTCTCCCGTATCCAGTCCATCACATTTGCCGGGGCGCGTTCTGCCAGCAGTTCTTTTTTCATAAAATCCATATAGGGGGCTACATGATCAAAAAACTTATAATATCCTTTGCACAGATAGTTCAGTCCCGGTTCTCCGTCCTCCGTCACAACAAATCGATTCTTGGGACATTCACCGTGACAGGCAAATTCATATTGGCAATCCAAGCATTGCCGTGGCAAGCTGTTGTGCTTCATAGCCCCAAATGCTTCCTGTTCTTTGCTATACATCATCTCCACCAATGTCTTCTGATAGATATTTCCCAATTTATATTCAGGAAAGACAAAGTGATCGCATGAATACACATCCCCATTAAACTCCATCACGGCGGCATGGCCACAATATTTTTGCCATCGAACAAACACCCGGCTGTTGTCCCACCCAATCGCCAACGTAGAATCGAATATATCTGAATAAAGTAATTGCCTACATCCTTCTTTACCCATTCATCAAAAGATGGTACAAAGAAAGTTTCCCCATTGTTCGGGCGAAACAGTAAAAGGCGCTACTTCCCCATCCTTCTGCTTTAAAGAAGAAAAAGCTTAAGCCCATCGGCCCGTTTAGATAGACGTTCTACAATCGGGGTAAACTGAATATAGTGGCAGTCCAACTCATCGCGGAAGAAGCGGTAAAAATCCAAAGGATAATCAGCATTATAGTCGTTCACCACTGCCATGGCATTCCATTCCACCCCATGCTTTTTCAACAAGTTGATACCACGCATCACCTTCACAAACGATGGCTGTCCCATCTTATTCTTCCGATACTCGTCATGAAATTCTTGCGGACCATCAATAGAGATGCCTACCAGAAAATTGTTCTCGCGAAAGAACTCACACCATTCATCTGTCAGCAGTGTACCGTTGGTCTGAATGCAATTATCAATCGTACGGCCTCCGGCATATTTCTTTTGAAGTTCCATCGCCTTTTTATAAAAAGACAAGGGGCGCATCAGGGGTTTCACCTCCATGCCAAGTGAACAACACTTGAGGCATGGTTTGCGATTCAATATATTCTTTTTATGAATTTCTCCAACAGTTCATCACTCATTACATGGCGAGGCTGTTCTTCATATAACTTTGCTTTTTCCAGGTAATAACAATAGTCGCAAAGCCAGATTGCATACTGCGCCCACGGGCTTGGTCATTACATAAAGCGGCTTCGCAAAGGGGGGTTATGGTTGCTTCTTTCATCGGTCTTTCATTTATATCTTAGCGTTTATATTACAAAGATAAATCTATTTTTCTATCCACAGAGGAGAAAATGCAATTTTCGGCATGAAATTCATAACCGCCGTAGATCTGCTCATATTACGTGAGCCGGCCTTTGAGATAGAAATCTGTTTCTTCTTTTCTCCTTTCATTAACTGTTGAAACGTCCTGTTGATGGGGGTTCCTGAAGTAGTGAATGAACATCCCGTATCGCCCTTTCAGCCTCCTTTCATCTGTAAAACTTCTTCCGGCAAGACAAATACTGAAGGCAGATTGTGAAGGGAGTTGGAAAGCACAGCTGAAGGGAGGATGAGGGGAGCACTTTCAGGATTAATAAATTGATTACCTGTATATTACAATTAAAATGTAAGGATGAACGGAAAAAAGGGAATAACCGACTTAATAAGGGGTGATGCCTAACCTGCCCTTACATGAAAACATACCGGGCTTAAAAAAAGACTTTGAGGTTTTTAAAAAAGATGGTAGTGTTTCAATAAAAGACTTTGAGGTTTAAAAAAACATCAAGGTCTTTTTGCTAACATTCAGTGCGAGCTGCATATTTTTTAATGTACGTACGCATCGGAATACACATACGGTAGCATAAGTCTACACGTATATACGCATCAGGTCACACGTATATAACGTATCGAGCTACACGTACGTACGCATGAGCCTGCACGTGTTATAATATACAATAAATATATTTGTCAAATCGCTTTTTTGCTATGGAGGCTGACACATTTGTCTGCCTTCACAGCAAAGCGATAATGAGAATTACCTTCGAGCACTGCCCAAAAGGATATAAAGAAGTTATGTTTCCGTTTATTTCAACAAGATTCCAACCTCACCAACGGTGGTTGCCGGCTTGTTGTTTATTTCGGCAACAGGCTCCAGTTTAAAGTAACGCGCCGGATATTTCTTACCGAAACGAACAAAATAAGGAACAGGATTGTGCATGATGTTACTGAATTCTCCACTGGCATCGCACTTAGTCCAATTCTTGCCATCGATACTAACATAGAAATTATACTTATAAATCGTTCCCGTAAGGTCTTCTTTTTGCGCAGGTGCATAACTGAAACCGATAACTTCCGATACTTTACCCATATCCACCACCAAAGGAGTCAGAGCCTTGGCAGTCCATACAGTCTGAGGATCTCCGTCAATGGCATTAGCCGCTTCCGCCGGCATACCCACCGTTTTCCAGTCTTTCACCGAAACATCACTTAACTTCACTTTCACATTCTTTTCTGTCAAAGGCTGTGCATAATAAAGACCGATATTGGAAATATTGGCTGTTCCGCGAGCGGCATTTACGGTCACCCTCAACTTTTCCGCTTTGCTGTCGGAGAAACGGACAAGACGTTTATAACCCACCGTCGTTCCTTCAGCCACATGACGCCATGCCCCATTGGTAAACACCTCAATCGTAAAATCTTCTATGCGTTGTCCCTTAGAGATATCTTCCTGAATAAGGAATGTATTGACCAAAGCATCTTTTTTTTCAGTTTATACACTTTCGACTCACCGGCTTTGGCTGTCCATGCAACATTCCCCTTTTCCACCTGATTGTCGGCAAATGTTTTTTTGACATAAGAAGCCAGTTCCTTGATGCGGTTGGCATCATTCTCGTGAATCAATCCGCGTCTGTCGGGAGGGATATTCAGCAACAGCACAGAGTTATACCCCCACCGACTTGAAATAAATATCAGTCAGATGTGCCAATGATTTTACCTGGTTGTCCTGTTCGGCATGATAGAACCATCCCGGACGGATAGACACATCCACTTCCGACGGATACCAATAGAGTGCCGGAGCCTTCTCAATAATAAAGCACGGCTTCCCAAATCCTTACCGGTTCCTTTAATACCCAACTTTGCATAACTTTCGTCGGCACCCGCATAAGAATGGGGCATAAGAGCCGTAGCGCTCCATTCGGTTTCACGCCCGATACCACGTTCGTTGCCCACCCAGCGTACATCATCACCCATAATGGCTGTCACGGCTTTCGGTTGCAGTCGGCGGATGGTTTTTCAAGATGGCATCCCAATCATAAATCTGCTTCTTGCCGTTGGGACCTTCTCCATTCGCACCGTCAAACCAAACTTCGTGCACTTCACCGTAATTGGTCAGAAGCTCGGTGAGCTGTTCGATAAAGAATTTATTGTATGCGGGAGAATCGCCATAACATTCGGCATTACGATCCCATGGAGACAGGTAAACACCAAACTTGATGCCGTACTTGTCGCAGGCGTCGCGCAACTCACGGACAACGTCTCCTTTGCCATTCTTCCACGGAGAATTGGCCACAGAATGTTTGGTTGTCTTAGTAGGCCAAAGGCAGAAACCATCATGGTGCTTGGCCGTAATAATCGCCATTTTGAAACCGCCTTCTTTCAGTGAGCGCACCCATTGTTCGCAATCCAGCTCGGTGGGATTGAAGACAGCAGGGTCTTCTTTTCCGCTTCCCCATTCATTGCCGGTAAACGTATTGATGCCAAAATGCAGGAAAGCGGTAAACTCCATTTGCTGCCATGCCAACTGTTGCGGAGTGGGCACCAGGCGGGAAGCCATATCCACTTTCTGTTCCAAAGTCGCCCCGACGGGGAAGGTCACTTGTTTCTCATAGTACTCCTGAGCTTGTGCACCTAAAAAGGCACAAACCAAGGCTGCGGTCAGAATTGTTTTTCTCATGTGTCTTATTTTTATTTTGCCAAAGGGCGAATCATAAATTCAAAAGTATGCTTTTGTACGGGGACAAGGTATTGGGGCAACACACCCGGTCCGCAAGTAGCGGTGCCCACTCCCGACTGTTCTGCATCGAGATGAACGGTTACAACACCTGTCCGTTTCAACTCATTGATATGAGTTGCCTTGTCCACATTCATATCCGTAAAAGGAATAACACTGAACTGAAAGTGCTTGTCCGAACGGAAAGTCAATCCGTTACCCGCCTCATCCGTCAGGTTCACCCAACGTACATCCGTGCGATTTCCTGTTGCCTGCGGTCTCACATAATAATGGAACATACGCTCTGCATCTGTGTGGTAAATGCCGATACGTCCCGACCGGTTACGGTCTGCATAAGTTTCATGCTCACCGCGTCCCAAATACGAAACTTGATTATAAGTATCCGGCATTTCGAAAGCCAGGCCGACTCTCGCCAACGAAGTAATAACGGCCGTATCAGGAACAAACGTTGTTTTCACTTCCAATGTACCATTTTTTCTCAACGTGTACAGGAAGTCGGCAGTACCCACTTTACGACCTTCGGCATTCAGCAATTCCACTTTGGCTTTGCCGCCTTTTGCAGACGATTCGACAAAAGTCGCTTTTTGAACCAAATTGTCCAAGCCTGCCTTTTTCCAAGCTCGTGCACCACCTGTTCTTTCACGGTTATCATTATCTGTGACAGGACGATAAAGACTCAGCACAACGGGAGATGCCAGCATTTCCTTACCATTATACATATAAGAACGCAAGGCTCCTGTTTGCCGGTCAATATCCCATTTCACTTCCCCTTCCGGTTTGGAAACCTGCGCATGGAAATTCTTGCCGGCAGGCAAGACAAACTGATCATAAGCCACCTCAAAATCAGTTCCGATAAAAGGTTGAGGCGTATCAGGTGTCCAGCTCAGATTGAGATATGCTTCACGGATATTCGATGGCAACTTTATACGACCCAAAAAGCAAAATCAGCAGTTGCATGGGGAGCACAATCTATTTTTGTGAGTACCTTCCTTGATGACGGTTCCATTATCACCTACCACCTGCCAATGCAGCGTATAGGCATTCAGATTAGTAAAATCGTACCAGTTTTTCACCTTTAACGAAAGATTGCGTCGGTCTGTCAGTGCCGACTTAATATACTGATAGTTTTTCTTTACCTCGATAAGGTGAGGATGTGGTTCACGAGCGGCATTCACCAGCCCGTTACAACAGAAATTGCCGAAACTGGGCACTCCTTCGGGACCATAATCGCCTCCATAGCTCCAATACCATTTACCGTTTTCATCTATCTCGCGGAAAGACTGGTCCACCCAATCCCAAATACAGCCACCTTGCACAATAGGTTCGGACTCAAAAACATCCATGTATTCTTTCAGTCCGCCACCACTGTTACCCATTGTATGCAGATATTCAGTCATTATAAAGGGACGGTAAACTTTCGGTTCGGTCTGGCGTGCATACGCCCTGAGTACATCTACGCCACGATACATACGACAATAGATATCCGTATTGTAATTCTGCTCCGCACGTTCATACTGCACCGGCCGAGATTGTTCTATAGATTTCATCCAATCATAAGTACGTTCAAAATTGATACCATTGCCGGCTTCATTGCCCAATGACCAGATAACGATGGCAGGATGATTCTTTGAGCGCTCATACATACGCTGTATACGGTCCATGTGAGCAGGCAGCCAAGTAGAATCTTTCGCCAAAGATGCCGCACCATATCCCATACCGTGAGACTCGACATTCGCCTCATCAATCATATACAGTCCGTAGCGGTCGCATAACTGATACCAATAGGGATGAGTAGGATAATGAGAGTTACGGACAGTATTTATATTATGCTGTTTCATCAGTTTAATATCTTCTTCCATCAACTCTTTGCTCACGGTACGTCCCAATTGGGAGTGTTCATGTCGATTGGTGCCTTTCACCAGCACAGGCACGCCATTGATGCAGAACCGTCCATCTTTTATTTCCGAAGTACGGAAACCAACCATACAACCGGTCAGTTCGGAAACTTCTCCATCGGGGTTCTTTAGTTCCAAAACCAATGTATAAAGATTGGGATGCTCTGCACTCCAAGGCTTTACATCCGGTATCCGTTGTTCTTCAAAAAGCAATGAAGTTACTGAGGCCTCTCGACTTAATCGGCTGCTCTCCCCTCAGTACGGTTCTTCCTGCAGCATCCTCCAGGCGATAAGACAAAGAGGAAGCTGAAGCAGAGGGTCCCTCAACAGTTGCCTCCAGTCCGAATATACCTTCTTTATACTCTTTCTTATCCAAAGACGAAATTACTTTATAATCTGCAATATATTGCTTGGGAGTGCTGTAAAGATATACATCACGCTCAATGCCGCTAAGCCGCCACATATCCTGGCACTCCAGATAGGAACCGGCACTCCAACGGTATACTTCCAAGGCAACCGTATTCTCACCTTCCTGCAACTTATCCGTGATATCCCATTCTGCAGGAGTCTTCGAACCTTGGTTATAGCCAAGTAAATGGCCGTTCACCCAAATATAATAAAAGGAGATTACCCCTTCACAGCAAATTACCACACGGCGGTCTTTCCAGCTTGCCGGAATGCTGAATGTGCGACGGTAAGAGCCGACTTCATTTTTCTTCATAAAGGCACCAATGGAGGATTCTTCTTAAAATGGAACATTTTGTCATCAAACTCATAAGTTTCGTTGACGTAAATGGCCGTTCCATAGCCTTGTCGTTCCCAGTTACCCGGTACATTGATCTCCGCCCAGCTTCCGTCATAGAATGAAGGCTTATAAAAATCCTTCGGACGGTTATCGGGATTCTTCACCCAATGAAATTTCCATTTTCCGTTCAGACTCATATAGTAAGGAGAATCCTCATAATTTCCATTCCGCACATCGCCTGCGTTCTTATAAGGCCATACATACGAATGCGGAGCCAGTTTGTTCAATCCGATAGCATACTGGCTCTGCCATTCGGGGTGTTGCTGTGCCATCATGGGAAGACAGCATACAAAAGCCAAAAGTCCCAGCAAGGTTTCTGTTATTCGCTTCTTCATCGTTCTAAAGTTTTTTTTGCTTATTCTATTATTAATTCGTCCACACATACACGCGCTTCCTGTCCCGGACGCACGTGGGTAAGCGGACATTCACCTGCCCCAAAGAGGATGACACGCACATAACGACCGGTATCATCCAAGTTGAACGGCAACTCTTCTATAAATGTACCTTCGCGGAATATTTCCTCCGGATCAAGCTCTTTGGAAGCTACTTTCCAATATTCAATATCTTCATTGGAAAGCCATACTTCAACCCGTTTGGGTTTATGTACTCCCATACCATAATTATTGATACAGCCCAATACCAACTTATTCAAATGCTCTCTCTTTCTCAAATCCAGCGTAAAGGCAATGGAATCATTCGGGTCCACGAAGCCCACTCCGAATCCAGTATATTTCAGC
>VOFK01001250.1_pt1 | contig 24229 bp, 36 predicted proteins | sample 5384121 | NCBI WGS metagenome assembly VOFK01 (sample SAMN12384730, study PRJNA508395) | human gut metagenome | isolation source: healthy gut J | host: Homo sapiens | reverse complement strand
CGAAGTCGTCGCGTTCGAGCAGACGGGCGAGCGTATAGCGGGAGGCGAGTTTGATGAAGCCGGCCGAGCCAATTTATTGCACCATTCGGAGTTAAAACGAACTTCGGTTTTGTCTTTGTCCAAAACTTTGTAGGCCTGATCGAGATAAGTCTTGGCATTGGCCTCGATCTGTTCACGAGTGAGCGGCGGACGCGTGGTGTTGCGGCCGGAGGGGTCGCCGATCGCGCTGGTGAAGTCGCCCACAAGGAAGATCACGGTATGACCGAGGTTTTGGAATTGACGAAGTTTGTTCAAGACGACGGTATGACCCAAATGAATGTCGGGAGCCGTGGGGTCAAGACCTAATTTAATTCTCAGAGGTTTACCGGTGGCTTTCGAACGAGCCAGTTTTTGTTCGAGCTCTTCTTCAACGAGAAGCGTGTCTGTGCCGCGCTTAATCAGCGCCATCGCTTCCTTAATATCTTCCGTTACCGGAAACTTTTTTGCCTGAGCAGTATCTGTCATTTATTGAAACATCCTGAATTATGTAGGTGGTACCCCGTGAAGACTTGAGAAAATTAATGTTTTATAATCAATCGACTCAAATCCGAAGGGCAGATTTCCAAAACAGCCCTTATTCTACTTTCTCTACCCGACGTTGTCAGATATCGGGGATGTGGGAGTGTTCGTTTTTAATAGAGAGATCAGAGTGAAGCCGTTTAGAACCAAATTTACGAACATTTTGACAGGTCTGGGCGTGACTGCGGCTTTACTGTTATCCATTCCCTCACCAGCCGTTTCTCAGGAAACAGCTCTCCCCGGGAAAAGGCGAAGTGGTCTTAGAGAAAGCCGGCGAGATTGAACTCGGGGATTTGATCCAGCAGTGGGCCAGCGAGATGGATCATGTTTACGCCGAGACCCGCATCCAAGCAAAAGACACGAACAAAAAGATTTTCGAAAGACTGGGCATTAACGACAAAGCGTTTGTTCGTTATGTAAATTCCATTAAAGGTAAAGAGAATCCTTTTGCTCGCCTCCAGAAAGGACGCTTAATTCAGGCTCGCCTGACGCCGACCGGAGAAGTCATTTCTCTGCGCGTCTTCCGTCCGATTGACTCCTTGTCTCGCGACGTCGCTTACTTCCAGGTCAGCAAAGAATCCGGAAAATTTAAGCACGCCAACTTAAAGAGCGAGATTGACGCTTTCCCGATTGCCTCTTCCGCAGTGATTAAAACTTCACTCGAGAGCGCAGCCGTTTCGGCAAATATTCCGGCCAATGTTTTGGCTCAGATTAAAGAGAGACTCAGCACGTCGATGGACGTGAACAAGGGTGTTGCTGCCGGCGACTCTTTCAGCGTAATTTATGAACGCCGTCAGATTGACGGTGCCGACCTCGGTTCCGGCAAACTTTTGGCGATTGAATATTTCTCCAAAGGCAAGACGATTGATTCCTACTGGTACGAGGGCGAAGGCGTCGAAGGCTATTTCGACTCCGAAGGCAACAACACAGACATTACGTTCCTGCGTATGCCCTGTGAAGCCCGCGTAACTTCCACATTTAACCGCGTTCGTAAGCATCCTGTGACGGACGCCTGCGTCCGCACTGGGGCGTTGACCTCGGTGCACCGCGCGGAACTCCGGTTTACGCAGCCGGCGACGGAGTGATTTCTTCCAAGAAATATCAACGCCGCGGCTACGGTTACTGGCTTGAGCTGACTCATGCCGGCGGTTATAAATCCCTTTATGCTCACTTAAGCAAGTACGCTCCCGGCATGGCCGAAGGCGTCAGAGTTAAGAAGGGACAACTGATCGGATATGTCGGTACTTCCGGTATGGTGACCGGTCCTCATCTTCATTATGAACTGAAGAAGGACGGTCAGCAGATCAATCCGCTCATCGCCGATCTTCGAACCGGAGAAAACCTGAAAGAGGATGCGCTGGAAGATTTCAAGCTTGCAATCTCTCCGATGCGTCGACAAATCGCAATGCTGAGCCGACTTCAGCTAGCGCAAAATTCAGCTTCGACAGGTTCGGACTAAACGACTTGTTAGAATTTGAGGCCTCAGCTCTATGAGGCCTTTGTATTTATGTGCACTCCGAATATTTCTATTTACGTCGGCATGATGTCCGGCACCAGCATGGACGGTGTTGACGCTGTCGCATGTGTTTTTAATGAAAAAGGCTGTCAATTTATTGCCCGCAGTTTTGAGCCTTACTCGGACATGCTTTGCGCGAAAGCCTGCTTTCCTTGTGTCAGACCGGACCGGACGAAGTCTTCCGCATGCAGAACGGCGCCAACGAGATCGCAAAGATTTATGCAAAAGGCCTTCAATAAGCTGCTGACTGACAGCGGACTGAATTACAAGAACATTCGAGCAATCGGAGCGCACGGTCGAGACGATTCGCCACAATCCGCAGATCGGAGCGAGTACGCAGCTGATCAACGGGGCATTACTGGCAGAGCTGACAAAAACCGACGTCATTACGGATTTCAGAAGCCGTGACTTGGCTGCAGGCGGAGAAGGGGCCCCGTTGGTTCCCGCTTTTCATAAATGGGTACTGAGCGGAGACGTGCCGCGCGGCATTTTAAATATCGGCGGCATTAGCAATCTTACCGTACTGCCCGAGCGCGGCAGCGACGACGAAGTTCTGGGTTTTGACTGCGGTCCCGGAAACGTGCTGATGGATGCATGGATCGAAAAGGTCAACCACGTTCGATATGATCAGGATGCCGTGTGGGCACGCAGCGGTAAAGTCATTCCGCAGCTGCTGGAGAGCTTGAAACAGGAGAAATTCTTTTCTCTGGTGCCTCCGAAGAGCACGGGACGGGAACTTTTCAACCTGCCTTGGCTGGAAGCCCGATTAAACGGAGAAAAGCCGGAGGACGTGCAGCGGACGCTGGTTTCCTTTACTGCAGAAACCGTCACGGATGCGATTCGCAATTTTGCGCCGCACGTCAAAGAGCTGAGAGTCTGCGGCGGAGGCGCCAAGAATCCTCTGATGATTAGCGAGCTGGCACTGCTCAATCCCGAGTTGGTTGTCACGACAACTGCGGACCTCGGCGTGGATCCGCAGGACGTTGAGGGGTTAGCGTTTGCGTGGCTGGCTTATCGTTTTGACCGTCGCGAGTCAGGAAATCTGCCGAGTGCCACCGGCGCATCCGGTTCTCGAATTCTGGGCTGCCTATATCCTGCATAAACGAAAAGACCTCCCTTGCGGAGGTCTCTGACGTTTGTCGTGTCTTAATGCTTAGACGGAGAAGCTGGAGCCGCAGCTGCAGGTTGTCGTCGCATTCGGGTTCTTAATCACGAACTGTGCGCCTTCGAGGTCTTCCTTGTAGTCGATCTCGGCACCGACGAGATACTGATAGCTCATGGAGTCGATCAAGAGTGTGACTCCGTTTCTGACCATCACAGCGTCGTCTTCGTTGGTGGTTTCATCAAAAGTGAAGCCGTACTGGAAACCGGAGCATCCTCCGCCCTGAACGAAAACTCTGAGTTTGAGATTCGGGTTGCCCTCTTCGTCAATCAGTTCTTTAACTTTGAGGCTGGCAGCATCGGTGAAGATAATGGGGTCGGGAAGCTTGATCTGTTCCTGATCCTGAACATTGTTTTCAGCCATTATTTTTCCTTGCAATAAGTAAATTTAGTACTACGGATTATAGAGAATCCGTCAATAGCACAAGGCCGGATTAGGTCATAATTTGTGAAAACAAACGGATTCCGTCCAACAGATTAAGCCTGTTTGATTTTAGCGAAGCAAGGGTCCGCGTTCAGCGGAGTTTCAAACTTATAATTCTTTGATAAACGCCTGCGGATCAACCCCCGCAGTTTTATGGCTTACTTATGGGAAAAGCACATGTTCGACAAGAATTCGACCATCGAAATATCTGACCCGGCTGTATGGGAAATCATTCAAAAAGAGGGCAAACGTCAGGAAGATCAGATTGAACTGATTGCCAGTGAGAACTACGCCTCTCCGGCTGTTATGGCAGCACAGGGCTCGGTGCTGACCAATAAGTATGCCGAAGGCTATCCCGGCAAACGTTATTACGGCGGCTGCGAATGTTGACGAGGCCGAAACGCTTGCGAAAGAACGTGCACTCAAAACTCTTCTGCGAACCGGTCGGTGTAGAAATGGCGGTTAACGTACAGCCGCACTCCGGAGCTCAGGCCAATATGTCCGTTTTCTTCGGCCTGCTCAATCCCGGCGACACGGTGATGGGTATGTCGCTTGCCGAAGGCGGCCACTTATCTCACGGCATGAAGCTCAATATGTCCGGGAAGTGGTTCAACGTCGTGAGCTACGGCTTAAACGACAAAGAAGAAATTGACTACGACCAGGTAGAAAAGCTTGCTGAAGAAAACAAGCCCAAAATTATCATCGCCGGCGCTTCCGCTTATTCTTTACATATTGACTTCAAGCGTTTCAGCGAAATTGCGAAGAAAGTCGGCGCTTACCTGATGGTCGATATGGCGCACTATGCGGGGCTCGTTGCCGCCGGAGTTTATCCGAGTCCTTTCCCTTACGCCGATATCGTGACGACCACGACCCACAAGACGCTGCGCGGACCGAGAGGCGGCATGATCTTCTGCCGTCCCGATCTGGAAAAACAGATCAATATGGCGGTCTTCCCCGGTGTTCAAGGCGGTCCCCTGATGCATGTGATTGCCGCTAAGGCAGTCGCTTTCGGCGAAGCATTAAAACCGGAATACAAGGAATATCAGCAGCAGGTTATTAAGAATGCCGCTGGCAATGGCCGACGCTCTGACTAAACGCGGCCTTCGTATTGTTTCTCCGGCCGCACCGAAAGCCATGTGATGCTCGTGGACCTTCGTTCTAAGAACATCACCGGGAAAGAAGCTGAAACCGTTCTTCATGAAGTCGGTATTACGGTCAATAAGAATTCGATTCCGAACGACCCGCAGAAACCCTTCGTGACCAGCGGTATTCGCTTGGGTTCTCCTGCCATGACGACCCGCGGCTTCAAAGAAAACGAAGCGATCGAAGTCGCCAATCTCATCGCTGACGTGCTTGATGCACCTAAGAACGAACAGGTGCTCGCCAACGTAAAAGAGCGTGTTGCCAGTCTCGTTGCCCGATTCCCTGTTTATTTGGCAACCGTGTAAGGCTGATTCAGGAGCGATCCTATGCTTTGTCCCTACTGCAAAGAACCCAACACTCAAGTTATTGACTCCCGTACCTGTGAAGAAGGTTCAGCCATTCGGCGCCGGAGAAAGTGTCCGAACTGCGGTGCCCGCTTCACGACGTACGAAAAGGCCGCACTGCAGATGCCGCTCATCATCAAGAAAAACGGCAGCGTTCGGGAGGCCTACAACAGCGAGAAGCTGCGCCGCTCGATGCAGATTGCGCTGCGCAAGCGCCCGTGAAAGCAAGCGAGCTCGACTCGGCCATTTCACGCATTGAGAAGCAGCTTCAAGTGTCCGGGGAAAAGGAAGTGACCTCTAAACGCGTCGGAGATATGGTCATGCTCGAGCTGAAAAAGCTCGACAACGTGGCCTATGTCCGCTACGGTTCGGTCTACTTTAACTGCGGGACGTTGGACGACATGATCAAGCTCGTTGAAAACGCCCGAGACGACCAAGGAAAGGAGGAAAAATGAGTTTTTCAGATTGTTCATATATGCGCCGTGCGCTGGAGCTGGCCAAGAAAGCTCGTTTTAACTGCCCGCCGAATCCGGCTGTCGGCTGCGTGATTGTCAAAGACCGCCGCATCATCGGCGAAGGTTTTACTCAAAAGACCGGCGAGGCACATGCCGAAGTCATGGCCTTGCGCGACGCGGCCTCCCGCGGAGAAAGCGTAGAGGGCGCAACGGTTTACGTAACGCTCGAGCCGTGTTCACACTACGGCCGCACACCGCCCTGCGCCCTAGCGCTTAAACACGCTAAGGTTGCCCGGGTAGTTGCGGCGCTGAAGGATCCTAATCCGTTGGTAGCCGGCAAAGGCCTCAAGATGCTTGAAGAAGCCGGTGTCAAAGTCGAGTGCGGGCTGGAAGCCGAAGAAGCCGAAGAGATCAACCGCGGATTTTTAAAGCGTCAGAGAGAGGGCATGCCTTGGGTTCGTACCAAGATGGCTATGAGCGTGGACGGCAATACAGCGCTGGCTAACGGCAAGAGTCAGTGGATCACTTCTGAAGAAGCCCGAGCCGACGGACACTTCTGGCGCGGCATCAGCGGAGCGGTGCTGACAGGGCTCGGGACCGTGCTGGCAGATAATCCTCAGATGACGGCGCGTTTCGAAGGCGTTACTCGCCAGCCTCTGAAAGTCGTCGTGGACTCCAATCTCAGTCTGAATCCGGACCTGAAGATTTTCCAAGGCGGAAAGACCTTGTTGGTCTGCGCACTACTACGACATTCAAAAGTGCCGAGAACTTTGAAAGCCAGGGCGTTGAGGTTATCGAGCTGCCGGGAAAAGACGGCAAGGTTGACCTCAGAGCCCTGATGAAGGAGCTTAGCCAAGCGCGAAATTAATGACGTGCATGTGGAGGCCGGAGCTCGCGCTTGAACGGCGCTTTGGCGATGGAAGGTCTGATCGACGAATATCTGATCTATGTGGCGCCGGTATTTTTAGGTGACGGACGGCGTTTGCTGGATTTACCTTCTTTTAAAGACCTTTGTGAGGGTGTCGCGTTAGAATTCACCGATATTCAGAAAGTTGGTCCGGATGTGCGTCTGATGCTTCGTCCGGTGCGCTAAATAAGGAGACGATATTTATGTTTACAGGAATTATTCAGGCCGTCGGCCGTATTCGCGATAACGAAGAGATTGGCGACGGTCTGCGTATTCATGTTGAAGCCCCGGAACTCGGTCTGGACACGGTCAAGATCGGAGACTCTATCGCCATCAACGGCGCCTGCATGACAGTGGTTGAAGTCGACGAAAAGAGATTTAAGGTTGAAGTTTCTGCCGAGTCCCTTAGCAAAACCGCCGGCTTAGACGGCTGGGGCTATGTGAACTTGGAAAAAGCCATGCGTCTCGGCGACCGTTTGGACGGTCACGATGCGGCCACGTTGACGGAGTAGGCGAAGTCGATGCTTTCGATAAGGTTGCCGAATCGTATCGCTTAGTGGTTCGCTGCCCGATGAAGCTTGCCAAGTTCCTGGCTTACAAAGGCTCGGTTGCCATCAACGGTGTTTCTCTGACGATCAACGAAGTGGAAGACACGCCGGCCGGCACCCGCATCAGCATTAACCTGATTCCTCATACTTTCGAACACACTGCTTTCAAGCACACCAAGAAGCGCGACCTGGTCAATGTTGAAGTGGATACGGTTGCCCGCTATATCGAAAGAATGTATTCGCTCACCGAGCATAACTAATTGAATTTTTGGCGGCCTTTAAACCCATCGCGGAGCGATTCGCGGAGGATTTGAAAGGCTGTTTTGTTAGAATTCCGCCTATCAATTTAACGGAGAAGAATGTGTCCATTGAATTCATTAAACCGAATGCAGACGGCAGTGATTTGAAAATCGGTATTGTTTCCGCCCGCTTCAATGACTGGGCCTGCGATGCCATGTTTGCATCCTGCTATGAAGAGCTCAAGGCTCACGGGGTTAAAGACGAGAATCATCGTGGTGACCACGGTTCCCGGCGCTTAGAAATCCCCGGAGCACTCGTAATGCTCTACGAAGGCTATCCGGATCTGGACGCCTTAGTTGCAATCGGCTGCGTGATCAGAGGAGAAACTTACCACTTTGAACTGGTCGCCAATGAGTCTTCCCGCGGCGTGACAGACTTCGTTACGACCGAAGGCATCTCTGTTGCCAACTGCATTTTGACGGTTTGAAAACGAAGAACAGGCCAAAGTCCGCGTCCAGGAAAAGTGCCGACGCTGCTCGCGTCGCTCTGAAATGGGCAATCTTCGCCGCTTCTGCGGACGCCGCGTTATGGAAAATTACGGAGAAGATAATGGACAGTAATCATACGGGAGCCAAGAGCCCCGCAAAGAAGCGCGGAGGCCGGAGCGCCCGTCGCCGTTCACGCGAATTCGCACTTCAGGGTGTGTACCAATGGCTGATGAGTCATACCGATCCGGAAGCGATTGATGCCGCTGCTTTGGAGGCGGAAGATTTCGATAAGGCCGATCAGGCTTTTTACCGTGAACTGCTCCACGGCGTCACCGAAGAGTTTCCGTCTCTTGAGGCGAGCTACGCTCCTCATATTGACCGTGAAGTGACGTCATTGTCTCCGATTGAAAGAGCCATTCTTTTAATCGGCACATACGAGCTTAAAATACGACGACGCCTTATCGCGTTGTGATCAATGAGGCAGTGGAACTGGCAAAGAGTTTCGGCGGTTCCGACGGCTTTAAATATGTCAACGGAGTTCTGGACAAGATGGTTCCCGAGCTTCGTCCCTACGAGGTTGTAAAAGGCAAAAATGCCTGAGCACCCTGCCTGTACAATGACTCCGAATCCGCTTGATGAATTCGGAGTCATATCCCGTTTTTTTACGGATCGCTCTTTTTATCCGTCTGCGTGGCCTTCACAAGGCGCAGGGGACGACTGTGCGTTTCTTGATGTCGGACCGATGCGTTTAGCCGTGACGGCCGACATGATGGCGCTCGGATCGCATTTTTTAGAAAATGCTTCTCCTTACACGGTTGGCCGCAAAGCGCTTGCTGTGAATTTATCCGATCTTGCCGCGGCCGGTTCCGAGCCGAAAGCATTTTTCCTCTCTATTTCCCTGCCTCGCATCGACGAGAACTGGCTGGAAGGTTTTTCCAGAGGTCTTCTGGAAGAAGCTCGGCGCTTTAACTGTCCGCTTCGAGGCGGAGACACCGTTAAATCATTCGTCAGGCCGGGACAGGCGCCTTATACCGCCATCTCTATAACTGCGATGGGCGAACTGCCGGCCGGCAAAGGACTGACGCGAGCCGGTGCCCGGGTGGGTGACGACGTTTGGGTCTCCGGCACGCCCGGAGATGCTTTCGCCGCTTTAGGCCAGATCTTCGGATACTGGACGTTTGCCGAGCCGCTCTTCGGGTATTTCCGTTCCCGCATGGATTTGCCCGAGCCGCGTGTCGCGCTCGGACCCGGTTTGTTAAATGCCGCCACAGCTTGTTGTGATATTTCCGATGGTTTGGTCGGAGATCTGAAGCATATCCTGGAGCGATCCGGGGTTTCAGCTCGCCTTTTCTGGCCGGCTTTTCCGAAGTCCGACGCAATGAAACTTCTTCCCGAAGCCATCCAACAGCGCTGTATTTTGTCGGGCGGAGATGATTACGAATTGCTCTTTACCGCACCTTCTCATTGCCGCGGAGAAGTCGAACGAATCGCTGAGCGTGCAGGTACTCGTGTGTCCCGCATCGGCGAGATTGTTCCGGCGGGGGATCCCTTAAAAGTTATTGATGCAAACGGCGCGGAGGTCGCGTGCGGGGCCTCATTTAACCATTTCGGAGGTGCCGGCTCATGAAGTCATATAAAACGACTCCGCCTTCGTTTCAGACGGTGCTTAAGCATCCTTGGCTGTGGATCTCTACATTTTTCGGATCCGGCTGCATTACGCCGGCGCCGGGGACCTGGGGCTCCTTTGCTGCTTGGGGCGCGTTTTGGCTCTTAGATATGTGGCTCGGACGTTCCTTCATCTGGGCAGCGGCGTTAGTTTTATTTGTGCTCGGGTGCGTCTCGGTCGGTAAAAGTACACCTTATTTAAATAAAGTCGATCACGGTTCGATTGTGGTCGATGAAGTTGTCGCGGTTTGGGTTGTTCTGCTTCTGACGCCTTTGGGTTTCTGGTGGCAGCTCTCTTCCGTGATCGCTTTTCGTTTTTTTGACATCGTTAAGCTTCCGCCCGCATCGGTGCTGGACAGGGGCCGTCAGAACGGCTTTACTGTCATGCTTGACGATATATTTGCGGCTGTTTACGCCATTCTGGTTGTCAATTCGATGGCCTGGAGGGTTCTACGGAGCCGCTTCCCCCATTTGGATCTTGCAATGAATAAAGAAATAGAAGATAAAGTCAAAGAACTCAGCCGCCGCATTGTCGGTACCGGTCAGATCGTGGTTACCGCCGAATCCCTTACCGGCGGCATGATCAGTGCGGCGCTCACGTCGATTCCCGGCGCGAGCGAATGGTTCGAAAGAGGCTTCGTGACTTATACCAATCAGGCGAAGCACGAGATGCTGGATGTTCCGCAGTCGATTCTTGACCGCTTCTCTGCCGTGAGCACTCAAACCGTATCGCAGATGCTTGAAGGCGCGATTCGTCACTCCAACGCTACCATGGCCGTGGCCGTCAGCGGTATTGCAGGTCCGGACGGTGCAATGCCGGGCAGACCCGTCGGTACTGTGTTTATCGGCTGGAAGCGCAAAGATGAAATGGCCGAAGTCGGCCGCTATGAATTCAAGGGCGACCGTCAGAGCGTACGCGAGCAGACTGTTGCCGTTGCCATCCAAGGGTTAGTCGAAATGCTCGACGAAAGGCAGTAATCATGAGTATCTGGTTCGATATTCTCTGTTTAATTCTGCTGATTCTCCTCAACGGTTTTTTTGCCATGAGCGAGATCTCCATCGTTACAGCTCGCCGCAAAGAAACTGCAGATGCTGGCGGATCAAGGCGCCAGCGGTGCGGAACTTGCTTTATCTCTTTCTGAGAATCCGACGAGAGCGCTTTCTACCATCCAGGTCGGCATTACTTCTATCGGCATTCTTTCCGGTATCGTCGGTGAGTCGGCATTGGTGGATCCGCTTTCTAATTTTCTTGTAGACACCATTCACATTCCGGCTGCGACCGCTCGCGGTGCTTCAATGGCGGTGGTGGTTATTCTGATCACGTATTTCTCCATTGTGATCGGTGAATTGGTTCCGAAACGTATCGGTCAGATGGGCGCTGACGCGATCTCCCGTTTGGTTGCTAAGCCCATCCACTGGCTGGCTATCCTGGCCATGCCTTTTCGTGAAGCTGCTCTCTTTCTCCACAGAGCCTTCTTAAGATCCTCGGCATTAAGCAGGACGATCAAAAGATCACGGAAGAAGAAATCCACTCTGTGATTGACGAAGGCGGAGAAGCCGGCGTCATCGACGCTCAGGAACACACGATGGTCAAAAACGTTTTCCGTTTGGATGACCGTGCCGTTGCCTCTCTGATGGTTCCGCGCTCCGAGGTCCAGTACCTGGACTTAGAAGATACGCGCGAAGTCAATATGGAGAAAGTCCTCAACTCCCAGCATTCTCGTCTGCCGGTTTGCTACGGAGGTCTGGACGATATCCGAGGTGTGGTCACCACACGTCTGCTTTTAAAGCAGATGGTCAATGACGGTAAACCCAACTTCAAGGTGAACTACGAGCCCGTACTCTACGTTCCGGAATCTATTTCCGGTATGGAACTCTTAGACACCTTCAGAAAGAGCGACGCAGCGTTGGCGATGGTAGTTGACGAATACGGCGCAATCTTAGGTTTGGTAACGCCGCACGACGTGCTGGAAGCCATTGCCGGCGAATTTAAGCCGGATGCGCCTGAAGATGCTCAGATTATTCAGAAGGGCGAAAACTGCTACGAAGTCGACGGCTTGCTGCCGATTCCCGAACTGAAAGACTTGCTGGATATCGATGAGGTGCCGGACGAAGATAAGGACCGCTATACGACGGTTGCCGGCATGGTGATCTTCCTTCTGGAGCGTCTGCCCCGTACCGGAGATCGAGTCAAATGGGACGGCTGGGAATTCCGAGTGATGGTCATGGACGGACGCCGCCTGGATCGTATTCTCATTACCAAGCTGCCGTCTGCAGATGACGTTAAGGAAAAAAGAGAGACAATTTCGGGCCGGCCGTGAGCCGGCCTTAAAGAAATACTCAAAACAAAAGACCGCTGTTCCGGCGGTCTTTTCGTATGCGGTGAGAAAGCTACTTAGATGAAGGGTTCTTAGGATCCTTTCTCACAATCGGGTGCTTCTCATCATATTCAATACCTTTGAAGATACCGAATGAGCTTGCGGCGATCAGCGCCGCGCCGAGGTAGCGTCTGGGGCTGCCGTTTTTAAGAACTAATCTTGCAATTGCCACCGCAGCAGGAATGAACACCGTGCGGGCCAAGGGGATGGCAACTTTCGGATTAGTTAAACCTAGGGCCTGCATGGTTTTAACCGCGTCGACTCCGATGTTTTTGACAGCGGATGCGGGTTTACGCGCATATAGGTCAGCTCATCTTGAATCTGAGCTCTTTGTTCACCTGCCTTGACGGTCAGTTGTGCAAGCTTACGAGCAACGTCTTCATTTGCCTGCATTGTTGTTCTCCTCTTCGGTAGGATCGACCGGCTGTTGGGCGGCGACGCCTGCTTTCTTATTGCAGGAAGCACGGAAAGCGGCTACGTCGGCAGCCAAAATCTGACGAGATTCCTCAAACGCATAAGGCATATTAGCCGCAAGGTTGCGGGCTTTGCCTAAGAAGAAAAGGAACAGGAGCAGATAGACGCCTGCAATGCAGCAGGAAACGAAAATGCGGTGATCTTCCCAGAAAATAACAAGAAGTGCGACCGATATAAAAACGAGCGCAAAGAGGCCGAAAAGGGCGGCAAGGACAGTGTAAACAGCTGTCTTTGCCGCGTTGTTTTTGGCGACGGAGAGCTCGATAGAAGCAATTTGAAGACGCGTCGCCAAACCGTCAACCACCTGATTAAGGATGGTGAAGAGTCCGGGATCGGCGTTATTTCTATCTGACATATCTATCTCCGAAAGCCTCGGGAAGAATTACTTGCGAGCAACCAGGAGACCGAGCAGGAGGCCGCCGACAGCTGCGATACCGACAGCACGCCAAGGATTAGAGCGAACGCAGTCGTTAACTTCACCGGCAATTTCTCTGCCTTCTTCAGAAGTCTTCTCATAGAAGCTCTTCATGTTTCTGCTTGCACGAGCCAGGCATTCTTTTAGCCTTATGCCTGGAGCTCTTTAGCTTCTTCGCCGGTAGCGGCGGAGGCCTGCTTCAGGAATTCGTCAGCCTGTTCGAGGGCAGTGTCAACATTTTCACGAACTACGGCTTCAATTTTGTTTTCCATACTGAAATTACCTCCCTTTAAGGATATCTATATGTTTGAAAAGTCTATCACCTGCCGTAAACCCAGCAGATTACAGCGTCCATAACGGGTATGGAGTTGACTGCCGACGGGCCGTTGACAATAGCCGCAACAGCATAGCGTTCACCGCTTTTCGTTTGAACATACCCCGCAATCGAACGGACATTTTGGATATAGCCCGTTTTGACGTGTGCGCTTTGCCTTGAGCGACGTGTCTTTTTCTCATGGTTCCGTCAACGCCGGAGATGGGCAGCGAAGAGACGAACTCAGGCATCTGCGGAGCGTTCCACATGTGCTTTAAAACGGTCACGAAGGCGTCGGTAGAGATGGCGGTAGTGCGAGAGAGGCCGCTGCCGTTGTCAATTTTTCAGAGAGGATGGAGGAATTTTTAAAGACGCCGCCCACTCATAGACGGCAGCACGGGCCCCTTCTAAGTTTTTGGGTTCGTCTTTCTGAGTGTTGCTAAAGCGAGGAAAAAGCTGGCGAGCAATGATGTTGTCGCTGTACTTATTCATGTTGTAAACAAGTTTCGTCAGAGGCTCGGAGTAAGAGGAGGCAAGCACTTTGTAGTCGTCAGAGTCATCGGGGAGTTTGCCTTGGACGACTTTTCCCTTCCAGGTGCCTCCGGCTTTCTTCCACATGTCGGCAAAGACGACCTGAAGATACTGATCGGCGGAGAGACTGGTGTAGAAGTAGTCCTTCGGACCGCATTTCAGCGGAAACTTTCCTTTGAACGCAGGTTTAAGCGGGTTGGAGAAATCAGGATTGATTTGTTTTCTCCATGCACCGCAGCCTTCTTTGCTAAGAGGAATGCTTTCAGGGAGCTTCACGCCTGCGATTCTGGGTTCGGGATAAAGGTAGGCGACGCCGGCTTCTTTATCAGGGCGGATTTTAATGAAGAAAGAGCGGGAGTTCACCATCAAGGCGTCAGGTCCTAGGTTGTAGGGACGGTTGCCTTCTCCGTCAAAAGCGAAGGGATCATGCGGCGCTACATCGAAGTGAGAACGATCCGCAATGATGTTTCCCTTGATTTCTTTCACACCGCGAGCACGAAGGTTGTCGACCAAAAGCCAAAAGCGCTCAATCGTCATGGAAGGCGCACCGTGCCCGACTAAATAGAGATCTCCGCTGAGCACGCCGTTTTTATCCGGCTCTTCTGCTGAGATAAAACGCGTCGTCCAAACCTTGGCCGGTCCTAAAAGCTGCAGCGCTGCAGCTGAAGTAATGACTTTGGCGCTGGAGGCCGGGACGCGAGGTGCTGCGCTGTTGAACTTCAAGACGGTTCCTTTGTCGGTGAGCGGAATGACGGAGAGCGAAAAGTCGCCTTTAGGGACTTTGCATGAGTTCAGGGCCTTCTGAATGGGCGCCGGAAGGGAGGGTGCTGATTTTTGGGAGGCTGCCTGACCGGCAGGGGAGAAAAAAATGAAAAAAGACAGGGCGACGACGCTAAATTTAACCACTTCAATCCTCACAAAACATCAGTAGAACTCGAGCAAAGATGCCATTTTTACGCGACATTACATGTTGTTAACAAAACGTCGCATTTGAAACACATTTGTTTACAGAGTTTGTTAGTATAAACACCTATTTGAGAACGGCCTTGAAAAAAGACTGCATAGCCTCATATAAGGAAATATTGGTAAAGCCTAGCGCTTTGATAAACACAAATAGGAGTTTTAAAGATGAAGATTCGTCCTTTGCACGACCGCGTTATTGTTAAACGCGTTGACGCCGAAACACGTACAGCCAGCGGTATTTATATCCCTGAAGCAGCCGGTGAAAAACCTGATCAGGGTGTTGTCCTCGCTGTCGGTCCAGGCAAGCGTGACGAAGCAGGCAAGCTCATCCCTATGGATGTTAAGGTAGGCGACCGCATTCTGTTCGGCAAGTATTCCGGCCAGAACGTGAAGGTCGACGGGGACGAATACCTCGTAATGCGTGAAGAAGACATTATGGGTGTCCTCGAGTAAGACGGCCTAGTACAGAATTTAGAAATAGGAGATTAAGTAAATGACAGCAAAACAGGTTTTGTTCGGCAATGACGCTCGTTCCCGTATGGTCAACGGCGTTAACGTTCTTGCCGATGCCGTTAAAGTAACTCTCGGACCGAAAGGCCGCAACGTTGTTCTCGAACGCGCTTTCGGCGGTCCGACAATCACTAAAGACGGTGTTTCTGTTGCAAAAGAAGTTGAACTGAAAGACAAGTTTGAAAACATGGGCGCTCAGATGGTTAAGGAAGTTGCTTCCAAGACCAGCGACAACGCCGGTGACGGTACAACGACCGCTACCGTTTTGGCTCAGGCTATCGTTGACGAAGGCATGAAGTATGTTGCCGCCGGTATGAGCCCGATGGATCTGAAGCGCGGTATCGACAAAGCTGTTGCCGCTGCCATCGAACAGCTCCACTCCCTCAGCAAGCCGACAACTACCAGCAAGGAAGTTGCTCAGGTCGGCGCTATTTCTGCTAACTCTGACCATGAAATCGGCGACATCATTGCCGAAGCCATGGAAAAAGTCGGTAAGGAAGGCGTTATCACTGTTGAAGACGGTAAGAGCCTGCACAACGAACTCGAAGTTGTTGAAGGTATGCAGTTTGACCGCGGCTACCTCTCTCCGTACTTCATCAACAATCCTGACAAGCAGGTTGCTCTCCTTGAGAACCCCTACCTCCTCTTGGTTGAAAAAAAGATCAGCAACATTCGCGATCTTCTCCCGATCCTTGAACAGGTTGCTAAGTCCGGCCGTCCGCTGCTCATCATTGCAGAAGACATCGAAGGCGAAGCTTTGGCCACACTGGTTGTCAACAGCATCCGCGGCGTTTTGAAGACTGTTGCCGTTAAGGCTCCGGGCTTCGGCGATCGCCGTAAGGCCATGCTCGAAGATATCGCTATCCTGACAGGCGGTACCGTTATCTCCAGCGATGTCGGCCTGACTCTTGAAAAAGCCACACTTGCCGAACTCGGCTCTGCTAAGAAAGTTGAAGTCAACAAGGAAAGCACCACGATCATCGACGGCGCCGGCAAGGAAGACCAGATCGAAGCTCGTGTTAAACAGATCCGTGCTCAGATGGAAGAAACTTCCAGCGACTACGATCGTGAAAAACTTCAGGAACGGGTTGCCAAACTGGCAGGCGGTGTTGCTCTGATCAAGGTCGGTGCTGCTACTGAAGTTGAAATGAAAGAAAAGAAAGCCCGTGTTGAAGATGCTCTGCATGCCACACGTGCTGCTGTTGAAGAAGGCGTTGTTGCCGGCGGCGGCGTTGCTCTAATCCGTGCAAAACAGGCCATCAAGGAAATCAAGGGCGACAACCCCGAACAGGACGCCGGCATCAAGATCGTTCTCCGCGCTATGGAAGAACCGATGCGTCAGATCGTCCGCAACGCCGGTGACGAACCCAGCGTTGTTGTTGACCGTGTCGCTAACGGCAAGGGCAACTTCGGCTTCAACGCTCAGACCGGTGAATACGGCGACATGATCGAAATGGGCGTTCTGGATCCGACCAAGGTTACTCGTACCGCTCTGCAGAATGCTGCTTCCGTTGCCAGCTTGATCCTGACAACAGAATGCATGATTGCCGATATGCCTGAAGACAAGCCTGCAATGCCTCCGATGGGCATGGGCGGCGGAATGGGCGGAATGCCCGGCATGATGTAATCATCCGCTGAGTTAACTTAATAAAACACCCGAAGGTCTCGCACCGACGGGTGTTTTTTCATATGCGCGAGAAGCGAAAAGTCATTGTTGCGAGGGAGCAGATTGAGGCGCAAGAGGCCGCTTTTTAGCGGTTAACCGCATTCTCTGATGAAAGATATTTGGCATACAATCGAAAGGAAGACGAATAAGAAGGGCAGGAAGTGTAGATATGCGATGGAAGTTCATACTCGGTCTTCTGACCATATGCGCCGTTTTAATGTCCATGAGCTATACGATGCTCATTCCCTTCCTGCCCATGTATCTCATTCAGGATTTGGGTGTCGTGAAGGCCGACGTGGACATGTGGTCGGGTGCGATTTTCGCGATCACATTCCTTGTCAGCGGCATCATGGCGCCGATCTGGGGTGCTCTTGCCGATAAGAAGAGCCGAAAGCTCATGGCACTGCGCGCGGGATTTTGTTTGGCGATCACTTACTTCTTAGGCGGTCTGGTCACGAATCCTTGGGAGCTGCTCGGCGTTCGATTTATTCAAGGCTTATCCGCCGGTCTTTGGCCTGCGCTGCTTGCGATCATCTCTGTTGAATCTCCGAAGCTCAAGCTCGGTTTCTGCATGGGCGTTATGCAGGGCGGTATGACGGCGGGCGGCGTGCTCGGGCCGTTGTTCGGCGGCCTGCTGGCGGATCAATTCGGTATGCGCATGGCGTTCTTTATCGCGGCCGCCGCTTTGTTCCTGATCACGTTAGCTTTGCTCTTTTCGTTAAAGAGGAACCGAGGAAGCCGACCCGAATGCAAAACCCGTCAAGATTTGGGACTTCTCTTTATGCAAAGATTCCGGCAGTTAAGCGCATGCTGATTTGTGCCGGCGTGGTGCAGCTGACCATTTTGATGCAGCAGCCGATCATGCCGCTTTACGTGGCCGAGCTGCAGGGTTCGATGGAGCGAATCGTCTTGATTTCCGGCATTGTGTTTTCAGTGACGGGTATTTCGGGCGTCTTAGCCTCTCCGGGCTGGGGCATTTTAGGTCAGAACTGGGGCTATCGACCCGTACTTTATTTGTCTTTGCTCGGCGCCGGACTGTTCGGTATTGTGCAGGTTTTCGAATTCGCTTGAGTGGTTCACGATTTGGCGCTTTGTCGGCGGCTTAGCCTTTGCCGGCATTTTCCCGGCCATCAACGCGGTGCTGACAGTTTCCACGAATGCCAACGACAAGGACGTGTCTTTGGACTGTCTTATCTAGCCCAGCAGTTGGGTGCCGTGATGGGACCGATTGTCGGCGGCGCAATGACTGCGTACTTCTCTTATAAGTTCATCATCGGAATGTCCGGCTTTATCTGCTTACCGCTCGTGCTCTATCTGTTTCTCAAGAGGCCGGCTAAGACGGAAGGTACCGGAACTCCGCTGGTGTAGGAACACTTCTAACTTCTTGTGAGTTATTGAAAAACGTCCGCCTGCTAAGTAAGCGACGGACGTTTTCATTATTTTCAGCGGCCGGATTGCTAAAATCCGTGCTCAAACACAATTCGAACGTTTGGAGAAAGCTATGAAATTTACCGATATGCTTCAGCACTGCTGGGATGTCAACCAATCATTACTTTGCGTCGGCTTAGATCCCGATCCCAAACGTTTTCCTAAGCAGTTTGAAGGCAGCAAGTACGCCATCCTGGACTTCTGCTGGGACATCGTTCAATCGACCGGAGATTTGGTCTGTGCCTTTAAACCGCAGATTGCTTACTTTGCTTCTTCCGGCGCGAAGATCAGCTCAAAGAACTGATTGCCCGCATTCACAGTGAATATCCGGAAGTTCCCGTCATTCTTGATGCGAAGCGCGCGGGGACATCGGTTCAACGGCCAAGCATTATGCTAAGGAGGCCTTCGAACGTTTCGGCGCCGACTGCGTCACGCTTTCTCCATACATGGGCTTTGATTCCGTCGAGCCTTACCTCGAGTATCCGGACAAAGGCGCTTTCATTCTTTGCCGCACTAGCAACAAAGGCGGAGATGACTTCCAGATGCTTAACTGCGGCGGCGGGCCTCTTTACCACGTTGTGGCGGAAAAAGTGGAGCAGTGGAATACGACAGGACAGCTTGGCCTCGTGATCGGCGGAACCTATCCGAAGGAACTTGCCAGCGTTCGTGCACTGACGCCGGAATTGAATTTCCTTGTTCCGGGCATCGGAGCCCGGGCGGAGACATTAATGCCTGTGTTCAGAGCGGTATGAACGCGCAGAAGACCGGCATGGTGATCAATTCCAGCCGCGCTGTTCTCTATGCTTCTTCCGGAGAAGACTTCAAGGAGAAGGCCAGAGAGGTCGCAATGCAAACTCGCGACGCGATCAATGCTGCAAGAGGCCTCTAAATTTCGTTGACAATGGTGCGCGCGGATGTCCCAGAAAGGGCGCAACCATATCCTCTTTGCTCTTGAAGAAACTGAACCAAAGGCGCGTTTGGAACCACTGCAGAAATACGCGGTGGCGGCGGATGCGCCAATTTGTTTTTGAAGTGCACACGAAGCACTCCCAACCGGCGGATGGACCCAGCCGGGAAGAATCGGAACCAATACACCGGAGGCGATTTCCTGAGCACAATGGAAAAGCGGTAAATCTACCGAGATTCCCAGTCCGTCGATGACAGACTTTTTTAATTGCAAGAATATTGGAAACCCTGAGCACTTGTTTCCACCGGACTTCTTCTCGCCGATCACCGTTTTCTAAATAACGGGTCGCAGGACGGACTGTTCCGTCATAGACCAAGAGGGTATGCGCTGCCAGATCCTTAGGATGAAGGGGCAGTCCGTGCTCTTCTATGTAGTGCCGAGGCGACCGCGAACGTATACATTGCGTCCGCGGGAGAACGACACAATCCGCGGGTCTTTTGATTTAAAGCTTGCGACGGAAATGTCGGCTTTGTACTGAAGAATGTCCTGAATATTTCCGCCTCCGACGATGTCAAAGACAATCTCAGGGTACTGGGAGTTAAATTCCATCAGCATCGGAATATAGACTGCAACAGAGCCCGGTGCTAAAGAAAGACGTATTTTGCCCGCCATGCCGGCTGAACTTTGCGTTAGTTCTTTGACCATTTCCTCGTGCTGAAGAAGGATATTTGAGGCATGTTCGTAGGCGATTTTGCCTGATTCCGTAAGCTGAAGCGGTCTGGTCACTCGGAGAATGAGCGTCTGTCCTAGGGCGTTTTCCAGGGAAGTCAGAGCGCGGGAGACCGTCGAGACTTCTACGTCAAACTCTCCGGCATATCAGAAAAGTTTCGGGTATTGCACAAACTGCAGAACAAGCGCCATGCACTGAGGTCGTCTAGTTTTGACATGATGAGAGAAAAAAGGAATCGAGGATCTGTACATACTTTCTAACAAAAGCGACAAATACGCAAGTACTTTGCGCAAAACGCAAAGCATAGCGTTTCCGATTTCGCCTGTCGATTTTGAGAGCTGACAATCAAAATAACGAAAAACAACCTCAAAACATAGGAGACAAAACAGATGACAGTCAGAGACGAGTTCTTCTGGTTAGGCGAAATTAATAAAGCCACCCTCGTGATCAACTCTCGTCAAGGTCTTTTGCCGATGCCGATCGCCGAAGAAGCGGCCAAGGCACTCCGTGAAGTTTTAGCTGACGGAGACGCTGATCCGACGAAGAGAGCTAAAACTTACATCACGTTTGAACCCTTAATGCTCAAAAAAGCGGATCCGGTCATTACTTTGATGCACGTCGGACGTTCCAGTCAGGATATGCATGCAACTTATCGCTCCGCTATTCCTCAGAGACCATGTTCTCGAAGTCGGTGATGCATTGAACACCGTGCTGGAAACAATGACGGACCTGGCAGACAAAAACCGTGAAACCGTCGTCCCCAATTACACCAATGGCGTTGCCGCTCAGCCGAACAGTTTGGCACACTATCTGCTCGCATTTTTGGCCGGTTTCAGCCGCGATGCTCAGAAGCTTCGCCAATTTTATGTTCGTCTGGACCGCTGCCCGATGGGAAGCACCGTTTTAAACGGCACTTGCTGGCCGCTTGATCGCCAAGCAATGTGCGAACGCCTGGGCTTTGAAGCCATTGCGGAAAATGCCTACGATGCAACTCAAGTAGGTCAGAGCGATCTGCCCGTAGAATTCGCAGCGATCCTTACCGGTATTTGCCTGCACATCAATGTTTTCCTGGAAGACTTGATGGTTCAGTACGCTCAGGCTCGTCCCTGGATTCTTCTGCAGGAAGGCGGAGACAACACCTATGTTTCTTCTGCTATGCCGCAGAAACGCAATCCCGGCTTAGTGAATAACTGCAGAACGGAATCTTCTTCCGTGATCGGCGAAGCTCAGGCCGAGTTCTTCCGTGCTCACAATCTCCAGAGCGGCATGATTGACCCGAAGAATCAGACACTCAACAGTGCTCTGGCTCTTCATGCGGTTAAAGTTCTTACTATGTTTAACCGAGTTCTCAAAGCACTCGTGATCAACAAAGATCGTGCATTAGAAGAACTTAACAGCGACTGGACGGCCAGCCAGGAAGTTGCCGACCGCCTGATGAAGGAATACGGCGTTCCGTTCCGTATCGGCCACCACGCTGCCAGCCACATTGTTTCCTATGCTCGCGCCAACAACATTCTTCCGCTCGACTTCCCGTACGCCAAGATGCAGGAAATTTACAAGGAAGTCATCGAAAAAGAATTCCCGGAAGGCGATCCGAAATTCCCGATGAGTGAAGAAGAATTCCGAGAAGCCTTAAATCCGGTTTCCATCGTTCACAACCGTAAGACTTTAGGCGGACCTCAGCCCGCCGAGCTCGAACGCATGCTCAAAGAGCAGACAGCCGAAAACCATCTCAACGAACAATGGGTGGCTGACAAGAAAGCGTTTATCCAATCTTCCCTCGATAAATTAAATAAAGAATTTGAAACCTTAGGAGAATAATCATGACAGTACTTCTGCCTTGGTTTGCCCTGGTCGTCACTATCCTGGCGGGCTGGGCGATCATTAAAAGATTGTCTACTTCGATGGTCCTGCTGTTTGCCGGCTTGGCCATGATCAGCTTTGCCGTGATCTGCGGTGTTCACGGCTTCCTGCCGAAAGGCGTTAAACCTTCCGGCTTCGTATGGTTTGATATTTTTGAACTGCTTCGCTCTATCGCAACTAAACAGACTTCCGGCATCGGTCTTTTGATTATGGTCGCCGGCGGTTACGCTGCCTACATGGACAGAATCGGCGCTGCTCACGCTCTGGTTCGCGTTTGTGTTAAACCTTTGGACGCCCTGTCTTCCCCGTACCTTGTTCTGGTCATGGGCTATCTGATCGGCCAAGCTCTGGTCACGGTGATTCCGAGTGCTGCAGGTTTGGCAATGCTGCTGTTGGTTGCTCTGTTCCCGATTCTTCGCGCTGTCGGCTGCTCGCCCGCTGCTTCTGCTGCCGTGATCGGTACATCCGCCGGTATGACCTTAGGGCCAGCCTCCGGTACTGCTAACCTTGCTGCTCAGACAGCCGGTTTGGATCCGATCATCTACTTCGTTCAGTGCCAGCTGCCGGTTGCCATTCCGACATTGATCGTTGTCGCAATCTGCCACTACTTCGTTCAGAAGTACTATGACAAGAAGAACGACGACGTCTATTCTGACGCCATCCTGACCAAGAAAGACGACCTTCGCAATGTTCCCGCCTGGTACGCTATCCTTCCGGTCCTTCCGATCGCATTGATGATCATCTTCAGTAAGCTCGTTTATTCTGCTGTTAAGCTCAATACCATCTCTGCTCTGCTTCTCGTTTGGGTCCTTACTGTCATCATTGAACTCATCAGACGCCGCGATTACAAACCGGTTCTTGCCGACGGTGCCTTCATCTTCAAGGCCATGGGCGGAATGTTCTCCTCCATCGTTGCTCTGATTATCTGCGCTGAATTCTTTGCTACCGGCCTGAAAGTTACAGGTTTGATCTCCGCACTGATTACACACGCTCAGGGTATGGGTTTAGGCCTCAACGGTATGACAGCCGTGCTTACAGCTGTTGTCGGTATCGTGACATTCCTGACCGGTTCCGGTGTCGGTGCCTTCTCCAGCTTCGCAGCTCTGGCTCCTGATGTTGCCAGCGGTCTGGGCGGTTCTGCTGCTGCCTTCGTTACCCCGATGCAGTTCGCTTCCGGTATGCTCCGCGCCATGTCTCCTGTCGCCGGCGTCATCATCGCGGTTGCCGGTGCTGCCGGTGTCTCCCCGATGGCTATCGTCCGCCGTACTTGGATTCCGATGATCGCCGGTATGATCACCGTCCTCATCGCCAACGTTGTCTTCTTAGGCTAACTATCTGAACACACGGGCCCGTCTAAGGGCCCGTCGGAGAATCAAATGAAAAAAATCCTCATTCCCGCTTTAACCGCTGCGCTTTTGTGTTCTTCCGCCTTTGCTCTGGAAACTTCGGTTGCTCCGAAAGTTACCGATATTAAAAATCATTCCCCGAAAACCGGCCTGATCGTCGGCAACTCCTACAGCTTCTACAACTGCGGTGTTCACGGTTATTTAAGAGGGCTGACACGCGAAAACAAACAAGATTGGAAAGCTCGCATTGTCACGATCAGCTCCGGCCGTCTTTCTTATCATGATGTAGAGCAATACATGGGTCCTCATGAGATGGATCCCTATGTCAAGAAGGACGAGAAGGGCAACCTGATCAATCCGATGTTTGACGTGGTCATTCTGCAGGGCATGTCCACAGAGCCGATCGCAGAAAAAAGCATTCCGACATTCAAGAAATTCCTGAAGCAGCACGTCGCCACAGTTAAGGCAAAAGGAGCCGAACCGATTGTGGTTGATACCTGGGCTCGTCAGAACAAGCCCGAAGATACTAAGAAACTGGCAGATTCAATCATTTCAGCGGCCAATGAAAGTGATGCGATCGTTTTACCGGTCGGATTGGCCTTTGCCGAAAGTCTGAAGCAGTGTCCGGACCTGGTGATGCATCAAAAAGATAAAAGCCATCCGACGGCAGCCGGTTCTTACTTATACGGCGCAATGCTTTACGGACTGCTCTTCAAGAAGAGTCCCGAGGGGATGGCTTATTTGGGTGAATGCGAGAAAACCTCTGAAAACCAGAGGATGCCAAGTTCCTTCAAAAGCTGGCCTGGGATGTTCTTACTGACTTCTATGGGTGGAAGAAGTAAATAAGCTGTAATCTCCCAAAGCTTGCGGTCTTTGCTGATCAAATCAGTGAAGACCGTTTTTTAATGCTTCTTGCGGAAGGTTGACCTGTTCTGGAAGAGGCTGTTTAAACGACAAGGCTAAGTGGACAAGGCTCACGCCGATCGAAGGCCAAACAAGATCGAGCCATTTCGGGGCGCCGTTATGAAATACGGCTTCATAGTCTTTGAGCGTGCTCTTTAGCCCGTGTTTGCTGTTATCGGAGGAATATCCGTTCTGCTGCAGGAGTTTTTCTAAAAGCGTGCTGTAATCCAACCCGGAAGATGAGCGGTTAGCCAGCGGGTCCATTTCGATATCCAGACATTTTTTATCCCAAAAATAAAGCCTCCGCGGCGAACAGGTTATAACTATAGGCTTTTAGGAAGCCCGATTTGAAT
>VOFK01002264.1_pt1 | contig 24244 bp, 28 predicted proteins | sample 5384121 | NCBI WGS metagenome assembly VOFK01 (sample SAMN12384730, study PRJNA508395) | human gut metagenome | isolation source: healthy gut J | host: Homo sapiens | reverse complement strand
TGAAGTAAGTACGAGAAAAACAATTTTTGGAAAACCGAGGAGGAAGTTACTGGTTTCGCGGAGAATGGGAGATGGCTTTTGGATAAAAAGGAGGTGATGTTGGCACTAAAGGCCGTGATATTAACAGTAAGTGCTTTTGGGATTACGCACATTTCTAAGTTAATGGCACGAAGTTGAACATGACACGATTTCTGGACTATAATGCAGGAAGCTTAAAGAAGGAAAATTCAGGCGAAAGAGGGTATGCGCTAGGGTAGAATACTTGCTGAAATAAAGAAAGAGGCGATGAAGAAGCATGAAAGAAAAGAACGTAAATTTCTGAACTTTCTTAAACAATAGTAAGGGGTGTCCAGAACATTAACGATGCTATAAAGGAATAAACTGGATAACTGAATTATGGATTGTTGAAAGCAGCAGGCTTTGCAGGATGACTACAACTCTCTGCAACATAACCTCTGTGACCTCGATTTGTACCCAGGAAACAAGGACAAGCAAACTGCTTGGCATGCCCCATCTTTTGTTCGTATCTTTTCCATTTTGAAGGCGATGCTCAATAATTGGACAGGCTACCTCAGATAGAATCCTGCGTCCTTATCGGCAAACTGGATTGCCCTTGACAAGGATGACTTCCAGACCAACAAAAGATCATGTCTCTTATATCCGTTAAACTTGATAACACCACAACTTGTACAGATACAGGAGATGAAAGTGAAATCACAGAGTTTTTTTGCTTTAACTTTCGGTTGCTCATGAAATCTTCTATGATTTAAAATGATAGATTCTTATTAACATAAATTGGAGATAACTTAAATCATAGGTGAAAAGATCAAACTTTTTTCTGTAGTTTGTTGCCATATGTTTGATGACTACAACAAACTTGGTGCCTGATTCTTGAATTGACATGGAGTTTACGTGGCTGTTTCTAATTGAACTATTGAATGAGAATGTAATTCTTGTATTTTTCTGACTTTGAATTATGCGCTTTACTTCTGTGCGTGGGGTTTGGTTTTTCAAGTGGTTCCGTTGTCGACTTCGTTTCATGGTTTTACAATATGGCAGACAGATGCTGCTCAGGATGAAAGAACTTGCCTGAGACAGTTAGAGTAAAAGGCAGATTAATTTAGCGGTCAGAAGTAAGGTTCTTTGGACTTAACTATTTATTATAAAAGAAGCCCATTGAAGATGAAGGTTACAGACTTTGAATGGTGTTCATTTTTTCTGATCTTTTTATGCTTCAGTATGACATGACAGGTTCATTGATATATTTCAATACTTAAGGTTATATGGTCTAGCTATAGCTTTCGCCTGCTGGGATACTGATGATTGATTTAACCCGCAGAGAAGAGGAGTGGGCCCTGCGCTGGTGTTGCTGGAGTGCTTTCTCTGACTTTTTTGCTGACATCAATAAAAGATGTTCTGTCGGTCGTCGCAATGACTTCAGGACTTGGGATGAAATGAATTTTCTATTCTTTGACTTTAATGAACTGCTGATTGGTTTGATGAGGAAAAGCCAGCAGTTCGCTGTTCTCGGTTGTATTTCAAGAGGAAAAGCACAGCTTACAGAGAGAGGCCAGGGTTTTTCAAAGTGTGGGTCTAAATCATTAGGACATGTTTTCGACACCAGTCAAACTCCTTGTTGATTCTCTGAAATCCATTCATTAAAGTTCTTCTCCGGAATATTTCTGCTGATTGGCTTTTACGTTTTTTTCCCTGGTACAAAAGCCCTGCATATAAGGACATATCCGCTTTAGCATAATCTGTGCTCCAACTTCTTCCCTTTGGCTATTTCATTTAGTCCATGAACATCTTGAGGAAATGGGTTGTTCTTTCTTCTCTTTTTAACTGGTAAACAATACTGCCCACGGTGCCTGCATAATCACCCTCAACAAATAATTGCTGATCGAACAATGGACCGAATATGGATCTATCAGTCTGTAAGTCTCTGGGATTAAATCACGCACAGTCGGCTGTGGCTGCAGAAATGCTTCTTCCTCAGGTAACTGTTCAATCGCTTTGTTCTAGCCATGACAGAAACTTTATCGGGCGCTTCCCATGTCGATAACCATATGGGCTACTCTCCACGATATTGGCTGGCTAATTCATCTTTGTCTTGCTATAACTGTCAAGAAGGCTGATTTTCAGAGCTACGTCCACTTTTCATCGCACAGGATGTTCGCTTTAAGGACTTTCACTTTCCAGAAGAATAACTTTCGAGGGAGTTTGGTCTATAATCTGTTTGGCTTTATCTCTTTTTTGGGCGTCCATGAAGAGATAGCTTGCTCCACCAATAGAGGAGTGCTGTTTGGGATGTAGCGCAAAACCATGTTCTACGACTTCGGTAGCTTGTTCACTCTTTCCATGCATGGCATACCAGTCGGCAAGGTCTGGCTAAGTCGTCTGCGTCAAGATAGATCGGTTTTGTTTTCGGCTTTTTTTAGAACTTTCATATTGTTCTGCAAGTTCTTGGCAATTCCTTGTCTCTTTTCGGACACAGGTTCTTTTTACTCATTAACTCTTCTTACTCCTTATATTGTTGTTGTTTACCCCAAGTGTCTTTTAAACCTACGGTACGGTTAAATACCATTTTCTCCGTTATTGGAGTCGCGGTCCTACATTAAAGTAGCCGATGCGTTGGAACTGCAGGTAGGAGGGGGTTTCATTCCGGCAACGCATATTTCTCAATGTAGCAGCATGGCAATACATTCAGGGAGTCCGGATTTATCATTTCTTTCATGGCTGTCAGCGCATCACAATTCTTTGCTTCGCGAATGGCTGCCAGTTCATCACGCGGATTTTCAACTTTCCACAACCGGTCGCCAGAAGGCGTACTTCGGCTTGTAGGCAGTGTGCGCACCCAGTGGATCGTTCCTTTTTACTTTGCGGTTGGCGCCGGGCATGCCGCTTTTGTCCCGGGGTCGTATTCGCAGTATACTTCTGTGATTTCTCGGCATCGTTCTTCTTGCAGCCGGTACACTTCACAATATATGCACTCTTCAAACGGACTTCTTGTCCGGGTGTCATGCGGAAGTATTTTTTCGGTGCATCTTCCATGAAGTCATCGCGCTCTATCCATAGTTCACGACTGAACTCGATGTTGTGCTGCCTTCTTCCGGGCGTTCCGGGTTATTGATAGCTTCCATTTCCTCAACCTGTCCTTCCGGGTAGTTGGTGATGATAAAGTTTCACCGGATTCAGCACAGCAGATATACGAGTGGCCCGGGCATTTAAATCTTCACGTACGGCACTTTCCAGCAAGGCGAATTCGTTAAGTGCATCATAAGTGGTGTAGCCGATTTTATCAATGAATTTATGGATAGACTCCGGTGAGTAACCGCGACGGCGGAAGCCGCAAATAGTCGGCATACGGGGATCATCCCAACCATTGACAAGACCCTCTTTTACCAAAGTCAGCAGGTTGCGCTTGCTCATGAGCGTATAGCTCAGGTTAAGCCCCTTTGTTGAATTCGTACTGGTGAGGACGGTGGTCATTCAAATCTTTTCCTTCTTTCACCCAGTCCACAAAGAGATCGTATAAAGGGCGGTGGGGTACAAATTCCAGTGTGCACAAAGAATGGGTCACCCCTTCAAAGTAGTCGCTTTGTCCATGAGCGAAGTCATACATCGGATATGCCTTCCAGGTAGTGCCCGTACGGTGGTGAGGGATGTTTCACCACACGATAGATAATCGGGTCGCGGAAGTGCATATTGGGGCTTGCCATGTCAATCTTGGCACGAAGCACCATGGCCCCTTCCTCAATTTCGCCGGTGTTCATCTTCTGAAACAGTTCGAGGGTCTCTTCAATGGGGCGGTTGCGGTAAGGACTCTCTACGCCGGGTTGGGTAGGGGTACCTTTTTGAGCGGCAATCTGTTCGGATGTCTGTTCGTCAATGTATGCTTTGCCCTCTTTGATGAGGCGGATGGCGAAGTCCCATAACTGCTGGAAATAGTCGGAAAGCGTAATACTCGTTGCCCCACTGGTAGCCCAGCCATTGAATATCTTCCTTTTGATAGCCTCTACATACTCCACATCCTCTTTGGTGGGGTTGGTGTCATCAAAACGCAAGTTACAGATGCCGCCATGTGCGGCTGCAATACCAAAGTCCAGACATATGGCCTTGGCATGTCCGATATGAAGGTAGCCGTTGGGTTCCGGCGGAAACGTGTCTGTACTTTTCCGTCATTTTTTACCTTCTTTAAATCGTTCTCTACTATTTGTTCTATGAAGTTCAGGCTCTTCTTTTCGCTTGTTTCTTCGCTTTTTATTTCTGCCATAATGCTATTGTTATTCATATAGTGGTACAAAGATAGCGCAAAATAATGAAGAATGAATAATGAAGAATGAAGAATTTCTTGTCCTTCATTCCTCGTTCTTCATTATTTATTATTCATTTACAGGAATATATCCACTCTTTTTAATGATTTCTTGACCTGCGGGTGACAATATGAACTGCAAAGAGAGGGGGCTGTCTGGTCCGATTTTTTTCTTATTATAATAGTAGTAGAGCGGACGCACGATGGGGTAGGTCTTGTTGATTGCATTCTCCAGAGTGGGAGTAGCAAAAATGTTTGTCATCGTAGGATATGGCAAGAGTCTTGATGCGGGCGATACAGGCAAGTCCCACGTAACCGATAGCTCCGCGTGTCTGGCTGACCGATTGTATGATTGCTCCTGTGGCAGGCATGGAAAGGCTGCTGCTCATATAATTCTTGTTTTTTAGCACGCTCTCTTTGAAAAACTCGTATGTACCGGAAGATGTTTCGCGTGAGTAGACCACTATTTTACGGTCGTCTCCGCCCACTTGTTTCCAATTGGTGATTTTACCGCGGAAAATATCTTCCAGTTGCCGGCGGGTGAGTTGCTTCACCGGATTGGACGGGATGGACAACAACGGCAAGCGCGTCATAGGCTATCGTTATCTCTGCCAGTTCCTCTCCGGCTGCTTTCGCTTTCATCTTTTCGCTGAACTTGATACCTCTGGAAGCCATTGCAATATCAGTGGTTTCATCCAGTAGGGCGGAAATGCCTACACCGGTTCCACCGCCGGTGACGGTGACGCGCGCGTTGGGATTTAATTTCATAAAACGTTCGGCAGTTTGTTGCGCAATGGGAAGGACAGTGTCGCTGCCTTTGATGCGCTGGGCCTGAATGCGGGTAGTGGCAAATACCAGTGCAAGGATAATTAGAACTGCATGTTTCATCATATTCTGATCGTTTTTGAATGATATTTAAACAACGGTGGGTATGTTCCTGTTGTCCTTTCTTGCTGCAAAGAAAAAACAATGCATATTACAATTCAGTTACATGCGGTGGTTTTTGACTGTTGTAACAGCAATTTTTGTAATATGTTTGAAACATTTCTTTCAAATGATAGTCACATTGTCTTAACATCTACCCTGTTTCTTTGTGCACAGAAATTTGATAGGTAGTATGAAAAAAGTTTTCGAGAAGATTGTGGAGGCATATTGGCTTGTAGCGGCTTTGTAACGAGTCTTACGATTGTGCTAATCGTCTTATTCCTCTTTTTCTGAAGCGGTGGGACTGTTCAACAGCCGGGTGATAGAAGAGGATATGTGCTGGCTTTGAATAAAAGATAATAAGGTAAGCGAACTAACTCCGGTTCAGATAAAGGATATTTTTCGATGAAGAGATAACCAATTGGCAGGAAGTCGGTGGGGAGAATCCCCCTATCCGGCTTTTTCGTTTGGAAGATGTTACACGCTACTATACGGAAGAGCAGTTGGGAGCGTTTTATGAGAATGTGGGGGCATGCATTACGGATCTGGTGGAACGTACACCGGGAATCGTGGCTTTTTGTGCCGCAGCAGTTCATTGGCAGTTCCGGCGCTGTCCGTTTGCTGCCAGACAACACCATTTCACTGAAAGATGTCTTTGCCGGAGCTGGAATGGTTTCCGACAGCGACGCCTGCTCCGCAATTCGGCTTTCTGCCGCTGATAACGGGTACGTTGTGGGTGAGCCTTTTCGCTATTCTCATAGCCTTGCCGTTCGGCTTGGCAGTGGCTGTTTATATGTCTGAGGTGGCAAACCATAAGATACGGAACCTGATGAAGCCTATTATTGAACTGTTGAGTGGCATTCCTTCCGTTGTCTACGGTTTCTTCGGGTTGATTGTGATAGTTCCTTTGTGCAGAGAGTGTTCGATTTGCCTGTGGGGAAAGCGGGCTGGCGGGAAGTATTGTGCTTGCCATTATGGCGCTCCCCACTATCATTACGGTGACGGAGGATGCCATGCGTAATTGTCCGCGTGCCATGCGGGAAGCCAGTCTGGCGCTCGGCGCTTCACAGTGGCAGACCATATATAAGGTGGTGATACCTTATTCCATATCAGGTATTACGTCCGGGGTTGTCCTGGGCATCGGCCGTGCTGTTGGTGAAACGATGGCAGTGCTGATGGTGACGGGAAACGCTGCCGTAATTCCCCATACCATTTTGGAACCTTTGCGCACGATTCCCGCCACAATTGCCGCCGAACTGGGCGAAGCGCCGGCGGGTGGCGCGCATTACGAGGCATTGTTCCTTTTGGGAGTTGTATTGTTTTTCATCAGCTTATTGATAAACTTCACAGTAGAAGCTGTATCTTCGGGCAAAAGAAAGTAAAAGGATATGATAAGTAGAAAACATCTTTCGCAAAACATTGCATTCGGATTGTTCCGTTTGCTGAGTTTAAGTGTGGTAGGAATACTTTTTGCTATTCTCGGCTTCATCATATATAAAGGTGTAGGAGTTATAGACTGGGAGTTCCTGACGAGTGCGCCGACAGACGGTATGACCTCGGGCGGTATTCTGCCGGCTATTGTCGGCACTTTTTGCCTGATGGCGGGCAGCGCGTTATTTGCCTTTCCGGTGGGGGTGATGAGCGGCATCTATATGAACGAATATGCGCCTAAGGGTTGGATTGTGCGTTTCATCCGTATGATGACGAACAACCTGAGCGGCATACCTTCTATTGTATTCGGTCTTTTTGGTATGGCATTGTTTGTTAACTATATGGACTTTGGTGACAGCATTTTGGCGGGGTCGCTTACACTAGGATTGTTGAGCCTGCCTTTAGTGATCCGTACCACCGAGGAAGCTTTGAAGGCGATACCCGACAATCTGCGTGAGGGCAGCCGCGCTTTGGGAGCCACCAAGCTGCAAACAATCTGGCATGTGATTCTGCCGATGGGAATGCCCAACATCATCACCGGACTGATTCTGGCCTTAGGGCGTGTGTCCGGGAGAAACGGCGCCTATTCTCTTTTACGTGCGCAGCATATTTCCTGCCGCAACTGCCCGGCAGTATTTTCGACCAGTGTATGGCGTTGCCCTATCATTTGTATGTCATCTCCACCAGTGGTACGGATATGGAAGCCCAGTTGCCCATTGCCTATGGAACAGCTTTGGTACTGATAATAATTATTCTTTTGGTGAATCTGCTGGCCAATGCTCTGCGGAAATATTTCGAGAAGAAAATCAAAATGAACTAAATCAATAAAATCATGAACGGCGTGATGAATAAAATAGAAACACGCGATGTAAATTTCTGGTATGGTAACTTCCATGCCTTGAAAGGTATCAGCATGGATATCTCGGAGAAGTCGGTTGTGGCTTTCATCGGACCTTCCGGTTGCGGTAAGTCTACTTTTCTCCGCTTGCTGAACCGTATGAACGATTTGATACCCGACACCCGCCTGACCGGTGAGATTCTTATCGACGGTCAGGACATATATAAGAAAGGTGTGCAGGTGGACGAGCTGCGCAAGAATGTAGGCATGGTATTTCAGCGTCCCAATCCCTTTCCGAAAAGCATTTTTGAGAATGTGGCTTACGGATTGCGTGTAAACGGCGTTACCGACAATGCTTTTATCCGCCGACGGGTAGAGGAGACCCTGAGAGGAGCTGCCCTATGGGATGAGGTGAAAGACAAGCTCAAGGTGTCTGCTTACGCCCTTTCCGGCGGACAGCAGCAGCGCCTTTGCATAGCCCGTGCCATGGCGGTATCTCCGTCCGTCCTATTGATGGATGAACCGGCATCTGCTCTCGATCCTATTTCCACGGCTAAGGTGGAGGAACTTATCCATGAGCTGAAGAAGCAATACACCATTGTAATCGTCACCCATAACATGCAGCAGGCCGCCCGCGTAAGCGATAGTACGGCTTTTTTCTATATGGGTGAGATGGTGGAGTTCGGCGATACCAAGAAGATATTCACCAATCCTGATAAGGATATGCCGTAAGACGCTACCATGTTTCCGCAGGCGCGGTACCATGGTACAAGTGGAGACACAGAACTATATTACAGGGCGCTTCGGATAACAGGTTGTTTCATGCGTTGAAACAAGTGATATGATTATGGAATTGATAATTTTGAAATAGAAGAAACATTATGGTACAGTTTATCGAATCAGAGAACTCGTCTTGCTGAAAAAGGAAGTAGACGAAATGTGGACTTTGGTGTATAACCAGCTTGACCGCGCAGGAGAAGCCGTACTGACCCTGGACAAAGAACTGGCACAGCAAAGTATTGGTGCGCGAACGTCGTGTCAATGCTTTTTGAGCTTAAAATAGACAGTGATATAGAAGACATCATCGCTCTCTATAATCCTGTGGCTATCGACTTGCGTTTTGTGCTTGCCATGCTCAAAATCAATACGAACCTGGAGCGTTTGGGCGATTTCGCCGAAGGCATAGCCCGCTTTGCCATAAATTGCAAAGAGCCTGTCTTGGATGGTGGTGAATTGTTAAGAAACTGCGTTTGGAAGAAATGATCAGTTCAGGTATTGTCCATGCTTGAACTTGCCAAAAAGCTCTTCAGGAAGAAAGAGTCAGGAACATGGCAACCGCGGTATTCGCCAAAGATAACCTGCTGGATGAAATTAATGCAAATGCCACTGCTGTTCTGGCAGATTATATCGGCAAACATCCCGAAAGCGCACTTTTTGCCTGAATCTGGTTAGTGTATTCCGTAAGCTGGAACGTTCCAGTGACCACATCACGAATATAGCTGAAGAAATAGTGTTTTTTATCGATGCAAAAGTGCTAAAACATAGCGGGCGTACGGACGAACAGTACCCGAATGATAAGAAATAAGCACTTTTTTAGGATATTTTTAGTGTTTAATGGAAAATAGCCCTATATTTGCCCATTGAAAACGATTGCAGATGTAGAAATTTGCTTTGAAATGATAATAAAATCAAAAAGAATTACAGAAAAGATGTTATAAGACATGTTTTTTAATTTGGTTGGTATCACGAAAAGCGGCTATCTTTTTGCAACGTTAATCCTGAAAAACAATCTTTTTACCTTAAAAAAAACTAATACCTATTGAAAACTGAAAAAGGAGGCTTTGTGAAAAGCTTCCTTTTTTTATACACGTATGTGGGCGTTTTTTTGTCTTTTTATTTCATATTTGTAAATCAGTGTGTTAACGTTTTATTGAAATGGGAGCATATTAGTGGAATACCGTTTTAGAACCATATTTAGCACCACTTTTAGTACTTCTCTATTCGTGGAGAGACAGACACCCGCTCATTTTTTTTAAAACCGCATGGCATAATAAGAACCTTTTTCTATCTTTGTCTTCTGAAAATAGTAACCCGTAAAATTGTAAATACCAATATGTTTTCCGGAATAGTAGAAGAATGTGCCACGCTGGTGGCTATGGTTAGAGACCAAGAAAATGTGCACTTTACTTTCAAGTGTTCTTTCGTGAGCGAGTTGAAGATAGATCAGAGCATTTCTCATAATGGTGTGTGTCTTACAGTGGTCAGTATGACGGATGATACCTATACGGTGACAGCGATGAAAGAGACTTTGGATCGTTCCAATCTCGGCTTGTTGGAAGTAGGCGATGAAGTGAACGTGGAGCGCAGCATGATGATGAACGGCCGTTTGGATGGACATATTGTTCAGGGACATGTAGACCAGACTGCAACTTGCATTGGCATAGAGGATGCCGAAGGCAGTTATTATTTTACGTTCCAATATAAGTTTGATAAGGAAATGGCGAAGCGCGGCTATATCACTGTAGATAAAGGCTCCGTAACCGTAAACGGTGTCAGTCTGACTGTGTGCAATCCTACGGATGACACTTTCCAGGTGGCCATTATTCCCTATACTTTTGAACATACCAATTTCCATGCTTTCAAGAAAGGTAGTGTGGTGAATCTGGAGTTCGATATTATCGGTAAGTATATTAGCAGAATGATACAGTACAAGTGAGTTATGGATGATTTCTTGCAATTGGCCGCTTCACGTCAAAGCGACCGTGCTTATGATATGTCCCGTGCGGTAGAGCCGGAGAAGTTGGAACGTATTTTGGAAGCTGCCCGGCTGTCGCCTTCGGCATGCAATGCCCAGCCGTGGCGTTTTGTGGTGATCACCGATCCGGAACTTGCTGTAAAAGTGGGTAAGGCCACTGCCGGATTGGGGATGAATAAGTTTGCCAAAGATGCTCCGATACATATTCTGATGGTGGAAGAATCCATGAATATCACTTCCTTTTTAGGAGCTAAGATAAAGGATAAATATTTTCCTTTAATAGATATCGGTATTGCTGCTGCCCACATCACGCTTGCTGCCGAGAGTGAGGGGTTGGGATCGTGTATTTTGGGATGGTTCGATGAAAAGGAGATTAAGAAACTCGTTGGTATTCCGGCCAATAAACGGCTGCTGCTTGATATAACGATAGGATATCCGGTGAAAGAGAAACGGAAGAAATCCAGAAAGTCCAAAGAGAAGGTCGTTTCCTATAATCATTATTAGGCTCCTTTACAGGTCCTTTCAACAGCACTCTGCTTGCGCTTCTGAAATATTCCTCCCGTGCTTTCATCAGTGTTTCCCATTGCCCGTGGAATTCCTTGTCCTTGTCTATCTTGAAGTCCTCGGAACCGTGAGTGTCCAGCTTGTCCAGCAGGAGAGCAACGTTCAGCTTGCTGATGTCCATGGAGGGCTGGTAGGCAATATCCTGACTTTTTGGCATCGGTCACTACTTCGTGTAAAAGGTTGATTTCCTGTAATTCATAGAGGGTCTGATTGGTGAGACGTATGGGAATCTGGCACTCTTCGGATATGTCTTCGGCAGTATAGGGCGGTTCGTTCTTTTCGAAACGTTTGGCTACGAACGACATGATAAGGATGGAGATGAAGTCGCGGTAACGGCGGCTGATGTTACGTGCGTCCTTGTCGAAACTGAAATTGCGTATATTCTGCCCCGCATATGTCAGCTCCGCCCGAAAAGGCAGATTGTCCAAGATATTTGCAGCCATAACAGAAACATGGGGAGTGCCGCGAAACTACCGTAAATGGCATTATAACGTGACACCCATAACTGGCTGCTGATATAGAGGAACTGGAATGCCTGGTGTGCCGTACCTGCCAGAATGCCCGAAATCAGCGCATGCTTGAGTTTCACCTTTGTATTGGGCATGAAAACATACAGTGCCGTGAACATCAACCACGTCAGGACAAACGGTATGAGGCGGATTAGGAATTTGCCGATGGGAGCGAGCAGGGTGAAGTCTGTCACATTCTTCAGCATGGTGCTCATAAATATGGAAAGACCGCCCGAAACTACCAGCAGAAGGGGTATCAGCAGGAGCATGGAGAAGTAATCCGTGATTTTACGGTACATGCTTCTTGCTTTTTTTACCTGCCAGATGCGGTTGAAGGTAATCTCCATGTTGTTAATCAGGTTGAGCACCGTCCACAATAACATGATCAAACCTACCCCGATAAATATGCCGCTTTTGGTTTGCGATAGATAGGAGTTGACGAATTGAAAGATAACTTCCGTTGTTTCCGACGGACCGCCGAAGCCTTGAACGATTTGACTCTCCATCAGATTGTCGAAGCCGAACCCGCGTGCAATGGCGAATACAATCGCCAGAATGGGGACAATGGCAAGCAAAAGTGCTGTATGTCAATAGCCGATGCCTTGTTTACAAGCCTGTCTTTGGTAAAACGGTTGATGCAGAGGTAAATGGTCTTGATAATATTATATAAGGAGAAAGTCGTTTTAGTGACTTCGTCTTCTGTAATACGCCAGATGTCGTATGTCAGAAACTTCCAGAAAGTGGCAATACGCTTGTTCATAATTGATAATTAAAAAAAAGCAGTCAGTCTGTAAGCCGGGTTCTGTTCCTTCATTGTCAATAAATAAAGGTGTCTGTCATTTATCTGAGCCGTATGTTGCCATACAGGCTTTAGCGGTCTACCCTCCGACATGGAGCGAGCAACTCTCATAACGTCGGTTTACATGACCTTACAACTCCTAAGACGTACAGCTCTTTGTGTCGCCACAAGACCGGTGGGCTCTTACCCCACCTTCTCACCCTTACCACGACCTGAAGGGCTATGGCGGTTATTTTCTTCTACGTTACTCTACCCTCGCGGACAGCTTTCTGTTAGGAAGTAGGATGCTCTGTGTTGCCCGGACTTTCCTCATACGCGCAAGGCGCAAGCGACAGACCGACCAACTGCTTTAGGGTGGCAAAGATAGGGAGAAATAAATGAAAAATGTGTTCGTCTATTTTGGAAATGTTTTAAAAACACTGCTTTGCTAACATAACAACCCCCCTATAATCAAATGTAGCCTATGAAAAAAAGTTATCCCTCTGTTTTGGTTTTATTTCTCTTTATACCCTTTTTTACGTTTGCTTCGCAAGTCGGTGACCGTACTATTCCTGTAGAAGTGGCACAACTTTCTGACAGTTTGAAACGTATGTATGCTCCGGACAAGCGTGTGGCCTTGTTCGATGTAGATTATTCTTTTGCCGGGTAAAAACGTAATGCTGCGTGGTGTTACAACTTCAGCTGAAGCGAAAGAACGCATTGTTGCAGGGATTGGCAAAAGTAGATTATAAAGTAATGGATTGTATCCAGGTGCTTCCTGACGTGAAAGGATTGGAAGGAAAGACGTACGGTATTATCAATGTGTCTGTGGCCAACCTGCGTGCGGCTCCCGATTTTTCTTCGGAAATGATGACGCAGGGATTAATGGGGATGCCCGTACATGTGTTGCAGCGCGACGGCTGGATTCACATTCAGACTCCCGATAATTACATTGCATGGGTACATCGTGTGGGGGTGCATCTTGTGAATGAAGCGGAAATGGCTGCATGGAACAATGCCGAAAAAATTGTGGTAACGGCTCATTACGGCTTTGTCTATTCCAAGCCGGACCGGACTTCACAGACAATCTCGGACGTGGTGGCAGGCAACCGTTTTAAATGGGACGGAAGCAAAGGGGCTTTCTATAAAGTGATTTATCCCGATGGCCGCCAAGGATATATCTCCAAATCCATAGCCATGCCCGAGAAGAAATGGCGTTCCGGCTTGCAGCAGGATGCCGCCGGCATTATCCGTACGGCACACACCATGATAGGAATACCTTATCTTTGGGCGGGGACTTCATCGAAAGGGGTGGATTGCAGCGGATTCATGCGTACTATACTTTTTATGCACGACATCATTATCCCGCGTGACGCTTCCCAGCAGGCTTACGTAGGTGAACATATTGACATTGCGTCCGACTTTTCCAATTTGCAGCCGGGCGATCTGATATTCTTCGGCCGTAAAGCAACTCCGGAACGTAAGGAACGGGTCGTACACGTGGGTATGTATATTGGCGGCAAGCGTTTCATTCACTCACAGGGCGGATGTGCATATCAGCAGTTTCGACCCGGTGGACGAACTGTTTGATGAGTACAACCTCGGGCGTTTGCTGTTCGCTACGCGCGTGTTACCTTATATAAATAAGGAGACGGGACTGAATACGACAGCAACAAATGAGTATTATGAATGAACTGATAAAAAATCAATAACATGCAAAACAGAAGAGAGTTTTTAAAGACCGCTGCCTTTGCCGCATTAGGCTCGGGCATGGCTATCAATGGCGTATTGGCAAGTGAAAGGGTAGCGCCTGCATTGTTCAACATCAATAAGAGTGGCGTTACGCCTAAAATGAAGCTGCGTTTCTTTCCGTATGAACTGAGGTTGCGTCATGTGTTTACGGTGGCTGCTTATTCGCGCACCACTACTCCCGATGTGCAGGTCGAAATAGAGTATGACGGCATCATCGGTTATGGAGAAGCCTCCATGCCTCCTTACTTGCAGCACGAATTGGGCACGATGGACAGCGTACTGGCTTTCCTGAAGAAAGTGCAGGATGTTATCGGGCAGTTCTCCGATCCTTTCCGGCTGGAAGATATCCTGAGTTATATAGACAGTCTCTCTGCGGAGGGGATGCGGCGGCCAAGACTGCGGTGGATATTGCCTTGCACGATTTGGTGGGTAAATTGTTGCAGGTCCCCTGGTATAAAATATGGGGACTGGACAGGGAGAAAACACCTTCTACCACCTTTACCATCGGTATTGATACGCCCGATGTGGTGCGTGAAAAGACTAAAGTGTGCCGGGCAGTTCAATATCCTGAAAGTGAAGCTGGGGCGCGACAACGATAAGGAGATGATTGAGACGATCCGTTCGGTTACGGATCTTCCTATTGCCGTTGATGCCAATCAGGGTTGGAAAGATAAGCGCCATGCACTCGACATGATTCATTGGCTGAAGGAAAAGGGCATTGTTATGGTAGAGCAGCCTATGCCCAAAGAGCAATTGGACGATATTGCATGGGTGACCGGGCAAAGTCCGTTACCGATATTTGCAGATGAGTCCATTCAGCGTTTAAAAAGACATAGTGGGGACTGAAAGATGCTTTTACCGGCATCAATATCAAGTTGATGAAGTGCACCGGCATGCGTGAGGCATGGAAAATGGTGACGTTGGCGCGTGCTTTGGGGATGAAAGTGATGGTGGGCTGCATGACTGAAACTTCCTGCGCCATTTCTGCCGCTTCGCAACTTTCTCCGGCGGTGGACTTTTGCCGATCTGGATGGCAGCCTACTGATAGCCAATGACCGTTTCAAGGGTATGGAAGTCGTGAAGGGGAAGATTACATTGCCGGATCTGCCGGGTATCGGGGTAGTGAAGATATAGAAAACACAGAGAACATTCGTACATTCGTAGATTTATAATTCAAACTCGTAATTCATGAAGAATCTGCTATATATTGTCTTTTTGTTTGTTTTTGTTTCTGCTTGCGGCACGAAGCCGGAAAACAAACCATACAGTTGGGACGATGATTTGCACCAGCGTCTGCTTACAGACTTTTGCCTGACGGAATCACAGGTGAAGGACTATATCAGGAAGTACCTTCCCGATGTCACCGATGAGCAAATGAGGCAATGGGAAGCATCCAATGCTTTGGAGTATATGATGCTGGACGGTGAGAAGCGCTATTTCCGCAATGCCGGTCCCAATTTGTTTCGTGTGGATTCAGCCTGTTATGATGTGAAAATAGCTAAGGAAGGCACTGCGATGAGTGGGAGCGAGAAGGTGAACAAAGAGAATCTGCCCGAAGTGATTACCGCCGTGCAGAAGGAAAACAAGGCGATAGTCGCTCCCAAGCGGATGCGTGTCACTTATACGTTGACGGTAGATACTAATGCTGTTCCTGCCGGAAAACTCATTCCGCTGCTGGTTGCCTTATCCCCGTACCGACCAGGCCCGGCAGCGGGATGTGAAATTCATCTCTGCCAGTGAGCCGGACTATGTTTTCTCCGCAAGAGTGCCGGCATAGCACGCTCTATATGGAAAACGCGCCGTAAAGGGAGCCTACGGTATTTTCCGAAACATTTGAATATACATCCTGCGGAGAGTGGCATAATCTGCGCGCGGAAGATGTCCGTCCTTATGACAAGACTGCTCCCTTTATAAAAGAGTATACCGCCGAGCGGGAGAAACACATCGTCTTCTCTCCGCGGTCTGCGTGAGTTGGCTGCCAAGTTGACAGCAGGTGAAACCAATCCTTATTTAAAGGCGAAGCGCATCTTCCGTTGGATTAACGATCACTTCCCCTGGGCATCTGCCCGCGAGTATTCCCACGATTGAGAATATACCGGAATATGTATTGGACAACCGTCACGGCGATTGCGGTCAGGTCAGCCTTTTATTCATCACCTTGTGTCGTATCAGTGGTATTCCTGCGCATTTCCAGAGTGGGTTTATGATGCATCCTCGTGCCTGGAACCTGCACGACTGGGCGGAAGTGTACTTTGAAGGGGTGGGGTGGGTGCCCGTCGATCAGTCATTTCGGCATGCCGGCTTTGCGCCCGTAATGCTGATGAAGAAGTTTTCTTCTTGGGTGGCATTGACTCCTGGCGCATGATTGTAAATACCGATTATGGGATGCCGTTAGTGCCCGAAAAAGAAGTATCCGCGTAGCGAAACCGTGGATTTCCAGCGTGGAGAGGTAGAGTGGGAAGGAGGGAATCTTTACTTTCCGCAATGGAGCTACCACATGGAGATTGATTATCTCAACTATTAGGGAGTGTGATGCGTTTTTTGTTTTGTCTATCTGTCAGTCTTTTAACAAACTGCAATCGTGCATAAATGCTAATTTGTCAGTCTCTGTCGTTAACCGCGGTTAAGTCCCAAATATTCACTGTTAAAAGAGAACAAAAAAGAGTGACAAGCGGAATAACTGAACGATTTTTTGTCGTTATTTTAACGTCAGAATGTTAAATAAGATTTGAATATTAACAATTAAAAGAGAATAAGAGTAGTATGAAACAGACAACAAAAAACATCCTTGGAGTTGCAGCCGTTGTAATTCTTAGTTCAGGAGTGGCCGGTGTTACCACTTATAAGATGCTGAATAAGGAAAAACCTGCTACATTTAGCGAGTTGTTCGAACAGAACCCTAATAATTTACAGTTGGCTGCTTATAATGCAACGGATGCGCAGCCTGTCGATTTGACACAGGCGGCAGAGAATTCGGTTCATGCTGTGGTACATATACGCGCTAAGCAGTTGAGCAAGACTCAAACCGTACAAGGCATGCCTGATATTTTTGATTTCTTCTTCGGTGATGGCCGCGGACAGCAGCGTCAGATACAGACCCAACCGCGTGTAGGCTTTGGCTCCGGTGTTATTATTTCTAAAGACGGTTATATCGTGACCAACAATCACGTGGTTGAAGGCGCCGATGAAATTACCGTAAAGCTGAATGACGACCGCGAACTGAAAGGACGGATCATCGGTACCGACCCCAGTACGGACCTTGCCCTGATTAAAATAGAAGGTGATGATTTCCCCCACAGTACCGGTAGGCAATTCCGACGAATTGAAAATTGGCGAATGGGTATTGGCGGTAGGTAATCCGTTCAACCTGAACTCCACCGTTACAGCCGGTATTGTGAGCGCGAAAGCTCGTGCCATTGGCACTACTGCATCCAACGGACAGGCTGCGAATATCCAGTCCTTCATCCAGACGGATGCTGCCATCAATCAGGGCAACAGTGGTGGTGCGTTGGTTAATGCGAGAGGTGAGCTGGTAGGTATCAATGCTATGCTCTATTCACCGACAGGGGCCTATTCCGGTTACGGTTTCGCAATTCCCACCAGCATCATGACGAAAGTTGTAGCGGACTTGAAGCAAAGTTCGGTACGGTACAGCGTGCTTTGCTGGGTATTACCGGTACTACACTGGGCACAGACCTGCAAATGGACGAAAGACTGGCTGAGAAATGAAGAAGAAAGCCGACGAACTTGGGAGTGAAAGAAGGCGTATTGGTTGCCGAGGTTGTGGAAGGTGGTTCTGCTGCCGGAATATTGAAGTCGATGACGTTACACATTGGTCTTGGCGGTAAGAAGGTGCATAAGTTCAGCGAATCTGCAGAAAGCCCAAACATCGTCCGCGACAAGGTGAAAGTCAAAGTGGTTCCCTGCATGTAAGAAGGAGAAGGAATTTGAGCCTGACCCCTGAAAACTCTCAAGGCAATACGAAAGTTGTGAAAGATGCCGGAATGGAACTTCTGGGGGGCAGCCCCAAGCCTGTATCTCTGGAATTGAAGAGTATAATCCTAACCTGGGTTATGGCTTGAAGCGACCGGAAAGTATTCAACGGTAAAATGGCAGATGCCGGTGGCTCGCAATTTCATCATCCTCAAGGCGAACAATGCAGATGAAGTTGGAGAGACTTAGTGCCGAAAGTTTCCGCCACCAAGCCCCCCGATCGTGGGTATTGTTCATCACCGGTATGTTCCCCATCGGGCGTAAAGCTATGTGGTGGATTTAACTCGTGAAAACAGAAAACAGGAAAAATAGGTAAAGATTAAAGCGTAGAACGAAAAAAGAAAGGGCAAATACTTGTCAATACCCTCTTTGTTATGTAGTCAAGGTATGGGCTATGTGAAAGTTCAGGCAAGTTTGCTTGTAATAAATAATTTTGTCGTAACTTTTGCAACCCAAATCTGTATTATAAGGAATGAGACAACTAAAAAATTACCAAAAAGTATCAACTAACAGAGAGAGCGCTTCTTTGACAAGTATTTGCAGGAAATCGGTCGCGAAAGACCTCATTACAGTTGAAGAAAGCGGAGCTTCGCTCAGCGCATCCGCGGGTGACCGTGTTGCACTGGAGAAATTAACACGCCCAATCTGGTGTTTTCGTTGTATTCCAGCCAAACAGTACAAAAAACCAAGGTTTGAGTTTGCCCGACTTGATTAACGAGTGGCAATTTAGACCGATCAAGGCTGCCGAAAGTTCGATGAAACACGTGTTTAAGTTCATCAGTTAAGCGCAGTATGGTGGATACGTCAGTCCATTTTGCAGGCTTTGGCAGAGCAGTCGCGTACAGCAGTTCCGTTGAACTGCAGGTAGGTTCACTGAATAAAATCAGCAAAGCGCTCCGCTCGAGCAGGAAAACGGAACGCCGTCCGTCTCCCGAGAGGAACTGCCGATGAACTGGAAATCCCTTGTTGATAAAATCTCTGATACGCGAAGGTTTCCGGCCGTCGTATTTGGTGGACGCACCTTGAAGTAGCAAGATAACAAATTGCCTTTGATGTACTGGTCAACGATGACTCTCCTATGGCCGACCGCTCTTTTGGTGAACGAGTTCTTTGCGAGGGAAATTGATAGAGTTTTTCCGTGCCAACCGATAGGGAAAAAGAAATCATACAGATGTTTTCGGTATCGGACAGCAGGAAATGACATTAGAGGAAATTGGCGACAAATTGGCTCACCCGTGAGGAAAGCGTGTCCGTCAGATTAAAAGAAAAAAAGCAATCAGAAAGATTAAGACAAAAGTAATCGTAATGGGAAATTGCTAAATCTTATTTGGGATAAATAAGAAATATCAGTTTCCGGACAAAGCCAGAAGGAGTTAAAAACCGTAATCTTTAGTAGCGTGCGGTTTTTTTTTTTATTTGTCTCCATTGATATATTCATAACTTATAACTCATAACTCAATGAAAATACGTTCGTATACTTTGTGCCGTAGCTTTGGTTTTTTGCATTGTGCTCGGCTTTTACGAAAGATAAGGAAAAGGCTGTATATGCTTTTAGTGTGGCGGCTTTCAATGACTCCATCGTATATTATACAGACATCCAGGTATTGGACAGCGTAGAGCTGGATAAGAATGGATTCTTGCCCAAGCGTGATTTATACACTTACCAGCTCAAGAACTATCTGGGTACAATCTGAAGAAAACCGGATTATACTTGCATGATTTATTTCTCTGAAAACAAGAAAAAGTTGGAAAAAGAGGCTGTAAAAAGGTAAAAGGCAAGTATAAAAAGAGTAGAATATGGTTTTGCAGGTGGTGAAGCCTGAGGCTTTCACATTTGCAAAACCGCAGGAATAAGATTTCAAGTATGAAAACAAAACTATATCTTTTTTTTCTTCGTTTTCCCTTGTTCATGTCGGCGTGTCGGTGATGACCCGATACCTGATCCTCCGGTTGATGGGAAACGTACTGTGCTGGTATATATGGCAGCGGATAATAGTATAAAATCCATTGGCTAGCTTTACGGATGGGAGTTTGGAGGAATTGAAAGCTGGGATGGCTTCAATTGATAATACATCTGATATGCATTTATTGGTGTATATAGATACAGGATTTCCTCGTTTGATTGAAATTGAAAATAAAGGTGGTACTGTTGTTGAAACAATAGTCAAAAGAATACGAAGATAGAAATTCGTGCGGAGTCGCTGAGACGCAAGAGGTATTCAATGATGTGTTTGGGAATTCTTTATATAAAGCGGAAAGTTATGGTTTGATTTATTGGTCGCATGGGGAAGGATGGATACCTACTCCATTGCCTTCTACTCGCTGGATAGGAAATGATAAGACTGGAGGAGGGCATTATATGAATATTGAGGACTTGAAGTTAGTATTACAGAACGCTCCTCATTTTGATTTTATTATGTTTGATGCTTGCTTTATGCAGTCGGTGGAAGTCGCGTATGAGTTGCGTGATTGTTGCGATTACTATATTGGTTTCCCTGCTGAGAATCCTGGTCCTGGTGCTGCCTATGATAGAATGTTTCCATTTATATTTCAGAAAGGTGCAGCGGTAGAAATGGCTATTGGGACTTTTGCTGCTTATGATGAAATTTATACTGGAAAAATAGGAAGTAATAGCAATTGGACAATGGGCACTGCTATAGATGTGCTGAAATCTTCTGAGCTTGAGAACTTAGCTGCTGCTACAGCAAATGCTTTGTCGGGAGTGACAGCAGATAGAGAAGTTCTTCGGTCATCGGTCTTTGATTATGATCAGCGTAAAGTAGGATCGTCTTATTATGTAGGCTATTATGATTTCGTAGAAATGATGGAAAAAAAACTCGTTGTGGATGAAGTTGCCTTGGATGAATGGAAGCAAGCATATGATGCAGCTTCTGTCTGTTGTTGGAAAAAAACGCCGATGATTTATTCGATGTCTGTTGGTATGTTCTCCATGAAGCGGGCAAATGGGGTTAGCCATTATATACCTTCCACTGCCACTTCTGCTGCTGCTCAAGCTGCTAATGCCGCTTATCGTTCTACCTTATGGTATAGTGCTGTCGGTCTTGCTCGGCTTGGTTGGTAAGCTTATAAAAACTTGCATACTGAACGGATTATTATAGGTGTAAAAAACTTGTAATAATCCGTTTTTTTATGCCTATTCTTATTAAAATGAGTCTTTTAATAATATTTTCCTTTGAAATTATATTTTATTGAAAATAATTATTTTCTTTGCATCGTCAAACTTAAAAACGAAGAATTATGAAATATGTAATCATTGGCGGTGTAGCAGGTGGAGCCACGGCAGCCGCCCGACTGAGAAGAGTGGACGAAATGGCTGAAATCCTTTTATTGGAGAAAGGCCCTTACATCTCGTATGCTAATTGTGGTTTACCTTATTATATAGGTGGAGTGATAGCAGAGCGCGAGAAGCTGTTGGTACAGACACCCGAATCTTTTTCGGCAAGCGCTTCCGCATTGATGTGCGTGTGCAGAATGAAGTAATCGCCATCCATCCCAAAAACAAGACCGTTACCATACGCAATGTGGAAGGCAAGGAGTACGACGAAAGCTATGACAAACTTTTTGCTTTCTCCCGGTGCCAACCCCGTGAAGCCCCCCTTGAAGGCATTAATTCCGAAGGCATCTTCACGTTGCGCAATGTAGAAGATACCGACCATATCAAGGCTTATATCTCGGACAAGCAGGTGAAACGCGCCGTGGTGGTAGGTGCCGGTTTCATCGGATTGGAAATGGCGGAGAACCTGCATCATGCCGGTGTTCATGTGTCTGTTGTCGAAATGGGCAATCAGGTTATGGCGCCTATCGACTTCTATGGCTGCACCTATTCATCAGCATTTGTTGCAGAAAGGCGTCTCTCTCTATCTGGAAGAAGGAGTAAACCCATTTCAAACGTACGGACAACGGAATCACCGTATTCCTGAAAAGCGGAAACGATTCCTGCCGATATGGTACTGCTTTCTATCGGCGTGCGTCCGGCAACGGGGCTGGCGCAGCAGGCCGGTTTGGAACTGGGCGAGACGGGCGGCATCCGGGTGGATGAGCATCTGGAGACTTCTGTCAAAGACATCTATGCCGTAGGCGACGCTATTGAGTATCCTCATCCGCTGACCGGGAAAGCCCTGGCTCAACTATCTGGCTAATCCGGCTAACCGTCAGGGACGTATTGTGGCCGATAATATGGCATTGGGCAATACAATCTCTTATGAAGGGGCTATCGGCACCTCCATTGCCAAAGTGTTCGATATGACGGTCGCTTCTACCGGGCTTGCTGCAAAGCGCCTGAAACAATGGGGAATGGAGTATCAGAGTTCGGTGACTCATTCCGCTTCTCATGCCGGTTATTATCCCGATGCGTTGCCTCTGACCTTGAAACCTGACGTTCCATCCGAAAACCAGGAAAACTCTATGGAGCGCAATGCGTAGGCTACGAGGGAGTGGACAAGCGCATCGACCAGATAGCGGGACTTATCAAACATGGCGGAACCGTTTATGACCTGATGGAGACGGAGCACACCTATGCACCGCCTTTCTCATCGGCAAAAGACCCTATTGCCATAGCCGGATACGTGGCTTCCAATATAATCAGCGGTGCAATGCCGGTGATCTCTTGGCGTGAACTGGCAGGGAAGAAGGACGGCATAATGTTGATTGACACCCGTACACCCGAAGAATTCTCGTTCGGCACTATTCCGGGAGCTGTTAATATTCCGCTGGATGAGATGCGCGGCCGTTTGTCTGAGATACCCGAAGATAAGCCTGTCGTACTTTTCTGTGCAGTGGGATTGCGGGGATATTTGGCACAACGAATTTTGATGGGGCATGGTTACCGTAACACGCCAATCTGATAGGCGGGTATAAAACATACTCTGCGGCAGTTGCTCCTGTGCCGGCTCCTGTGCCGCCTGCGGAAGTGTCGTCTGCGGAAGCGTCGTCTGCCACATCTGCTTCGCCACAATCGGTACAGGGCGTTTCTGCTAAAGAACCGCTGAAGATTAATGCTTGCGGCTTGCAGTGCCCCGGACCCATTATGCAGGTGAAGAAAGCGATGGATAGCATTTCTCCGGGCGAACGGGTGGAAATAGTGGCGACCGATGCCGGATTTGCACGTGACGCTTCTGCCTGGTGTGCCACTACGGGCAACAAGCTGATAGAGAAGAAAGAAGAGAAGGGGACGCTATACGGTACTGCTTGAGAAGGGAGATGAAACTTGCGCTTGTCCGTCGCCTCTTCCGGCAGCAGGCGGACGGGGGAAAACTTTAATTCTTTTTTAGCGATGATTTAGATAAGGCTTTAGCTACCTTTGTACTCGCTAACGGCGCACTGCGGCAACCGGACAAAAAGTTTCGATATTTTTCACCTTTTGGGGGCTGAACGTATTGAAGAAGATACAGAAACCCCGGACAGAGAAAGATATTTTCGGAAAGATGTTCGGTATGATGCTTCCGTCCAGCTCATTGCGGCTGAAACTGTCCAAAATGAATATGATGGGCTTGGGCAGCAGGATGATGCGCTTCCTGATGAAGCGGAAAGGAATAGATTCTTTGAATCGTTGCGTTCTCAGGCGTTGGCGCAAGGAGTTGAGTTTATTGCTTGTCAGATGTCTATGGATATGATGGGCATCCAGCACGAAGAACTTCTGGATGAAGTAACCGCCGGCGCGGCATTATTTTACCTATATGGAGCGCGCGGACAAGGCGAATGTGAATCTATTTATATGGGAGGACAAGATATGGAGACTTTATGTAAAAATCGTGATGTTTATCGGAATATTGCCGAGTTCGAGGTGCAGTTTACGCAGATGTATGATTTATCGTGAATGAAGGAATGTTGTTGCACGCTATAATACTCTAAAAGCTTACCTCTGAGTGAGATAGCCGAGGCACTACAGGTTTGTCTGCCTCCCAACACTTCAAGGTCATTCAGCTCTGTCGAGGAAAGAAGCTCGTACCGTCTGATAGGTAAGGAAGATAAGCGTCAGATGCGTTTTTCTACGACAGAAGGCAAGAACCGGATTACAGTTGAATGCTACTTTCGAATTGTCGGGGTTGTTGCAGCAGGTAAGTTAGCCCTGTATAGTTTTTTGTGTAAAGCTTTAATTAATATCGTGTTTTTGCAGGAGCACATCCTTGCGGACACGATATTTGTTTGGGACACGTTGTTAGTATCGTGTATTGCACGTTATTAATTGTTTGTATCTGTTCATGTATGCTGTTTTTTTTTTTTGCTTGAATAAACCTGTAACACAGAAAGATGGAGGAGATGTTGGAGGCTTTTTAAACGTTCGTTTAATGAACGCAAAGATAAGCCGTATTTTTGAACTAACAAAATGTTTACTAAGCTAATACGTAACCGAAACGAAGCATACCGA
>VOFK01004375.1_pt1 | contig 24254 bp, 46 predicted proteins | sample 5384121 | NCBI WGS metagenome assembly VOFK01 (sample SAMN12384730, study PRJNA508395) | human gut metagenome | isolation source: healthy gut J | host: Homo sapiens | reverse complement strand
CTGTTGTACGCGTTCAGTTACGTATTGCTGGGCCTGCTTCCTGCATCACAGGCTTCATTGCAACGGTACGCCGTTTGATCAGGCGGGACACCTTTAAAAATTTATCAAGTCTCATTTTGATTTTTCCTTCCCGTAATATGAATAAAGCGCAGCCCCTTTTTCAGACTGCGCCATTTTTTTTCAAAAATGTTCTACAAATTATGCATTAACAGCATCTTTTAAAGCTTTTCCTGCTTTTGAATTTCGAGCCTTGCAAGCTTCGATCTTCATAGTTTTTTCCAGTCTGTGGATTTCTTCCTTCTCTTGCAGCTCTTTCGCTTACTTCGAAAGTTCCAATCCTACTAACTGAACTTTTTTTCACCTTTTTTCATTTCTTCTGTAACAACATCAACAAATGCTTTTAATACTTTTTCTGCATTCTTTGAAATATCTGCCTGTTCTGCAACTGCAGCTTCTACTAATTCTGTCTTATTCATGACTTACGTCCTCCTGTAAAATATACTCCCGGAACACCCCGGCATTTTGTCTTTTTGCTAGGTTTTATTCTGCGTATCCATGCGTTCTGACACGCCCCCTTTACCCTACATATGTTATATAGGTTTTTTACCTTCTTTTTGTCAAGTCTAAACCCTTAAAATCTAAGAAAACCGAACGCTATATCTGAACGCAAACAGATTCCGCAAAAACCTTTTTTCTTCTGTCTGTGCGACAGAAAGTGAAAGTTTTTTCGACATTTTTTGCAGGAATCCATGCCTTTCCTGAGTGGTAATATGAATTGGTGATCTTCTTCCAGAATTTTTCCGGATAAGCAAGACGGTTGCAAGGTAATCCCGTTCTTTTTTCCCAAGATTATTCACCGAATCATACGCTCTCATCATCCGATATCCAAGCCGTTCATCATAATGATGCTTTTTCCATACATTTGCGCAGGAAATAATACAGATCTTCCATCTGAACATCCCGGTGCGCATGTTCAAATCCAGTCACCGCCATGCCCTCCTGACAGACCAGAAGATTATGACAATTATAGTCTCCGTGGACCATATGATTGTTCTGCCCCCGCTTCTTTAAAAACACTGTCCAGATCCATATTTTCCAGTATTTTCAGCACTCTGTCTGCCCAAAAATACATCTGGTCATATCCCTTTAAAAATGCGATCTCAAACGGGCTTTTTCACACTTCTTCTGCAGACAAATTCCCGAACCTTTCTGAGTTCTCTGTTATGCCTTGCATACTCCTTGATCACCGGATTTTCTTCTCTTCCCTGCAAATCCGTTTTCTTCCCCAGCCAGACGCATGCATAGATGGATCGGGCAAGATTTTCCGCACCGGCGATCGTTCATTTTCACGTCTGACATCACACTCACGTCCCTGAAACCATTTCTTTAAGATATAGCCTGTTCCATCCTCGGCTTTACTGACATAAAGCATCCTCTTTATTAAGCAGAGGCGTATCTACCCATTCAAATCCATTCGCATTTAACTGCTCATATATTTTTGCAAGCGCACAGATCCGACTCTCCTCCATGCGCGTCTCCTTCAAGAGGAGCGACCCCCTTATCTGTATCGCATAAAATAGCACCCCTTACTTTGTGGGTGCCGAATACTTCCATCTGATATTGTGTCAATACACTGATTCCATAATCTTTCATGGCTTCCCCTGCCGCTTTGTTTTTACCGGTCTTTCTAATGTATGCAGGGGAGACTTAAGTCATGCATGATTTTTGATTATTCCAGTTCTTTTATTCTGGCAAGTAAATATTCCCGTGTATTTTTCTCCGGTTCCTCGATCACTTCCTGTAAAAGTGTCTGGAGTGTCTGACCAATTTTCGGTCGCTTTTTCAATACCTGCCGCGATCAGATCCTGACCGTTTACTTTCAGTTCTTTTAAAGAAACACATTGCTTTTTCTCCAGAATCTCCTGGTAGCACTTCTCGATACCAGCCAGATTTTCCAGCTTCTTATCGCGCTGATAATCACTCTGTGCCAACGTATCAGCCATCCGTACCTTCATATAATACGGGAACAGTTCCGCACTGATCCGGTTCATTGCGCGGCGTACATGCTTCATCGTTGCAGGCATCCGGTCATCATGATACAGCACCAGCTTTGACACCTTACGCAGCCGTATCATTATCGAATTTCAAGCGATGCATGATCGACTTTTGTGAGTTCTTCGCTGACGTATGCATGCCCTTTAAAATGTGCCGTCCCATCCGGATCGACCGTCTTTCGTGCCGGTTTCCCCGTATCGTGAAACAGCATTGTAAGACGCAGCACTTTATCTGCCGGAATATTCATCAGCGCATGGATCGTATGCTCACCTACATTATAACAGTGATGCAAAGTTTCCTGCGTTGTTTCCATCTTGCATCGAATTCCGGGAGGATCACCTTTGATCCCAAGCTCATATGCATCCTGGATCTTTTCCGGATGATCCGGAGACCAAGCTTTACAAGCTCTGTCTGGATACGTTCTGCACTGATATAGGAAAGATTTGGTGCAAGTTTTCGGATTGCCTGTCTGGTCTCTTTCTCAATCTCAAATCAAACTGTGCCGAAAAACGGATCGCCCTCAAAAATCCGCAGGGCATCCTCCGAAAAAACGTGCCTCAGCATTTCCCACACAACGGATCACACCTTTTTTCAGATCCTCCATCCCATGAAACAGATCCACCAGTCCGTCCTGTTCATTGTACGCCATCGCATTGATCGTAAAATCCCTGCGCGAGATCCTCTGACAGACTTCTGGTAAACTGCACTTTACTCCGGATGCCGGTTGTCTTCGTATTTCCCGTCAATCCGGTATGTCGTCACTTCAAATCCTTCTCCTTAAAAGCACCGTAATCGTTCCATGCTCGATTCCGGTGTCAAAAGTTCTGGCAAATAATGACTTTGTCTCTTCCGCAGCTGCCGATGTTGTGATATCCCAGTCACCCGGCACACGTCCGAGAAAAGAATCCCGGACGCGTGCCGACTGCATATGCCTCAAAGCCATGTTTTTGTAATGTAGTTATAATTCGATTCACCTTTTCAGGTAACTGAATTTTCATATACATTCGCTCCTAGTATGCTTTTCCAAAATAAACAACATGTTTAGCCTGTTTGCCACAGAAAATACAGGTATCTCCGTCTTTTACCTGATCCTCTTTGCAGATACAGCGGGTGGTTGCTCCACCTGTTGCTGCCTTGATCTCATCTTCACATTCTGCGCTTCCACACCATTTTGCTTTGATGAATCCACGTTTGGTGTTGAATTTTTTTCATTCATTTCATCCATGGTTTCAGCAAAATCAATGTGGCTGTCAAGGAATGCTTTTGCACGGTCATACATATCCTTCTGGATTGTTTCAAGGATCTCGCCAAGTTTTGTCTCGATCTCATCTAAAGAAACAACGATCTTCTCTCTTGTATCACGGCGTACGATAACTGCCTGATTGTTCTCGATGTCTTTCGGTCCGATCTCGATACGTGTTGGGATTCCAAGGATCTCCTGCTCAGAGAATTTCCATCCTGTACTCTTATCAGAGTCATCGATCTTCACTCTGTATCCTGCTTTTTTTTCAGTCTCTCTGTCAGTTCATTTGCTTTTTTCAAGAACGCCTTCTTTGTGCTGTGCGATCGGAATGACTCTTGTTTGAACCGGTGCGATTCTCGGCGGCAGTACCAGACCGCTGTTGTCTCCGTGTACCATGATGATCGCACCGATACTTCTAGTTGACCATCCCCATGATGTCTCGTACGCACTGTGCAGTTCGTTGTTCTTATCTACATATTTGATTCCGAATGCATCCGGGAATCCGTTTCCGAAGAAATGGCTTGTCGCAGACTGGAGTGCTTTTCCATCATGCATCAGCGCTTCGATTGTATAAGTATCCTGTGCTCCTGCGAATTTCTCACTCTCTGTCTTCGGACCTGATACGAACAGGGATTGCAAGGGGAATCACGGATCAGTTCCTGATATACACGAAAGCATGGTCAGTGTTCTCTGTTCTGCTTCTTCATAGGTTGCATGAATGGTATGTCCTTCCTGCCACAGGAACTCTCTGGAACGAAGGAACGGTCTTGTTGTCTTCTCCCAGCAAGAACAGAACACCACTGATTCCATACTTTTGGCAGATCACGGTAAGACTGTACCGTTCTTGCCCACACATCGCAGAACAGTGTCTCCGATGTCGGACGGATGCACATTGGCTCCTGAAGAGTCTCAAGACCACCTTTTGTTACCCATGCAACTTCCGGTGCAAATCCTTCGATATGATCACTTTCCTTCTGGAGAAAGGTTCTCCGGGATCAGCATTGGCAGATATACATTTTCAACACCTGTCTCTTTAAATCTCTTGTCAAGGTCTGCCTGGATCTTCTCCCAGATTGCATATCCATTTGTCTTCCTCCGGCGCTTCCCAACCGATTTGAGGGTCAATATTTATATCTCTCAAGCAATTTTTCTGAACACTGCAAGTTATATAAATTTATACAATTACTAACATTAATATCTTCTATCCAGTTTTTGCGAACAGTCAACCGATTCTATCTTATTATTGTTGCTTAAGTCAAGTTTCTTTAAATTATTGTACTTGCAATCAAGTTCTATAAGTTCCGGATTATTGCTTAGGTCTAGTTCAGACAGCGCATTCATAGAACATGTTAGTTTTCTTAACTTTTTATTTTTGCTTAAATCTAATTTTGTCATAACATATCCTTTAACTGTTAACTCCTCTAAATTGATCATTTTATCTAAATACTTTATAGTATTCATTTCAGACCAAGGCCATCTACCATCTGAATATTCCAAATAGATTATATTTTTATAGTCACTAAGATAAATATCACTATTTTCATCATAGTTACCATATTTCTCCGGCATAGATTTTTTTAATGAATTTATTATAGCGGTCTTCTCCCATGAATGCTCAAACTCAATAGAGCTTTCAGCAGAAAAAACGTTTAAAGAAAAGTTTGACAGTATTATAATAACAGTTAAAAAACTACACAGCATTTTTTTTTTTCATTGTACCAACTCCTCACTATTTATTATGTTTTCCCAAGCATGGTTCATAACCTCTTCTGAACTTCTAAAATTATTGACAAACTCTTCGATTATAACCAAAAAGCATAAGGAACTCACAAACATTAAAACCTACAACAAATTTTTTCGTAATTATATCTCCTTTCCCTACAGGAATTGCGTTTCCTGCATCCACATTTATATTATAACTCTCATTCTATATTTCGTAAAGATTAATAATAACCAAATAAAGTTTATTTTTTAGTAATTTCGACAGGGTGAATTATTTTCTCAACTACATATTATTTTACAAATATAAAGCAATAGTCTAATATTTTAGACTATTGCTTATAAAAAATTTTAATTTATTATTTTAATTCTCACTTCTTACTTCTTACTTTTATATATCTTATTATACTATTTTCATTATCCTAGCTATACATATCATTTTTTGTTTTGATTGCCATAAATACATTTTTTACAGCATACACGATAACCACATCACAAAATATTCAATTAATTTACTAAATTTAATTAATATTTTACAACTACAGAATTATCTATACAATTTTCAATTCTATTAAAAGCCTCATTATCAATCGCTTCACCTACTATACCGCCTGCAGATTTATCAGAATATAACTGTGTATTTGATATACAGTTTTCGATATAATTAAAATTTCCATAAAAATAACCGCATATTCCACCTGAAGCCACTATATCTCCACTTTCTAAATTACTGCACTTTGAAAAAAAATCTGACCGCTTGCCGAACAATTATTAATGGATGCATAAAAATGTATGGCAGGGTTTTCCTGGAACTCTCCTACAATCCCCCGGATACTGCTCTATCAATACCATATGAAGCAATATTTGCAGTACTAGAGCACATATTTATATTTGTATTTGGGCTGATACCTGCAATTCCTCCGGCACATGCTTTAACACCCTGTTGTTTGCTTCTTGCAGTAATATTACCTTTAACCGAACAATTTTCTATCAATGGCATATAAAATCCCAGTTCACCAGCAATACCACCGGAAAAAACAGCTGAACTACCACTATCCAATATTTCCACATTTAAATTTTTTAATATAACTATCCAAAGGTACATCAATTAATCCCTCATTCCGAGTGCGATTTTCAAATTTAGAAAACAAACCGCTGTTATGAGCATTATCAGCTACCTTTATCCCTGTAATACTATTATTAAGGCCATCAAGTTTTCCGCAAAAAGAAAAACGGATTCCACCTAACATCACTTAAATCAATATTGTTAGCAAGTATATAAGCAGCTCAGGCTCTTCTCTCTCAAATAAGACAATTCGGCAACGGAGGTAACTTTGTAAGGACTCTCATCAGTTCCGTTTCCAATGGGTTTCTCATAATTAATAGATTTATATAAAGTATTTCCTACACATTTCGGCGAAATATTATTTTTTATTATCCCAAATAAATACTTTTATCATATCAGTATTATTAGGCGGAAGATATTTTTTTCTAAACAGTCAGAATTTATATTTTCTTTAACTATACAGTTTATTAAACAATCATTTATATCATAGCTTACTATAAGTAAACTGCATACTTCATCTATGTTAGATACTGAGATTTCTAATTCCTTTCCTTCGTCAAAATACTCTGTCAAATATATTGATGAATCTACATACTTCACTAATATCAGTGGTGTCCCATAAGAAAAAACAACTAAGTTAAAACTTAAAGAAAATATAATAATTAGTATAACAGTAAGCACTTTTTTCATGTCAATCCTCCTAATAAGTATTTTCCATATCAAATGTTACAGGTTTTATTACATTCCGCGCCAGTAATTGCTTATAATCCCAACGTTCATAACAACTTATTACAACATATGATCCGTCCTGACAATTTATAAATTCAGGAATATTTATTTGTGTATTTTTATTACTTAAATCAACATTATCTATTCTAATACGTTTTATAAATTTTCCATCCTCAGTATAACGTTCAGCTGTAACATACATTTTTTTTAGGAACAAAATCTGTACAGTTTATAAAAAATAGTTTCTATTGTTTTATTAGTATTTATATTAGGTATGCTAATATATAAATCGTTATTCAATAAGGAAAAATCTTTTTCTACTAAATTGTTATAATACCCGGAAACCGGTGAATAGTCATTTATTAAATTGCCTCTAAGAGTCAATATTTTCAATGATTTTAAATCTCTTAGTGATTCAATATTTTCAATATTATTATCGACTAATCTTAATTCCGATAAATTTTTAATCCTTTCAAATTACTTATATCATTTAATTTACATCTTTCCAATGTAATCTTCTGTAAACTTACTAATTTATCAATGCCATCCAAATCTATAGGTAAATCAAATTGATCAACAGGATTTATGTATAATTCTGAAATTTTTGTCAAATCCTCCTCTGTTATATTTTTTGATATCTTTATTTATTTCTTTACTAATAGCTTGTGCAACTCTAATATCTTTAAAATATAAAGCATTTTTTTTGGTTAGAAATATTTACTGAAAATGAAATCGTATCTCCAACAAGTGATATATTACTTATTTCTATTCCAGCATAAGTACCATCACCTAATCGCAAATTAACAGAAGTATCTCTATAAGGATAAAAAACAGGTCACAGGATCATCATCGTCTATTAATATATGATTATTCTTCAAATTAACTCTATATATAACTAATCCAGTTCCAGGTATATAATTATCGAAAATTCCCTCCTTTTTTCGAAATTCCAAAATGAAAGCTTCATCAGAAGATAACGGAGATCTAATCATATAACAATTATTTGGATCCAAAATTGATTCTTTTAAAAAAAATAAGATTTACTCTCTTTTTATCTCAGGTATATTTTCAATCCATTGTCCACATCTATATTTAGTATATGTGCTGGGCATTTGACCCATTTGTGAATACATTAAATCCCACTCATGAATATTGCTAGCTCCGCTATATAAATCATAAGCTCCAAATATATGAAACCCCTTCATGCGCTAATACCCCTGCCCGTACATATTTGGTATCATGAAGTTGTTCTTCAACCTGAACATTATAATTATATACTTTTTACCATTAATTTTTAATGTTTTTTACCAGCCATACAAAATTGGTTCGGATGAAGTATCCAATACCATATACTATACTTCCTGGCATAACAAAAGTAATATAATCTATACAACCATCATTATCAACATCAAGATCTAAATCTAACGGCACTTGTGATTTTATTGAGTTTACTGCTCTTTCAAAAAGCGGAAAAGCCATACCGTTCCAGTTAGTAACTGACCCATCATCATTAATAAATCTATATTGTAATGAACCATTATCAACATATGGTGTTCCCTCATATGCGCTTCTTGGTTTATAATCTTTATAACTTGCAATACATGTATTGCCATCTATTTGGGGATATATCCACGAGTTAACACCAGTTTTTCCATAAGAAGCCGTGGCAAACCAGTTTTTAAAGAATTTCCATCCCCATTAAATAAATTTTCATAAAAATGATGCTGGATAGGCTTTATCAAAGTCGAAATCGGAAAAACTAATAAATATAACTATATTATTTAATGTTTCATTTAAAAACGGATGTAGTTTATATTCATCATTGCTTAAAGCCAGTTCAGCTTCTGGCTGTTTATAAAACGGAGATGCTTCACGCATCATTTTTATATATGATTCCGGAACATCAGTAATCTTTATTTTTATCACAAATTGCAATTCCGCTTGGCAATACAACATTATCTGATGGAACCATAATATTATTTTTCTAATTTAGCATAAACATATTGCCCCTGAGTATTCTGCACTATTATATTTCCATCGCTGTCATGCAAGTATGAGAAAAACTCATCACCGCTGGTATAACATTCAATTACATCGCCGTTTGGCTGAGTTATTGTCTGCCTTACATCAAAAAAAGCCGCTTTAACTACTTCTAAACTAATAATATTTAAAACCATTATACTAACTAGCGATACTGTAAATAATCTTATAATATATTTATATATTTTAACTTTCATTATTATTACCCCTCTCTAATTATTTTTTACTCGGCATACAACAGACAGCTTTCCATTTCTCTTCGCCTTTATTTTTACAGTATTTATATTTCCCGACCACTTAACTGTCGACACTATTGTGGACTTAAATGCCATATAGCCATCGTTAATTTTAGTAATATATACATTAGCATTGTTAATATTTCCTGTACCAACTTCTTTATCTAATGTAAACTCACAAACATCTACTATTTCAAAATCCAGAGGATCAAATTTCAAACTGAACTCTAAACCACTAAAATCAGAAACGTTTAAAAACATCATACGGTATAGAACAATAATCCCCTTCATTAACATCAAAAACTAATGTATTGCTAAACAATGTATCATGATCTATTTTTTTCAGGAACGCTGCTAATCACACCTAACTGTCCATAAGCATTTGACCCAAAAAGACCACAATCTGCCTTTTTTTCATCCAATGCAATACTAAATGCAGAACCTCCTGTTACCGAACTAACATTTTTTATCCCTTGTACTAAAACAGGCAATCTTTTGGTATCTTTTTATCCCTATACCTAATTGTCCGTCTCTTCCTTCTCCCCACGCGTAAAGATTTCCGCTATTTGTTATAACCATACTATGCGCATATGCCGCTTCAATATATTTAATGTCTGAAATACCCTGTATTTTAACCGGAAAGCATTCTATCCACCTTATCACCAAGACCAAGCTGGCCTATAGTATTACTCCCCCACGAATAGACATCTCCATTAGAATATAATGCTAAAGCATGCTCTCTTCCGGCAGACAAGTCTTTTACTTCATACCCTTTCTATATCCTGAACTTTTGATAAAACTGAAGAATTTACTAAATCTCCTTTTTCCCAACTGTCCACGATTATTTGCTCCGCATGCCATGGTGCAATGATGAGAATATGGATCGTAAGTTACATCATTATTAGAATAAAGATATTGAGTTAATAGATATGACTCTCCGCATTCCACTATGGAATGGAAACAATCTATACCAGAAATTTTATTAACATTATTAACTTTTAGAACCGCCTATACCTAATTGACCTGCATAGTTTTTGCCCCCAAGTCCAAAGAGAACTATCATCTTTTATTGCGGCGCTGAACCCTTTGCCCTGCAGAAACACAATCAACATTATCAATTTCAGTTAATTTAACAGGTGTAATTATATGACCACTATAATTTATAATCTATCTCTTTGCTTGAATTGTTGCCCCATCCCCCATACGTTTCCATCTATATCCACAGCAAGAGTATGATTCTCACCTTTCGCCACTTGTTTAATCTTTGGCAAGCCCTCTACCTTTTTAGGGTAATATACATTATCTTTATTCCCATGACCTAAATCGTCATACGCTCCGTCACCCCAGGTATATACATCTCCATTTACATCGAGAGCAACAACGCTGTTACGTTTTGCTTCCACTTGTACAAACCGAGTTTCAGTGGGTATATCAAGCGGAAACACAGCTTCCGCCGCTTATATACTTTGATATATCTGTGTTTGGCATATATCCCCACTTAAATAAATTACCGTCACTGCTTACAGCATACGTCGAATAAATATCCATTGCTACAGTTTCAAATGAGTTTTCAAAAACTAATGTTGGTTCAAAAAACTTTGTCCGATATTGTTCTATTCCCAACTGCCCATAATCATTTCGTCCCCAGGCATAAAAGTTTTTCCGTCAGATGTAACCGCCACGTTATGATGGCATTTGCTAAATGAATTTTTAACATTTGAAAGTCAATATTCTGCTTCTGGGGCGTATGTAGTTATTCCTGTGACGCCGAGCTGTCCGAATCCATTATCTCCCCAGGAATAAATATTTCCGTCTTCACCTATTGCTAAACAATGGTCATATCCCGTTGATATTGATTCTATATCTTTTATAACAGTCTTGTTAGGAGACAAAATATCCCCGCTATAAGTAAATCCCAGCTTGCAACTGTTATTGTTTCCCCATGACCATACACTTCCGGTCATATCAACCGCATAACTTGAAAAAAACCAGCAGCCGCTATATCAATTGAACTCGGCAAGTTTTGTATAATAGTAGGAACCAATTTATATTCTCTGTCACCTAATCCCAGCTGTCCATTGCCATTTGTTCCCCCAAGAATAAACATCACCATTATTGGCAAGTGCTAAACAATGATAACCGCTGGTTGAAACTTTAACTATATTTAAACCGCTGAGAGCATTTATTTTATTTGGAATATTTGCATTTAAAGTATTACCGTTTCCAGCATTCCCCAGCTGTTTCTGCCCCAAGAATAAACTTCTCCGTTTTGTCCATCGCCAAGCTATATCCATCGCCCGCTGTTACTTCTATAATATCTGAAAAAGCCCCTGAACCACTACCGGCTCTATACTGCTTGTGTTAGTACCATTTCCCAATTGACCGTAAGTGTTACTGCCCCATGCAGAAACAGTACCGTCGGAATTAATCATAAGAACGTGGTCATTTCCTGTAACAATTGTTTTTGTGCTCTATTGAATTTATATCAATATTTACATCAATTATTGACTCTAAATCGACATCAGAATCATTCATTAACATAACCTGACCATTTGTTTCATATGGTTGAATTTCTTCTTCGTAATATCTTCAACAGCTAAAACGTCTCCGTCATTATTTACAATTTGAGCCTCAGTATTTTCAATCGTTTCAATAAATGGCGCACCGTCTTCATTTATATACACTTCCGGAGTGGCTTCTGCATCTTTCGGTTGTTCTGTTTCAGGTTTAATCTCCGTTTCAGGCACTTCGGCTTCATCAACTTCATCGTTTACTTCCGGAGAAGGACTGGCCGATTGAACATTTTCTTCCTCAGCATTTTCAGCAGCAATTTCTTCAGGTTCCGCAGAAATTTCCGGCTGCTGCATTGAATCGCCTGTTCCGGGACTGACTTCCGGTTCGTCAGACAAATTTATGTCAGTTTCAACAATGTTTTTTGGTTCATCCTGTCCCGGTTTTGCAGCGTATACGCCAAAAAAATATTGTTGTTATAAATACAATACAAATAAATGAACTAATTAACCTTGTTTTTCATAACTTTCTCCTTTTTTATAATTTTAAAGTTTCACCACACACCGCATCAATTGTGCTTAAACCATAGTAATACACCGCCAATTATTTATTTTATTCGTCATTATTCACATGATACGCATATCATATATTCGTAACATCATCTATTTAACATTATAACACTCGTTTCAAAATTTCGTAAATATTAAAAACTATACAAATAAATTTTATTTTTTTTAGTTACTATGTATATTTTACAGTTTATATTTGTGATAATTTTTCACAATATCAAATATTAAATAATTTACAATTTTTTTATAAAATTAGAATAATTATCAATATATCCGTAATCAAACTTATTTTTTATAATATAATATACAGCGATAAAACAAAAAAGACGATACCGGATAAAATCAGTATCGTCTTAATTAAATTATTAATAATTTTTCTAAAAGGAATGAAAACAAAAAATTACTCTAAACTTAATATGATTTAATAATTTTCAGGCTTAACCTGGAAATATGCCTGAGGATGAGCACAAACCGGACATACAGCAGGTGCTTTTTTGCCAATAACAATATGACCGCAGTTGATACACTGCCAAATAACGTCTCCGTCTTTTGAGAATACGCACTCGCCTTTTTACATTGTCAAGAAGCTTTTATAACGTTCCTCATGCTCCTTTTTTCAATTTTAGCAACGCCCCTCAAATAAAGCTGCAATTTTATCAAATCCTTCTTCTTTTTGCAGTTTTAGCAAATCCGGCATACATATCTGTCCACTCATAATTCTCGCCGTCTACGCCGTCCTGAAGATTTGTTGCTGTATCCAGGAATTTCTCCGCCTTTTAAAATCTTAAACCAAATCTTTGCATGTTCTTTTTTTCATTATTGGCAGTTTCCTCAAAAATCTCTGCTATTTGAACATATCCGTCTTTTCTTGCTTTGCTGGCATAATAAGTATACTTATTTCTAGCCTGTGATTCTCCCGCGAATGCAGCAAGCAAGTTTGCTTCTGTTTTTTTGAACCTTTTTAAATCTTTCATAATAAAAACACCCTTTCTAAACAAATTTGAAAACATACCTGGCATATATTATCTCCACACCGGATATTATTCCCAGTTATTTATATTTTAACACAAATAAAATAAATATCAACATTTTTACAAAAATATTCCAAATACATTGATTTAAAATATGTTTACAAAAATTTTATACAAAAAACACGCCCAAACCTACAACTATTATTGCCGCACTTATTAAAAAGAAGAAACTATCAAACAAACATCTTAAGATTTCCTGACAGGCTTCCCTCTTCTCTCTAATAACCCTTCTTCTTTCAATTCTAAGTTCTCTTTCACTCATATTAGTTCCCCCTTTCAAATATGTATATATTATATCAGCTATACAGTCCAATAAAACGGACTGCAAACCCATGATAATATTTTATATTCATAAACTCAGCAACAACAACATATAATCTACCATGTTTAATACTATGGTTAAGGAAAGGTGATACAAATGTCAGAGGTGAATTTAAAGACAGAGAGGTTTGATATTTGCAGAACTGTCGCAATGAAGTTTGGAAGAACAGTCGTAGACGACACATTAATAGTTCCCGATATAAAACCGGATATAAAAAGATTTTAGATGTTTCAGCAAGAAGCTACATAACAGATATCACACCGGGGCAGGACAAGATTCATATTGAAGGAACCGCAAAGGCAACCGTTCTTTATTTGCCGGACGGCGACGTTATCGGCAATACAAAGGCTCTGGTTATGAGCCGCGAATTCAGTTATACAATTGATGCAAAAGGAACAACTGCGGATGACCAGGTTACTGCGGAATCAGAAATTGGATCTGTTGACAGCACTCTTATAAACTCCAGGAAAGTAAATATCAGACTGGGCATAAATATAGGAGCTAAAATATGCAGGTGTGAACCCCTTGAACTGCCGACAGGCACAGATGAAAATAGTTATTGAATGTGAACCCAAGCCTCCCGCAATGGATCTTATTCCATTCACGCCTCGGCAATCCGATAATGAGTGCGCCGACAAATACCTGTTCAAAAATTGAACTTAAGAAAGTTCCTATAAGACTGGCCGATAAACAATTTATTTCAGATGGAAGCATGATACTTAGAGAACAGCACGAAATTTCTTCAAAGCTCCCGCAAATCGGTGAAATTCTTAACGCCACAGCAACCGTTGAGCCTGAAGAAATGGTTACAAGCAGCGGCAATACACGTCTTAAAGGAATAGTAAAAAGTTAATGTTCTATATGAAGACGCTGCGGATACTTCCTCAGACAGCAATAAAAAATCTTTGCTCAGGAATGCTGAATTTACCATTCCATACAATGAGCAGTTTGATACTCCTAACTCTATGGATGACATGGAATGTGACGCGGAATATACAGTTAGAGAAATATACACTGAAATAAGAGACAATTTAGACGGAGAACCTCGGATGATTGGCGCTGAAGTAGTAGTCGGAGTTAGTATTTCCGGATATATGATATCAGAGCCGCAGGCGGTTTACAGACATACTCTCTACGGATGGCAGCACTCTTACTCTAGAGTTCAGCGAAACAGCTCCCGAACAGCTTATTGATACCAAAACTGCTCAAATATCTCACAAATTTACCGCTAAAAAGAAAAGCAACCGACGCTGAAATACTTGGAGTCTGCGGCGTAACTATTGAAAAGACTTCTGTAGATGATTTAAAAAATTAAAGACAATACTGTATATATTAAAGGAACCATTAACGCCAAAGTATTATGTTCTTCAAATGATGAAAATCAACCATTGTACGCCATAGACTGTAAGACTGAATTTGAGCATAGTTTTTGACTGCGACCAAGAACTTGAAACAAAGTTGCATGTGACGCCAAAATATTTATAAACCATTTGGGTTATACAATATCCGGCTCTGATTCTGTTGACCTCCGAATGATAATCGGCATATCTATCAAACTTGTAAAAAAACGACAGAATTAAAACCGTTACAGCAATAGACAGGGAAGAATCTGAGGATACTGAACAGAGGGTATGCAATGTTATATAATTTTATTTTGTCCAAAGCGGCGACACACTTTGGAATATAGCAAAAAGGTATCATACGACGGTGGATGAACTTGTAAAAAACAATAATATAGCTGACAGAGATAAAATTAATGTCGGTCAAAAAATTAAGATTATGTCACTGACATAGATATATAAGTTTATTATAATTTTCAAAGTCTAATTTAATAAAAAGCAAAACCACCGGTTTCTTAACGCCTTATACAGTTTCCAAATATAACTGATACAGGTTTAAACTCTGAAAATGATACAGAAGGTTTGGCAACGCACTACTATTTAAGACAGCCGCTTACAAGCGGCTGTCTTTCACCGATTTTTTGTTTTTTCTAATTATAAACAGGTAAGTTTGTTTTTTATAATTTAATTATCTAATTCATTACATCTTATTACTCTGATTAATTTCTAAATAAATCACACTATAATCTTTTTATTTCTCGCTGCTGTGTTTGCATGTTATCTTTTTGCAATAAAAAATTTTCTTCAATATTTACACTTTTATATTTTCATGTATTTCAAATATCAATAACAAAGTTTTTAATTATTTCCCATAGTTTACTTATTTAAATACAGCAGAATAATTATTTGAATATGAAGATATGTTCAGAGCAAATCTCTGCTTATATGTTCTCTGTTTTATTTGGCTCACAGCGTTCTCTTTAATATATCATATTTTAACTCCACACAAACTCTTTTTATCTATATTTAGGCTATAATATAATGTAATTTTGACATCTGTATTTTTGCTTAATTTTAACTTCTTTACTATTTCTATCTTATTATAATAAAAATCTTCTCAGTATTTTAATAATTAGAATATTAAGCCACTGTTATATCACTGAAAATCATATTTCCTAAAGCTTTTTTCACAATTCTGATTGGTAGTCGTTTACATTTTTAAAAGCACAAAATAAAAAACTGTTTATACATCATATAAACAGCTTTTTCTCTAAAACAAAATATTATATCTAAAAATAAATATTGACTATTACTATAAATTATAGTAATATATAATATATTAAAAGGAGGTAATACAAATGTCGCTGATTGATTTAATAATTTTTAGGTATCGTATCAGAAAAACCCCAAAGCGCTTATGATATCAAAAGGATGTTGAATATCACCATTTAGACAGGTGGACAAAAATAAGCACTCCATCAATATACAAAAAGGTTATTACTCTTAAAGAAAAAAAAATTATTTAACGACTGATGTTGTCAAAAACGGTAAATTCGCTGAAAAGTCCATATATTCTATTACCAATAAGGGCATTGAATATTTTCAGGAGCTGATGGAAAAATATTCTGAACAAGAAATAACAATTCAATAAACTTTAATGTTGTTATTTCAAATTTAAATAAAATGTCAAAACCTAAAGCTCTGGAACTTATCAATAAAATTAGAGATAATATTATAAAAAGCTCAGGGAAATAACAAAAAAATATACAGAATTGTATTCGGATATTCCGCTGACAGGCAGAACTATATTTAAGCAGCAGGCAGCGCTGTATAGTTCACTATTGGACTGGATGAGCGAATTTGAAACTGAATTTCTAAAAGATTTAAAAAATGGAGAATAATATAAAAAAGCATCTTAACCGTAACCTTTGAAGACCCTTTCTGGATAGCAGTATATGAACGAACATATTTTGACAGCTATGAGGTTTGTAAAATCACTTTTGGTTCAGAGCCTAAGGATTACGAAGTATATGATTATATGATGAACAATTGGAACAATCTGTGTTTTACTAAACCTATAAAAAGTGATGATACAAAAACACATCATATTAACCCCAAAAGACTTCAGCGCGAAATCAATAAAAAGAATCCGGTTCAGCAGTATTGGAACAAAGGCTCAGCAAGCCTTAAAACTTCAGCATAAACTTGTTAAAGATGAAAGAAAAGTCAGAAAAAAAGGGAAACCAAAAAACTTGAGCAGGAAACCCGTTATAATTTAAGGAAGCAAAAAAAGAAAGAAAAACATAAAGGCAGATAAGACGTTTTTACAAATACAATATAAAAGGCCGGCCTCTTTGCAATATAATCAGAGCGGCCAGCCTATCCTACTAGTTTCATCTTTTATGCAGTACAACATTAGATACGTATAAACATTTTATTAAAACAACATAACCATATATCTATTCAACACGGTTTATTACCATAAGGTCACCGGATTTTAATTTAGTATATCCTTTAGGGATAATAACTTTACCGTTTCTATGAATCATTGTTATCTGCATGCCGTCTCTTTTTTTGGTATTTCTGAAATACGTCTGCCGGCAAGTTCATCATCAGGTTCTATCTGACGTTCTGTGAGCCTAACCCCTTCTATTTCCCCCGGCGCTTTTGCAATTAAAACCAGTGTATCTTCCGGCAGCAGCACAGTCTCCCCGTCAGGAATCATTTTATCGCTTCCACGCTGAAGCAAGACAAGCAAAAGTCTCAGGCGGAAGAATAATATCTGTAACCTTCTTTTTCGCCCAAAAATGGTTTTCAGGTATTTTAAATTTAATATACTGAACCGGAACCTCGTCACTGTAATCCGAAAAATGTGTTTTTAACACATTTATTTTGTTATCAATCATACCAAGTTTCTTTGAAACCAATGGTATTAGAGACCCCTGAATTAAAATTGAAAACAGCACTATCAAAAACAATATGAAATATATCGTTGCTCGTAGAAGCCGGACTCACCGTCGCCATGACGGCAAATACAATCGACGCGGCTCCCCTGAGCCCGGACCACGATACAAGCAAACGCTGTTTGAGATTGCTTTTTAAACGGAGTTAATATTGCAAATACCGCCGCAGGACGTGCAATAAACGTAAGGAAAAGCGCAATTGCAACAGCCGGAAGTATTACGCTTGGCATCTGTGACGGAAAAGATAATAGTCCCAGCAGGAAGAACAACAGCATCTGCATAAGACCTGTTACCCCGTCAAAAAAAGTTTACAAGCGACTTTTTATTTTTTATCTCTTGATTTCCCATGTAAATACCAACTATATATGTACACAAATATCCGTTTCCGCCGAGCAGGGAAGGCACCGCATATGCAAGAAGAGCGACAGCCAGCACAAAAGCCGCGTCAAAACCTGCGGATGAAAATTTATACTTTTTCATTATCCAAACTGAACCAAACGCTAAAGCAAAACCAAACACCGTACTATAAACAAACTGGGCAAACACCAAGTATGCTATTCCGCCGCCGCTTGCCGAACCTTCCATTAACGCTAAGACAATTATTGTGAGCATATACGAACAAGGGTCGTTGCTTCCGCTTTCTACTTCAAGCAGAGAAGCAGTATTATATTTAAGATTAAGTCTTTTTGGAACGAAGTATTGAAAACACAGAAGCGGCGTCAGTTGAACTGATAACTGAGCCGATTAAAAAACTTTCAAGCCATTCAATTTTTAGAAAGTAATGACAAAACAGACCTGTTATAGCAGCAGTCAGAACAACACCGAGCGAAGACAATAAAAACAGCTTTTACAGCTACAGGTCTAGCCTCGCTCCATTTGGTTCCGAAACCGCCGTAGAACATTATAAATATCAACGCTGCAGAACAGATTTGTTCGGCGGCAAAATCATAATTGCCGAACTCTATCTTTACAACCCGTCCAAGAACCAAAAAATATACCAAGTAAAATAAAAGCCAGAAGCATAGGTATACCCAGCTTATTCGTGACTTTATTCAAAATTATACAAGCAATAATAACCACCGAAGCTATTAAAATATATACCGGCATATCATACCTCCAATCAAAATTGTATTATCTAATAAATATGTTTGCTATATCTACAAAATTAATAATATATATTATATCAAAAAACGCTGTAAATGTAAAGTATTTTTGCAAAGGCACTTTATGTTTTTTCCGACGTTTTATTAATTAATAAACAATAATTTTACAAAATAAATATATAATTATAACCAGATTTTATAGTATATTTCTGCTTATTGTGGATATTTTTGTATAACGACCAATTTTGATTATCGTTCCGAAGCTTTTACCATATGACTAAAAATCCTATTTTTGATTTAACAATCTATTCGGTTTACTTTGTTCGCCTTGCTATTCAGTCCGCCACTGCGCAATTTTATCCGCTCCCTGCCACCATTCTCATTCGGCGAGCAATAATTAAATCTATTTTTATTGCATATTTATTTTGATAGAACATTTTTGTATTGTTGTTTAATTCTCAAATCCAAAGATGCGGCCAATATACCCGGCAGCATTTTCTGACAAAAATATATTACATAAAAAAAAAACATATATATAAAATATAGGCACTCACAAAAAACGCATTTCTTTAAATAATAAAATAAAACGCATATGCCGAATATAACTTAAACATATGCGTTTCGCGCAAATGATATAAATGTATACACATATTAACCAACAACATAAGAGTTTAAAAAACTGATTTGGTTAAATAACAAAATCAGTTTCTTATATAGAATTTAATATTTTATTGCAAAGTTCTTTATATACTGCAATATAAGTCGAAGCATAACAATAACTCTATATCTTAAATATACCTCAAATACTATCCAAAAATCCTTTCTGAAAAAGTCCCTTACTCACCTTAACATAATATTTTGTCAGTTCTTTTTTTAAATCAATTATGTTAAATGCGGACTTTATTATATACACTTACAACACTTTATAATATAATATTTATCCTAGTTAGACAATGACAAAATAATTATATATCTAAATAAGCATACGATAAGTAAATCTGGATGCTAAACTCAGCAAGCAGTATAAATCTGTTTATATGGATTTTTTGTGTCAGGAATCAATACATAAAAATTTTTTCTTCATTATTTTTGTCTTATCTCCGCCAAACTCATTAATATATTCATCCAGGTATTCCTCTATCTCGTCAAGGTCCTGTTTAGACGCTTTTTTTTGCTATTACCTGCTCAGGCAAATCATAAGGCAGATCATCACATCTTAAGAATATTTTTCCTCCGTGCATGCCTGTCGCACAAAATCTTTCTACAACACCGCCTTTGTCATGCCCTAAGCCTAAAACAATTATATATCCTCCGGCCTGATATTCTCCCCAAAAAGCTGCCTGCCTTTCGCCTCCGATTACTAAAACCGGAGTTTTATCTTTATACGCTTTCATATGGATTCCTGCACGATATCCTGCACAAAAGATTTTTCCGCCCCTCATTGCGTAACCTGTTGCATCGCCGGATGAACCATGAATAAATATTTTTCCGTCATTCATGGTATCCCCCTGTGGCGTCCTGCGCATTTCCAAAAACCTTGACATTACCTCCGTTTAGATATGCTCCAAGTGCATTGCCCGGCGTTCCGTTCACAACCACATTTTTCCCTGATAATCCACAGCCAATATAACGCTGACCCAAACAATTATCAACTTCAATTTCACAGTCTTTGGCAGCCCGTATTTTCTTATTTATTTCATCATATGTCAAACCTGCATCTATTTTCATCACATAACACCTCCCATATACATCTTTCTGACAGAACTGGGGAACGCCATTTCCTGCGGTTTTCAATCATTTCATCAAAATCGATTGTATCCAGCGGAACCTTTTCCCGAATAAGCCTTGTATAAATTCCTGCTCTTTTTATATCACCAATCAGTATAAATCCTTTTAGTAATTTCTTATCATCCGAAACTATCAGTTTTTTATAATTATCATCATCGCGTCGACGATTTCTCTTCCTTCGTAACTGCCGGCAGTCGTTACATGAATATCCCAAAAGCCAATGGAATTCATAGGTCTGGCGTCATCATAAAGTTTCATGCCTCCAGCCATATTTATACCTGCCGCTTCCCCTGTATATAGGCGTTTGGCAGCAGCGCCATAACCCTGCAGTTTACCTGTTGCGCTGTTCAGGCTTTCAGAACAATCACCCGCCGCATATACGTCCTTCAGTGATGTCTCACATTTGAGATTAGTCACTATACCACGGTTGACATTCCCCCGGCTTCAGCAACAAGCTCAGAATTCGGACGAACTCCAACCGCGATTACCACTACGTCGTATTCTATCCTTGTTCCGCTTTTTAGAGAAGCGATTCCACTGCGGAATTCATCAACACTGTCGCTGAGATAAAACTTTATCCCATGCCCCTCTATATATTCCTGGACTATTTTCGAGCCTTCTTCATCCAATATACTTGGCAAAATTCTGTTTGCTAAATCTACTACTGTAATACTTTTTACACTGTCACTTATTCCCTCGGCACACTTTAAACCGATGAGGCCGGCTCCCACTATCAATACTTTACTGTCCTTATCCACAGCTTTGCGGAGAGCTTTAGCGTCATCCAGCGTCATAAAATTAAACTTCTTTTCCACTGTCTCAAAACCTGCCATTTGCGGAACAAACGGACGAGAACCTGCAGCAACCAACAACTTTCCATATTCATAAGTGTCTCCGTTGCTGAGACTAACTGTCTTAGAATCAGGGTTTATCTTTACAGCTCTTGTCCCCAGAATCAAATCTGCTCCGTTCTTTTCATAAAAATCCTTTGGTCTGTATTTAAGCATATTTTCCTCGGAAGTCTTTCCCCACAAAAAAAATAAGAAATAAGAGGACGTCCGTATGCACGGTAATTCTCATCACTCACAACACATATTTTGCCATTCTTGCTTTCCCTGCGGATTCCTCAATACAGCCGACAGCAGCGGCGGAGTTACCAATTATAAAATAATCATATTTCAATTTAAACGCTCCTTTCTGAACCTAACCTCTGTCTTCATACACTAGAGCCCTATTGGGACATCCTTTGACGCAAGCCGGTTCACCAAACTGATTATCAATACAAAGCTGGCATTTCTGAACCTTGCCTTGATTCGGCACAGGCATAATAGCTCCGACCGGACAGGCCGAGACACACGTAAAAACACCCTACGCATTTTTCAGCGTCAAGCATAACTGCACCATCGTTATTCTTAGACAAGGCGCCCGAAATACAGCTTTTGACACAAAGCGGCTCCAGACAATGGCGGCAATTTATCGGAAAACTTCGGTTATTATCACCCTCAACAACTATTCTTGGGTGAATTTCTTTTCCTTTTTAAAGCCTTAACCATATCATCTATACCGGAATTTGCATATGCACATTGGTATTCACAAAGGTGACAGCCCAGACACCCATTCTTCGTTAATAAATATTCTCTTCATAATATCTGTTCCTTTTCTGTAAAATTATTCCCCCGCATGCTTTATGCCTAAAATTTCCAGTTCTTTTTCGTTCATACCTATACCTCTCAGCATCAGTCGGTTTCCTCTTAAAGCCTCAATTGAATTGATACCCATTCCGCCTAACATTTCTTTTTATTTCATGAGTCCAGGCATTTACTAAATTTACTAACCGTTCTTTTCCGTCTTCGGGATTAAGCCTTTTGACAAGTTCAGGTATCTGAGTTGCTATTCCCCAGTTGCATTTTCCGCTCTGACAGCTTCTGCAAAGATGGCACCCAAGCGCAATCAACGCCGAAGTTGCAATATATACGGCGTCAGCTCCTAAAGCAACCGCTTTTAACTATATCAGCGCTGCTTCTTATGCTTCCTCCCACAACAACTGAGACATCACCTCTTATACCCTCGTCACGCAACCGCTGGTCAACGCTGGCAAGCGCCAATTCAATCGGTATTCCCACATTGTCACGTATTTTTTTTCGGAGCCGCTCCGGTGCCTCCACGATATCCGTCTATCGCAAATAATATCCGCACCGCTTCTTGCAATACCGCTCGCAATAGCTGCAACATTATGAACAGCCGCTATTTTTTTTTACAATAACCGGCTTTTTATAATCACTTGCTTCTTTAAGCGAGAATACTAATTGTCTTAAATCCTCAATAGAATATATATCATGATGAGGAGCCGGAGAAATAGCGTCTGTCCCTTCAGGAATCATTCTTGTCTTAGAAATATCACCGACGATTTTCGCCCCCGGCAGATGTCCGCTCTATACCGGCTTAGCGCCCTGACCCATTTTTATTTCTATAGCGGCGCCGCTATTTTTAAATAATCCTCGTGAACTCCAAAGCGTCCCGAGGCTACTTGTACTATTGTATTGGAGCCATACTGATAAAAAATCCTCATGAAGGCCGCCTTCACCGGTATTATATAAAAATACCAAGTTCTTCTGCGGCCATAGCCAAACTTTTTATGAGCATTATAACTTATCGAACCATATGACATAGCGGAAAACATTATCGGAACCTCAATTCCAATTGAGGTGATGTTTTCGGCACAATATTTCCATTTTATCGCGGATTATTTCAGCGGCTTTTTTTCCTAGGTATGTTTTAGTCTCCATAGGCTCTCTGAGAGGGTCTATGAGACGGGTTGGTAACCTGAGACGCATTTATCAATATTTTATCCCAATAAACCGGATACTCTTTTGGGGTTCCCATAGCTGAAAGCAAAACCGCTCCGTTCCGGCCTGACGAATAATATCGCTTATTGCCTCATTTGTCCAATTAGCATTTATCTTAAACGTGTTATCGCTTTTTATTACTTTAAGAGCATGTGTAGGACAAAGACAGACGCATCTTTGACAATCTACACAAGACGCCGTATTGCTTACCATTTTCTTTAAATCGGCATCGTACTTATGCACTTCATTTGCACACTGCTGCTCACAGACGCGGCAGGCTATACACATATCTGCATTACGGATTACCTCGTAGTCAGGGATATAAATAATCACGTACCATTATTCTTCACCTCCAATTTCTTTCTTCATAGCTTGTTTATCAAGCCTTACAATAACAGGCTCTCACTCCGCGCGGAGACCAAATATTAAAGATTAGTTCAATCACTCTCATAGCACATTCCTCGCTGGCTATATACACCATATCATCCTTTTTCTCCCACAACCATACTGCGCAGTTTAACCTGTCATTTTAAGGCCATCATTCCGCCTGTAAAAGCCCAATAATATTGAGAAAGGCCCTGTAATCAAAAGACTTTGCTAAAAAGTATTTCTTAAAAAACATACCTTAACATCTTTTGATTTCAGAACAACTTTTAACTGCTCTGACCGGAATAAACTACACAACCTGTTAAC
>VOFK01000736.1_pt1 | contig 24260 bp, 48 predicted proteins | sample 5384121 | NCBI WGS metagenome assembly VOFK01 (sample SAMN12384730, study PRJNA508395) | human gut metagenome | isolation source: healthy gut J | host: Homo sapiens | reverse complement strand
TCAATATGCGTTCCGGTTACACATTATTGCTTTTAAAATCTGTATGTCATCGGGTAAATTTTTCACTTTCAATACACATTTTCAATATTTTTTTCAAAAGCTTTCTTCCTGACTGCTTCAGATGAAATTTCCCGTTTTATTTTTTTCACGAAATTTTCCTAGTATTTCGATAGTTTCCAGACATTTTTCATCAATCATATTTTCCGTTTTCATGCGTAAATATGACGCAAAATATCGGACTCTTACCAGAGGTGGAAATCCGACGGTAATATCATTTTTATGAACAACTGCCGGAAAAATAAAACCGCATTTATCAAGATCATCTACAGTATTAACCAGAATATTTTTTTTTTCTGCAAAGTTTAAATATATGTGCATTAAGCTCGCTCGTCGTCTGACGCACTGATTACAAAAAAAAGCACTGTCAATATCTTCGTCCCTGAATTTTCTTTTAATAATTTTTTATACCGTTTAAACTTGTAATGTCATCAGAAATTTCAGGGGCAATTACGGTAATGTCCGGTTCAAAGGGAAGAAGCTTTTTCGATTTTTCGAGCCGCAACGTTTCCGCCACCGACAATTATGCATTTTTTGCCTTTAATATCAATAAAAAAGGGAAGTACCCCATAGTATCACTGCTTTCCATATAGTTTCATGATTCTTAAAACCTCGGCAAATTGTTCAGCATTCATTTCCGACTTGAATTTATAGATAATATCCTCGAAAGGCTTTGAACGGATTTCTTTTTTTTACTGATTCAATGTACGGCAAAAAGTTATGAAAATAAAGTTCTTTTTTTCAGTGTATCCGTTTCTTTTTGGCAATTATCTCACACGCAGTGTCAACACTGTTCATTTTTAAGATATTGTTGCTTTCAGACAGCTTTTCAAAATAATCGATTCCGATAAGTTCTGCGTCGTTTAAGTATGAAATACTGCTGTCAATATCAGGCGGTACTGCAAGATCAATAAATAAGCGTTTTTTATTTTTGTTTAAATATTTTTGAAGTTCGCAAAGGGTTATAGTATAATGAGGACTTGATGTGGCACTGATAATGCAGTCAGCGTCGCTTATATATTTATATCGCTGTGAATAATTAATTACATTGATACTGGGATTTGCAGCTATTTTAAAGTCAGGATTATGTTCTCTTAAAGTTATTGTTATATTTATGGATTTATGCGATATTAAATTTTTAGTACTGTAGTACCGGTTTTTCCGGTTGCGCCGATTAAAAGAACATTTATATTTCCCCAAGTTTAACAGCTTCGTTTGCGACCAGCGAAGCAATCGAAACAGAGGTTTTCGATAAAGCAGTTTCCGTTTTAATTTTTTTTTATTTTCAATAGCGGACTGAAATATGATATTTAATTCATGTGATACGGTATCTGCTTCTTTAGCTGAATGGTAAGCTTTTTGGTTTGCCCCAGTATTTCGTCTTCACCTATGACCATAGAGTCAATTCCGCTGGCAACTTTAAAAAGATGTATAATGGATTTTTCATCTTGATAAAATCTTTTTAGCAGAGAAAATTTCTTTTTCGGTATCTTACTGTATTCTGCAAGAAGCTTGTCAACGTATTCAGGCGCCGCAGGACTGCCGCAGAAATATACTTCAGTACGGTTACATGTACATAAAATTACACATTGAGAAATACATTTTGCCTTCATAAGTTCAGACATAAATTCACGTTGTATATCGAGAGAAAATGCAAAATTTTTTGCGCATTTCGGCATCAGCACTTTTATAGTTTATACTGGTACAGAACAATTCTTATCACTGCTTTCGCTTTAAGTTAAATAAACTGTTATTAATAATATCATATAAATTCATTTTTTTTTTCAATACTTCCCGTTTATTATGGTAATATTTAGAGGCAGTTAAAAGATTGACTTTATGTATCAGAGGTATATAATATATAATAGCTGTGAATTGTAGTATTAAACTTATGGGAAAGGATGTAAAAATGAAAATTTCTACAAAAGGACGCTACGCACTTCGTATGATGTGTGATATAGCGACAAACGATAACGGATCTGCTATTCCTCTTAAAGAGATTGCCGCACGTCAGAACATTAGTGTAAAATATCTGGAGCAAATAGTTATTCTTCTGAGTCGTGCAGGTTTTGTAAAAGCGTAAAGGGGTGCGCAGGGAGGCTATAAGCTTACCAATCCGCCTAAATACTATACAGTAGGTATGATTTTGCGTTTGACGGAAGGCGGAAGTTTAGCTCCGGTTTCATGTCTTGAGGACAATGTTAATACCTGCGGACGTGCATCGGAATGCAAAGACATTATTTGTATGGGGAGCAGCTATACAGTGCCATTTGCAATGTCGTGGATAACATTACTATTGAGGATATATTAATGCATTCGGGAAATAACCGTGGAGATGATTATGTGATTTAGACCCAAACGTCATAATTAACAAATCGACTATACTTCAGAGGTTAGTTAAAAAAATAATAATAATTCCTATTTTATACTAAATATTATTGTTATATGGAGAACATTTTGATAAATATTAATATTGACTTTTTGTGCTCAGATGTTACAATGTTAATGTTGAGATGAGGGATAAAACCATATAACAAATTGCAGTTATATTATTGGGTTAGCAAAAGCTAACTTATTTGAATATATTGCATATCATAGATTTACAGTATAAAATATTGCTGACTACAGCTTAAGGCTGTTTTATTAAATAGGAGGTTATAATATGGGCAAACTTTGAACAGTGGCACGGATTTAAAGGAAGAAAGTGGATGGAAGAAATCAATACCCGTGATTTCATTCAGAACAATTATACTCCTTATGACGGCGATGAATCATTTCTAACCGGTCCGACTGAAGCTACAAATAAGCTTTGGGGAAAACTTAAGGAATTACAGAAAGAAGAACGTGCCAAGGGCGGCGTTCTTGATATGGATACAGAAATTGTTTCAACAATCACATCGCATAAGCCGGGATATCTGGATGAAAGTATGAAAGATCTTGAAAAAATCGTAGGTCTTCAGACAGATAAGCCTCTTAAACGTGCATTTATGCCTTTCGGCGGAATAAAAATGGCTGAAGAAGCTTGTAAAACTTATGGCTATACTCCAAGTCCTGAACTTCATAAAAATATTTACAGAATATCATAAAACGCATAATCAGGGCGTATTCGACGCATATACGCCTGAAATGCGTGCGGCTCAAGAACAAGATTATTACAGGTCTTCCAGATACATACGGAAGAGGACGTATCGTGGGCGATTACAGAAGAGTTGCTCTTTACGGTATTGATATGCTTGTTGAGGAAAAGTCCAAGGATCTTGCTTTCTGCGGAAACGGTAAAATGCGTGACGACGTTATCCGACAGCGTGAAGAAATAAGCATGCAGATAAAAAAGCGCTTAAAGAAATGAAAGTAATGGCAGAATCATACGGATTTGATATTTCAGCTCCTGCCAAGGACGCACGTGAAGCATGCCAGTGGTTATATTTCGGTTATCTTGCAGCAATCAAAACACAAAACGGCGCTGCAATGAGCGTTGGACGTATTTCTACATTCCTTGATATTTATATTCAGCGTGATTTAGACGAAGGAAAGCTTACAGAATCAGAAGCTCAGGAGCTTATCGACCATATGGTTATGAAGTTCCGCATGGTTAAGTTTGCACGTATTCCTTCATATAATGAACTGTTCTCAGGAGATCCTGTTTGGGCAACGCTGAGTATTGCCGGAAAGAGCGTTGACGGTCGCCATATGGTTACTAAGAACGATTTTCGTTTTCTGCATACGCTTGAAAATATGGGACCTTCACCTGAACCTAATCTTACGGTTCTTTATTCATCAAATCTTCCGGAGGCGTTTAAACGTTATGCGTCCGCTATTTCTGTGCGTACAAGTTCTATTCAGTATGAAAACGATGAAGTTATGCGTGTTGAGTGGGGGCGATGATTATGCTATCTCTTTGCTTTGCGTATCTGCTACTCAGACGGGTAAGGAAATGCAGTTCTTCGGTGCACGTGCAAATCTTGCAAAAATGTCTTCTGTACGCAATAAACGGCGGTGTTGACGCTAAGACAAAGGTACAGGTAGGGGCCGAAATATATTCCTATTACTTCGGAGTATCTTGATTATGATGAGGTAATGGCAAAGTTTGACGACATGATGAGCTGGCTTGCAAGTATTTATGTCCATACATTGAATCTTATCCATTATATGCACGACAAGTACTACTATTATGAAGCGCCGAAATGGCTCTTATTGATACGGATGTAAGACGTACATTTGCCACAGGTATCGCAGGTTTCTCACATGTTGTTGATTCACTTTGCGCTATTAAATACGCTAAGGTTAAGACTATTCGTGACGATGACGGTATTGTTACTGATTTTGAAACTACAGGCGATTTCCCAAAGATACGGCAATGACGATGACCGTGCTGATGAAATTGCAGTATGGTCGCTGAAAAAACTTTCCTCAGAAAGATTAAACAGTGCCATACATACCGTGATTCAGAACCTACAACCTCAATCCTTACCATTACTTCAAACGTTGTTTATGGCAAGGCTACAGCTTCACTTCCGGACGGAAGAAAAGCCGGCGAACCGCTTGCACCCGGTGCAAATCCATCATACGGCGCTGAAAAGAACGGACTGCTTGCTTCACTTAATTCCGTTGCAAAGCTGCCTTACGAATATGCACTTGACGGTATTTCAAATACACAGACAATTAATCCTGACGCTTTGGGTCATGAAGAGTCCGAGCAGGTTACAAATCTTGTAAATATTCTTGATGGCTACTTTGATCAGGGGGCACATCATCTTAATGTAAACGTATTCGGTAAAGACAAGCTTATTGACGCTATGGAACATCCGGAAAAAGAAGAATACGCAAACTTTACGATCCGTGTATCAGGATATGCGGTTAAGTTCATCGACCTTACACGCGAACAGCGACTTTGATGTTATTTCAAGAACATGTCATGAAACAATGTAATAAAATAATAAAAAATGAAATAATATTAATGCAGGTCTCCCCGCTGATGCGGAGAGACTTTGCGTTGTATAATAATGATTATACTTTTGTGCATTTGCTATAGCACAAGGTATAAAATAATATGGAGGAATCGTGATGGATCAGAATGATGTACAGAAAGTCCGGGTTCACTCAATTGAAAGTTTCGGCAGCGCCGACGGTCCCGGAGTAAGATTTATAGTTTTTTTTTTACAGGGCGCAATATGCGCTGCAAATACTGTCACAATCCGGATACTTGGAATATGAATGACGGTGAAGAAATGACTTCCGATGAACTGTTAAAACGTGCCCTGCGCTACAAAAAAAACTACTGGAAAGATTCCGGAGGAATAACAGTAAGCGGCGGAGAACCTCTTCTGCATATTGACTTCCTGATAGATTTCTTCAGAAGAGCAAAGGAATACGGCGTGCATACCGTTATTGATACCGCCGGAAATCCTTTTACACGCGATGAACCGTTTTCTCAAAAAATTTAATGAATTGATGAACTATACGGATCTTTTTACTGCTTGATATAAAAGAAATTAATAATGAACGTCATAGTTATATTACCGGATTTAGTAATGATAATATTCTTGATATGGCAAAATATTTGTCTGAAATAAAAAACCTGTATGGATCCGTCATGTACTTGTACCTCAGCTTAGCGATTTTGACGAAGATCTTGATAAGCTTTCAGAATTTATTGATACGCTTGATAATGTTGAACGTGTGGAAGTACTTCCTTACCATACACTAGGTGCATTTAAGTGGGAAACTTTTAGGTATCCCGTATTCGCTTAACGGTGTATGTCCTCCAGATAAGGAACGTATATCTAATGCGAATAAAAAGCTTAAAACTTCTATGTATAAGTAATCAGAATTTGGAGTAAAAACCAGTTTTTATGGTGAGTTTTACTCCATATTTTTTTATACCCATTTTCTTCTGTAATAGTATAATATAAGCTCTGCTAAGTATAATAAATTATATGTAGATTTTATTGTATATAAATAAAGGAGAATATTATGCCGTCAACCTATGCACACTACCGCTTCGGACAACAGGTATATCGCCGTCTGCCTGAAAAAAAAAATCCGTTCTGAAATTCAACCGTACAAAAGTCTGTTTGACATTGGATTGCATGGCCCTGATATTTTGTTTTTATTATTACCCTTTGTTTTCTAATAAAGTAAATCGGATAGGTTATTCTATGCACGATAAATCAGGGTATTCTGTATTTTCAAAGTTTGGTAAAACAGCTATGGGATCAGAAAATCCGGCAGCGCATTTTTGCTTACATTTATGGATTCCTTTGTCATTTTGCTTTGGATAGGGAATGTCACGGCTATATCAGCGCTAAAATAAGACAAAAGCGGAATACGTCATGCAGAAATTGAAGTGGAATTTGACCGATATTTGCTGGTGTATGATAAAAAAAGAATCCGCTGACTCAGATTCTTACAAAGCATATAAAGCCAGGGTTGTCAAACGCACGTATTATATCGGACTTTTTTCAAAATGTTAATGCACTTCAAATACAGAAAGCAATGCATTCTATGATTTTTTTATAATCACCTTTTAATCGCACCTCATAGACCTAAACGAAAATTTATTTATACGCTTTTAAAAGCTACAGGCAATGATAAGGAGATGCATGGACTTGTCATGAATCTGACGCCTAATTTAAATTGTTCTGACAGTAATAAAAAACTTTGCCGACTTTATATTAATGCTTTAGATAAAGCAGTTACTATGATTAATGAATATAAAGATAATTTATTTGCGGAATTGCCTTGGAGGAATTGGTATTCTTATTCTTTCGGTTCTCAATATCAAGGAAGTGAAGTATAATGAAATTTAAGCTGTCAAAGGCAGAGCGAAACTGGATTTTATATGATGTGGGAAATTCAGCGTTTATTCTTCTTGTTTCTACACTGATTCCGATTTATTTTAATGGTCTGGCAGAACAAGTCGGTGTTAATTCTTCGGATTCGGTTGCATATTGGGGTTATGCTGTTTCTGTATCTACGCTTATAGTTGCTCTGACCGGTCCGGTTTTAGGCGCAGTTTCGGATAAAAAAGGACGAAAAAAAACCTTTGTTTTTGGTGTCCGTTTTAATTGGCGCTGTGGGATGCTTGTGTCTTGGATTATTTAAAAAGTGGCTGTTATTTTTTAATTGTATTTGCATTGGCAAAGGTGAGCTATTCAATAAGTTTGATTTTTTATGATTCCATGCTTCCGGATATTACTGACTCTGATCGTATGGACAGGGTTTCGGCACAAGGATATGCTTGGGGATATATTGGCAGCTGTATACCGTTTCTGCTATGTCTTACTCTCGTATTGGGATCAGATATAATTGGATTGTCTATTAATACTGCAATGATTATATCGTTTGCGGTTATAGCCATTTGGTGGATAATTTTTTCCATACCGTTACTGCGTATTTATCGCCAGAGATATTATGCTGAGGACAGTCGTTTTGGAATTCAGAGTACATTTCATAACTTATGGAATTCATTGAAGGAAATTGCTTGCAAATAAACAGATATTTTTATTTTTGCTTGCTTTTTGTTTTATATTGACGGCGTATATACAATTATTGAAATGGCAACAGTTTACGGTTCTGCACTGGGATTAGACAGCACCGGATTGCTAATAGCGCTTTTTGGTTACACAGATCGCAGCGTTTCCAAGTTCAATTTTGATTGGACGTCTTTTCCCGACTTTTTCTTCAAGGCTGTTAATTTCAATTTGCATTTGTGCATATTTCTTTATTTCAATTTTTTTGCTATTTTTTTTATGTCAAGACAGCTGCATTTTTGGATACTGGCATTGATGGTCGGTATGTTTCAGGGGAGGTATACAAGCTTTGTCAAGAGAGTCATTTTGCCAAAATGATCCCGCCGGAAAAAATCAGGAGAATATTTTGGAGTAATGGATATCTGTGGTAAGGGTGCTTCTTTCATTGGAACAACAACGATCAGTTTGGTTTCGCAGCTTACAGGAAATGCAAATTTGGGAATTGGCGCATTGGCATTGTTTTTTGCAGTGGGATTAATTCTATTTCAGCTTTCGTTTAGGAAACACAGCAATTAAACTACTTATTAATTTATCAAAATTCCAACTTAAACCAACAAAATATTCTAAAAAAAAAAACCCCGTTTTAATAAACGGGGTTTCATGTTATAATTTAGTTACTTAAAAGAAAGGACGGTAAAAAAAACATGCAGGCAACATTAAAAAGAGAAAAAATAATTTCAAAGGAAAAAAAACAAATTATATGGAAGTTCTGGGAGGAAACAGAGTAATTTACAGAGTAACGTCTACAAAAAGTTATTCAGTATGGTAATGAAAAGATTACATACGGCATTGAGGCTGACATGAAAAAAGGTCTGATTAAATTCAAAGAAACTATTGATGATTTTTTCAGACGATGTTAGAGTAGCAGTAAGTTTTGCAGAACTGCTTGTAAGAAATAATATCAAACCGGCTTTTGATTTATAATGCTGCGCTTTGTTTCCTGAGAAAACGATTTAAAGAAAAAAATTGTATAATTCGGATTATGGTATTGAAATTTGATTTTATTAGTGTATAATATTACTATTAAACTTGAAAGGAATTTTAGTATGTACGATAATCTGATGGATACAATTGGTTTTCTTTCTAAGACTGATCCTGAAGTGGGACAGGCTATGGAAAAGGAACTTGCAAGACAAAAAAAAGAAATCTGGAGCTTATTGCCAGTGAAAATATTGTTTCACCTGAAGTAATGGCTGCAATGGGCTCAGTACTCACAAACAAATATGCGGAAGGATATCCGGGAAAGCGTTATTACGGCGGATGCGAATGTGTTGATATTGTAGAAAATATTGCAATTGAAAGAGCTAAAAAGCTTTTCGGTGCCGGATATGCAAACGTTCAGGCTCACTCGGGTGCGCAGGCTAATACAGCCGTTTATTTTGCACTGCTTGAACCAGGCGATACGGTTTTTAGGTATGAGCCTTGCTCACGGCGGACATCTGACTCACGGTTCACCGGTTAATATGTCAGGAAAATATTTTAATTTCGTTTCTTATGGTCTGGGCGATGATGAAAAAAATTGATTATGACAAGGTAGAGGAACTGGCTAAGGAAAAATAAGCCGAAGCTTATTGTTGCAGGTGCAAGTGCATATCCTAGAATTATTGACTTCAAGCGTCTGTCTGAGATCGCTAAATCTGTAGGAGCTTACTTAATGGTTGATATGGCTCATATTGCCGGTCTTGTTGCGGCAGGCTGTCACCCGTCACCTGTGGGCTATGCAGATGTTGTTACAACTACAACTCACAAGACATTAAGAGGTCCCAGAGGCGGTCTTATTCTTACAAATGACGAAGAACTTGCTAAGAAGATCAATAAGTCAATTTTTCCGGGAATCCAGGGCGGTCCTCTGATGCATGTGATTGCCGGCAAGGCAGTATGCTTCGGAGAAGCGCTTAAACCGGAATTTAAAACCTATCAGCGGCAGGTAGTAAAGAACGCACAGGCTCTTTGCTAAAGGACTTGTTGAAAAAGGTTTCGATCTTGTTTCAGGCGGTACTGATAATCACCTTATGCTGGTTGACCTTCGTCCTTTTGATATTACCGGAAAGGAACTGGAACACCGTCTTGATGAAGTTTATATTACAGTAAATAAAAATGCAATTCCGAATGATCCTCAAAAGCCGTTTGTTACAAGCGGTCTGAGAATTGGTACTCCCGCAGTTACTACCAGAGGTCTTGGTGAAGCTGAAATGGAAAAAATTGCAGAATATATTTACCTTGCAGCTAAGGATTTTGAAAACAAAGCTGACTTTATCCGTGAGGGCGTTACTGAAATTCTGTACAAAATATCCGTTGTACGAATAATATAAAAAAGCTTTAAGCGGCGGTTTTATAACTGCCGCTGTTTTTTCAAAAAAAGAGGTGAAGTTTATGAATACCCCACTGGCAGATTTGATACGTCCTGAAACTCTTGATGAAGTCGTAGGTCAACAGCATCTGATTGGAAACGGGAAACCGTTGAGACGTATTATTGAAAGCGGCCATATACCTAATATGATTTTTTACGGTCCGTCAGGTACAGGAAAAACTACAGTTGCAAGAATCATTGCTGAAAAATACTAATATGTCGCTGCATAAGTTAAATGGTACTTCTGCTTCTATTGCCGACATTAAAGATGTCATTTCCGAGATAGGTACTTTTTGCCGGTGCTGATGGAATTCTGCTGTATCTGGACGAGATACAGTATTTTAATAAGAAACAGCAAAGCAGAGTTTACTGGAATATATAGAAAACGGTCAGATCACTCTTATTGCGTCAACTACTGAAAATCCTTATTTTGCAGGATTTAATGCGGTTATCAGCCGTTCTACGGTTTTTGAATTTAAACCTCCTGAGTCGAAAGAAATTGAAAAGGCGGTACTTAGAGCATTCACTTTGCTGTCAGAACAAAACGGTGTAAATTATAAACTTGATGATGATGTAATTAGGCATATAGCAGTAAGCCAAGTGGGAGGAGATGTTCGAAAAGCAGTCAATACTGTAGAACTCAGTACGCTTGCAGGAGAAATTTATCCGGACTTTGTTAAAATTACTATGGAAACAGTTTCGGCACTTGCGCAGAGAAGCAATATGAAAATATGACCGTGACGGCGATCAGCATTACGATATACTTTCTGCTTTGCAAAAAATCTATCAGAAAGGTTCAGATGAAAATGTTTGCTTTTTATGCCGCAAGACTTATGGCGGCAGGAGATATTATTTCATTGTCAAGAAGATTGCTTGTCATTGCGTCCGAGGACGTGGGACTTGCATATCCAAATGCGGTCACTATTGTAAAATCATGTGTTGATTCCGCCATGCAGTTAGGGCTACCGGAAGCAAGAATTCCTTTGGCGCAGGCAGTAGTTCTCCCCTGCTACTGCACCTAAGTCGAACAGCGCCTACGAAGCGATAAATTCGGCTATGGATGATGTAAACAAAGGATTGGCGATTGATTTTCCAAGATGTCTTCAAAATAAGCATTTTGACGGTGATGACGTTAAAGTTAAGGGACAGTTTTATAAGTATCCCCATGATTATCCCAATCATTGGACAGAGCAAAAATATATGCCGGATGCTTTGAAAGGAAAGGTTTATTATAGATACGGAGATAATAAGCAGGAACAGTCTGCTAAAATGTACTGGGATAAGATAAAAATTGTAAGGGCGGTGAGAAAAATGATTAAAAAATTGTAAGCTATATTGGTATAGCTGGTATTCTTTCTATTATAATTTTAAGTATATTTGATCGTTTATTTTTTATAAGCAAAAAAAAAGGTATTTGCTGTATGGTTGGTGATATCCGTTATATTGCTTCTTCCTATACTTATACGTGAATTGCTGTCATTGAGGAAGAAAAACAAAGATTGAAAGTAGAATTTTAGAGTATTTTATGAATGAATTTATGATACCGCCTGATCATGTGAATTTTCTTGCAAAAAAATTATTCGGAAATTCGGGAAAGATAAAGGACGTTTCAATAGCTTATTTGCAAAAAAGAGGGCGGTGGTCCTACTGAACCTCATACTCATTCTCATGACCATTTATTTATTGTAACTTCGGGTGAGGCAAAGATAAATTACGGTAAAGAAATAATAATACTGAAAAAAAGATGAGTCTTTTTAGTTAAAGGAACAGTTAGTCATTCGGTATGGAATAATATTGATGAGGAAACTGTTATGGTGGGAATATCTGTTGAAAAGTAATAAAAAGGAGGGTTTGTATGAAAAAAGCAAAGATATGAAATTCAGATTAATTATTTCAGCTGCGGGACTTTTGATTACTGTAATTTGTACAATTTTATCAGTCTTTACGTCTATTGAAACAACTTCCGTTAAGATTATCGGATCGTTTGTATCAGTTGTTATAGTTTCAGCAGTGACATGGAAATTTCCGAAACGATTTTTTGTTCTTGCAATATTATTTGATATTTTTTTGCTCGCTGCTTTGGGTTCAGTAATTAACCTTTACAAATATATTGGTTTTTATGATAGATTTGTTCATTATCTGAGCGGTATTTTATTGGCTGAAGCGGGAATGATCATTATTTCTTTTTATATTTGAAAAGCGCAGTATCAAAAAAGATATACCTGTCATGCTGGCATTTTCATTTTTCTTTTCATCGGCATGCGCCGGATTTTGGGAAATATATGAGTTTACTGCGGATAATATTTTAAATATAAATATGCAGGGAAGTAATTCAAATACAATGGGAGATATCGTGTCCGGAGTGCTTGGAGCAGTTACTTATCTGATATTGTCGGTATTATGCAGGAGACTGTGCGGTACTAAGAAAGATTCTGATAAAAAATAGTTGCTATTTTTCCCGAAAATGTATATAATAGAAAAGAATTCAAAATATTTCAGACTGGAGTTTATTTATGAATAAAATAGAACGTTTTTATAGTGACATGAAAAAGTAAAAAAGTGGCATTTATCGGTGTTGGAGTTTCAAATACAGACTTAATAAAAGTATTTCTTAAAAGGGAATTCATGTAACAGTATGTGACAGAAAAAGATCCTGACAAAATGGGAGATGTTTATAATCAGCTCAAAAAGCCTTGGCGCAGAATTCTGTCTGGGCGACGCTTATCTGGATACTCTTACTGATTTTGATGTTGTTTTCAGATCGCCCGGAATGTATTTCAACAATCCGAAGCTTGCAGATGCAAGAAAAAAAGGGTGTAGTTATAACTTCTGAAATGGAATTGTTTTTTTGATTTATGTCCTTGTAAAATATATGCGGTAACAGGTTCGGACGGTAAAACTACAACGACTACAATAATTGCCGGACTTCTAGAAAAATCCGGTAAAAAGGTGTATAAGGGCGGAAATATAGGTAAAAGCGCTCGCTTCCTCTTATTGAAGAAATAAATGAGAATGATGCGGCGGTAGTGGAACTTTCAAGCTTTCAGCTTATTTCAATGAGAAAATCTCCGGACGTGGCAGTGATTACAAATATTGCGCCTAATCATCTTGATGTTCACGGTACAATGGAAGAATATATTGACAGTAAGAAAAATCTTATTATTCATCAGAATGCTTTTAGTAAGACTGTACTTAACTTTGATAATGAAACAACTAATGATCTTGAAAGTATAGTAAGAGGTCATCTTGTTAAATTTTCAAGGAAAGATGTACCGGAATGCGGTGCTTTTTCTTTCTGATGACGGTTATTTATGCTATAATAATTATGGCATTACTGAAAAGATTCTTCACAAAAAGATACCATAAGGATTCCGGGCATTCATAATGTTGAAAATTACCTTGCGGCAATCAGTGCAGTATGGGGAGAAGTTTCACTTGAAGATATAAGAGATATGGCTGAAAATTTCGGCGGAGTTGAACATAGAATTGAATTTGTAAGAGAACTTGACGGAATAAAGTGGTATAATGACAGTATCGCTACAAGCCCTCACACGTGTTCTTGCAGGACTCAATTCTTTTGATCAGAAGTTGATAGTTATTGCCGGAGGATATGATAAAAAATACCTTTTGAACCTATGGCGGAAACAGTAAATCAAAAAGGTAAAAAAGCTGATCCTTATGGGAGTTACGGCTGAAAAAATTGAGAAAGCTGTAACTGAATGCTCGTCATATAATTCAGAAAATCTGGAAATTTATCATGTTTCAAGTATGGAAGAAGCAGTGCAGAAAGCAAGGGAAATATCAGAAAGCGGCGATGTCGTAACATTGTCTCCGGCTTGTGCAAGCTTTGATATGTATCCTAATTTTGAAGCACGTGGAATTCATTATAAGAATCTTGTAAAGGAGCTTTAATAATGAGTCTTGAACTGAAAAAATGTAATATTTGATTTATCATCTGCTGACGGGGGTGTCCGGAGAGGAAAGATTTGCAAAGACAGTATGCTTTTGAAATATCTGAAAAATTATACTGATAATTGTTATATTAAAAACGGAAATGTGATTGGTAATTTCGGAAATAGAAAAAACGGTACGCCTCATATATTAATTGATGCTCATATTGATCAGGTAGGATTGATAGTTACAAATATATATGAAAGTGGATTTATTGGATTTTCAAATGTGGGCGGAATAGACAGACGTCTTCTTCCGGCACAGCAGGTGTGTATACACGGGAAGAAAAAAAACTTGCAGGAGTTGTATGTTCAACTCCTCCGCATTTGTCAGGCAGTGATAATAAAATGAAAACAAAATTGAGGATTTTTATATTGATACCGGTATGAGCTTTGAAGCAGTGTCAAATATTGTTGAACCGGGTGATAGAATAACCTTTGCATCAATGCCAAAGGAACTTTTAAATGACCGTATTACAGGTCCGGCGCTGGACGATAGAAGCGGTGTGGGCTTCAATTTTGTATGCGTTGGAGCTTTTAAGTGATCAAAAATACGAGTGTAGTTTTTCTGTAGTTTTTTTCTTCTCAGGAGGAATTAGGGGAGAGAGGAGCTAAAATTGCTGCCTTTGATATTGATCCGGATATTTCGCTTGCAGTTGATGTAAGCTTTTTGCATACTGCATTGGCGATAAAGAATCTGAATGCGGAAAAATGGGACAAGGCCCTATGATCGGTATTTCACCGTCCCTTTCAAGGGAAATTTCGGATGATCTTATAAAAATCAGCATAAATGAAAATATTCCTTATCAGTTGGAGGTCATGAACGGATTGACTTCTACAAATGCAGATCAGTTCAGTGTGAACAAAACAGGCTGCAAGGCATGTACAGTTTCAATACCGCTGAAATATATGCATACTCCGTCTGAGATCATTCAGATCGACGATGTTGAAAATACCGGCAGACTTATTGCCGCTTATATATAAGGAGTGTAAGCAATGTTTGATAATTTAAAGGAATTGTGTTTGCTAAATGGTACATCGGGCAATGAAGATGCAGTACGTGAATATATAATAAATGAAATTAAGGATTACGCAGAATATCACATTGATAATTTGGGAAATATAATTGCATTTAAAAAAGGTAAAAAGTACCTCAGAAAAAAATTATGCTTGACGCTCATATGGACGAAGTTGCATTAATTGTCACGTCAATTCAAAGTGATGGGACACTGACAGTTGATACTGTGGGCGGTGTGGACGCTTCTGTTGTAATCGGCAGACAGGTAATTGTCGGCAGTGAAAAGCTTGCCGGAGTGGCAGGAGCTAAAGCAATTCATAAACTTTCAAAAGAGATGAACGTGAGAAAAAGCCTGAGATTGATAGTCTTTATATTGATTTTGGCGCTGAAAATGCAGATGATGCTAAGAAGTATGTAATGCCGGGCGACATAGTTTATTTTTCTTCTGATTATATTGAATTCGGAGATAACATGATAAAGTCAAAAAGCGCTTGACGACAGGTTCGGGTGCGCTTTGCTAATTGAATTGATAAAATCAGATCTTGAGTATGACGCATACTTTACATTTACGGTACAGGAAGAAATCGGACTGCGTGGTGCAAAAAACAGCGGCATTCGGGTAGATCCCGATATAGCAATAATCGTTGAAGCTACTACTGCAGCTGATATAGAAGGCGTTCCTGACAATAAAAAAGTTTGCAGATTGGGTGATGGCGCTGTAGTGTCATTTATGGACAGAAGTACCATGTACGACAGAGAGCTTTATAATTATGCGTTTGAAATTTCAAAGGAAAAAAATATAAAGTGTCAAACTAAAACTATGATTGCCGGAGGAAAATAACAGCGGAGCAGTTCATGTATCGGGAAACGGAGTCAGAACCATTGCCGTTTCCGCACCGTGCAGATATTTACATTCGCCGTCATGCGTTGTTAAAAAAGGATGATTTGGTGTCATGCTATGAAATGGTAAAAAAGCACTGTTGAAAAAGGTGGCTGTTTTATGATACGCCGTATTAGCGACAGGAATGATATTGACTGCAAAGCGCTTTCCAAAACGCATCTGGGGAAAAAAATGCTCAGCTATCTTGAAGCTTATGGAACGGATTACGATTTCTGCCGTTTTTATGTAAATGAGTCGGGTTCGGTATTGCTTATCATTAATTCTACTCTTCTTATAAGCGGCAAAGCAATTTTGAAAAAGAGGAGCTTTGCGGTTTTGCAGCTATGCATCAGCCATTTAGAATTGAGGGAAATCAGAACGCTTTAAATATGCTTTTTGAATCGACGGCTATCACAGTCTGCACAGAACATGGTTCAGGCTTACCGGAGATAAAAAAATATTGATGTAGATGAAAACGATATTGAATTTGATCCGCCGCTTGATGAAGTTTATGAAATACTGTCAGAGGGATTTCCGAATCTTTTAGAATATCCGCTCTGGCTAACAGATACTTCTCATAGAGTGCGTCATGGTATAAGCCATGTATTTGTTTATAAAAACAGTACTACAGCTTCAATAGTTTACGATATTGACGGTACTGTTTTAGTGGGACAGGTTGCTACCAGACTTTCAGCCAGAGGAAGCGGATATGCCCGTAAATTTTTAAAATGGCTGGCATGTTATCTTGAAAAACAAAAATAAAACGGCATATTTAAATGCGCTTGATACACGGGAAAGTTTTTACCGTGAAATTGATTTGAAGTAAATGCCAGCGAATATGTTCTTGAGAAGATAGACAATAAAAACGAAAGCGCTGAGAAAGGAAAATTAAATACTAATGACTAATAATTTTTTTGGATTTGATTCAAAGATCATTGAGCTTGCAGATAAAGCGGGAGAAACTGTGTGATTTTTCCGAACTGACAAAATAAAGGAATATAATACGGCTAAAGTTCTGTCGGCATTTATTAATAACAGAGTCAGTGAACAGTGCTTTTTACGGAAGCTCAGGATATGGCTATGGCGATATGGGACGTGAAACGCTTGACAAGGTCTATGCACAGGCTTTCGGTACTGAGGATGCACTTGTAAGACATAATTTTGTGTCCGGAACTCATGCGTTGTCTACTGCATTATGGGGAGTTTTAAGAAGCGGAGATACAATGGTATCTGTTACGGGAGCGCCTTATGACACTTTAGAAGAAGTAATAGGTATTGCTGGAACTAAAGGCAGTGGTTCGCTTATAGATTATGGTGTTAAATATAAACAGGTTGACTTAATGTCAGATGGTAAACCTGATTTAGATAAAATTGCTTTTAGAAATATCGGACGCTAAGGTTGCATACATACAAAGATCGAGGGGATATTCTCTTCGTCCGGCACTGAGTATTGACGATATAAAAGATATATGCAGGACTGTCAAGAATATAACCAAACGCAGTAATAATGGTCGATAACTGCTATGGTGAATTTGTTGACGTAAAAGAACCTACTGAAGTCGGTGCAGATCTAATTGTCGGTTCGCTTATAAAAAATCCCGGTGGCGGTATTGCCAGAACAGGCGGTTATATTGCCGGTAATAAGGATCTAGTGGAATTGTGTTCTTATCGTCTCACATGTGGGAATGGGCAAAGAGGTCGGCTGTACGCTATCTCAGAACCGTGAAATGTTTTTAGGATTTTTTATGTCTCCTGAAATAGTTGCGAATGCTGTTAAAACGGCAGACTTTGCCGCTAGTATTTTTTCTTCTTTTGCTGGGATTTGAAAGCTTTCCGTTAAAAAGTGAAAAACGAAGCGATATTATTACCGCTGTAAAGCTAGGAAATCCTGAACTTTTGAAAGCCTTTTGCCGTGGTATACAAAAAGGGATCGCCTGTTGATTCATTTGTGACTCCGGAAGCATGGGACATGCCCGGATATGAAAGTCAGGTTATTATGGCGGCAGGAGCGTTTACAATGGGAGCTTCTATCGAACTTTCAGCAGACGCTCCTATAAGAGATCCATATGCAGTATGGATGCAGGGCGGTATCACTTATTCAAGCGGAAAAACAGGAGTAATGCTTGCTGTACAGGAAATGGTAAATGATGGTCTTATAAAAATATAACTGATATAGTTTTTACAAAATTTTCTTTTTTTCTATTTATAAATGATTAAAAAAGATTACAGAATTAATACAATTCTTAAACAACTGAAGGTTTAGGCGGCTAAAATATTGACAACTAACCGGATAACTGATAAAATAATTTAGGGTATTGATAAAACACTAGAAATTAAACTGCAATAAATTAAATTTTGCTTATGGAGGCTTTTAATGTCTGAGAATAAACTTTGTATGGGATGTATGGAATATAAGGGTACATCACGGGTTTGTCCGAAGTGCGGTTATGTTGAAAAACACACCGTATCTTCCTGCATATATAGCTCCTGAAACTATACTTCATGAAAGATATCTCGTAGGACAGCTTCTTAGTTCAAACGGACAAGGAGCAACGTATATTGCTTATGATACGGCAGTAAGCTGCAAGGTATTGCTTTAACGAATATATGCCTGACGGACTTTGCGTGAGAGTAAAAGGGAAACCGACTATCAGTGTTAATTATAATAATCTTGCACAGTATAAAGCATTAATGGCTGAATATACTGAACTGAATAAGTCTTTAGCTAAAATGAGAAGCCTGAGCAGTCATCTGACTCCGACCTTGGATTTGTTTGCTGAAAATAATACAACATATGCGGTTTACGAATACATAGAGGGAGTTAAACTGGTTGATTACTTGAAAGAAAAAATGCAGGAGAACTTAGCTGGAGTGAAGTATCGGCAATGTTTCCGCCGCTGTTTACAACATTAAGTCTTGTACATAATGCCGGAGTTCTGCACAGAGGAATCAGTCCGGAAAACTATTTATGTTACCGATAAAGGCGAGCTTAAGCTGACTGATTTTTGCATATCAGGTGTCCGGACTATAAATACTGAATTGAAAACGGAAATTTTCCCCGGGTACGCGCGCCTGAACAGTATTCAGCTGCAAGCCGTCAGGGAACGTGGACAGATGTATACGGTATCTGTGCTGTATTGTACAGGATACTTACCGGTTCAAAACCTGATCCTGCAAATATCAGGCTTGAAGGAGATAATCTGTATACTCCTCAGGAGCTTAATCCAAATATACCAAAAGCATGTTTCTGATGTTATTATGGACGGTATGAATATCCTCGGCGAAGACAGAATCCCGACTATAACTGAGTTGGTAACGAGACTGTTTGATCAGCCTGTTTGCCGGATTCAGCAAGACTCAGACATTGTCGCTTTCACGTAACGGAATAATGGAAAGCAGTCAGGAAATGGCGAATAATGCTCCTTATGACGATTATAATCAGAATGATGAATATTATGATGACGATTATGATGATTACGATGACTATGATGATTATGACGATGGAGATGTCGAAGGCGGAGATGAAAATTTATCTGCGTTTGATAAAGTAAAAATGCCGATAATTATAGGCGTTTTGTTGGTTGCCCTTATTCTTGTAATCATTGTAATTATGGTAAAGCTTTTCGGCGGTGGAAATGAGAATTCAAATATTCGTGATACAGTAAGCAGCATGACTGACAGCAGCTCCGTTACGGATAATATTGTAGAGATAACTGAGGAAGAAACAAAAGAAACAGAAGCTGATAATAAAATGCCTAGCCTTGTAAATAAAAAAAATATGAGGATATAAAGGAAAATTTTGAAAAGAAATATAATGTAACTTTAGAAGCTACTTATGAAGAAAATGCCGATTATCCGAAAGAAATTATTTTCTGGCAGGAAATTGAAATAGGTCAGCCTATTAAAGAAGGCATGACAATTAAAGTTAAGGTCAGCAGCGGTAAAACCAGAGCTTATGTTTCCTGAATTTGAAAATTGGAAGCTTGATGATTATATTAAACTTGTAGAAGAACGTGGAATAGAGTATACTAAGGTTTCTGAAATCAATTTTTGATTATGAAAACGGATATGTAATACGTGTTTCACCTGATCCGGGAAGTGAAATAGATTTGGATTCTGATGAAGTTCTGACGATTTATTATGCTGATAATCCTGAAGAAACAACAGAAGAACCTACAGAGGCTCCTACAGAAGAGCCAACGGAAGAACCTACAGAGGCTCTGGCTGATAATCCTGAGGAACCTGTGAACAATGATTCGCAGGCGGTAGTTGAGTAATTAAAACAAGCCCTTTATGGGCTTGTTTTTTTGTATACTATACGTTAATAAACATGAATAACATAAAAAATAGCTTGCAAACATAAATTCCGTAGTTTAGTTTGCAAGCATTTATTTATGATTTTAAGTTTTATCTATTTTATGACATATTCCCCGCACTTGGACAATTTTCACATCCGCATCCCGCAGGAGTTTTTGCCTTTCTTTTTATCTCTGATTAGTTTTGTTATAATTAAAGAAACAATTATTAAAATAATCAAGGCAACGATAATTGTGCCGATATTATTTACTAAAAAATTAATCATAATCTCACCTCTGAATATATGCTAAACGGACAGTAAAAATTACCGCCCGTTTATATAATTACTGTTTATGATTTGATTCTTACTTTTTGCGGTAAGCTTATTGCTTTCCTTATACGGTCTTACTAGCATGTATATAATAAATGCTATAAGGATCAGTGCAACAATTAAACCGAAAACATTTACGTTTCCTGTAAAAAATACTGCCTACCTGATAAATTATCAATGAAACAGCGTAAGCAAATACACATTGATATCCGATTGCGAACAGAGTCCACTTAGCACTGTTCATTTCACGTTTGATAGCACCCATTGCGGCAAAGCATGGTGCACAGAGTAGATTGAATACTAAGAATGAGTAAGCTGAAAGAGCTGTAAAGTAATGTTGAAACTTCACTCCAGATCTCATCACCGTTTTCCGACAGTTCTTCTCCTGCAAAGTGGAATAGCTGACCGAAAGTAGTGACAACATTTTCTTTTGCAATAAGACCTGTAACAGTAGCAACAGCAGACTTTCCATTCACCCCATCCAAGAGGTGCAAATATCCATGCAAATCCCTTTACCGATTTTTGCAAGAACGGAATTATCAAGATCTTCGACCATGCCAAAGCCATTTTCCCATCCAAAGCTTTGTAGGAACCAAAGTACAATAGCTGAGAGGAGAATAACTGTACCGGCTTTTTGATAAAGCTCCAGCCTCTTTCCCACATTGAACGAAGTACGTTTCCTACTGTTGGAAGGTGATATGCAGGAAGTTCCATTACAAACGGTGCCGGATCTCCAGCAAAAATTTTAGTTTTCTTAAGCATAATACCTGAAATTATAATAGCTGCTATCCCCACAAAATATGCAGATGCTTACGCAATTAAGCCGGAGTTATCGAAAAAAGTGCTCCTGCGATAAGTCCGATAATCGGTAACTTTGCTCCGCATGGAATAAAAGTAGTTGTTGTAATCGTCATACGACGGTCACGTTCATTTTTCAATTGTACGGCTTGCCATGATTCCTCGGAATTCCTCAGCCGTCTCACCTGCGTCCTTGCCGAAGAAGGCGGCGACGGCCTTCATCTCCGCGGGAATGGAAGCGTAATCGTCGGTGAGGTCGGCGTGGTTGCCGCCCGTATTGATGATGCAGAGCACGCGGCTGCCCAGCGCAAGCGACAGCTTTTTCGATTTCGGGCCTGTCGGCGGACGCAAAGTCCATATACGCAAAGCCGCCGACGGCGCAGGCCGCCTGGTCCATCAGGCCGCAGGGCTTGCCGAAGAACACGTTCTCGGCATACTTGCCGCCGACGGCCAGCTCGACCGCGGGGACGCGGCCGTCATTGTAGAAATGGCTGAGGATGTTGCCGAGCATCACCTCGAACGCGGCCGAGGACGACAGCCCCGAGCCGGTGAGCACGTCGGACATCGTATAAGCGCAGAAGCCCCCGTTTTCCGCCCTGCGGCGCCGAACGCGGCGCAGACGCCCGCGATGAGCGCCGAGGAGGTCCCGCGCGGCAGCGGCCGGGGTCGGGCGCGCGGACGTCCGTCACGTCCTCGGGATAGCCCTCGCTCTTGAGGCGGACGCAGCCGTCGTCCGTCGACGCAGCGGCGGCGATGATGTCGATGTCCACCGCCGCCGCGAGGACGCGGCCGTGCTGGTGGTCGGTGGGTTGCCCGAGACCTCGGTCCGCCCCGGCACCGAGAACAGCGCCGTCTCGCGGTCGCCGTAGACGGCGATAAAGCCGTCGAGCAGCCGCTCGTACCGCGCGCGCTGGGCGGCGACGCGGTCCGCGCCGTACAGCGCGGCGAACACGGCGTCATAGCCGCCGCCGCGTATCGTTTGTTGCAATGCAGTCGCTTTCGTCATAATGATCGTTCCTTTCCCAAAGCCGTTCAAGAGTTCAGCCGCCGCCCGACGCCGTCAGCGCAGCTCGTCCCTGAGACCGGCGTAAAACGCGCTTTTTTCCAATATATAAGACAGCCCCGCGAACAATGCCGCGCTGACCGCGCCTTGTATGAGGTTGAACGGCGCCGCCGCCAGCGGCACGACAAAGCTGCCGGTGAGGATGGCGTCGGCCAGATAGTAGCCGACGACCAGAATCACGACCGCCACGGCCGCGCCTAATAGGTTGCGTGCGCCGCAGCCCCGCCTGCGGCTGTCGAAGCAGGCCGCCATCGCCGCTTTGATGAGCAGCGTAAAGGGCGCGTAGATCGCATAGCCGCTCGCCACGTCGGCCAGCGCGGGAGCCGACGGCCGCGGCCGCGATTCCGTAGGGGAACGGCAGCAGCGTGGCGAACAGGAAGATGAACGCGTCGCCGATGTTGATGTACCCGCCCTCGCCCGATGGGGGAAGGGGAATCTGCAAAAGGCGACGACGAGGAAGGTCAGCGCCGACGCCAGCGGGCGACGGCCAGACGCGTATATTTTTTTGCGGCAGGGGACGTATTGGACATAGAGCGCAGTCCTTTCCGAATATAAAATCGACACGGCAGACCGTCGCGCGCCCGAAGCCGTTTCCGGCGTCAGGTCAGGCGGTACAGCTCGTTTTCAAACACCACACCCTCGCGCGTCGGCGTGCCGAGCCGCTGCGTCTTGTGCGAAACGAGGGAGATGAATTCCCACGGCCTGTCCGAGCGCCGGCCGCGCATTCCCCGGACAGCACGCCGGCGAGCAGGATGGAGGCCAGAAGGTCCCCGCAGCCTGGGAAAAAAGGCGCTGCAATAGGGCGCAAACCGGTAGACGGTCCGCCCGTCGCCCTCCCGCGTGTCCGAGCAGGCGGCGCCGATTTCGTCGCCGCGGCGCACGCCGGTGACGACGATGGTGCGCGCGGCCTTTGCGGCATACGCCGTCCAGCCGCCCGAGGAGCGCGTCCACGGCCGCGTCGTCCGGCTCGGGGTCGTAGGGGACGCCGGCGAGCAGGCAGGCTTCGGTCAAATTGGGGGTGATGATGTCCGCCCGCGCGCAGAGCCGGTGCATCAGCTCGCACATTTCGGGGGTATAGGTTTTGTATATCTCGCCGCAGTCGCCCATCACAGGGTCGACGAGCACGAGCGCGCCGGGCTGGTCTTCGATGAGCGAAAGCACGGTGCCGATCTGGCCGGCGCTGCCGAGGAAGCCGCTATACCGCGTCAAAGAGCAGCCCCTCCTCGCGCCAGGAAGCAAGATTTTTTTCATCTCGCCGCCGAGGTCGAGAAAAAAGTGGTCGAAGCCGCCCGTGTGGGACAGGACAGCGCCGTCGGCAGCGGATTGCGACCAGATGCCCGTAATGGGAAAGCACCGGCCAGACCGCCTGCATCGAGCAGCCGCGGCCGTAGCAGGAAATGTCGTGCACGGCGGCGATCGTTTTCGGCGCGCGCGGTGCGGGATGCAGCATATCGTTTTCAACCTTCATTCTTCGTTCTGCCCCGTCCTGCCGCGCCGTCTTTTGGACCGCGAAGCCGCCGGAGAACGGCGGTTCGGGGTGCGTCTCCGCTCCCCCGAACCGCCGCGCCGGCGATGCAGGCCCGCGGCGGGATTTTCCCCGGATTCAAAGGCTTTTCCGGCCGCCGGGCGTTTAAGCGACCGTTTACTATAACACAAATGCGCGCGGATTGAAGTAGCTATTTTTTTTTTTCGTTTTTCGGCAAAAAACACGTCCCACGCCGTGGGGATACGCCTTTTCCCCAGCGCGTCAGCCGGAATCCGGCCGCTGCGCGAGCAGCAGCCGCGGCAGTTCCACAAGGTCGAACGCGCGGTGGTAGACGGCACCGCGCAGACCGTGGGCGCGTCGTAGAGCGTATTGGCCGCGCCGCAGAGCGACGCGCCTTCGTCCGCGCCTCGGCGTCGCGATGCGCAGTGCTGCCGACGGCAGGACGTCCGGCTGCCCCAGCCGAGCAGCGGGTCACGTAACTGAACGAAGTATTACCGAG
>VOFK01003424.1_pt1 | contig 24304 bp, 48 predicted proteins | sample 5384121 | NCBI WGS metagenome assembly VOFK01 (sample SAMN12384730, study PRJNA508395) | human gut metagenome | isolation source: healthy gut J | host: Homo sapiens | reverse complement strand
TGCAATTAACTCCCAGTTTGACACGATTGTCTTTAATGTATTTCATGCAGGAGGAAAATTGCTCAGCGGTGATTTTCTGGTTATCTAATAAATATTGACCAAAAAAACTGACTAAACATAAAAAATCTCCTTTCAATTGTTGTAAAAATTATTATACAATAGAACGCAGAAAAGTTCAATGAAGAAATGTAGAGAAAGGGAAAGTGTTTGTCGTATGGCAGGTTCAATATGGGGAGAAGTGTTTCGCGTGTCGACATGGGGAGAATCTCATGGCGGGGAGTAGGAGTTGTTGTCGATGGTGCGCCGGCTGGCATTTCCCTTTCTGAAGAGGATATACAAAAGTGTCTTGATAGAAGAAAAACCGGGCGAGACGAAATATTCGACTCCCCGCAAAGAAGGCGATAAAGTAAAAAATTATGTCCGGTGTATTTGAAGGAAAGACAACTCGGAACACCGATTTCCATGGTTGTCGTGAACACCTCGCAGAAATCCGGTGATTACTCCAACATTGCAAATGTATTTTCGTCCGGGCCCATGCGGATTTTACGTTTGATGCCAAATACGGATTCCGCGATTACAGAGGCGGTGGACGTTCCTCCGGGCGTGAGACTATTGGACGATGTGGCAGCCGGTGCCATTGCCATGAAAATTTTAAGCGAGCTTGAGTTACCGTAACTGCTACACAAAGCAGATTGGACCATTTGTATGCGAGGAAGAAAAGATGTCTTTGGAGAACATTGAAAGAGTCCGCTGCGCATGCCGGATTTGGAAAAAGTCTTCTCTTGCTGAAGATTATCTGGCAGAAAAATGGAGGCGCATGATTCCGTAGGCGGTATGATTGAATGTGTAATCAGCGGCATGCCGGCAGGAATCGGAGAGCCGGTTTTTGGCAAGTTAGATGCTATGCTGTCCGCAGCGATTTTTCTCCATTGGTGCGGTAAAAGGTGTTGAAATCGGCGCCGGTTTTGCCGTTGCTGATAAATGTGGTTCCGAAAATAATGACGGTTTCTATATGGGAGCGGATGGCAAAGTGAAAAACATACGAATTTTGCCGGCGGAATTTTAGGCGGCATGAGCGACGGGATGATATTGTACCCGCGCCGCATTCCAAGCCAACGCCTTCGATTTTTCCAGCCGCAGGAAACCGTAAACCGTGATGGTGAAAATGTACAAATCGAGATTAAGGGCCGCCATGACCCGGTTATTATGCCACGCGCGGTTGTTGTGGTAGAATCCATGGCAGCCATTACGATTGTTGACCGGCTTTTTGTTGGAATGACCGCGCGCATGGATAAGATTCGTGAATTTTATAAAGGCGAATAAGTGGAATTTTGGGGATGGGATGACTGGTATTTCAAAAAATGCAAAATAAGTCAACGATATTTGCGAGAAAGTTGACCTAAAAACAAGTTTTTGCCAAATAAGTCATCCCAATCGTACCTTGGGGGCGACTGGATTTTCAATATTGTGGATTCAAGTCAACGAAAAAAGGGCGAAAAGGTTGACCTGATTGAGCAAACGCTTAAACGCAGTCAATGGGGGCAGCGAAAAAGGTTGACCTTGTTAAGAAAAAGCTTAAAAGCAGTCAACGAAGACAGCGAAAAAGGTTGACTGCTAGAGCGAAATTTGAATTTTCAGTCAGTTATCTGGTGGATTTAAGAAATAATAGTTCGAGGAATAGGGAGGCGGGTATGGATGAGTGAGATAAAATGGGTGTTTTTTAGATGTAGGTTCAACACTGGTTGATGAATCGGATGTTTATGAAAGCAGATGCAGTTATGTGATAAGTGAGAAGGGCTTGGAACGTGATGAATTTATGGAAAAAAGTGCATCCGGGCGGCAAAAGTAAGTCCTACACCGATAAAACAGGCGGCACAGGCTTACGGAGTCACTTTGCCGGAATGGGACAGTAGTTTAGAAAAAGCTTTATTTAGGAACAGAAGATGTGCTAAAAAAGCTTTATCAGGCAAATATAAATTGGGCATTATTGCAAATCAATTAGCGGGGACAAAAAAGAGATTACATAATTGGGGAGTTTTGCATTATTTTTGATAAAGTTGTCACAGCTTCCGCAGAAGCGGGGTATGAAAAAGCCGGATTTGAGAATCTTTAGGTTGGCGCTTGAGCAGGCTGGCTGTAATCCACAAAATACAATAATGGTCGGAGACAGACTTGCAAATGATATTGTTCCGGCAAGGCAGCTCGGTATGAAAACGATTTGGGTACGTCAGGGATTTGCAAAGTATCAGAGCGTTGAAAAAAAAGAATATGAAAACCAGATTATATCATAGAAAATATAGGTGAAATTGTGAAAGTGCTTATGGGTAGGACATAGTAAAAATATGGCTTATTGAAGGAATGGAAGGCGTCAACTATACTGACCCGTGGAAGAAAATTTTGATAAAACGAGGACTGGCTACCATAATGGGCTTGGTCATCGGAGATGCCCTGGGGGTTCCGGTGGAGTTTGCGTCTCGTGACGAATTGAAAGAAAATCCGGTAACGGACATGATAGGATATGGAACACCTAATCAGCCGGCGGTACATGGTCAGATGATTCCAGTATGGCAGTTGCAACGATGGAGTGGTTGGGAGAGATAGAAACACAACAGCCAGATTACAAACGGTTGATGGACAAATTTAGTAATTGGATTTTATATGGCGATTACATACCGTATCAGGAAAATTTTGATTGTGGTATCTCTACCTGCAAAGCAATTATGAATTACGGCAGAGGAACAGAACCGCTATTGTGTGGAGAAAAGGGAGAGTTTGATAATGGAAATGGCTCGCTGATGCGGATACTTCCGGCAGCACTTTATTATGGGATGGACGATCTTCCAAAGGATTGGCTCGCAGTTATTCCGAAAAAAGAGTGGATTATGGAACTTGCAGAAAAAATGTAATTTTTCGACAAAATCATACAAAAACATTACCGGTAGTTCCTGAAAATGGAGCTACTGTTCCTTTTCAAATAAACTTTTCTCTATTATAATAAAAAATGAACGAATAAATAGAGAGGGAGAGTTTAATTATGAAAATAACAGAAAGAAAATGCAAACAAATTGTTGGCGGAGCAGGCCGCGGCGGCACTGCTGCTATCGGGAGTGCATTTACCAGGGGCGGCATGGAAAGAGGTAAAAGCGGATACCGTATCAGTCAATGCGAAGATTACCAAGGAGCTAATCAATAAAAAAAGAAACCGGTTCCTTAAGCAGTTTGCATTATTCGATGGAAGTTTTACGGCAGTTGCATATTCGATGCCGGTTCACTATAAAAAAGAAAGGTGTCTGGAAAGAAATTAATACGACACTTGTGAAATCAGGAAAAGAAACAATATAAAACAAAATCTACAGATTTATCGATTAAAGTGTCCAAAAGGCGAATAAAAGTCAATGATTTCCTTAAAACGAGGCGCTGCTTGCTTATCCTGGTCATTGAATGGGAAAAAGATGAAAGCGGTGAATGGTAAAATCAGCAATCCCAAGAAATCCAAACAAACCGATGTATTAAACCAAAATATTGTTTCTTATCCAAAAGTGTTGAAAACACAAGCATCACCTATAACATTTTCCCAGAACGTGTGCAGGAAGTTATTACCGTGTCGAAAAGCAGAAGGCAAAAAGTGGACGTTCAAGATCAAGGCAGGAAAAATGAAAATCAAGGGTAAAGGAAATCAGGTATATTTCAAAACGAAAAAGGGCAAGAAAAAATACCAGCGTCTGCATACACCAGACCGATGCCAACGGAGTTTCTACTTCTAAAGTAAAAGTGAAATATAACAAGAAGAAAAAGACACTTACCGTGACCCCATCAAAGAAATGGTGGAACAGTAAAAAGAGAAAATTCCCGATGGAGATGCGGACCAGTTATCTAACGGATAAACACAGCAGAAATGTAAAAGTAGGAGCAGCCTATAGTGGAGCACCAAACGGAACATTTACCTATGATAAATCACTGCTTTTACAGGCGAATAAATGTATTGGATTTACTAAAATGACAAATTTGGCAGAATTTAGTAATCCAAATGTGCAGATACGAAGTGCATCGTTACATATTCTAAATAAAAAAAGACATTAAAAATGGGTGCGGGCAAAACGTATGATATTGATGTGCACAAGGTAAAAAACTGGTCAAGTAAAAAGCTACTTATAATAATCGTCCGGCATACGAAGAAGTGTCCGGAGCTAAGGTTAGCATCCAGAAAAAGGGCAGTTATGCTTGTGACGTGACGGATATTGTGAAAGCATGGCAAAAAGGAGAGGCAAACTACGGTGTGGCACTGGTGTTCTAACAATGCCAACCGCACATATCAGGCGGAAATTAGACAGAAATCCCGTATTTTTACCGTGAATTATGAAGTGGTAGGATTTGATGGAGCTGTTCAGTTAAAAAGAAAATGAGCCAATACCAGAGATATTATCAAAGAAGGTCAGGAAAACTATTACTACTTTGATACGAAACCGGGCATTGCGTATGAAGTATATACCGATTCTGCCATGGATACGCAGGCAACCATGTATGACGAGAGCAAAGAGCGGGTTGATTATGCAGATGATACCGGAATGAACAAAAACTTTCTCTTTTGTGGGCAGTTACAACAAAAAGACGTTATATAAAGGTTAGTGCGAAAAAAACAAAGCAACCGGCAGTTATACGCTGCATTTGAAAAAAAGCGTTTTGCCATTCCGGAAGTAAACGGAATGAAGGGACAGGATAAATATACACTTACATGGAATTCGATAGAGAATGCGAAGGAATATCTGGTATGTGTGTATGACGGTGGAAAGAAAATCAGCGAAAACGGTAGTAACAGGTACGAGTTATGAGTATGTATATACGAATGCAACAAGTGGAAAGATACTTGGCTTTACTGTTACAGCCAGAGAAAATGAAGCCTTAACAGGCGAGAGTTCCAAAATGATTTACAGTGCAGACAGTCAGTCGAATGGGTCTATCAGACACCAATGTTGAAAAAACGCGGAAGAACGCATCTTCGGTAACAGTAAATGATAAAATTTATGTATTGGGTGGTGAAAATGAGCAAGGTGCCTGCAAAATCTTTCGCAGCATATGACACGAAGAAAAAAGGTATGGGAAGAACTGCCAGAATATCCGGGTTTCGGAAACCGGAATCTGCAAAGCATCCCTGATTTCGTATAAGAATGAAATATATGTTATTGGTGGTCAAACCGGTACAGGTGCGAATGCAGCAGCACTCAAGCATATTTATGTATTTAATGCGGAATCAAAAAATGGACAACAAAAGCAGATATGAAAGAAGCAAGAACCAATTTGGCAACAGCTGTTTGCGGAGGCAAAGTATATGTTTTTTCTAAGGCTGGGGCAACGGATAAATTAGATGTATATGACTTAGATGCGGATACATGGGAAAGTGCTGTTATGCCGGGGACCAGTACGATTCTTGGTGCAGTTTGTGTGGATAACCGTATATTTGTGTTGAAGGAAGAAGGGGAAGGTATATATTGGGTCGAGTATCTTCCGGAAGATAATGCTTTTTGAAGAAGCCGGAATAGTATGTCCTTATACAACTTCAGATCACTTTGCCACACCGGTTGTCATCAGTGGAAAAATTTATATGGTAAAGGAAACGGAAACAAAGAATGTTTTTGTATATGATGCTTATTCCGATGAGTGGGAGCGAAATTTCAGCAATGAATTTAACAAAAAAGAATCGCTGCTTTCTGCCTGTGAAAATGAACTTTACAGCATTGGTGGCGAAATGACAGGCTTTGGTGTGTTGGATGTGGTAGAGCAGTATACAATCAAAGGTCAAACGATAAAAAGCAGATGACAATTAATCAGGGAGAAATTTATGAACTACAGGTAACTGCCGGAAATTTGGCAAAAAATCAGAGTCAGATTGTAACATTGTCAATTGATCTGATAAACTGAACTTTCAATCCGCATCTTCTTTTTGAGGAGGAAGCGGATTTGAAAGAGGGAGTTGATGGGGTAAAACTTTTAAAATATCAACCGAAAAAAAAGGCATTATGGTTCTAAAGTTGACAGGAAGCATGGAACGAGGGAACTCTTGTGAAGCCTATCAATCGGTTCCGGTAGAAGCCAAAATGGATGGAAAGACAACCGTTGAAATTTATTTTAACCGAAAGAAAACAGGCTTAGAAAGAAGGAGAGTTCATGACAAAAAGAACGATGGATAGTTGTTGTCAGCATTATGATGTGCATTCTTGGATGTGTTTGCTTTTTGGCTGGTACAAAAAAATATCCATAAAGAACAGCAAACGAAAACAGAAGAGAAAAGTATTTATAAAACTTTGAGTGAATCGGATAAAAAGGCTGCGGACATTTATGCAGAACTTTATGAAGAGTCTGTAGAAAATGTATCGCGGATATATCAAAAGACAAACGACTGGGAAAAGACAAATAAACAGCTGGAAAAAGAGTTTTTACAATCGATGAAAATATAAAGTACCAGATGCAGAAAAAGAAGGCTACCGCTTAGAAGATTTGGAAAAAGGCGGAAAAACTGTCGGTACAGACCGGAAAAAGCGATGGAACTGATTCGGGCAAAAAGGAAAAGCCTCGGACAATCGGAAGTGGTCCGATGGGTAAAGAAAGAGGAACTGCAGGCGGCAGAAACGGCCGAGGTTCCGAAATAAAAAAGACATAACAGGAAGAAGAGGAGTTTAAATTTATGAGAGACTTAAGAGCAGTGATTCACGGAATTACAACAGCAGTTTTGTGTGGCGTGGCAGTTTTCTCCTGCAGCACCATCAGTAAAGCTGCCGGAGAAACTTATCAGACAGCAGTGGAGGCAGCCTATGGAGATACTTTCCGTGGCGTCTATGAGAACTATCTTGCCGGTTCTCCGTTAGAGGCAGAGAACCCGGACGGTGTCGACACGGCAAGCGGGCGGCTCATGCTTTCCCGTACCGACCTTTCCTTAGAAGGAACCGGCGGGATGGACTTGGAACTCAACCGCTATTATGACAGCAACGAAGCCAATCTCGGACATGCAAACCGTTGAATATTTAGACAAACTCCTCGAAATTGACACGGTATGGGTTAAATACCGGACGCAGGACAAAAAAGAGCTCAAAATCCTTGTCAACCGTGCCCTGTTATCCAAACATAAAAAGCGTTAAAAGACCTCTTAGTTTCTTATGAAGTGGGTGAGGCTCACCGCAATGTAGAACAGGATGGGAGGATGCGATTGAAACCAAAACCCAGCGGACGAAGATTGTCAGCCGGGAAGGGCATGACGTATACGGGATTGCCAGCGGATGGCGCTATACCTTCCGTGGATTGAAACCGTAACACTGGCAGAAGAAGAGGGCTGGGGAAAAAATCCCGCGTATCTTCACTATGGAAGTGCTGGTGTGATTGGGATTGAAACGAATGCCGATGCGGCAGCAAAACTTACGCAATCCAAGGACTGAGTGGCTACCTTACGAAGATTTGAAACTGGAGGATTTTAAGCAGACCGTGGATGGCATTTCCTGTACCTACCTGCTTCGTGATAAAACCGGACTTCGCACCTATTTTAACGAAGATGGTGTTGTTGTGCTGCAAAAAGACGCCCATGACAATGCCATTACCTATACATACACCGATGCCATTCATCTGGCAGCCATTACCGATTCCGTCGGACGAAAGATTGTATTTCATTACGAGGGTGAGGGCGATGACAAAAGTGCTGAAAACCGTTACCGTGCAGGGAAAAGAAGCGGCAGGCGGCGTAACCAAGAAAACGATTACTTATGAAACGGAAGAAAAAACATACACGCCGCATCACGGAGATGTGTTAAACGGCTTTTGTACTTACGGCGGCAACCGTCGACGGAAGCCGGGAAACCTATACCTACCGGACCGTGGAACGGCTGATGAATACCTCTGGGCGGGAATCGCTTCCCCCAGCGAGTTTCCACCAATCAGAGCTATCTTCTGACAAAATGTAAAAGGCAAACGGCAGTGAGACCCACTATGAGTACCGTGCCTGCTCGCTGCGCGGTGAAAAAGAAGGGGAACCGGGCAGAAGAGGGATGTGGTGACGGAGCAGTTTTATGTCACCAGAGAGTATGAAAAAGACAATAAAACCGGAAAGAAATCAAACGGTACAAAAGTATGACTATTTCCAGAAAAAAGAAGAACCGACGGACTCCGTTCCTATGACGATTTCAGGGGCAGCGGGAAAAAGACGATAAGGGCAACTGGAAAACCGCTTATGAAGTCTGGCAGTACGGAAATGACGGACTCCGCACGGTAACGGTTGTCAGCAGCTTTAATCCGAATAAATATAAAACCAACAAAAAAGTATTATGATTATACTTATAAGAAATCCAAAATCAACCCGGATACCTTAAGGCTTAAAAGGATACCAAGAAAAAATGTCAGTCTGTATGTATATAATGAAAATAAACTTCTTACCAATGAGATTCACTATGGCAAAGAAAAAAAGAAGAAACCATAACCTCTTATGATAATAACGGCAATGGTTCTCTTGTGATACTCGAAACCGACAAATCGTATGGAAAGAGTGGCAAAGCGGTTACGACAAAACAAGGGTATACTTATGACCGCTGCCGAAACGTTTTAACTGAAAAGGCAAATGCCGCTTATCAGAAAAAGAATCAGGGAAAAGAACACCTTTACACGACAAACTATACATATCCGGCAGGAACATATCCGGATTCAGACGGTGCCTTTGTCTGCCCGGTACTTACGAAAAGAATCATACAGCGGAGCAAAGACCAAAAACCGCATGGTAAGCACGATGGCGGCAAACGGTGTGGATTATGCCAGCATATCCGAGCAGAAAAAAGTGTAAAACGGCGGCGCATACCGGACACTTACCAAAACGGATTTTACCTACGATGAACATGGCAACGAAACACGGGGCAGAGTTTATCCTTCCTACGATACGGACGGCGAAAAAAGTGATTCAGAATGACTACACCTTCAATGCACTGGGCAGCAGACCCAGACGAAGGTTACGCTTACTTCTGCGAAAAACCCATCCGATAACCGGAGCTATGTGGAAGAAAAAGACAACGTATGATTCTTTTGGCAACGAGCTTTCCTACACCGATGAAAACGGACAGACCTCCAAAACTTCCTATGATGAGGAAACCGGCGAGGAAACCGAAACCATCCGTGCTGTGGTAACTGCGTATGAATCGAAAGACAAGGAATATACCTCCGCAGACGGCTTAAAACCATGACCGTCGATGCTTACGGACAGGTCAATATCAGTATTCAGGACGGCTTTTGGCAACACGCTGATAAGCAAAGATGAAGCGGCCGGCACCTGGACGGAAAGCATCTATGAGTATGGCAGCGAGGACAACGGCGGAAGCGAAACCGAAGAGACAGAAGACGATGTCGACGAAGAAAAAAGAAGAAACATCCGTCTTCTGGAAGAAAAACATACTCGTTTGAGCCGGACGAAAAGAAATTTATTGTCAATGAAAACGGAGAAACCGTGGCAAACTTTTACATGACCGGAAAAGGCAGTGAACTGTTAAGCGGAAGCAAACATTTTTATGACGATCTCGGCAATGAGATTGGAAGTGCTGAATTTATGAATGGAGAACTGGATAAAACCCACTGCACTTCCTTCCATTTCAGTAAAAGTGAGACCGAAGTAACCGGCGAAGAAGACGAGGCACAGACGATTACCACCGGTTATGAAAAGGAAATCAATCCGTATTCTTATACCGAAGAAGTTGACCCGGCAAATTTTTACGACCAGTTTAACGATTCGGTGTTAAGTGAAACAATTACAAAAAACCGTAACGGATGCCGAAGGCAACAACCTTCCCAGACGACTACCTATCTTCGGGGAAAAAATAAAACGGAAACCGTTACCACGTATGAAAATGATGACTTTGGCAGAACGGTCAAAGAAAACACGGTTCAGAAAAAATTATCAGGATGGCAGATGGCTTCCGTCTTATGAGACAGAGGTTTCTTTATACTTACGATGAAAATGGAAATGTAACCGAAACCGAGACAAAGAGCCGAAAAGAAGGGGAAACCGACTGGCAGACCCAGAAAACAAAAAGCCGTCTATGACGGTAAGGGACAGGTTACAAAAAGAATACAGTCCGCGCGGTGTCAAAGAGAACGTGGCGGCAGCATATACTTATGCGACCTTTTTGGGCCGCAAGATCAAAGAAGAACTTCCGCAGAACAAGACAGACGGAAGTGCCGGTTACCAGACCGTAGTAAACGAATATGATAAATCCGGCAACCTCGTGGAAACAAAAGAGCAAATCGAGGGTGACAAGAACAAAAGAAATCGAGTATACTTATGATAAACAGGGAAATCTCGGTCAGGTAAAAAGCAGTCTGGAAAATGAAAAAGCACAGTATGTCCAGTACATCTATGACGAACAGGGCAACAAGGTGCGCCGGTTTACCGGTATGACCGGTCCTTTGACGGTAACGGTAGCGGCAGTTGAAAATGCCAAAGACGATACCGGTAAGGATACCTTTACCTATGGCGGTAAAACGTATGCTGTATTGGTAACCGGGAAAAAGAAATCCGATACCATCCGGGAAACAAAGTATGTGTATGACACGAAAAACCGTCTGGTTTCTTATACCGACCCGGAAGGAAGAACGGAAACGTATACTTACGACTGCAACAGCAACCTGACGAAAACCGTAGATAAAAACGGAAATATTTTGAAAAACACATATGATAACCAGAACCGGCTGACCGAGAGGACAGCAAAGGAGAAAAAGACCGGAAAAGAAACCGTACATACTTACAGCTACAACGCCTATGGAGATGTGGCAGTACAGGATGATACACAGTTTGAAGTGTATGGCGATGTATCCGGCCAGGTCACAAAAGAAACGACCAAACTGACAAAAAATAAGGATGTCGTAAAGAATTATACCTATGACAGTAATGGAAACAAATCCACTTTTTCCGTAAAAGCAGGGGAGGATACCAAACTTTCTCTGTCGTATGAGTATGATGGCAGTTCCCGATTGATTTCCGTCAAAGACAGCGAAGGAAACCGGGCTGTTTCTTATGCCTATGATACGGAGGGGAAGCCTTAGCGAAAGACAGGCGGCAAACGGACTGAAAACCACGTATGGCTATGATTACCAGAACCGCTTAACCTCTATGACAAACGAGACGGGAAAAGGAGTGGTTTCCAAGTACAGCAGTACCTATCTCAAAAACGGACAGAAAGCAGAAGAGGTTTCTACCGTTATGGATAAGAAGGGAAAGAGCACGAAAAAAACGGCAGCCTACACCTATGACATGCTTGGCCGTATTACCAGAGAAACAAAAACAGGAAGGGAAGATATTTCCTACACCTATGACGCCAACAATAACCGGAAACAGATGACAATCGGAAACAAGACAACCGCTTATCAGTACAACAAAAACGACGAACTGCTCCGCACGGATACGCTGCATACCGACACGGAGAAGAACGATGTGGTGATTTACAAAAATGATAAGAACGGAAACCAGCTTGCTACCGTGAACCGCTCTGAGATTCCGGCAGAAGCAAAGGATACGTCTTACATCGATGTCGATGTGACGCTGGGAGACAATCAATTGAACGATAACGTAGTAAATTATTATAATGCTTTGAATCAGCTGACCGAGACGCTTACGAAAAACTACAAAGTAAGCTTTTACTTATGATGCCGAAGGACTTCGTACCGGTAAGACGGTAAACGGAGAAAAAACAATTTATGTCTGGGACGGAGACCAGGTGGTAATGGAACTGTTAAAGGGAGGAGCCGTACAGAAACGTTACATCCGTGGAAATGATTTAGTGTATGCCGATAAAGGAGAAAATACGGAGAAAACGTATTATGTCACAGATATGCACGGCAATGTGGTGCAGCTTTTGGATGAATCCGGAAATGTCACAAAGACATATGAGTATGATTCCTTTGGAAACGAAGTAAAACCGGAGAAAAAGGATGAGAACCCGTACCGTTATTGTGGGGGGAATACTACGATAAAGAGACGGAGGAAGTCTATCTGCGGGCAAGATACTATGAGCCGGGTGTAGGAAGATTTATCACAAGAGATACCTATACCGGGGAAAGTGATGAGCCGCTGAGTCTGCATTTGTATACCTATTGTGAGAATGACGGGTGAATGCGTGGGATCCGAGTGGACATTGCTATAAAAATGGGAAATGGAAAAGATGTAAGAAGGTATATCATAAAAATATAAACCGCTTAAGTATAATAAAAACTTAAAGTATTATAAAAAATGGTGGAGTATGTAGGGAAAATTAAGAAGAAGAGAAGAAAAAAACAAGCGAATTGGAGAGGTTTGTTGCTACATATAAAAAAGAACAGCGCAAAAAAAAGAAGAGTAGATATAATCAAATATCAAAGGCGACCAATTTGCCACCATTACTTATTGCAGCAATTCATTATAGAGAAAGCACTACAGATTATTTTAATAGAAAATTTTCAGTACATTTGCATAATGGTGATCCATTAGGAAAAAGTAACAAAAAAAATGTTCCTAAAGGAATTTGTTTTTATGATTTTGTTAAAGCTGGCATTGATGCGTTTGAATCAATGGATAGTTTTGATGAAAGAAGGAAAAAAATTTGAAATTAACAAAGAAGTCTAAAGATATATATGCTATGCTTACAATTGCATGGTTTCATAATGGAGCTGAAATCAATATAAAAAGTTCCTATATTTTTAATAAGACCGGATTATCTTGTACCTTTTATCCAACAGATGGGAAAAAAGGCAAAAAAATGAAAAAACAAAAAATTATGGAGTATTTCGTGTTTTAGATTATGCATTATGGAAAGGAGTAAGACATGATGAAATATATGTGTTTGAAAAATGTGTGTTTTCATATTTTGTGATAGCAGCAGTATCAGGTTGTGGGAAAGTTGAAACCAAAGATGCTAAAAAGAAACCAACAGAAACAAGCGAAATACATAATGAATATTTTCCATATACAGAAAATTGTCAAATAAAAGTTTCCGGGCGGTTCTATTTTTTCAGATTTATTGGAAAAAAGAAACAACGATGTTTGTCAATAGAGAAAAAAAGGCAAAAAGGGGAGAAGTATGGCACATTTTTTTTCAGCGAGTGGAGTATGATTCTTATGATAGCGATGGACGATACCACATGCCGAAGGAATGCTTAGATATGTACTATTTTTTTGGTCAAGCAAGATAGGATATACTGGTATTGTATGCCGCATATGCCGGATAATGAAATGAAAACTTTTTGTGAGGAGGGGCGAATACCAGCAGAATACACTCATATTATTTGCCAGAAGGCTGAAATGAAAGATGTTTTTTATCGGAGGAAGAATCTGGTGAACATGAGCGAATGTTGATTTATGGGAAAAAGAAAGATGTTAGACAGTATAATACATGGACTGTAAAGAAAGATTTTTCAGATGTACTTAGCATATATACTGTTTCGTTTAAAAAGAATATTGGACTTGTTGCGTATAGTTGTTCCTGGACAGCAGCTGGAAAAAACACTGTTGAGCTTTGGGATAAAAGATATGTTTCGAAGCGGGCTAAAAAAAGTTTCAAGTATAATTGATAGAGGAAGAAGATGAGCTGGAAAAAGATTTGCTATGTGGATGTGACAACAAAAGCATGGAAAATACAACACATAATGTGAGGTATGCACAATTAATACATATTATTGAAGAAATGCAAAAATTAAAGGGAGTAAGGGATTGGATTGTATGAGTTTAAAACGAATAAAACTGATGCTATTTAGCGCAATTATACTTGTTGGATTGTTTTTCTTTTTATACAGACACATCAAACAAGGAATGTTGAGAAACAAAAAAACAAGTAATTTGTTGGCAAATTGCTAATAGACACCACTGGAAAAAAGAGGAACCTATTGTTCTTAATCCATTTGAGACAAAAAAATCATAGAACAATGATTTTACCTTATTTGAAGGAAGAACAGAATGAATGTTTAATAGATTTATCTTTTTTTAGGTTTTGATAAGAAATTAAAATTAACAGCCTATGATATTGGATATATTACTGAAAATAATGAATCTTCGTGTATACAAGTGAGTTCAAAAGGAGGGTGAATGCGACGGATTCAAAAGAGAAAAAAGCAATGGAAATTGTTTAATTCTTGTGGTTAGTAATCAAATTAAAATCTATAGATTCAGACAATTACATAGTTGTATTAGATTATCTGAATCACAAAAAAATATATTTATAAGACTGATTTGCTTTTTTCATGGGTACGCAGACCTGTGCTTCAGTTAGCGGATATTACAGGTGATGGCAGGCAGGAGATTATCGTTTCAAATGTAATAAATGGTAAAATCGGCACATCATGTGAAGTTATACGATATGACAAGGGTAATGACGTTCTTAAATCCATTTATGCAAATCCAAAGAAGGCAGATGCTGAACATGTAGGAAAACAGATAAAATATTTTTCCGGGTATCTTATCGACAATTATCGAGCTGTACTTGAATGTAAAAGGATTGGATACAGTACCACTTTTTCTATATTAGATTCTGGTTATAAAAAAGAGGATTTTGAAATTGATAAGGCACCGAAAGACAAAATGGATGATATAATGCAAGATTGTAGAGTTTACCAAAAGGGTAAACTGATAAAAAATGGAAACGATGTAAAAATACAAATGGGACCATTAGATGAGTATGAAGGGATTCAGGTGCATGTGAGTTCTAATGGAGAAAAGAAGATTAGATTAAAATATTATATTCGTATAGGTAGATGGAATACTATTGCTATAGCATATGCTTATATGGACTATGATAAAAATAATGATTGCCTAAAAGATTGCAGATGCGGTTATAGAAACATCTAATTTTGAGTAAGTTGTTTGCAGTGAGAATCCATACACAGTACCACAATAAAGCGGCAGCCTGCACATATGAAATGCTTGGTTGTATTGGTTTAAGTGAGGTGAGGATGTTATGAGAAAAATGTCATAGCTTAATTGTTTTTGGAGTATGTGTTGGCAGTGTTTTATTATGCTATTTCTTGAGGAGAAAAAAATATATTTCAAAAAAAGGACACTTTTATGTGATAAAATGATTGAATAAAGTGTATTGCAACATTTTTGAAGGCTAAATCGTTGTATTAAGGAAAGAGTTGATTTATACGCGAGGGGGATTCGGATGAAGAAAACAATTTTAAAAGTTATTATCTTAGCATTTTTTATATTATTGCATAAGGATACTGTGTATGCAGGGGACGAAATATCTTTTACGATAAATAATGAACCACCTCAAGATGCATTGATTATTGGCAGGGTAAGTGAGGTATATAACAATCAAAATTTTATAAGTATTGGATGTTGTGCGAATTGTTGTGGGGAAGATTTGCGAAGACCATGTAAATTTGCAAGGGTGGATACTGCAAAGTATAAGAAGGGAGATTGTATTCTTTTTTTTCTGCAAAATTTATGGAGAATAAAGATGGTATTACACAATGTCGTGCTGTATATTACTATTACAAAGTTGCTCTTAAAGCAGATAATAAGGTTCGCATTTTGCCAAGTAAGGACGATTCAAGGGCACTTTGCAGCAGAATTAGAATGGTTTGTAAATACGGGCGAGCAAAGAGTGAACGAAGAAATATATGATTATGATAAGGATAAGTGGTTGAAAAAAATTCGTTTGATAAACGTTATACTGCCCCAGATGTAAAGAAAGAATTGCAGAAAAAAAAGAATACGATTTTGTGTGGTGGGTGGCATCTTAATTGTTTTAGTTGGTGCTTTTGCATAACAAAAAGGATGCACAAAAAAAGATTGAAGAAGGGGAAAAAGAGGTATGAAAAAAATTATTATAAAGAAAAAGCAGTATCTGTGCTTTTTTGGGAGCTATATGTATTATAGGCTTACTTAGATTACTTTGGAACATAAAAGATAGGGCAAAAGAGGAGATGGATTTGGAAGAGTTATGTCAATAGAAGAAATATGTACTCGAATTAATTATGCCAGGAGAAATATACATAAAAAGATGTTTAGATTATAATTATAAAAAAGCAATGTACAGATTTCTATAATATTGATTTAACAAGGAACAATATTGCTAATCGTACTACAAGATCTTGGTACGAAGAACAATATACTAATAACAAGGAAAGTTTAATTACAATAACTTTTAGTGTAGTAGGCAATATTCTTTGGTTCGAAATTGAAGAAAAAGGGAGGTAAGAAAATTAGTTCAAAAGAATATGAACTAATGCTTGCAATTTATAAGGAATTTACACATGGAAATATCGATAAAAAGCAAATAGATATGATACTGGATAATAAGAAAAATATAGGCGAATATAGAATAGATTCGGATGACTACCCAGATGCATTTAAATATGAGGTAACTAAGACAGGGCAATTTATTTATTATTTGGCGGGAATTATGAAATGAGTTTGCTTATACACATACTTAATTTATTAGGAAATTAGAATTGATTATACGAGGAGCAAAATAACAATCCACAGTATCTCCAATAGTATAGCATTCAGACCTTGGAGAGGGTATAATATATTGATTAATACGGAGGATGTAAATGAAAAAAGGAAAATAATGTATATAATCTTTTTTATATTGTTTATTACAATTACATGCGTTGTAGTGAATATAAATAGAAAAGAGCAAAATAAAACAGAAGAAAAAGAAGACCGAATGTGCAGAAATGCAGTTGTTTGAGTATCAACACAAATTCCGGATATCAATGCACAATCAGAGGGTTTAAAGATGATTTGTGCAGATAGAACGGCAAAGTATTGGCAGGTTAGCGAAGGAAAATGTTATACGATGCAGTCCGATGGTGATAGAAATTATATAGTTCTTTGCAATGGAAATACAATTGGCGGTTTTTCTTTGTCTGATGGTTATATAGCAGGACTTGTAAGATACAAAAAGAGTTTTATGCACTGCGAATATGTGCCAGTGAATATACGGATAAAGACACCAAATTTGAAGAGGCCTGTTTATAAATGGAGTATTGGAAAAATAGATTTTTAAGAACAATGCATTTGTAGAAATCTTTAATGCTAGTGAAAGCAGGTCGGACTCCCAGATACCGGATGCTTATGATGTGTGTGTTATAAGGATAAAGTTATTCTTTATTACCAAGAGAAAATACATATTTGGAACATGACAGGAAAGAAAAACAAAGCCGTTATAAATGCGCCACATCTACCGCAAAGGGATTCGGATTATACGGTATATGATAATAAGATATTTTATGGTATCCACGATGAAAATAAGATAAATTTGTACTATTTTGATATGCAGAATAATATGGAAAAGAAATTTTATTCATATGTTAGCAAAAATGCAGTTAAAAATTGTTCTGTCAGTATTAAATTTGATAATGAAAAATTTGTATGTGTCAAATTGCATGGTAAATAGACTGGACGGAACAAAAAACAAATCTTTAACAACGCTGTCAAAGATGGCGAAGATGTATTGTTTTTCATACACAAATAAAAATATATTATTTAGATAAAGACCATAAGGTGCATAAAATAAACAAGGCGAGTTTAGCGGATACAATCGTATATAAGAAAAAGGCGTCCGATGTACAGACATCAAAAGATTGTTTGTTTATTAAGAAATATGACGAAGAACTGGAACCTGATTATGAGACTGATTATGGTGAAATACAAAATTGGGATGTGCCGGATAAATGTAAAGTGGTTCGGATGTCAGGCGTGGGGGCAAAAGCAGTGCAGATGGGAAAAATCAATGAAAATATGGCGGACTGTCCGGATGTGAATGCGAATAATTATTTCCAAAGTGTTTGTGATGCTTCGCAGTATTCACAGGTAGTAAATGGGAACTATTATTACCTCCGTATGGACAAAACAAAAAAATAAGTATTGTGTGTATAAAAACAGGAAGAAGATTTTGACATTTTCATTGGGAAATCAAGAAAGACTAATTGCCTTTGTAAGATATAAGAATGCATTTTTATTTTGTGAAACAGCGCGACGATAATTGGGAGGACTTATTTAACGTATATTCTGCAACTATATGCAGGATTTCTGAAGAAAAGTCATAGACCGGAAGTTTGCTTTTGAGTGGAAAACGAGAATTGGATTTTTAGTCACTTTGGAGGAACAATCATCATTTTTTAATAAATGTTTTCTTAGTGATGGGAAATTTTGTTTTGTCAGACGAAATTTCCTCTATGGATTTCGGTTGACAGATGGGAAACTGGTTGATTTTAATAGTGTATCGAAAGACACGAAAAAAGAGACTTGGTATCTCTTATAAAACTAAAAAGTGCAGTATAGTTCATTGCTTTGTGTAAAAAAACGTATGTTAAAAAGTGCATATATTCAAACAAGAACTTTATATGATTTTTAGCGATAAATATTTGTTTTACATAGATAAAAGTTTAATTTGTGCAGATATGATATGAGTAATCAAAGTGAAACGGTAATTGAAAAAAATGTGTTGGAGTGGCTGTATAAAAAGGAAATATATGTGTACGAAAATACAAGCCTAATATGGCATATTTGAAATGTGATGAAGATGATGAGGCAGAGAGCATATATGACAGTGATTGTCCAATATATCAAATGACGATGGATGGAAAGGGCATTTGTACATTACGTTAAAGCTGATTCGGCTGAAGTAATTTAATTATGACGATTCTCGTGGTGGAATTTTTGATTGCCGAAGCGTTATTGATTAATACGGAGGATGTAAATGAAAAAGAGGAAAATAATGTATACAATCTTTTTTATATTGCTTATTACAATTACATGCGTTGTAGTGAATATAAATAGAAAAGAGCAAAAATAAAACAGAAGAAAAAAAATGGCTTTATGTTAGGGGCTATTCAAAAGAATGGGAATTTCTTGAAGACAGCGATAAGGGAAGTATCCGATGAATGGAGTGATGCACTGTATCGAATTCGCTGCATGGATGGAAAAGTTGAGAAACTGGAAGAAAATAACCCGGTAGAATAAACAGAAATGAGGTGAATTGTGGATGAAAAAAATATATTATGATACTAATAATAATTTTGGGGGGTTATTTGTTGTGATTTGGCTTTTTGTCAATTGGATAAATCAGTTTTAATTATACATTATGGAGACGTGAATTATTATGCTGAAAATGAAAATTATTGGGCAGAAATAAACGGAAGAAATGTAGAATTCACGGATAAGAAAAAGTGAGAATAAAAAATAATTAAACTGGATTTTTGTTCCAAACCAGATTGCGCTTGGTATGAACCATGTGTTTATATTAAAATGTGGAGATAATTATTCAAGTGATGATGCAGTAATATATAGTTACGATTTTGAGGGTCATTACATAGAGGCAAAGGCATGAGAAAAAAGTGTAATTACATGGCAATGGATAAAGATGTTCTTTATTTACAATACTGGCAGGATGAAGAACAAAATATGCCGTATGTAAATTATAATGGAATTGTGGCAAATGCATGGATTAAGGAAGATAAGTTTGCTGGTAAGGTAAATGCTATGAAGGAAAACAAAAAAGGAGTATGTAAGGTCGGAGAACGAACTTTTTATGCTAATTCCAATGGTTGTTTTCTACTGAAAAAGTATTCCAATATTCCGGCTATGAGTGCATACATATGGGATGAAATGAAAACTGAAAAAAAAAAAATGCTAACTATCAGAAGGTGTTAGAAAAGAAAATTGGATATGATAGCGACTTTCTTTATGGTTTTAACGAGTACCAAAAAGGTAAATATATTTACGGAGTTGTTAATATATGGGAAGAAGATGTACGATTGCGTAATATGGAAATACCTATAAATAATGTCGTTAAGTCCTATGTTTATAAAGTAAATCTGCTAACAAATGATGTGGAAATTCTTTTTCAGAGGGGTAAAGGGATGTGTGCAAATTGCATCCAATGAAAAGAATGCGATTTGCTATGAAAAAAATATGCTTAAACGAATAAACTTAAAAACGGAAAAGAGCGATATATTATATAATGGGCTCCGAAATAAGACTGAGAATATTTATTTACAAGGACCATATTTGCTTGTGGCTGGGGAAAATAAATATATTCAATACGGTGCAACATATTGAGGACTAGAATGTTGTATTTGAGAAAAACATAAATTGACAAAATCTGTGCTTATTAATATAATAAATATAGTTTTTATATTGCTAAAGCGTTATATCTCAAATGATATGAATTAATGAGGAGGGTGTGTATTATGAAAAAAATAAAAACTAAAAATATTCTAGTTACGGTAGGAATTGTAATTTTACTTGCGGTGATAGTCTATGTTCGTAGCAGGATTTCTCCATTGTTTGATAATTATAGTGTTGAAAAGAAAAAAATGAAAAAAAGGTAGAAGCAAAAACCAACGATGGACACAAAATCACAAGAAACAAAAAGTCTCAGGGGAAAAACGGAGACTTTATCAACAGGCATCAATTCATATTGGAATATGCAAAGGAAGTGGTAAAGTTAAATTTGATGCGAGTGCAGGTTTTTATGATGAATGGGGAGATATTCCGGCTTTGGAGTATAAAAACAAAAATGAATTTTATAAAGATTGCAAAACTAAAAAAAGGCATTCTGTATCACTTGAAGATTGAACAGGCATCAGATCTTAAGATTCAACAAAAAGGCTTAGCCTTGGTTATTTTTATGTGCAAAAAAATAGGATAATGCGTATATGGGAAAATAACGATTATGAGGCACAAGGAAATGTTTGGACGCTGTCGAAGAAAACGTTAAATAGAATCATAAAGACCAGTGAGATTCCAAAGTATAGTACAATTGTTTGGCAGAAAAAGACATATAAAGATACATTAAAACACGATAAGATAGACTGGGCATCAGTACTTAAAAAAGATTCAAGATTCGCCTAAAAAAAGAGACTGCGTTATGGTGGCTACTATCAATATCCACAGCATTCAGGATATTGGGAGACTTTTTATTTGGGAAGAAGGAACTGGGTTGATTTTTACCAGAGTGGATATAGAGATGGGGTGGAATGTATTAGGTTGAAAAAGAAAAGGGTGTGAAACTTCCAAGTGATGTATGGTATGATTGAGGTGATTTTACTGCAACATTCCGGAAAAGGTGAATCGTTGTATTTGAAAAGTGTTGATTTATATGAGGGGGTATCGAATGAAAAAAATATTGTTTGCCTGTTTTTTGGGCATCAGTTTACTTGTTAATGTTGTTTTTGAGTATATTTGTATTAAATAAAAAGAAAAAACATATGTGCAATTATCGCAGGACAAAAGTAGTTTCTGTAGATAATGCTAATCCGATTGACAGCTATTTTTTGATAAGGTGATGAAACAAGATATGACATACGCTGAAATCAGGGGCAAAGATTATACAGGGGAAATTATAGGAAACGGAATATGAAAATGTGATACACTGGTTGAGTGAACGGTGTAAATATGAGGATGATAAAAAAGCATAGAAAAAAATTTGATTATCAGGGTGAAAAAATACATAAAAGAGGCACAAGCTGTTTTGCAAATAAGTAAAAGCAGAAACAAATTTGTTGAATAAATCACCGAGTGAAAGAGTAAAATCCTTGGGTGAAACAGCAGAAACTTTACGTGATGAAGGGAGAACTTTTACCGAGATATTTGTTTACAAATAATAGAGAAGTCCGGTAACAAGTATAGTTTTTGAAAAGAGATTACGATAAAAGTAATTATAGAATAGTTGGTGCACAAAATTAAATGCTGTACCTGAGTTTATGAAAAGATTACAATTTGGGCGGCATAAATTACAGTGAGCCATTTTCAAAATTAAGTGTGGAGGGATAAAATGGAGGAACTGCGTTACAGCAAAAAAAAAAGAATAAGGATTTATATTGGTACTTTATTGGGAGTTATTCTGGCAATAGGTTTGATAATAGTATGTAATCACTGTGTATCTGAAAAAAGAAAAGTGATAGCAAATATAATGAAAGCATAGAAACTAATGGGGAGTATTTTAAACAATATTGTTTTTGGTGGAGAACTGGCAGAAGAAAGTGGAAAAATCTATTATTCAAATGCAAACGATAATTGGAGTTTATATCGTAAAAATTTAAAAGGAGAAACAGAACAAAAACTGCATGATAATAGATGTGACAATATAAATATAGGAAAGGGATGGTTATTTTGCAGAGATGTTAAAAAAATCATCAAATTATTAAAATGAGATTGGATGGTAGTAAAAAACAGGTTATTTATAAGGGAATAATTGACAATTTGGCTTATTATGGAGATTACCTAGATTTTTTAGAGGAAAGAGAGGGAATACAACATATAGCCAAAATTCGATGTGATGGAAGTGAAAAACATACATTTATTCAATCGTGAAGATAGAATTTGCAATCTTATTTTTTAGTACAGGACTGGATTTATTATTACAGCATGAATGATAAAATGATAGAAAAGGTAAACATTGATGGTTCATCTAATACAAATGTTGTGAAAGCGGAAATGGATTTTTTATAGCGGACAAAAAAGGGAATTTATTTTGCCGACAAAGAGAAACAGAAAAGTTTGTTATGTGGATTATGACGGAAAGCACTTATCTGTAATCAGTAATAGTTGTCCAAGGTATATGTACATTTTTGAAGGACAGCTATATTATTGCAATGGAAATGATAGTATATGGAAAGAAGAACTTCGAGAAGATAAATCCGAAAAAATATGTTGATAAAAAGTGTTACGTTTTTACAAAACCGACAATGTATTGTTATATTATTATATAAAAAAAGCGGTAGAGAGGAAAAAAATATGTCAACAAATTTTAAGCCGTGAGAGTATACAGCCTGTTAAGGTTACAGATGAAACGGGGGAAAAAAATGCACGTTGAAACTTGCTAAATTAAATGAAAAAGATACGGGAGTATATTTTAGAGAGGCTGATCCCACGAGTGTGTTCGGGCAGATTGATAATGGGCATTACTATTATTTGAAATCAAATAGCAAAAGGGAATATAAAATTTTTAGAGATGAAGATGTTTTTGTGGGAGAATTTACGTTGGATTATGGATACATATCCGGTTTTGCTAAATATCAAAAATGATTTTTATGCTTTTATAACAATAGAAGAAGGAGAAGCGGAGGTGGAGACAACGAGACAGGCACTTGTTCGTGTCGATTTGAAAAACAAAAAGTTCAATCAATTATAGATGATTATGAAAAAACAGAAAATGCGGATTCACAGGACAATTATTTTTTTTGGGCTGATCATTTATATGATTATTCAGCACTTTATCAGCAATGCATATATCATGATTCAAGAGATGAAGTGATAGACAAAAAGTTGGATTATCAACCATATAAATCCGGCAAATCATTACAAAGATTTAGTTATTAATAATAAGAAAAGGACAGAGAAGATTTTATCTACATCGAATATGAACGAGGCTAAGCCGTACCTGACTTTTGTTGATGGACAGATTTTGTATGGAAGGCAGAAAGGGAAAAAAGATATATTTATATGCTTATGATTTAAACACAAAAAAAGGAAAAAGTGAAATATTATGCTATAAAAGAAAAAAAGGCATATAAATGTTATGGAGTACCGCCCTTTCATCCAACTAACTACGATTGTGTTTTTGTGACAATGGATGAAACATATATTTATTGTCAGGAGTTCGCAATTCCCCGCAAAGGTGGGAAAAATGCAGTAACATTATTGAGAAATGCTGGAGAATATTGGGAGGTCAATTTGCATTTTCTACTAATAGAAAATATATTTTTTATTTGGACAAGAAGTATCAGCTTCATCGAGTTGATAAAAAAGACAAGAAAGGATGTTAAATTATCAAAGAAAAATGGATGTCAGTGTATGCCACAGATGAAAAGATATATCTAGTGGAGTACGATGAAGATATAGTGGGAGCATATTGGCAGGAAGATGAGGGGGATGTAGTACAGGACCATGATTATCCGGGTGAAAATGCTTTATATTGCATGGATTTCCAAGGTAAAATGAAGAAAGTAGGTTGAATTATTTTAGAAAAAGTATGTTGGAACAAAAAGGCTGTAACAAATGTTCGTGAATTCTTTATTCCAGTAATTTCTACGAAATTACGGAAAACAAAAAAATTACCAGCAGACTATTTTATTACAGCAGTTGACAAATCCCCAAATTAGACTAACATAACAAGTGTTATGATGAAAAACAAAGAAGCAACCATTGAAAAAAATCAAACAGGCAGCATTGGAAGAGTTTTACGCCAATGGATATGCGAAAGCAAAGTCTTAGGGACAATCTGCCGCAGGGCGGGTGTCACGACAGGAGCGATGTATTTTTTCTTTTGAAAATAAGAGCAATACGTAACTGAACGAAGGCCACTGT
>VOFK01002063.1_pt1 | contig 24321 bp, 30 predicted proteins | sample 5384121 | NCBI WGS metagenome assembly VOFK01 (sample SAMN12384730, study PRJNA508395) | human gut metagenome | isolation source: healthy gut J | host: Homo sapiens | reverse complement strand
AAGGCGAGACCAGCCCTGGAGGCGTATATCCGGGCATTTCAGGAGCAGGACTGACCGCCGCACATATTTTGATACAAAAAAAGCACCGCCCGCAGGCGGTGCTTTTCATATGGTTCTTTTACTCGGCGGGGTAAACAGAAACCTGCTTACGATCCTTGCCCAGACGCTCGAAGCGGACAACACCGTCGGCCTTGGCAAACAGCGTGTCATCGCTGCCGATGCCAACGTTGGTGCCGGCGTGGATGTGGGTGCCGCGCTGGCGGACCAGGATGTTGCCGGCCAGAACGAACGACCATCAGCGCGCTTGGGGCCAAGGCGCTTAGACTCGGAATCACGGCCGTTCTTGGTGGAGCCCATACCTTTTTTATGGGCAAAGAACTGCAGACCAATGTTCAGCATAATGCAGTACCATCCTTTCTATGAGATGATTGCGGGGGGAACAGGAGGGTTTCACGCCTCCATCACTTCAATGTTTTCCGGATACTCGTCGTGAAGCTGGGCCAGATACACCATCAGCCCCGTCAGAAGATTCTGGCAGGTGTTCTCCGCCATGGGAGCCAGGCCCCCGGGCAGACGAAAGGAGATGGCGGTGTCCTGCTCCCGGACTTTCACCGCGGCACACAGACCCATCACGTCATTGACGGTGGCTTCTACCAGGCGCACGGCGCTGGTAACGGCGGCGCAGACGATGTCCTCACCCTCTGCGGCGAAGTCGCTGTGTCCCTGTGCATCGAAACCGACGATGCGGGCTTCCTCTGTCAGGAATGTAACGGTCGTCATGCTGTCACTCAGAAGGAGATCTTGCCGATTTCCACCTTGGTGTAGGGCTGACGATGACCCTGCCGTTTGCGATAACCCTTCTTGGGGGTATACTTGAAGATACGGATCTTCTTGCCCTTGCCGTTCTTGACGACGGTGGCGTCCACCTTAGCGCCCTCCACCACGGGAGCGCCGAACTTGGTGTTTTCGCCGTCGACGATGGCCAGGACCTGGTCGAACACCACGGAATCACCCGCGTTGACGTCCAGCTTCTCGATAAACAGAGTGTCACCCTCGGAGACGTTGTACTGCTTACCACCGGTCACGATAATAGCCTGCATACTTGTTGCACCTGCCTTTCCTTTATTACGGACTCGCTGTCGGGGGCGTCCGGCAAGGCCGGAACTTTTGACCCATTCAAAGCGGCTTATAGAGTATAACAGAGAAATTCACCTTTGTCAATCACTTTTCGCCGTTTTCCAAAGCAAAATTTGCCCGCCTGCCGCGAAAGCGGCAGGCGGGCGCTTATTGTCTTATGCCCCGGGCTGTTACACGGTGCCCGTTACCGTCAGGACGCTCTGTCCCGGGTGACGGTCCAGGAGCCGTCGGCGTTCTGGGTGAACGTGGCCTCCGGCACCGTCAGCTTACCGGCCACCGTGGCAAAAGCGCCGGTGGCGGCGTCATAGGTGTAGTCCTCCGGCGACGTCCAGGCCGTGCCGTTGAAAGTAACGCCGGTGATGTTCAGGATGGGGTCGAAGGTGTCGGTGATCACGGCCCCCTCCTGGCCGGTCAGGGCGGTGTTGCCGGTGTTGCGGATGGTAAAGGTATAGGTCAGAGGCCCGTTGCCGGTGACCACGGCGGGAGACAGGGCCTTGCTGATGGTCAGCTCCGGCTCCAGCCGGGCCGCCGTGGCAGCCGTGGCCGTCAGCGGCGTGGCCAGACCGCCGCCGCTGGCGGTGACGGTGTTCCGGATCTCACCCTCCACCCCCGGCGCGGCAAACTCCGTGACCCGGGCCTGATACACCAGGGTGGCGTTGCCCCCGGCGGGCACCGTAACGCCAGTGACGGTCATAGGCGGCCCCGCCGTCACCGTGGGGGGCGGGCTGGGGCCGTGCCGCCGTTATAATAGAGGACGCTGCCCGGCACATAGGCCAGGGGATACACGGTGCCGGCGGCCGCGGTACTGCCGCCCAGATCGTCGGTCAGGGTCAGCCCCGTCAGGGCCGCCGTGCCGGTGTTGCTGAGGGTCACCACATAGGTCACCGTGTCGCCGGGCCGGTAGCCGCCGGATACCGCCGTCTTGGTGATGGTCAGGGCGTCCCGCAGCTCGCCGGTGACCACGTTGGAATTGATCTGACTGCCGTTGTAGGACAAGGTAGCCATGTTGGTAAAGGAAGCCATAGAACTCCTCCCGGAAAACGGATGGGTTTTCCCGCCCCTGGGGGCAGGAGCCGTTTCCGCATTCCAGTGTATGCGCCATGGCCCGCCGCCGTCATCCCTGCCTGTCCAGAGACGCCTGCACGAAGCCCACAAACAGCGGATGGGGCCGGTTGGGACGGCTCTTGAACTCCGGGTGGAACTGCACCCCCACAAACCAGGTATTGGCGGGTTCCTCCACGATCTCCACCAGATGCCCGTCCGGGGACAGCCCCGCCAGCCGCAGTCCGGCGTCCTGCAGCTCCCGGCGGAACTGGTTGTTGAACTCATACCGGTGCCGGTGCCGCTCGGAGATGTCGGCGGCGCCGTAGGCGGCCCGGGCCAGGGTACCCTCCGCCAGCACGCAGGGGTACTTGCCCAGCCGCATGGTGCCGCCCTTGGCGGTAATGCCCACCTGATCCGGCATCAGAGCGATCACCGGATGGGCGGTCAGGCCGGAGAACTCCGCGCTGTGGGCGTCGGCCCACCCGGCCACGTGCCGGGCAAATTCGATGACAGCGATCTGCATCCCCAGGCAGATGCCCAGATACGGCACGTCCTTCTCCCGGGCGTACTGCGCCGCCAGGACCATCCCCTCGATGCCCCGGTCGCCGAAGCCGCCGGGCACCAGAATGCCGCTGCAATCCCCCAGCACCTGCTCCACGTTCTCCGCCGTCAGGCCCTCGGAGTCCACCCACTTGATGTTCACCCTGGCGTCGCAGGCCGTTCCCGCGTGGAACAGGGACTCCGCCACGCTGAGATACGCATCATGCAGGCCGGTATACTTGCCCACCAGGGCGATCTGCACGGTTTTGTGCACCCCGTTGATCCGCTGCACCAGGGCCGTCCACTCGGCCAGGTCCGGCTCCCGCTGGGGCAGTCCCAGCTTCCGGCAGGCCACCCGGCACAGGCCCTCCCGCTCCAGCAGCAGGGGCACCTCATACAGGGTGGAGGCCGTCAGATTCTGGATAACGCAGTCCTCCTCCATGTTGCAGAACAGGGCGATCTTCCGCCGCAGGTCCTCCGGCAGGGGACTGTCCGTCCGGCAAACCAGAATATCCGGCTGGATGCCCACCGAAAGAAGCTCCTTGACAGAATGCTGGGTGGGCTTGCTTTTCAGCTCTCCGGTGCCGGGGATGGAAACGATGAGCGGAACATGGATATACAGCACATTTTCCCGACCCTTTTCCACCGCTACCTGCCGGATGGCCTCCAGATAGGGCTGGCTTTCGATATCGCCCACGGTGCCGCCCACCTCGGTGATGATGATGTCCGTTTCGCCGTCGTCCATGGCGTAAATGCGCCGCTTGATCTCGTCGGTAACGTGGGGGATGATCTGCACCGTGCCGCCCAGATAGCCCCCTGCCGCTCCCGGTTCAGCACGTTCCAGAAGACCTTGCCGGAGGACACGGACGCGTTCCCCGTCAGGGACTCGTCCACAAACCGCTCATAGTGGCCCAGGTCCAGGTCCGTTTCCGCGCCATCCTCGGTCACAAAGACCTCACCGTGCTGAAAGGGGCTCATGGTGCCGGGATCCACATTGAAATAGGGGTCGAACTTCTGGTTCTTCACCCGGAAGCCCCGCTGCTTCAGCAGCCGCCCCAGGGACGCCGCGCAGATGCCCTTTCCCAGCCCGGACACCACGCCGCCGGTAACAAAAATATGCTTCATCGTGACCACTCCTTACCCGCAGAATACCATATTAAAAATACTTTCAAATTCTACTGCCGCCGCCCTCCCCCGTCAAGACGGAATATTTATCAAAATAAAGAATCCCCCCGGCGCTTCCCTGCACAATCAGCCGAAATTGCGGAATTTGCGAAACTTTTCCTTGCAATCCACCTACCGGCGTGGTATGGTAGATTTGAACCCGCCCTATCCGGCGGTCTCTCCCCTACCGCAGCCCGGGAATGCGCCTGCGCAGCACCGGGCACAGCAGGGCCGTCACGGCGATTTTCGCGGCGTCCCCCGGCAGATAGATCAGCATCCCCGACCAAAGCAGGGCCGGCGCGCTGATGCCCTTGCCCAGATAGCCGTTGAGGATCAGCGCCATATAGGGCACCCCCCTACGGCATAGAGAACCGCCAGCCCCGCCCCGCAGGCCAGGGCTAGTCTCACCGGCGAGCTGCTGCGGCGGCTCAGACCGCCGATGACGGCGGCGGCGGGAATCAGCCCCAGCAGGAACCCGAAAGAGGGCTGAAGCACATAAGCCGAAGCCGCCTCCGGCGGTGAAGATCGGCAGCCCCACAAGCCCCAGAGCCACATAGACCCCCTGGCTCAGGGCTCCGCCACCCGGCCCCAGCAGCACCCCCGCCATGGCGGTGAACAGGAACTGCAGGGTGATAACGGAAATCCCTATCGGAATACGAATAAACGCGCCCACCGCCGTCAACGCGGCCAGCAGCGCGGTATATACCAGCTTTCGTGCGGACATGGCCCCCTCCTGATTTGGAATAGATTGGGGCCATGATACCATAGCGGCCCCTAGTTGTCAACGAATTGACAACCAGGGGCCGTTTTTCATTCTGCCTCCGCCTGGGGATAGACCAGGCTTTCCGGCGTCCAATTGCGGATCACGTCCGCGTAAAAGGCGCAGCACGCCCGGGCCAGGGCTGCGTCCAGGTTGCGGTAATTACCGCACTCTGCGGCGCTTTTGCCGGGCATGGGGCCGTCATAGGCCGCACCAGCGGTGAACACCCGCTGCAAAAGGGCGATGGCCTCCGCATCCGTCAGGCGGCGGCTGTCGAACAGGAAGTAAAAACCCGTCTGACAGCCCATGGGGCCGAAATAGATCACGGCATCCCTTTCCGGGCTATTGCGCAGCAGGGTGGCAATAATGTGCTCCACGGAGTGCAGCTGGGCATTGGTCAGCAGGTCGCCGGTGTTGGGCTTTTTGAAGCGCAGATCAAAGGTGGAGACCTCCCCGTCCCGCCGGGACAGATACAGACCCGGCACCAGCACATTGTGGTTCACGGTAAAGCTGGCAATTTTTTCCATGTCACGCCTCCAGCCGGTCCACAAAAGCCATGACCACCCGGTTCAGATCCCGCATGGCGGTTGGGAAATTGAACACAAAGTCGTGGTGCTCGAACAGACAGTCGGACACGGACTTGACGGACATGAAGGGCACCCCGTTGCGCAGACACACCTGGGCGTCGGCGCAGCCCTCCATATCGCACAGCAGCGGGTGAAAGGTGTCAGCGATCCAATGGGCCCGGGGGGTGTCGGTGGCGAACCAGTCGCCGGTGGCTACCCAGCCGGTGCGGTATGGCACGCCCACCCGGTCCATGGCGGCCTTGGCCCGGTCCAGGTCGCTGGTAGGGAACTGCACCCGGTTCACCGTGGACACCAGTCCCACAGGGTCGCCCAGGGTGCTGGTATCCACATCGTGCTGCAAAAAGCCCTCCGCCAGAACGATGGAGCCAATGGGCATATTCTCAAAGCACCCGGCTACCCCGGCGTTGAGCACCAGATCCGGCTGATACAGGCTGATCAGCAGCTGGGTGGCCATAGCGGCGTTGACCTTGCTGACGCCGCCGGCGCAGGCGATGACGTCGGGCCGGATCCGGTAAAAAGGCACCCCGGCCACGGTTTGCAGCGGCTGGGCGTTTTCCTGGGTCAGCAGGCTCTCGATCTCACCGGTCATGGCGTATACAAGTCCGATTTTCATGGTTGGTTTCCTCCCGATAAATTCGATTTTCACCCTATATTGTAAGGATTCACCGGGTGGATTGTCAAGAGGATTGCAAAATTTCCCAAAATGCGGTATAATGAGCTAAGAAATGAACCAAAAGTGCATTTTTAAACAGTGTGGTGATTAATATCCTATAACCTGTACAAAATGCCGGGAAGACTGTCGTAGAATTGTAACCGGTTTGTAACTATTTGTAATTTTCTGGGAAGGGGTGATCGCATGCCCGTTTTCGGCGTGATCTGCGAATATGACCCCTTCCATCTGGGGCACCGGTGGATGCTGGAGCAGTTGCACCGGCAGGGACCGGTGGTGTGCGCCATGAGCGGCTGCTTCACCCAGCGGGGGGAGTTCGCCGCCGTGAACAAGTTTGCCCGGGCGGAGATGGCCGTCCGGAACGGGCAGACCTGGTGCTGGAGCTGCCCACGCCCTGGGCGGTGTCCGGGGCGGAGCGCTTTGCCCGGGGCGGCGTGGAGCTGCTGAAGAAAACCGGCCTGGTGACCCACCTGGCCTTCGGCAGCGAGTGCGGCGACCTGGAGGCCCTGCAACGGGTGGAAGCCTGCCTCTCCGGCGAGAGCTTTCAGGAGACCCTCCGGCGAAGATTGGAGGGCGGCGAGACCTTTGCCCGCTGCCGCCAGGCGGCGGTGGAGGAGCTGCTGGACCCCCGGGACGCGGCGCTGCTGTCCCAGCCCAACAACATCCTGGCCATCGAGTATCTGAAGGCCCTGCGCCGGGCGGATTTTTCCATGGAACCGATAACGTTCCCGCGCCGGGGCGGACCCCACGACGGCGGCGCGGCGGATGGGATCGCCTCCGCGTCCCACATCCGCAGGCTTCTGCGGGCGGGGCACACGGAGGAGGCCATGGCCTTCCTGCCCCGGGAATCGGCGGAGGTGCTGCGGCGGGAAATCGCCGCAGGCCGGGGGCCGGTGGATATGCACACCTGCCAGCGGGCCATTCTGGCCCGGCTGCGGACCATGTCCCAGGAGGACTTTCTCCCCTATGACGGCGGCGGCGAGGGGCTGTACCGCCGGTTTTACCGGGGCGGTGCGGCAGGCCGCGGACATAGACGGCCTGCTGGAGGCCGCCAGGACCCGGCGCTATCCCCTGGCCCGGCTGCGGCGGATGCTGCTGGCGGCGTATCTGGAGCTGCCGGAGCCGGAGCACATTCCCTATCTGCGGCTGCTGGCCGCCAGCTCCCAGGGCTGCACCCTGTTGCGGCGGATGCGCGGGGCGCCGGTGCTGACCAAGCCCGCCGACGTATCCCGCCTGGGGCAGACGGCCCAGGACCTGTTCACCCGGGAGGCCGGGTGGACCGATTTGTATACTCTGGCGTATCCCGACCTGTCTCAAAGCGCCTGCGGCGCGGACTGGCGGGCCACCCCATGGATCATGTAAGGAAATGCCTATGAAGAAACTGTACATCATTCTGTTAGCGGCCCTGCTGCTGACGCTGGCGGCGTGCCTGACAGCCTGCAGCGCCAAGCCCGTGTCCCTGCGGGGCACCGAAGCGCCCAATCTGCCCGGCCCGACTAATGACGCGCTGAAGGTCACGGACGAGGGCCAGGACTGGAACATCACCCTGGAGCAGGTAGATAAGGAGAACTTCGCCGAGGACGACCGGCTGCTGGCCAAGGGCAGCTATCAGGTGTTCCAGCTGAACCAGGAGGGCTCAGGGGACACGCTGACCGCCACCGCCGCTGCCGCCGAGGGCATCAACGCATATTTTGAGCAGTGGCGCAAGGACCAGCTGCAATTTCTGGGAGACGTGACCAACCTGGCCCGGGATGCTTACGCCGGTGTCAACGGGGAGGACTCCCGCTGGGGAGCAGCCGGAGTATGTGTACTCCGATACCGTTACCACCGACTATTGGGTGGGGCCCAAGCTGCTGTGCGTGGAGATGCACTACAGCTCCTATTCCGGCGGGGCCCACCCCAACTCCTGGCGCGTGGCGGTGAACTTCGACCTGAACACCGGCGAGGCCGTCAAGCTCATGGAGCTGGCCGAGGACAGCGAGGGCCTGCGGGCCGCCGTCAAGGAGAATCTGCTGTACCAGATCCGAGAGAGCGACATCTGGGCGGAATACGGAGCCGAGGCCTTCTTCGAGGACTATGAGGACACCGTGGGCAACTGGGCGGATCAGTGCCTGGTATTCGATGACAATGGCCTGACCGTGGTGTTCAACCCCTATACCATTGCTCCCTATGCCACGGGAGAGCTGTCGTACCTGATTCCCTACAGTCTGATGCAGCCCTATCTGAATGGCCGGGCCATGCAGCTGCTGGGTCTGAACTGAGTCAATTCTTTGGATAAATAAAGGGCTTCCACCCGACCAGAGGAAGCCCTTTATTATGTCGTTGTTACAGGATGGACTTGGCGTCCACATAAAGCTCCCGGACCGCCGGTGCATCGGCGGTGACGGGCTCCGGCTGATGGTCCCGCTTCTCGATGAACTTGGGGGCTACCTGGGGGAACAGGGCCAGGCTCAGCACATCCTCGTCGGACTTGGCAAGGCCCCGGAACTCCTGGCGGTACTTCTCCAGCTCCGGCTCCAGCAGGTCGGCGGGACGGCAGGTGACCACGTCCTCGGGAGCGATGCCCGCCTTGGCCCGTACCTCCGGGTTCACCTGGCCGGGGAGCTGGCCGTACTCGCCCTTGAGCATGGCCTTGGACTCCTTGGGGAATACCTTGTACCGCTCCCCCATGATGACGTTCATCACCGCCTGGGTGCCCACGATCTGGCTGGTGGGGGTCACCAGCGGGGGATAGCCGAAGTCCTTGCGGACGCGGGGATCTCCGCCAGCACGTCGTAGTATTTGTCCTCCCTTCCCGGCCTGCTTCAGCTGGGAAATGAGGTTAGAGAGCATACCGCCGGGGACCTGATACAGCAGGGTGTTGGTGTCCACCCGCAGGACCTTGGGGTCCAGAATGCCCGCGTCCTGAAGACGCTGGGCCACCTGGCGGAAGTGGACGGCAGCATCGGACATCTTGCCCAGATCCAGGCCGGTATCGCGGACGGTTCCCTTCAACGTGGCCACCAGGGACTCGGTGGCGGGCTGGCTGGTGCCGTTGGCCATGGGCGACAGGGCGGTGTCCACGATGTCCACCCCGGCATAGCCGCCATCAGCAGCGTCATATCGCCGGTGCCGGAGGTGTTGTGGGTGTGCAGGTGGATGGGGACGCTGACGGTCTCCTTCAGAGCCTTCACCAGGGAATAGGCGTCCATAGGCAGCAGCAGGTTCGCCATGTCCTTGATGCAGATGGTGTCCGCGCCCATCTTCTCCAGCTTCATGGCCAGCTTCACGAAGTAGGCCCTCGTTGTGGATGGGGGGACATGGTATAGCTGAGGGTGGCCTCCACCTGTCCGCCGTATTTTTGGTAGACTTAATAGCCTGTTCCAGATTGCGGACGTCGTTGAGAGCGTCGAAGATGCGGATGATGTCGATGCCGTTTTCGATGGACTTGGCGCAGAAGGCGTCCGACCACGTCGTCGGCGTAGTGCTTATAGCCCAGGATGTTCTGGCCCCGGAACAGCAGCTGCAATTTTGTGTTCTTCACGTGCTTGCGGATGGTGCGCAGGCGCTCCCAGGGGTCTTCGTTCCCAAAAAGCGCATGCACACGTCGAAGGTGGCGCCGCCCCAGCACTCTAGGGAGTAGTACCCGATGGAGTCCAGGGTCTCCAGGGCGGGCAGCATATCCTCGATGGTCATGCGGGTGGCCGCCTGGGACTGGTGGGCGTCCCGGAGGATGGTATCGGTAATCAGCAGGGGCTTATTCGATAAAAAATCCATAATTTACCTCCTATCAGCCGAACAGGGAGATCAGCACGCCTGCGGCGATGGCGGAGCCGATGACGCCCGCCACATTGGGGCCCATGGCGTGCATCAGCAGGAAGTTGCCGGGATTGGCCTCCTGGCCCACCTTCTGGCTGACCCGGGCCGCCATGGGAACGGCGGACACGCCGGCGGAGCCGATGAGGGGATTGATCTTCTCCTTCAGGAACAGGTTCATGAACTTGGCCAGCAGCACGCCGCCGGCGGTGCCGAAGCCGAAGGCCACCACGCCCATGCCCATAATGGCCAGGGTCTTGGGGCTGAGGAAGGTGGTGCCGGTGGCGGTAGCGCCCACGCTGATGCCCAGGAAGATGGTGACGATGTTCATCAGCTCGTTCTGCATGGTCTTGCTGAGGCGGTCCAGCACGCCGCACTCCTTGGCCAGGTTGCCGAACATCAGGCAGGCGATCAGCGGCGCGGCGGAGGGCACCAGCAGGGCCACAAACACCGTGACCACAACGGGGAACAGGATCTTCTCCCGCTTGCTGACCTCCCGCAGGGGCTTCATGACGATCTGCCGCTCCTTCTCGGTGGTCAGGGCGCGCATAATCGGCGGCTGAATGACAGGCACCAGCGCCATGTAGGAGTAGGCCGACACGGCGATGGGACCCAGCAGCGCCGGGGCCAGCATGGCGGTGACGAAGATGGCCGTGGGGCCGTCCGCGCCGCCGATGATGCCCACGGAGGAGGACTCCGCGCCGGTAAAGCCCAGCAGACGGCAGCCCAGATAGGTCAGGAAAATGCCCAGCTGAGCCGCCGCGCCCAGCAGCAGGCTCTTGGGGTTGGAAATCAGGGGACCGAAGTCGGTCATTGCGCCCACGCCCATGAAGATAAGGCAGGGATAGATGCCCAGCTTGATGCCCAGGTACAGCATCCCACCAGGCCCACGGAAACGGTGACATTGCTCATGGTCAGACCGCTGGCGGCAGCGAACTGCTCTGCGCTGGCCAGGGTCTGGATCTGTACGGCGATGGAATTCACAGCGTCGCCGGTGGCGGCGGCCACCTGAGCGGCCACCTGACTCAGTGCATCCGCGCCAAACATGCTCTGGGCGGCGGTCCACAGGGAGTCCGCATAAGGCTGCAGCACATCGGCGGATACGCCGCTGTTCAGCATTTCAGACAGAAAGCTGGCCGTGATGGGCTGGCCGCCGAACAGCTCCCAGTGGACGTGGCCCCCGGCAAAGAGGATCTCGTGGAACATCCCCGCCCCGGGCAGATTGGTCACCAGCATGCCGATGGCGATGGGCACCAGCAGCAGAGGCTCAAACTTCTTCACAATGCCCAGAAACAGCAGGACACAGGCAATCACCAGCATAATGGCGCTTTTCCAGTTCTCCCCCTGGAAGAACTGATAGAAGCCGGTACTGGTCAGGAAATTGGCAATTGCTTCCATATGCGGCCCTCCGGGGTCAACCGATGGTGCACAGCAGGGTGCCGGACTCCACGGCGGCCCCCTTGGTGACGGACACGGAGGTGACGGTGCCGTCGCAGGGCGCCATGATCTCGTTTTCCATCTTCATGGCCTCCAGGATCATCAGCACGTCGCCCTTCTTCACGGCGCTGCCGCTCGTCACATTGACGGCCAGGATGGTGCCGGGCATGGGGGCGGTGATCTTTTCGCCTCCGGCGGGGGCGGCAGGTGCAGCGGGGGCAGCCGCAGCAACCGCAGGAGCGGCGGGCGCACCGGTCATTTCCTCGATCTCCACCTCGAACACGGTGCCATTGACGTTGACTCTGTACTTTTTCATGGTGCATTCCTCCTTACACTTTCTTCATGGATACGATACGGATGGCGGAGACGTCGGTCCCCAGGTCCTCGGCGATGGCAGCCGCCACAGCCGCGATCATGGCGGGGCTTACGGCCTCCGCAGCCGCCGGGGCGGCGGGAACCGCAGCCTTGGACGGCGTCTGAGCGCCGGCAGTGCGCGTGCACACCCAGCTCATCAGCGAAACCAGCAGAATGATGCACAGAAGTCCCGCAAACACCGTTCCCAGGCCCATCAGCACGACAAATAAGTTGGAATAGTCCATTTCTTCCTCCCTCATACTCTTACTGCGCAGACGGTGCATATCCCGGAAGATTTGTCCTTTGTCTGCTGTCTGCGCGGACAAGACGTGGACAAATTTCTTTGATATGTTGCTCCATTATACACACAGATGGCGAATCTGTCAACAGTAATCCGTCACAATTTTAACAATTTGTGCAGAATGACAAATGTGCCCAACGGGATGCTTGTACAAAACCACAGAAAAAGCGCACCTCCCACAGGGGAGATGCGCCGATCCGTCATCTGTTATACATAGCCGTACAGGCCCCGCACGGAGACCTCACCGCAGCGCAGCGTGTCCACCGTGCCGTCCCGGCGGCGCACCACAAGGCCGTACTGCCGGTCGATGTCCAGGGCCGTCACCGTCTCCCCGGTGTCCGGGATGCGCAGCGTCTGCCCCAGGTTCAGGCACAGGCGGCGATAGTCGGCGGCGTAGACCTCCGGGGTGTGCAAGTGTCCGAAGGCCTGGCACAGAGCCTCCGCCAGGGCCGTTTCCAGGGCGGCCCGGTCCGCGGGATAGCTCTGGGCCTCCAGGGACGTGGCGATCCGGGCCACCTCCGGCGAAAAGTCATCGGGCCGCTGCCGCAGGTTGACGCCGATGCCGATGACCACATAGTCCACTCCCCTGCCGGACAGCGACGCCTCCGTCAGAATGCCCGCCAGTTTCCGCCCCTCCAGCACCAGGTCGTTGGGCCATTTGATCCGCACCGGTGCGCCGGTGACGCGTCGGATGGCCCCGGCGGCGGAGACCGCCGCCATGGGGGTCAGGGGCAGCAGGTCCTCCGGCGTCCCCTCCGGCCGCCACAGCACCGAGAGGTACAGGCCCAGCCCCCCCGGCGATTCGAAGCTCCGGCCCATGCGGCCCCGGCCCGCCGTCTGCCGCCGCGCGATCACCGCCGTGCCGTCGGGCGCGCCCTGGGCCGCCAGGCTCTTGCACACGGTGTTGGTGGAGTCCACCGTGTCATAGTGGAAAATCTTTGGCTGCTCCATCCGTACTGCCTCCCTTCGTTTTTCCCATGGTAACATGGATTTCCCCGGACGTAAAGAGTCCGATTGCCCAAAGAGGGGCAACATCATGTGCAGCCCCCTGCTTTCCGAAAGTGAAAGCAGGGGGCTGCCTGATCCGATTACACAAACCACTCGTTTTCCGCCCGGCGGGTATAGACGTCCTCCAGCTCATGCTGGTGGAACAGATACCCCGGGTCGTCAAAGTATTTGGCCCCGGAGGGGCATTTTTTGACGCAGGCGCAGCACTTGATGCAGATGCCCCTGACCTGGGACACGTCCGCCGGGTCGATGGAGCCCATGGGACACAGCTCCGCGCACAGGCCGCAGCCGCCGCACCTGTCCGGGTCCGTTTTAGGCTTCACCTTCAGGATGTTGATGGGGTTTCCATGGCGGTCCCGGGGGGTGTAATAGGGGCGGATGGGTGTTTCCCCCCGGACCGATACGGGGGCCATTTCTGTCCCGGCTTGTCCCGCCAATTTCTCGCAGATTTCCCGGGCAAAAGCGGCTTGTCCCGCCATGTCCCCCATCGTCCGGACGGCCCGCGCCCAGGGGTGCGGGAAAAAGCTGTGCTCCCCAACGAAGGCTCCGGCCGCCACGCAGCGGAAGCCGTCCTGCTGGAGGATGTCCCGCAGCTCTATGAGGGCGTCGTCATAGTTCCGGTTGCCGAACAGCACCACCGGCACCGCCAGCGCTCCCCCGCCCCGGACCTTTTCCCGCAGGAACGGCAGCAGCACATTGGGCACCCGCCCGGCGTATACCGGCGTTCCCAGCACCACCAGCTCCGATTGGCAGAAATTCAGCTCCTGCTGCCGGACCTGGGGCCGGGTGAAGTCCAGACTGCGGCAGGGCGCCGCCAGCAGCCGGGCAAGCTCCCCGGCGATGTGCGTTACCGTGCGCTCCGTGGTTCCGGTGCCGCTGAAATATACGGCCCAAACGGTTTTCGGCGTCATGGTTTTACCCCTTTTCTCTCTGATTTTTGGGTTTTACAGGCTGAAATCTTCCTCCTTCAGTCCGTCAGTAGACAACTGGGCCGGACGGGGCGGAACCCGCTTCAGGGGGTCATACCGGAAGCGGAAGCAGTGATTCTTCCGCCGACACAATGCCCTTTTTCACGCAGGCCACCTGGGTCTCGTTGATGCAGACCCCCTGGGCGCAGTAGGCGCAGCGGGGCTCGATATCCTTGCGAAACAGCATGAAACCGCCCTCCTTACAGCGTATCCAGCCGCACCTTTGCCGTCCTCTGCCGTGGCCCGCAGCTGGGTGATGGGGTGCTCGAAGCTGTCGATGATCTGAACCGCCATGGGGTCCTCCAGCTCCTTCTGGATGCAGCGGCGCAGATTCCTGGCCCCGTAGGCGGCGGAATAGGAGGAGTGCACCAGGTGGGAAACCAGCGCGTCGTCATAGGTGAAGGTATACCCCTTCTCCCGCAGGGAATCCCGCAGCTCATCCAGCATGATCCGGGCGATGGCGGCGAAGTTCTCCTCCGTCAGCTGGTGGAAATAGACGATCTCGTCCACGCGGTTGATAAATTCCGGACGCAGAAATTCCCGCAGAGCCTTCATGGTGCGCTCCCGGCCCTGGTCATCGGCGCTGCGGCCGAAGCCCACGGACCCGGCGGCCTTGTCGGACCCGGCGTTGGAGGTCATGACGATGACGGTGTTCTCAAAGTTCACCTTGCGGCCGTGGGCGTCGGTGACCTCGCCGTCGTCCAGAATCTGCAGCAGGATGTTCAGCACGTCCGGGTGGGCCTTCTCGATCTCGTCAAACAGGATGACGGAATAGGGCTTGCGGCGGATCTTCTCCGTCAGCTGGCCAGCCTCGTCATAGCCCACATAGCCCGGAGGGGAGCCCACCAGGCGGGACACCGAGTGCTTCTCCATAAACTCCGACATATCCAGGCGGATCAGGGCGTCCGGAGTATTGAACAGGTCGGCGGCCAGCTGCTTCACCAGCTCCGTCTTTCCAACGCCGGTGCTGCCCACGAAAATGAAGCTGACGGGCTTATGCTTGGGGGAAATGCCCACGCGGCTGCGGCGGATGGCGGCGGACACGGCGGAAACCGCCTCGTCCTGGCCCACAATGTGCTGCTTCAGCCGGTCCTCCAGCTGGGACAGGCGCTTGAACTCCTCTTCCTTGATCTTGCTGGCGGGAATCTTGGTCCACATTTCGATGACCCGGGCGATGTTGTCCATGGTCAGCTGGGGCATTCCCTTGGCCTCCAGGTCGGAAAGCTCCTGCTGCAGCCGCAGCTCCTGGCTGCGGAGCTGGGCAATGCGGGCATAGCGGGCGTCCAGCTCCTCCTGGGTGAACTCCTGACCCTCCGCCGGCTGGGCGGACATGAGGTTCTCCCGCTCGAAGGTGACGTTCTCCAGGTCCCGCTTGACCTCCATCCGGCGGTTGATGTCCGGGTCGTGAAGGTTCATATCGGAGCAGGCCTCGTCGATCAGGTCGATGGCCTTGTCCGGCAGGAAACGGTCGGTGATGTACCGCTCGGACAGCACCACCGCCTGGCGCAGCACCCCCTGGGGGATGGAGACGCCGTGGTAATTCTCATAGTAATGGGCGATGCCCTGGAGAATTTTCAGGGTATCCTCCAGGCTGGGCTCGTTGACGGTCACCGGCTGGAACCGGCGCTCCAGGGCGGCGTCCTTCTCAATGTGCTTGCGGTATTCGTTGATGGTGGTGGCGCCGATGACCTGGATCTCCCCCCGGGCCAGGGCGGGCTTTAGGATGTTGGCGGCGTTCATGCAGCCCTCGGCGTCGCCGGCGCCCACGATGTTGTGGACCTCGTCGATCACCAGGATGATGTTGCCCAGCTTGCGGATCTCCTCGATGAGGCCCTTCATGCGGCTTTCAAACTGGCCCCGGAACTGGGTGCCCGCCACCAGCGCCGTCAGGTCCAGCAGGTACACCTGCTTATCCCGCAGCTTGAAGGGCACGTCCCCGGCGGCGATGCGCTGGGCCAGCCCCTCGGCAATGGCGGTTTTGCCCACGCCGGGCTCGCCGATGAGGCAGGGGTTGTTCTTCTGGCGGCGGTTCAGAATCTGCACCACCCGCTGAATCTCCTCCTCCCGGCCGATGACCGCGTCCAGCTTGCCGTCCCGGGCCCGCTGGCTGAGATTGATGCAGTAGCTGTCCAGGTACTTGTGCTTTTTATCGGCCTTGCGGCCCTTGGGGCCTCCTCCCGGCCAGAGGGGGCGTCGGACTTCTCCGCCGGGGGATTGCTGCCGCCGAACAGGCGGTTCAGGAAGGGGAAGGTGGCGGTCTTGCCGCTTTCGCCGTCGTCCTCGTCGTCCTCATCCTGGGGGGCAGGCATGTCGCTGAGCTCCTCGGCCCCGCCGAAGGCCTGCATCATCTCGTTGTTGATGTTCTCCAGGTCCTCCGGAGAGATGCCCATTCGCTTCATCATCTCCTCCACCTGGGGCAGGCCCAGCTGGGCGGCGCATTTCAGGCACAGGCCCTCGTTGACCATCTCGCCCTTTTCATTCTGCCGGGAAATAAAGACCACGGCCACATTTTTCTTACATTTGGAACAAAGAGTCGGTTGCATGGTTTCCCTCCGTTATCTGGGTAAATTGTTCACAGCGCCGCCAGAAGGCCCAGCGGCGTCTGGGTTGCAAAGAATTTCAGCAGTGTGGTGCTGTCGATGAGCTCCGGGGTCAGGAGCCAGCCGAAGCGCTGCATGGCCCACACGGCCACAAACAGCGTAAGACCGCCGCACACCAGACCCAGGGCCGCGCCCCCCAGACCGTTGACGGTGCTGATCAGGGAAAGCCTGGTGACAATGGCATTCAGCGGCTTCATCAAAAGCCACAGCAGCACCAGCAGAATCAGGAACACCACCACATACACCGCCGTGCTGGCCACGGAGCGGGCCACGCTGAGGCTCACCGCCCGGATCAGGCTCTCCCCTGTTTCCTGCACCCGCTGCGAAACGGTGTCCAGCAGCTTCTGGAGGCTGTCGCCCCGGAAGCTGAGAGCCTGGAGCATCTGGCCCGCGTCGGCGGCGTGGCTCTCCTCAATTTTCTGTTCCACCCGCTGGGTCACCCGGGGCTCGATCCACTGGGCCACAGGCTCCGTCAGGTGGTCGGCGGCCCAGGAGGCCCCCAGCAGGGCCACCACGACGATCAGCAGGCCCGCCAGACTTTTCAGCAGGCCCCGCTTGGCTCCCAGCCAGGCGGCGGCGATCAGGGCCGCCAGCACCAGAATATCGGCAAATACGGACATGGACACTCTCCTTTCGGGGTCAGGGCAGGAACACGCTGGCAGCGGCAGAGCCCGCCAGCACCGCAGAGCCGTCGCTGCGCATCAGCACATCACCGGCGCTGCTGACGCCCTGCAGGGTGGCGTATTCCTTGAGGTTTTTGTTATAGATCACCAGCCGGTCGGCAAACAGCACCGCCACATACCGGCCGCAGGCGGACATGCTCAGCACATCGCCGTCCAGGTCCAGGGACCCCAGCTCCTTGCCGTCGCTGTTCACCGTCACCAGGCGCAGCTGGCTGCCCACCTTGTAACGGCCCAGCAGCACGGCGGCATAGCCGTCGCCGCCCAGGCTGCACCGGCGCAGAACGCCGCCGTCATAGCTGTAGGACGCGGCGGCCCGGCCCTTCTGGTCGATGAAATGCAGGCTGTCCTCCGCCACGGCGCAGTAGTGCTTCCCTACCAGCCCCAGGTCATACACCGCCACGCCGGCCAGGTCGCAGGTGGCGTAGGCCTCCTGCCGGTCCAGCTTATACAGGACGATGCTGCTGGTGAAGGAGCCCTGGGACTGGCCCATGGTGACGGCGGCCATCTCCTTGCCGTTCCGGGACACGGAGGAGGTCATCAGAAAGCTGTCGGCAGAATGAAAGGCAAATCCCTTTACACCGTCCTCGTCGTAGACCTCCACAGCGGCCTTGTAGCCCCGCTCGTTGAGGGTCACCGCCAGGCGGCCCTCCCGGGTCAGGGTAACGGACAGAATCTCGCCGCCGCAGGTGATTTTGCGGACCAGGCCCTGGGCATTGAGGACATACACGCCGCTGCCGCCGATGTCGTAGGCGGCGGCCAGGCTGCCGGTTCCGGTCACTGTACAGGAGGTCCACTTTACAGTCTCGTTGCAGACCACCTGGCCGTCCTCCTGCATCACCAGCAGCTGGCTGTTGGTGACGATGGCCAGGCTGCCGTCCAGAGAGGCAAAGCAGCTGGTGCGGTCGGCGGCGTAGTGGTATAGCTGGGCGCAGCCGGTCTCGTCCTTTTTGGCCCGGGCATAGGTCACGCTGCGGCGCAGCCCGTCGAAGGCGGTGGTATCCGTCAGGGCGGCGATGAGCACCACCGCCAGCAGCACCACGGCCACCGCCGCAAACCATATGGGCTTCAGCTCCGGCCGCTTCCGGCGCTGCACCCGGCGGGGCGCCTCCTCCTGGAGGTTGCCCTGGTCAAATTCCATCCGGTCCATTGAGTCTTTCATCTTCATACCACACGCTTGTCAGGTACAGACCTCCCGGCGGGGCGGTGGGCCCGGCCAGGGTACGGTTGCCGCTGTCCAGGATCACAGGGATCTCCTCCGGCGTCAGCTTCCCCTCCGCCGCGTAGAGCACCGTGCCGGTGATGGCCCGTACCATATTATACAAAAAGCCGTTGGCGCAGACCTTCAATTCCAAAAGTTCCCCCTGCCGCCGGACCCGGCAGTAGTGGATGGTGCGGACGGTGCTGCGGACGTTGGTGCCCACGCTGCGCACGGCGGCAAAATCGTGGGTCCCCTCGAACATCCGAGCCGCCCGGTCCATGACCTCCTCGTCCAGGCGCTTGGGGTAAAAATACGCCCTGTTTACGTAAAACGGGTTCTTTACCCGGGAATTGTAAATGCGATAGGTATACTCCTTGCGGATGCAGGAGCCGATGGCGTTGAAATCCTCCGCCACCTCATAGGCCGCCTTCACCACGATGTCCTCGGGAATGTGGGTGTTGACGGCGAAGGGCAGCCGGTCCACGGGAATACGGGAATTGGTGCGGAAATTGGCCACATAGTGCTCGGCGTGGACCCCGGCGTCGGTGCGGCCGCAGCCGGTGCACTTGATGGGCTCGCCGCACACCATGGGACAGACCCCGCTCCAGGGTCTGGGCCACGGTGACCTCGGTTTTCTGCACCTGCCACCCATGGTAGGCGGTGCCGTTGTACATCAGGATCAGTGCGATGTTGCGCATAGCGTACCTCTTTCAGATTCCCAGCCGCCCCAGGGCGATGACCCCCGCCGTCAGGGCCGCAAACCCCGCCAGGACCCACAGGTCCGCCGGGCGGAAGTGCAGCACATGAAGGGCGGTGCGGCCTTCGCCGCCGTGGTAGCAGCGGCACTCCATGGCCGTGGCCAGCTCGTCGGCCCGGCGGAAGGCGCTGATGAACAGGGGCACCAGGATAGGCACCAGGGCCTTGGCCCGCTGGAAGATATTGCCGGATTCAAAGTCCGCGCCCCGGGCCTTCTGGGCAGACATGATCTTGTCCGTCTCCTCGATGAGCGTGGGAATAAAGCGCAGTGCAATGGACATCATCATGGCCAGCTCGTGGACGGGCAGACGCAGCTTCTTCAGGGGGGACAGCAGGCTCTCCAGTCCGTCCGTCAGGGAGATGGGGCTGGTGGTGTAGGTCAGCAGGAAGGTGCCCATGATGAGCATCACGATCCGCAGCACCATGAAGATGGCGGAGCGCAGACCCTCCTGGGAGATATGGCTCAGCAGCCAGCCGGCGCCCAGGGGGGTGCCGCTGGTGAAGAACAGGTTCATAATGGCCGTGAAGGCCACGATGACCCAGATGGGCTTCAGGCCCCGGGTCAGGGACCGGAAGGGCACCCGGGAGACGATGATGCACAGGGCCAGCAGCGCCGTCACGATGGCGTAGGTCACCACCCCCCTGGGCGTTGAACAGGGCCACAATGTACAGGATCACCGCCAGGAGCTTGGTGCGGGGGTCCAGCCGGTGGATGAAGGTATTGCCCGGGAAAAACTGGCCCAGGGTGATATCTCTCAGCATACGCCCGCCTCCCCTCTTATGGAGAGCAGGGCCTGCTCCAGCTCGTCCACGGTGTAGACCGCGGTGTCAATGTTCAGGCCCATGCGGCGCAGGGCCAGGGCGATCTTGGTGGCCTGGGGCACGTCCAGGCCCACCTCCTCCTCCAGGTCTGAGGCCGCCGGAATACCTGGCGGGGCGTGCCGTCCATATACACATGACTGCCCGCAGCACCAGGATGCGGTCCACGTTGCGGGCGATCTCCTCCATGCTGTGGCTCACCAGGATAACGGTGGTGCCCCGCTTGCGGTGATAGGCCCGGATCTGGGCCAGAATGGCCTCCCGGCCCCGGGGGTCCAGCCCCGCCGTGGGCTCGTCCAGGATCAGGACCTTGGGCTCCATGGCGATGACCCCGGCGATGGCCACCCGGCGCTTCTGTCCGCCGGACAGCTCAAAGGGGGACTTTTCCAGCGTTGGTCCTCCGTCAGGCCCACCAGGGCGGCGTTCCCGGACCCGGCGGTCGATCTCGTCCCGGTCCAGGCCCATGTTGCCGGGACCGTAGGCAATGTCCTTGTACACCGTTTCCTCAAACAGCTGGTACTCCGGGTACTGGAACACCAGGCCCACTTGGAAGCGGACCTGTCGGATTTTCTTGGGCTCGGCCCAGATGTCCTTCCGTTCAGCAGGACGCGGCCCTGGGTGGGGCGCAGCAGGCCGTTGAGGTGCTGGATCAGGGTAGACTTGCCCGAGCCGGTGTGGCCAATGATGCCCAGGAACTCGCCGGGCATGATATCGAGGCTGACATCCTCCACCGCGCTGCGCTGGAACGGAGTCCCGGCGCTGTAGGTGTGGGTCAGGTGTTCTATACGAATGATCGGTTCCAACTCTGCTTACTTCCCTTCCGCGCCATGGAGCGCCTGGAATATGGCGTGGGCACACTCGTCAACCGTAATCGCCGTCAAGGGCAGATCCATGCCGTGCCGGTTCAGCCGCCGCAGCAGCTCCACCGTGTCCGGGGCCGCCAGGCCCAGGGCCTGCAGCTCCTCCACCCGGGAGAAAATTTCCCGGGGCGCGCCGTCCATGGCCACCACGCCGTCGTTCATCACGATGACCCGGTCGGCGTCCTCCGCCTCGGACATATGGTGGGTGATGTGCACCACCGTCATGCCCCGCTCCCGGTTCAGCCGATGGATGGTGTCCAGCACCTCCCGCCGTCCGTGGGGGTCCAGCATGGCCGTGGGCTCGTCCAGGACGATGCACTCCGGCTCCATGGCGATGACGCCGGCGATGGCCACCCGCTGCTTCTGTCCGCCGGACAGCAGGTGCGGGGCGTGGCGGGTGAACTCCGTCATGCCCACCGCCGCCAGGGCGTCGTCCACCCGGCGGCGGATCTCCTCCGTGGGGACCCCCAGATTCTCCGGGGCGAAGGCCACGTCCTCCTCCACCACGTTGGCGACGATCTGGTTGTCCGGGTTCTGGAACACCATGCCCACCCGGCGGCGGATCTCCAGCAGGAGCTCCTCCTTTTTCGTGTCCATGCCCTCCACATACACCGCGCCGCCGGAGGGCAGCAGCACGGCGTTCATATGCTTGGCCAGGGTGGATTTGCCGGAGCCGTTGTGGCCCAGCACCACCACAAAGCTGCCCTTTTTCGATGGACAGGGTCACATTGTCCAGGGCGGTGGTCCGGCGCTGGCCCTCCTCCACCGGGTAGGAGAAGGAGAGGGCGTCGGTCTGAATCATTGGCTGCATTGCTTTGTCTCTTTTCTGCGAAATTTTATTTGCTCATCCAGCGGCCGGTGGCCCCGCAGGGCAGCGCCATGCCGGAATCCGTGCATGGCAGGCCCAGCTCGTCCCAGGTGACGTGTCCGCCGAAGCGGCGGCCCACCAGCATCTGCAGGATGTAGCCCAGCACCGACGGGGCCAGGCCCGTGGTGTAGGAGTTCAGGATCACAAACAGGGGCTTGTCGGACAGGACCCGGGCGCAGAGCTTCACGAAGGGATAGAGATTCTCCTCCAGCTTCCACACCTCACCGCCGGGTCCCCGGCCATAGCTGGGGGGGTCCATGATGATGGCGTCGTAGGTCTTGCCCCGGCGAATCTCACGCTCCACGAACTTGGCGCAGTCGTCCACGATCCAGCGGATAGGCGCCTCCTCCAACCCGGAGATCCGGGCGTTTTCCTTGGCCCAGGCCACCATGCCCTTGGCGGCGTCCACATGGCAGACGCTGGCCCCGGCGGCGGCGCAGGCCACCGTGGCCCCGCCGGTATAGGCGAACAGGTTCAGCACCCGGATGGGGCGGCCCGCCCGGCGAATCTGCTCCATGGCGAAATCCCAGTTTGCGGCCTGCTCCGGGAAAAGCCCGGTGTGCTTGAAGTTCATGGGCTTGACCTGGAAGCGGAGGTTTTTATAGGCGATGGGCCAGTTCTCCGGCAGCTTGTTTTTGTCCCAGTGGCCGCCGCCGGTGCTGGAGCGGCTGTAGCGGGCGTTGGCCGTGCGCCAGCCCCGGTTCTTCCGGTCCGACTCCCAGATGGCCTGGGGGTCCGGCCGCACCAGAATCTGGTCGCCCCAGCGCTCCAGCTTTTCTCCGCCGCCGCAGTCCAGCAGCTCATAATCCTTCCAGCCATCCGCGATCCACATAATGGGTATACCTCCGCACATTAAATCAACCCATTATACAATAGACCCGTCCCAGCGTCAAGTGCGGCTTTGGGGCGCAAATTGTGAAAAAATTGTGACCGGAAGCGGGCGGAACCCTTGACAACGGCCAGATCTGTGGTAAAATACAGAACGTCAAAGGCAATGACGAGAAGAATCTGCCGCGGAGTGCGCCGCAAGCGAGGCGGGAAAGGGTGTGAGCCCGCCGGGTCACAGGGCAGAGGGCCGTCTCCGAGCCGGCGGCGACGAGCCGCACGCCCCATCCCCGTTACCGGATGACTGAGACGACGGCTGCGGCCGTTAATTAGGGTGGTACCGTGAAGCATCGCTTCGCCCCTATGTGGGGCGGGGCGTTTTTGTTTATCAGGAGGCGATTATGGAGCGGCGTATAATTGATATGGAGAAGGACCCCCGGCGGGAGCAGTTTCAGCTGTTCAGCGGCTACGCTTTCCCCTATGCCGGGGTAACGGTGCAGCTGGATGTGACGGCCCTGGAGCTGCGGCTGCGGGCGGAGCACAAGCCTATCTTCCTGACCATGCTGTATGTCATTCACCGGGCGGTGAACCGGGTGCCGGAGCTGCGGCGGCGCATTGAGGACGGCCAGGTGGTAGAGTATGACGAGTGCCCGGTATCCTTCACCGAGATGAAGCCAGACGGCAGCTATGCCTATTGCCGGATGGAGTCGGCCCAGGTGCCCTATGAGGACTACATCGCCATGGGACGCGTGCAGCAGGCGGCGGCCCGGCAGGGCGGCACCATCGAAACGGACCGCCGGGCGGAAAGCCCCAGCATCTTTGCCTCCTGCCTGCCGTGGCTGAACTACACGTCCCTGACCCACCCGGCCTGCACTCCGGCGGACAGCAACGTCCGGATCAGCTGGGGGCAGCTGTTCATGCGCTGTGGCATGACCCAGCTGTCTGTATCCATCCAGGCCCACCACGCCTTGGCGGACGGATGGCACATCGCGCAGTTTTACCGGGCCCTAGAGGAGGAGATCGCCGCCCTGTGCCCCACGAAAGATAATCAATAAAAACAATTTGAGATAAAGGAGTAATGAACCATGTCCCATCCCTATCACGGCCTGAACGAGCTGCGGGAAATGTTCCTGAAGTTCTTTGAAACCAAAGGCCACCTGCGTCTGCCCAGCTTTTCCCTGGTACCCCAGAACGACAAGTCCATCCTGCTGATCAACGCCGGCATGACCCCCATGAAGCCCTGGTTCAAGGGCGAGGAGGAGCCGCCCCGCCGCCGGGTCTGCACCTGTCAGAAGTGCATCCGCACCGGCGATATCGACAACGTGGGCAAGACCGCCCGCCACGGCACCTACTTTGAGATGCTGGGCAACTTCTCCTTCGGCGACTATTTCAAGCATGAGGCCATTGCCTGGAGCTGGGAATTTCTGACCAGCCCCCAGTGGGTGGGCCTGGAGGCCGACCGGCTGTATCCCTCCATCTATCTGGACGACGACGAGGCCTTCGACATCTGGAACAAGGAGGTGGGCATCCCCGCCGAGCGCATCTTCCGCTTCGGCAAGGAGGACAACTTCTGGGAGCACGGCTCCGGCCCCTGCGGCCCCTGCTCCGGAGATCTACTATGACCGCGGCCCGGAGTTCGGCTGCGGCAAGCCCGGCTGCACCGTGGGCTGCGACTGCGACCGGTACATCGAGATCTGGAACAACGTGTTCTCCCAGTTCGACAACGACGGCCACGGCCACTACACGGAGCTTAAGCAAAAGAACATCGACACCGGCATGGGTCTGGAGCGTCTGGCCTGCGTGTGCCAGAACGTGGACAGCTTCGACGTGGACACCGTGATGAACATCACCCACAAGGTGTCCCAGCTCACCGGCGCTCACTACGGCGAGACGGAGAAGCGGGATGTGTCCCCTGCGGGTCATCACCGACCACATCCGCTCCGCCAC
>VOFK01001159.1_pt1 | contig 24328 bp, 30 predicted proteins | sample 5384121 | NCBI WGS metagenome assembly VOFK01 (sample SAMN12384730, study PRJNA508395) | human gut metagenome | isolation source: healthy gut J | host: Homo sapiens | reverse complement strand
GTACGTATTGCTACCAATCACGAACGGGGATTCCCGTTTCGACACTAATTTAGGAGGAATTACACAATGAAAAAGATCATCGCTTTGCTGCTTGCAGTGATGATGGTTCTGGCCATGGCCGCCTGTGCCGCCAAGACCACCGACACCCCGGCTCCCGCTGAGACTGACAACAAGACCGACGCAGTCCAGGAAACCGCTACCGAGGCTGCCGCCGACGGCAAGACCGAACTCAACATCGGTGTTCTCGTCTGGAAGTATTCCGACACCTACGGCTCCTCTGTCCGTGTCGCCATGGACAAGTATGCCAAGGAAATCGGCGCTGAAAAGGGCCTGACCATCAACCTCGAAATGCAGGACGGCAACGACGACCAGGCGACCCAGAACAACCAGGCCGACGTTATGTTCGCCGCAGGCAAGGACCACATCATCATCAACCTCTGCGACACCTCTGCTGGCCAGTATCTGGTTGACCTTGCCAAGCAGTACAATGTCCCCATCTCCTTCTACAACAAGGAGCCTGTTGACTCCGCGATCGTGACCGGCTCCAACTCCATCTTCGTCGGCACGGCCCGAAGAGGCCGGTATCATGCAGGGGCGAGATCCTCGCTGACCTGTATGCCGCCAACCCCGAGCGCGTCGACAAGAACGGCGACGGCAAGGTTATGACACTTGAGTTTGAAGGCGAGATCAACAACCCCGAAGCCATTGCCCGTACCGAGTACTCCCTGTCCACCGCCATCGAAAGAGGCGTTCCCTGCGAGATGATGACCGAGAACCAGGTCGCCAACTGGGATACCGCCAAGGCACAGGAAATGATGACCGCGCAGATCGCGTCCCTCGGCGTTGAGAACATCGAAGTCGTCTTCTGCAACAACGACGATATGGCCATCGGCGTTATCGCTGCTCTGAAGCGAGGTCGGCTACAACCTCGGCGACGGCGGCGATGAGATCATCGTCATCGGTGTTGACTGCACCGATACCGCCGTTGAGTACATCAACGCCGGCAAGCTCTACGGTACTGTCAAGCAGACGGGACGGCGACGCAATGGGCAAGGCCAACATCCTCATGGCGATCAACGGCGCTCTGGGCAAGGATTGGCTCGACGGCACCGACTATGTCATGGCTGACGACGGCTTCTCCATCCGTATCCCGTACGCAAAGGTCACTGCGGAATAATCTGTTCAGACCATTCTGCTGATCTTGTAAGAGAATCGTAATCGAATCAGGTGGCCCTCCGGGGCCACCTGATTATGCAAAAAAGGAATTGGTGATACACTTGGAAGAAAACTACCTGCTCGAAATGCTCGATATCGAAAAGCAGTTCCCGGGCGTCAAGGCGCTGGATCATGCCAAGCTCCAGCTGCGTCCCGGCTCCATCCACGCTCTGATGGGCGAGAACGGCGCCGGCAAATCGACGCTCATGAAGTGCCTGTTCGGTATCTATAAAAAAGACGCGGGCTCCATCCGGATGAACGGCAAGGAGATCAATTTCACCAGCCCGCGCAACGCCCTCGATCACGGCGTAGCCATGGTGCATCAGGAGCTCAATCAGGTGCTCTACCGCAGCGTCATGGAAAATATGTGGCTGGGCCGGTTCCCGCTGAAGGCCGGACTGGTCGACCACAAGAAAATGTACAACGACACCAAGTCTGTTCTGGACGATCTGGAAATTAAGGTCGACCCGAAGACGATCATCGGCACCATGGCCGTTTCCCAGCGCCAGATGCTTGAGATCGCGAAGGCAGTCTCCTATAACGCAAAGATCCTTGTGCTCGACGAGCCGACGTCTTCGCTGACCAGCGAGGAGGTTGAGCACCTGTTCCGCATCATGCGCCGCTTGTGTGAGCAGGGTGTCGGCATTATCTATATTTCCCATAAGATGGACGAGATCAAGCGTATTTCCGACGAAGTCACCATCATGCGCGACGGCCAGTGGATCTCCACCGACAAGACGGAAAACCTCTCGACCGACGATATCATCAAGCGCATGGTCAACCGCGAGAATGACCAACCGCTTCCCGGCCAAGGACAATGTCCCGGCGACGTGCTGATGGAGGTCTCGCACCTGACCGGCAAGTATATGCCCACCTGTCAGGACGTCTCGTTCGGGCTTCGCGCGGGCGAGGTGCTCGGCGTGGCCGGTCTGGTCGGCTCGCGCAGAACGGAGCTTCTGAGCACGATCTTCGGCATCATGGCGCGTGAGAGCGGCGAGATCAAGCTGAACGGCAAGCCCATTTCCAACAAAACGCCGCGTCAGTCCATCAAAAACGGCTTCGCCATGCTGACGGAGGAGCGCCGCGCGACCGGCATCTTCCCCTATGCCAGCATTCTGTTCAACACCGTAATTTCAAACCTCGGTTCCTATAAGAAAGGGCCCGCTGCTTTCCGATAAAAAAATGACCACCGACACGGACTGGTCCATTTCCTCCATGCACATCAAAACGCCGTCGCAGAAAACGCTCATCAAAAACCTCTCCGGCGGCAACCAGCAGAAGGTCATTCTTGGCCGTTGGCTGCTGACGAAGCCGGACGTTCTGCTCCTTGACGAGCCGACGCGCGGCATCGATGTCGGCGCTAAGTACGAGATTTACGAACTGATCCTGCAGCTTGCTAGAGCAGGGCAAGGCTGTTATGATGGTCTCATCCGAAATGCCGGAGCTGATCGGGATCTGCGACCGCATCCTTGTTATGAGCAACGGCCATATGGCCGGTATCCTCGAACGCGGCAAGGACTTCGGCGGTATTGAAAATGAGCAGGAAACCATCATGCGTCTGGCTGCGCAATATGTATAAAGAGGTTGAGAAAATGACGAATTCTAAGAAAATGAACCCGCAGAAGCTGAAGGATACGCTGCTGAAATATGCACTGTATATCATCCTTCTTCTGCTCCTTGTTGTGATTGTTGCGATCAAGCCCAACTTCCTTTCCGTCGGCAACCTGATCTCCATTCTGAAGCAGGCCTCCACGAAGGGCATTCTGGCCTACGGCGTTGCAGGCATCATCATTCTTGCCGGTACCGACCTGTCCGTCGGCCGTGTGCTCGGCCTCTGTGCGGCTGTTGCAGCCTCCTTGCTGCAGTCGGTCACGTTCGCTTCGAGATACTATCCCAGCATCACAGAGCCGCTGCCTTTGATCCTGCCGTTCCTCGCCTGCGTGGCCATCGCAGTCGATCATCTCCGCGTTCAACGGCTTCGGCATGGCAAAGCTCCATATGCACCCCTTCATCGTCACTCTTGGCACGCAGCTGATCTCCTACGGTCTGTGCTGCATCTACATCGAGAACCAGCCCTCCGGCTCCACACAGGCGCTGTCCTCCCTTGACCAGCGCTATCTGGCGCTCGCAACCGGCTCCGTCGATATCTTCGGCTTCAAGCTGCCGTATCTGGTTATCATCTTCCTGCTGCTGGGCGTTCTGACGTGGCTCGTCTGGAACAAGACCCGATTCGGCAAGAATATGTTCGCTGTCGGCGGCAACTCCGAGGCGGCTGAGGTTTCCGGCGTCTCCGTCACGAAGACCATCATGGGCGTGTTCCTGTATGCCGGTCTGATGTACGGCATCGCCTCCTTCCTCGAAGGCGCCCGTATCCAGTCCGTCGGTACTGCAACCGGCATCAACTACGAGCTTGACGCCATCGCGGGCTGCGTCATCGGCGGCGTCTCCTTCAACGGCGGCATCGGCACCGTCCCCGGCGTCGTGATCGGCTCGATCATTCTGCAGGCAATCAACTATGGCCTGTACTTCCTCGGCGTCAACGCATATCTGCAGTACATCATCCGCGGCGCGATCATCATCATCGCCGTCGCCATCGACGTGCAGAAGTACGTTGCAAAGAAATAATTGCGCTGCGGCTTTTCAAAGCCACTGCGTTCTGGTATAATGGACGCAATCGCAGCAGATCTTCATGAGGCGTTGCTGCTGCAGCGCGCCTCACTTTTTTTTTCGCCAAGAAAGGACGTTTTTCCCCCCTATGCCCCCTGACCATCATCTAAATCTGTATTTTTTGACAGTCTCACCGCACTTTTACGAAAGGACGCCATTCAAAAGGGCGCGCCCGTCGCCATTACGCTGGAAAACAGCAATCATATGCGTGTGACGCTCCTGTCCTACGGCGCAACGATCCAGTCTATTGTCGTTCCTGACCAGAACGGCGTTCTGACCGATGTGCTGCTCGGCTATGAGAGCGGTAAAGGAATATGAAGAAAATCAGCGGCTATCTCGGTGCGTGCATCGGCCGAAACGGCAACCGTATCGCGGGCGCGGCTTTCACGCTGAACGGCCAGCGCTTCCAGCTTACGGCCAACGAGGGCAAGAACCAGCTTCACGGCGGCCTGTGCGGCTTCGATAAAAAAACTCTGGGACTATGCCTGCCGCGAAAATAGCGTGGAATTCACAACGGTTCTTTCTGACGGCGAGGAGGGCTACCCCGGCAGACTCGACGTGTCTATCACCTTCACGCTGACGGACGACAATGCGCTGCATATTGACTACCGTGCTGTCAGCAGCGCGGATACCGTCGCGAACTTCACCAACCATGCCTATTTCAATCTCAACGGACAGGGGAGCGGCGACGTGCTGGGCCATCTGCTCCAGCTGAACGCCTCTGCCTATACGCCCGCCGATGCCGCAACGCTGCCGACCGGCGAGATCGCCCCCGTGAACGGCACCTGCATGGACTTCCGCACCGCGAAGCCCATTGGCCGCGACATCCATGATGCGGCGCTTGCCCCCTTCCGCGGCTACGATACGAACCTCTGCCTCGATGGAAAGGGCCTTCGTAAGATCGGACAGGCCGAGGGCGACAAGACCGGTATTGTGATGGAGGTGGAAACGACGCTTGAGGGCGTGCAGCTCTACACCGGCAACTTTCATTTCAGACCGCGCGGGCAAAAACGGCGCGCGCTATGCGTCCTACAGCGGCTTCTGCCTCGAAACGCAGCACTATCCCGACGCGATCAATCAGCCCGCGTTCCCGTCCCCGGTGCTCCGGCAGGGCGAGGCGCTGCACGAAACGACCGTTTACCGCTTCTGCGTGAGAAAGTGAGGCGCTTCTATGATCAGTCTTGGCATTGACATCGGCGGAACCGGCTGCAAATGCGTCGCCTTCCGCGATACCGGCGAGCAGATCGCCATGTCCTACCGCGAATATCCTACGAAGCCCGGCGAGGTGAACCTGGATGCGCTGGCGCTGCGCGAGAGCGTGTTCTTTCGTAATCTCCGACTGCGTCAAAAAGCTGGACGACGCGAAGCAGGTCGCGGCCATCACCGTCTCCTCCTTCGGCGAGTCCTTCGTCCCCGTCGACCGCGGCGGCCAGCCGCTGAGCGATATTATTCTCTATTTTGCCAACACCGAAAGCGGAGAATTCTCCCGTCTGGTCGAGTCGGTCGGCGCGGAAAAGTTCATGCGCATCACCTGCGTCCTGCCGGACGCGTCGTATTCGCTGGCAAAAATGCTCTATACGCTCCGCACGGCTCCGCGCCCGGTGTGGAAGTTCCTATTTGTCGCAAGTTACATCTGCTTCTGCCTGTCTGGTGAGACGGTGGCGGATTATTCCCTTGCCTGCCGCAGCATTCTCTTTGATGTGCGGAAACTCTGCTGGTCGGACGAGTTGACAAGCGCCTGCGGAATCGACCCTGAAATGCTCCCTGCCGTCCTGCCGACCGGCTCGTGCGCCGGAACGCTCATGCAGGAGGCTGCCTCCGCGCTCGGCCTGCCGCAGAGCGTCAAGGTCGTCATCGGTTCGCACGACCAGATCGTCAACGCCCTTGGCTGCGGCGTGGCGAACCCCGGCGAAGCCGTCGATACGACCGGTACGGTCGAATGCATCTGCCCGCTGTTCGCAGCTATCCCGGAAACGCTGGAGTTTGAGCGTGAAAATTACGCCTGTGTCCCGTATCTGGACGGGCGGGGCTATGTGACCTACGCCTATAATATCTCCGGCGGCGCAGTTGTGCGCTGGTACCGCGATTCGCTGGCGTTTTATCTCAAGCAGGCCGCGAAGGAACGCGGGTGCTCCGTCTACGACATTCTGAACGAGACGTGCCCGCCCGAGCCGACGGGGCTGATTGTCCTACCATTTTTGCAGGGTATGGGCGGCACGCCGGATGTGCTGACCGGTGCGCGCGGCACGATCTACGGCCTCACAATGCACACCTCGCCCGCTGATCTCTACCGCGCCATTCTCGAAGGCCTGACCTTCGAGATGCGTTATAACCTCGAAAAGCTTGCCAAATACGACATTCGCCCGACGACGCTCTTTGCTGCGGGCGGCGGCGCGAAGTCGCCCGTCTGGCGGCAGATCAAGGCGGATATTCTGGGCGCTGAAATTCGGCCCACGCTGGCCGACCAGGCCGGTGCGCTCGGCAGCGCGATCCTCGGCCTTGCCGCCGCAACCGGCGAGAAGGACCGGACGGCCCTTGCTGCCGCTTCGTCCGCTACGGACAGACGGCGATAGCCCGACGCGCAGCGGCACGCGTATTATGAGAAGCAGTTCGCGCTTTACAAGGAGCTGCGCGACTTTGAGGTCCGCCATGCCCGGGGATAACGCATCGGCAATCGGAACCGTATTCGACATCAAGCAGCTTGCCGTCTACGACGGCCCCGGCATCCGCACGACGGTGTTTTTGAAGGGCTGCCCCCTGCGCTGTATGTGGTGCCACAACCCGGAGGGGCTTTCCTACCAGCCGCAGCTGATGGTGTCGTCAAACAACTGCCTGCACTGCGGGGCCTGTATCGAAGGCCTGCCCGAACGGCGGGAAAACTGCACAGCCTGCGGCCGGTGCATCCGCGCCTGCCCACAGGGCCTGCGCAAGCTATGCGGAAAACGCTATACGGCACAGGAGCTGGCCTGGAAGCTTCTGCGCGACAAGGACTATCTTGCCGCAATGTCCGGCGGCGTGACCTTTTCCGGTGGTGAACCGACGGGGCAGCCGGAGTTCCTGCTGGAAACGCTGGACCGCGTCGCGGGGATGCACCGCGCGATCGAAACGAGCGGCTATTGCAGCGGGAGCGTATTTGAAGCCGTGCTGGCGCGGGTCGAGTATGTTATGATGGATCTCAAGCTGATGGACCCGAGCGGCACCGGCACTATACAGGCGTATCCAACGAGCCAATTCTGGAAAACCTCGAACGGCTCAAGAAAAGCGGCAGGCCGTTCCGCATCCGCATTCCGGTCATCCCCGGCGTCAACGATTCGGAGGAGAATTTCGGCGCCGCGGCCCGCCGCCTTCTGGACGCGGATGATCTGGGCAGGTCGAACTGCTGCCGTACCACGTGACGGCGGGTGCGAAATACGAGATGGTCGGCCTTTCCTATCAGCCAGAATTCGACACCGCCGCCGCACCGAACCTGAACACGGAACTCTTTCACCGCTTTGGGCTGAAGTGTACCCATCTGTAGGGCAGCGTCATATCTGCACGGAAGATCGATCTGCCGGAATCATAAAAAAAAGTGCGCAGAGGCTTTTCTTCTGCGTGCTTTTTGTGTATAATAGAAGCTCCGGAGGTGAACGGATATGTATCAGGCGTTATACCGCAAATACCGGCCGCAGACATTTTCGGATGTAGTCGGTCAGAAGAGCGTGACCGACACACTGCGCGCACAGCTCGAAACGGGCAAGCTCAGCCATGCGTATCTGTTTACCGGTACGCGCGGCACCGGCAAGACGTCCTGCGCCAAGATTCTGGCCAAGGCCGTCAACTGTGAAAACCCGAATCATGGCGACCCTTGCGGGCTGTGCCCGTCATGCCGCGCCATCGACGAGGGCAGCTGCATGGATGTGCTGGAGATCGACGCGGCCTCGAACAACGGCGTCGATTCCGTCCGCGTTCTGCGTGACGACGCAATTTACACGCCCGGCACGGTCAAAATGCGCGTGTATATCATCGACGAGGTGCATATGCTCTCGACGGCGGCATTCAACGCGCTGCTGAAAATTATTGAAGAGCCGCCCGCGCATCTGTTATTCATTCTGGCGACGACCGAACTGCAGAAGGTTCCCGCGACGATTTTGTCCCGCTGCCAGCGGTTTGCGTTCAAGCGTCTGCGGCCCGATGAAATTGCCTCCCGGCTGAATTTCATCGCCTATCAGGAGCATATTGAAATTGAGCCGGAGGCGATCAATCTGCTGGCCCGGCTGGCTGACGGCGGCATGCGCGACGGCGTGAGCCTGCTCGACCAGTGCGCGTCCGCGGTAAACGGCCCCGTGACGCTCGAAAGCGTCTATGCGTCTCTCGGCCTCGCGGGCGAAAAGCGCACAGCGGAGCTGATGCAGGCCATTGCAGAGCAGGACACGGCGAAGGCGCTGACGATCTTTTTCCGTGCTTTATTCCGCGGGAAAGGACGTGGGTGCGCTCTGCTGGGCGAGATGTGCGCGCTCTGCCGCGACCTTCTCGTGCTGCGCACGGCCCCGAAGAGCGGGCTTTCCATGCTCTCCGGCATTGCGACAGAGCAGCAGGCGCTGGCGCTGCAATCGGTCTTCTCTCCGGGCGAACTGATGCGCGTACTGACGGAAACGCAGAAAACCCGCGTCTCGTTCGGCAAGAATACGGACGTCCGTGTGGCGGCGGAGCTGCTTCTGATGCAGCTGTGCGAGCCGTCCTTGCGGCTGGACGCGCAGGCGCTGGACGCACGCATCATTTCGCGCGTGGAGGAGCAGCTGGCCTCCGGCGTGCTGGTGAAAAGCGCGCCCAAAGCCAGCGGCGGGGATGCATTTGATGACGACCGCCCGCCCTTCCCGGACGATGCGGATGATCCGGAACGCGGGAGCGCGCCTCCGGCGCAGACGCAGGAGCAGTCGTCTGCCGCGCCGCAGGCCGAAACGCCTGCCGGCTTCTGGCCTGCGCTGTCTGAAAAGCTGCGCGCGGCGCTTCCGGCTAAGATCAGCGGCTTCTTTGCCGTGAACGGCCCAATCCACCCTGTTTTGCAGGGAGAAGTGCTTATCATGGCGGCGGATTCAGATTTTGTGCTGAATCAGGTTAAAAAAACGCCTGATACGGAGGCACTTGTCCGGGAAAAGGCGTCGGCAATATTGGGAAAACCGGTTTCGGTGCGCTTTGCACTCAAAAACCGGCTTTCACGGCTGGGAGACGACCCGATGGATGCGCTTGTTCAGTTCGGACAGCAGCACAGCGACATTTTTACGATCAAATAATTTATTTACGATAGAAGGAGAACAAACATGGCAAAAGGCGGATATCGCGGCGGGATGCCGATGGGCGGCATGAATCAGATGCAGATGATGAAGCAGGCCCAGAAAATGCAGGAGAACCTCATGAAGATGCAGGAGGAGCTGCAGGCAAAGGAATATGAAGCAACGGCGGGCGGCGGTGTGATCACAGCCGTATGTGGCGGCAACCGCGAGCTCAAGTCTATCACCATCGACCCCGAGGCAGTCGATCCGGATGATGTGGAAATGCTGCAGGATATGATCGTCGCGGCGGTCAACGAGGCCATGCGCAAGGCCGAGGCTGACCAGTCCGCGAATATGGCCAAGCTGACGGGCGGCCTGAATTTAGGCGGCCTGTTCTAATGCGCGCGTTTCCCCGCCGCGCTCGAGCGGCTGACCGAACAATTTGCGCGTCTGCCCGGCATCGGTATGAAGTCGGCGCAGCGTCTGGCGTTTTATGTGTTGTCGCTGCCGAAGGATGAGGCGCAGAGCTTTGCGCAGGCCATTCTGGACGCGAAGGACAGCGTTCGCCTCTGCCCGGTCTGCCAGAACCTGACCGATCAGGAACTGTGTGCGATCTGCGCTGACCCCGAGCGTGACCACGGCCTTATCTGCGTTGTGGCGGAGCCAAAGGATGTGATCGCCATGGAGCGGGCACGGGAATACCACGGCGTGTACCATGTGCTGCATGGCGTCATTTCGCCCCTGAGCCACGTCGGGCCGGATGATCTGCGCATCCGCGAGCTGCTGGCCCGTGTATCAGACGGGGCTGTGCGCGAAGTCATCATGGCCACGAACCCGGATACCGAGGGCGAGGCCACGGCCATGTATCTGTCGCGTCTGCTGCGTCCGATGGGCGTAAAGGTCACGCGTCTGGCCTACGGCATCCCGGTCGGGAGCCAGCTGGAATATGCCGACGAGGTCACGCTTCTGCGCGCACTGGAAGGCCGGCAGGAAATATAACGTGAAAAACCGCCCGGACGGGCGGTTTTTTCATTTCCGGTAAACGCGCGCGATTTGTTCGGGGCAAAGCTCCGGCTGCGCGGCAAACAGACCGTAGAGCGCCGCGCAGCGGCGCTCCAGCGCGCCATACGCTGTGTCCGGCGGGGTCTGGCCTGCGTTTACAAGCGGGAGGCCGCCCGTCTTTTTTGCCTGCCGCAGAACGGCGCGGCCCATTTCATCGAACGCCAGCACGCGTACATACGGCGCTTCGCACAGGAGCGTCTGCGCGTCAATACCCAGATACGCGCACAGCAGCAGCCGCTGCAGCCTCGTGCGCGGATAGCGCTTCGATTTTGACGCTTCCAGGACGCGTTCATAGTCCGGCTGCGCCTGCACGGCCTTCCAAACCTTCGACCACAGACCCTCAGAGCCGTGTGCGGCTTGTACCCAGTCTGCCTGCTCCATGCCGCGCAGCCGCGCAAGCATGGCCTTTTCACCCCACAAAAGCGCGTGGGGGACCGCGTTTTCATACGTGCAGGCGGCCGGGACATATTGCCGCCAGCCGCTGCCGGACAGGATCAGCCGCCGCACCGCCGTAGCGGACGGATGTTCCGCGTCCGGCGTGTCTGCGTGATAATCGCCGGGACGCAGAACGGCCAGCGGGTGCATGGGGCTGTTCTGCGTCAGAATCGCGCGGCAGTATTCAAAGGCCAGAATGTCATTCGGCCTTGTCAGCAGCTGCCCATCCTGCCCGAGCGCTTCCAGTGCCCGCTGCCGCGCGGCGGCGTAGCTGAGGCCGGTGGTCTGTATGTTTGCGTGCAGCGTCTGCTCGAATTCTGACGAGCGGGAGGCTTCCGCTGCGCGGAAAATCGCGGCTCCGTCCCCGGATTCGCAGCCGAAGCTGAGAAAGCCGCAGCGCAGCTGCGATAGGATGTGCACACCGCCTGCGGCGAAGCCCTCTGCCGAGCGCAGCGCGTATGTGACCGGCAGTTCCAGTACGAGACTGGCCCCGGCTTCCACCGCCGCCTGTGCCCGGACGCGCTTGTCAAAGATGGCAGGTTCTCCCGCTGGACATAGTTTCCGCTCATCAGGCAGACAATGGCCGTCTCCGGTTCCAGCTGCTGCCGAATCAGGCTCAGCTGCCGCGCGTGGCCGAGATGAAAGGGATTGTATTCACAGATCACGCCGCTGTCTGCATAGCAGTGACCTCCGGTAAAAAAATCTTCTAAAGCCCTTGTTTCTGTTTGGCTTTTGTTGTATGATACACAATAGCTATGTGATATAGTAACACGAATGATCGAAAAAAGAAATACAGGAGTGAATGGAAGTATGAACATTCTGGTTATCAACGCCGGCAGTTCCAGTCTCAAGTACCAGCTCATGAACCCGGACACCGGCGACGTCACCGCCAAGGGTCTGTGTGAGCGCATCGGTCTGGACGGCCGTCTGACGCACAAGGTCCCGCAAGCGGCAAGAAGGTGGAAAAAAAGGACATCCCCGTGCCCACCCATGAGGAAGCGATCGAGGCGGTCATGGCCATTCTGGTCGATCCGCAGGACGGCGTTATCAAGTCCGTTGACGAGATCGACGCTGTCGGCCACCGCGTTCTGCACGGCGGCGACAAGTTTGTTGAAAGCTGCATCATCGACGAGGCCTGCAAGCAGGCCATCCGCGACTGCATCCCCCTCGGCCCGCTGCACAATCCCGCCAACCTCATGGGCATTGAAGCATGCGAAAAGGCCATGCCTGGCAAGCCGCAGGTCGCCGTGTTCGACACCGCGTTCCATATGACCATGCCCCCGAAGGCCTACCGCTATGCCATCCCCACTAAATATTACACCGAGGACCATCTGCGCCGCTACGGCTTCCATGGCACGTCCCACCGCTTCGTCTCCAAGCGCTGCATCGAATTGATGGGCGGCGTAGAGAACGCGCACCGCGTCATCGTCTGCCATCTGGGCAACGGCTCGTCCCTGTCCGCTGTCAAGGACGGCAAGTGCCAGGATACCTCCATGGGCCTGTCCCCTCTGGCCGGCGTCCCGATGGGCACGCGCGCGGGCGATATTGACACCTGCGTTGCGCAGTTCATCATGAATAAGTATAATATGTCCGCCGACGACTGCCTGACTATGCTCAACAAGAAGTCCGGCGTGCTGGCCCTGTCTGACGGCGTTTCCTCCGACTTCCGCGATCTGGACGCCGCAGCCGAAAAGGGCAACGAGGCCGCACAGCTGGCGCTCGACAAGTTCGCCTACGAGGTCCGCAAGTACATCGGCGCCTATGCCGCAGCTCTGGGCGGCGTGGACTGCATCGTCTTTACCGCCGGCGTCGGCGAAAACTCCGGCTCCATGCGCGCGTCTATCTGCGACGGTCTGGAATACCTCGGCGTCAAGCTTGACCCGGAGAAGAATAAGCTTCGCGGCGAGGAGGTCGTGATCTCTACGTCCGACTCCAAGGTCACTGTCTGGGTCATCCCGACCAACGAAGAACTCATGATCGCGCAGGATACCGCCGCGCTGACCAGATAAGCGTTTTCGGTTTTTAAGACAGCAAAAAATGCGTGACTGTCACAGTCACGCATTTTTCTTACCCAAGAGGAGGTCAAGCGGCAGGCGGTGGCAAAAAGCGACGGCCATTCAGCGAATTCGTATACATTTTCCCACTTGGTCGTAGGGGTCGATGCCCACATCGGCCCGTTGGGGAGCCGCGAATTCTCCAGAGTCCCCATAAAAAAACCAGTGCATCCTGCGGGCGGACAGAGCCATCCGCCCAAAAATGCCCACTTCCATAAAACGGCCGGGCCGATTTGCGCGGGTGCAGCCGGTTTCTGTTTTGTGTTACCCAAAATACCGGATCGCGCCGAGAATCGTCAGGTGCAGGGGATAATAGAGATAGAAGAACCACTTGAGGAATTGTTGACGCGGGCATTTTTTCCGCGCTGGCCGTTGTAGCGGGCCAGCAGCGGCAGGGACAGCGCAACGGCCAGCTGCAAAACGCCGTAGAGCTTGTCGAGCGCGAAGAAATACACGACTGCATAGAGCGCCACAAAAAACAGCATCCACCGCTCCTGCGCCTTCAGATCGCCCCGGTTCGTGCCGAAGGCCAGCACGCACAGGCTTGCAATGCAGCTCCAGTCGCTCGGAAAGCTGACCAGACAGATAAGAATGACGAGAACCGTCTTCTGCAGCTGTGTGAAGCGCTGCTGTTCGCCACACGCAGCATGACAAGTCCCCATGCAAGCGGCCACATCACGCTCGTCTGGTTCAGAATGCTCCCAAAGTAGAACGGGATGAACGAGCGTGCATCCACAAAATTGTTGGATGCAAAACTATACGCAAAGTGTGAGATGACGGCGAACAGGAACAGACGGAAGGTGTATTTCTTGATATTCCGCGTGTGATAATAGCCCTCAGCGATAAAATAGCACATGATGGGGCAGGTCAGGCGGCCGATGATGCATCACGACCGGCAGCGCCCCTTTGGATAGCCGGGGAAGAGCAGCCACGCGATATGGTCGACCGTCATGGCGAGGATCGCCAGCAGCTTGATCTGGTTCGCGTCCATGGTCTTTTTCATAGCTCTCTCCGTTCTCAAACACCCGGACCTTTCGGCCCGGGTGCTGCTTTTCTTTTTTATTGCTCCTTCATCAGCTTGCGGCGGGCCAGATTGATCGTGCCCTCCTGCATGGAGCTGATCCATTGCAGGCTCCGACCGCAGCCGTTGGCCACGCAGGAATCCGCGTCGTCGGCGATGGAGCAGGCGATCTCCGTGCGCTCGGAGATGAGCTTGTCAAAGCCGTACAGCAGACTTCCGCCGCCGGTGAGCACGATGCCGTTCTGCGCGATATCCGCCACGAGCTCCGGCGACGAATGCTCCAGCACGTCCAGCACCTCGTCGACGATCTGCCGCGCCGGGCGCTTGAAGGCCTCGAGCATCTCCATCGACGAGACCGTCACCTCGTTCGGAAGACCCGTCTTTGCGTCGCGGCCCTTGACGAGCATCGAGACCTCCTGCGGCCGCGGGTACACGCAGCCGATGGTGATCTTGACCTCCTCCGCCGTGTTCAGACCGATGAGCATCCCGTAGTGCTTGCGCATATAGGCCGCAACGGCCTCGTCGAACGTGTCGCCCGCGACCTTGATGGAAGACGAGGTCGCAATGCCGTTCAGACTCAAAACCGCGATATCCGTCGTGCCGCCGCCGATGTCGACGACCATATGCCCCTCCGGCCCGCTGATCGCCAGTTTCGCGCCGAGCGCGGCGGCGAACGGCTCTTCGATCAGGTAGACGCGGCGGGCGCCGGCCTCCATCGCGGCCTGGATGACCGCGCGCTCCTCCACCTCCGTGATGCCGGACGGGACGGAGACGACCACGCGGGGCTTGACGAGCGTGAAGCGATTGATCTTCTTGAGGAACTGCTCGAGCATCTTCTCCGTCATCTCATAGTCGGAGATCACGCCGTCGCGCAGCGGGCGCACGGCGACGATGTTGCCGGGCGTCCGCCCGAGCATATTCCGCGCGGCGGCGCCGACCTGCAGCACCTTGCCGGTATTCTTGTCCACTGCCACGACCGACGGCTCGCGCAGGACGATGCCCCTGCCCTCTTCGTAGCAGAGCACGTTCGCCGTGCCGAGGTCGATGCCGATATCACGAATCAGTTTCATAGTCTTGTATCCTTCAGTCTTGTTTTCTCGGTGCGGCGAAGGCCGCATATACAACGTCCACGCGCCCGCCGTGCGCAGCACGCGGCTGCACTCTGCGAGCGTCGCGCCGGTCGTCACGATATCGTCGATCAGCAGGACGCGCCTGCCGTCAAGTCTGGCGGCCCGTTCCGGCTCGTAGGCGCCGGAGACGTTTGCCCGCCGCCCGGTCGGATCAGCCATGGTCGACTGGGCGGGCGGATTGCGCGTCTTGCGCAGCAGGCGGACCGGCTCCAGGCCGAGCCGCTTTGCGATCTCGCGGCACAAAAGCTCCGACTGGTCATACCCGCGCGAGCGCCACCGCCGGCGGCTGACCGGCGCCCAGGTGAGCGTGTCGAAGCGGCCCGCGAGCTTATCTTCGATCGTATGCGCCATCCACGCGCCGTAGACGGCCGCGTAATGCGCCGCGCCGCCGAATTTGAAGCGCAGAAACGACTCGCGCAGCGCGCCCTCATAGTAAAAGCTGACCGCGCCCGCCTCCGTGAACCGCACCTGCGGCGCGGCGCCGTCATACTCCGGAAGCGAGTCGAGGCAGCGCGGGCACACAGGCCCCTGCTTCTCCAGCAGCTTTCCGCAGATCACGCACTTCGGCGGGTACAGCAGATCCAGCAGCCACGCAAGCAGCTTCATGCGTTACGCCTTTCCCTCCAGCCGGAGCTTCAGCCCGCTGTAGCGCCGCTGGCGGCGGTCATTGCGGGTCATGGCGGCGACGACGTCCTCATTGCCGACGATGATCAGAAGCTCCCGCGCCCGCGTGATCGCCGTGTACAGAACGCTTCTGGTCAGCAGCATCTGCGGCCCGCCGCACAGGCAGAGCACGACCGCGCGGTATTCGCTGCCCTGGCTCTTGTGGACGGTCATGGCGTAGGCCGGTTCAAGCTCCGAGAGCATGTCGAAGCTGTATTCCGCCGTTTTTTCATCGAACTGGACGGTCATGGTCTCCTGCTGGAAATCGATCTGCGTGATGCAGCCGATATCGCCGTTGAAGATCCCGGTCCCCGCGCCGAGACCATCCGCCCGTTTCCACATTATATCATAGTTATTCCGGATTTGCATTACCCGATCGCCGATCCGGAAGGAAAAATCTCCGTGTTTTTTCTCTTTTTTCCCGTCCGCGGGCGGGTTGAGCACGGCCTGCAGCGCCAGATTCAGGGCCTTCGTGCCCGTCTCGTGCTTGCGGCTGGGGCTGAGCACCTGAATGTCGGACGGCTGGATGCCCATGTTTTTCGGCAGCCGCGTCTGGCAGAGCTCCTGGATGGTCCGCACCGCGGCGGCCGGGTCGCGGCGGCGCAGGAAGAAAAAGTCCCGGTCCGTCGCCGTCAGCCGCGGCAGCTCGCCCTGGTTGACCGCGTGGGCGTTCATGACGATGAGGCTTTTCTGCGCCTGGCGGAAGATCTGTGTCAGCCGCACGGTCTGCACCATGCCGCTGCGGATGAGGTCCGAAAACACGTTCCCCGGCCCGACCGGCGGCAGCTGGTCCGGATCGCCGACGAGAAGCAGTCGGCAGCCGGGCTTCAGCGCCTTCAGGAGAGACGCCATCAGCGGCAGGTCGACCATCGAAGTCTCGTCCACGATCATCGCGTCGCAGCTGAGCGGCGCATCCTCATCGTGATAAAAGGCCATCGCGCCTGTCTGCTCGTCAAACTGCGCCTCAAGAAGCCGGTGGATGGTCGAGGCCTCACGTCCCGTGACCTCCGAGAGCCGCTTGGCGGCCCGGCCGGTCGGCGCAGCGAGCTGCGTTTTGAGCTTCAGCTCGTCGAACAGCTGCAGAATGCCCGCCATGACCGTCGTCTTGCCCCGTGCCGGGCCCGCCGGTCACGATCAGCAGCTGGTGCGCAGCCGCCGCACGGATGGCGGCAAGCTGCTCGGGCGCGTAGTCGATCTCCTGCCGGTCCTCGATCGTCTTCAGCAGCGCGTCCAGCCGCTTCGGCTCCGGCAGCTCCGCCTCTGCCATGCTGAGGATGCGGCGGCAGACATACGTCTCCGCCTCATACAGCTCCGGCAGATAGCAGGCCGTGAGCCCAGCAAGCTCGCTGCACATCATCCGCTCCTGCTCCTGCAGGCGCGTGAAGCCTGCGTCGATGGTCTCGCCGTCCAGCTCCAGCAGCGCGCAGGTGGCCGCGCAGCTTGTCCTGCGGGATAAAGGTATGCCCCACGCCGAGGTTATACGAGAGCTCAAACAGGATCCCGGCCTCCACGCGCCGCTCATCGTCGGCGCTGACGCCGAGTGCGATGGCAAACGCGTCGACCTGCGAAAAATCCGCGCGGTAATAGGGGTCCGTCAGCAGATACGGGTCATCCTGCAGCGCCTCCTGCGCCAGCTCCCCGTAAGCGCGGTAGAGCCGCACGGCGAGCTGCGCCGGCAGGTGGTACATGGTCAGAAACTCGATGAGCCGCCGGATGCCGGACTGGCGCTGGAAGCTCTCGGCCATCTCCTGCGCCTTTTTCTCTGTGATCCCGGGGATCTCGGTCAGGCGCATGGGGTCCTGCTCGAGCACGGTCAGGCTCTGGTCGCCGAAGCGGCCGACGATCCTCTCCGCCGTCCGCGGGCCGATGCCCTTGACGGCGCGGGAAGACAGAAACGCCAGAATCTCGCTCGTCGTCTCCGGCATGAGGCGTTCGAGAAACTCCGCCTCAAACTGCTGCCCGAACGACTGGTGGCGCGTCCAGCGGCCGACGATGGCCAGCCGCTCGCCCACGACGCTCATGGGGATGGTCCCGACGACGGTGACCGTCTCCCCCTGCTCCGTGCGGACCTTCAGCACGCAGTAGCCGTTTTCGGGGTTCTGATAAATGACCGCCAGAACGGTCCCCTGTATCATTTGCGATTCCTGTTCCATGCTTCTTACTCCCGACATCCCGCGCAGGGGCGGTATTCCCACGCAGGCATACTGCGCGGTCAGACGCTTTGCCAGCGCCGCAGTCTCCGGCGGCTCTTCTCCGCCAGCCAGAATCAGACGCCCGCCCGCAAGTCCGCTTTCGCGCGACCAGACAAACGCCCGCACCTGCCGCTCCAGCTGCGGCTCAGACGCGGACAGGCGGTAGATCGTGACGGCCTCGCGTCTCGGCGGCAGAACGCACCAGCCGAAAAGCGCCCACACGATCAAAAGCAGCCCGGCAGCCGCCAGCACCGCGCACACGATCATCCAGATCATTCCGCATCCCTCCGCGCTATTCTATGCGGCGGGATGCAAATCTGTGTTTATTTTACTATAAAACAGACACGTTTTCCATAGCGTTTGCAAAAAAAGCGTCCGGCAGCAGCCGGACGCGCAGTGTCCGCTCACAGCGGAAGATAGGAAAATGCCCATGTCAGAACCGGTGCGAACAGAACGGCGGGCAGCAGATCGGCAGTCTTGATCTTCGTAAGGTGCAGCATATTGAGTCCGATGGCAAGAATCATCACAGAGCCGCAGCACGTGATCTCCGCGATGGCCGCGTCGGACAGCAGCGGCGCGATCACGTGCGCCAGAAGGGCAAGCAACCCCTGATACACGAACAGGGGATCGCGGAAAACAGCACGCCCAGCCCCAGCGAGACGGACAGCATGCACGCCGAAATGCCGTCGAGCAGAGATTTTGTGAACAGCAGCTCATAGTCCTGCTTCAATCCTGCATTGAAGCTTCCAAGAATCGCCATGGCACCCACGCAGAACAGCAAAGAGGCTGTCACGAAGCCCTTCTGCGATGGGCGCGCGCTGCCCGCCGCGCTGGAACCGGCGCTCAAGACGGCCGCCAAGACGCTCAATGCGCCCGTCGAGATCCAGAAGCGTTCCCACGGCGGTGCCGAGCACCATTGACACGATCAGCACGAGCGTATTTTCGCCCTTCAGCATCCCGCTGACGCCGATATAGAGCACGCAGAGCGCGATCGCGGTCATGATCGCGTTCGTAATCTTTTCCGGGATTCCTTTCTTGGCCAGAAGCCCGACAAAGCTTCCGGTGAGAATGGCAAGTGCGTTGACAAGTACCCCAAGCATGGAGATGGCCTCACTTCCGAAAATATACTGTATCGTATCACACCTGTACCGAAGAAAAAAAGAGATTTTTCGCAAAGTGGAGGAAAAACGCAAAATAAGGCGGGAAAATTCAGGCTGGATCAGGGACGATCTTCCAAAAAAGGTAGAAATCCTGATCAAAATGTAGTATAATTACCTTATCTTGATAAACAGCGCCCGCTTCCGCGGACGCTTGGGAGTGTATATGAAACTACGCAGAACAAAGCGAATGCCCACTGCAGCAAAGCAGAAGCTGCGCGCAAAGAGGCTGGCGCAGACTGAAGCGGTTTTTGCGCGAGCACACCTGGGGCGTGATGATCACGGTCCTGATTATGATCGCGCTGATCCTGTTCGTCTGCGTGATCGCCGGGGCCGCGCCCAAAGAGTCTGCCGAGCCGGAGACGACGCAGGACGAGACGCCGCGCTATGAGTCGGGCTTTATCTGCGCCATCACGACGCAGGTGCCGTATTACACCGAAGAACTCTCCGAGGCCGGAACGGTCGCGCGCGGGATGCAGATCACCTATTCGACCGACAAATCTGTCGAGCGCGACGGCGTCCAGTACTATCTGACCTATTTCTCCACGCTGGACTGCGGCTATGTCTCCGAGGAAAACCTGACGCAGGACCCCTCCGCCGTGATCGCAGAGAAGGCCGTCTATGTCCGCACGCCGCAGAACCTCCGCGTCTGAACAAAGACACGCTCGAGCTCGGCACGTTGGTTGAAAAAGGAGCAGAACTGCAGGTCCTGAGCTACGAGGGCACGACCGACGGCATCGTCGATTTATATCAGGTCTCCTATCAGGGCCAGACAGGCTACATCAGCGGCCAGTACGTCTCAACCGTGCAGGAGGAGGCCAACGACGTCTATGACCGTTTCGGCGTCTACGCCATCCATGCCGGACGCGGCGACAAGTGGGGCGGCGGCGACGCGGAAAGCCTTGACTATTTCCCACGCACGAAGGCCAGCTTTGCGGACAACAAAATGCCGAATCCCTTGCTACGCGATCTACCTCACCTGCGACCCCGCAATTTTAAAGGACATCGACAAGTACATCGAATATGCGAAGACCACGAAGATCAACGCCTTCGTCGTCAACATCATGGATGGCACGTCCATCGGCTACGATTCGCCTGTGTACGAGGAATATTCCCCCACGGCGTATCAGTACGCCCAAAACTCCGTCGCAGATTATCAGGCAGTCATTCAGAAAATCAAGGACGCAGGATTCTATGTGATCGGCCGTCTGACAACCTTCAACGACTCCTTCTTCTGCCAGGATCATCCCGAGTACGCCATCGCCGACGGCTCCGGCGAGTCGCTGTATGTCGCAGCCAGCTACTGGCCGAGTGCCTTCTGCCGCTATGTCTGGGAGTATAAGGTCGCGCTGGCTATCGACGCAGTGCAGACCATGGGTTTTAACGAGATCCAGTTCGACTATGTCCGTTTCCCGGACAACACAGACCAATATGAGGCCTCGGGCGATATCGACTTCCGCAACGAGTACGGCGAGACAAAGGCACAGGCCATCCAGCGCTTTTTGATGTATGCCACGGATATCCTGCACGAATACGGCGTCTACGTCGGCGCGGACGTCTTCGGCGAGACGAGCCGCAACTACGTCACGGCCTACGGCCAGTACTGGCCAGCCATCAGCAATGTCGTCGACGTGATCTCCGGTATGCCGTACCCTGACCATTTTGCCCGCAACGGGACCTACCGCCCGTGGGAGCATCCGTATGAGACGCTGCTCGACTGGGCTGAATCCGCCGCCAAGCGGCAGGCCGAAACGCCTACGCCTGCAGTTGACCGCACCTGGATCCAGGCCTATAACGCCATCCAGCCGCCCTATAACGAATACGGCGTGCAGGAGATCGGCGACGAGATCCGCGCGCTGCGGGAAGAGGGGCTTACCGGCGGCTTCATGGCATGGAACGCCGCATGCAGCCTCACCAAACTCGAAGAACTGCGCCCCCTGTACGAAGCGCTGGAATAAGCAGCCCGCCCATCTGAACGCAAAACCCCGGCCCGCACTTTTGACGCGGGTCGGGGTTTTCAGCGAGGCAGACGCAGCTGCTTTGGTGATATGGATGGTCAATAGGCCAGTGCGGACTGAACCGTGATGGATGAGGTCGTGACCGGCCTGCGTGGGGTGGATGCCGTCGGCGCCGATGAGCGACGGGAAGACGCGGCTTTTCAGAAATTCCGCCCGCAGATCGACCAGCCTGCAGCCGAACGCGCGGCTGAGCTGCGCGACCATATCGTTGTAATATTCCTGCCAGCGGTACAGATGGTCGGTGTCGCCCAGCCAGTGCAGAATATTTTCCGCGCTCAGGCCTCTGGTGATGAAGGTAGAAATACCGCTCCTGCTCCAGCGGCGGCAGGCTCGTCATTGCCACGCGTGCCCCGGCGCTCTGCGCCTTTGCGGATGGCGGTGCAGTATTGGTCGATGAACTTCTCCGACGGCGTGTGCGGCAGATGCTCGCCGTCCGGATCGGCGGAGATGGCTTTCCAGTCATAGTCGCAGTCGTTGCCGCCGAAGCAGAACAGCACCGTCGTATCGCCATCACAGGAGCCGAGTTTCCGGTCAAGCTGCTTCAGTCCCGCATCGATGGTCGCGCCCATTTTTGCGTTGTTTTCTACGGTGACGCCTTGCGCACGCAGCGTGTCAAAGTCATGTTCCTGGCACAGGTGGTAGCTCTGGCCGCTATAGGTGACGCCCTTGATGATGGAGTCGCCGAAGATCATCAGATTTTTCATAGGGGATCCCTCCTGCCTGTTTGTATCTCCAGTGTAGCCGCATGGGCGGGAAAAGTCTCCCGATTCCTGCCTTAAAACGCTCTCCTGGTTTGCTCCCGTTCGTCTACAAAACGAAGTCCGGCACCTACGGGCAGTAGTGCCGGTTTTTCGTGAGAAAAGTTAGCAAGATATAACCAATAGCAGTAGAATCCGAACCCGGCAGCACTTCACTCGCCTTCCTGCATTTTTTTGACGATTTCCATAAAGCGGGCGATCACACGGTCATAATTTTCCCTCCGGTGCGGGAACAGACAGCCGGAGCAGTCCTTTATCCCGTTCTCCGTATAGCGGAAATTGCCGCCGCAGCCGCGTCCGAGCGCGTAGAGCGGACAGTAGCAGAACAGGCAGTTGAAATCCTCCGGGTGCTTTGTCTCATGGCAGGGGAAATATTCGCAGTCCCGGTTCTGAAAAAACGTAGTGCCGCTCTTCCATCATTCCTTCTCCTTCAGCCGTTCACACAGCGCCGCGTCCGGCGTGACAACGGCGGTCTGATACGTTGTGTAGATCACCATGCCAGGCTTCGCGCCCGCAGGCTTTTTGACAAATTTCACCGGCGTATAGTAGTCGACCGGCACGTTCTGGCCGTCGCGGGCCTGCGAATAATACGCCGCAAGCTGCATCGCCTCCGTCACCGTCCGATCGGGCGGCGTTTGGCCGTTCGTTTCAATGATGACATGGCTGCCGGGAATCTTCTGGACGTGCAGCCAGATATCGCTTTTTGCGGCCAGCTTTGTCGTCAGTTCATCGTTCTGTCGGTTGCTGCGGCCGACGCGAATCGAGAAGCCGTCGGAGGAGGTGAAGCGCATGGGCTTACTCGGAGGCAGCTTCATGCGCTTTTTTGCGGTCCGTCTCACGCAGATAGCCGCCGGAGACAAGCTCCGCCCGAATCTCCTGTAAATCCCGCGCGGATTCCGCACGTGTAAGCGCGTCGAGGACGCTTGCAAGATACGCAAATTCCCTGCTCCCCTTCGCAATCTGCTCCGTCAGGATTTTTCGGCATTTTTGGCTTTTTGATAGTCTTTATAGAATTTTGCTGCGTTCTGCTGCGGGGAGATGGCCGGGTTGAGCGGGATCTCAATCTCCTTCATATCCGGGTCATAGAAGTCGGCGGCGCGCAGTTTTGTCTGGCCGCGTTTGACAGCGTAGAGATTTGCCGTGAGAATATCGCCGAGACGACGCAGACGCTCCCGGTCGTGGGTCGCAGCGAGTTCTTTGCGCTGGTTTTCCAGCTTCCTTGCCGTTCGCGCGTGCAGATTGGAGACGGTTTTGCGGATGGCCTGCGATGACTGCCGGATGGATTCAGCGCGGTCGCGCGCGGCATAGAACCGGTCGAGCAGCTGCGAAAACGAGTCATACGGCTCCTGCCGGATAAAATCGCCGTACTGCGTCACGGGCAGGCAGGTAAAGTCCCACGGGCGCTCGTCCTTGTACAGAAGCACCGGCTGCGGCGGTACACTGGAAGCTGTGCGAACGTTTCTAGCAGACGTTCTGCCAGCGCCGTTTTCCCTCCAGCGGCAGTTCAGACAGATCGGTGTCCAGATCGCCGGTCAGCCGGAACGCAAGTTCCCGGCACACAAGCGGGAGAGGCCGCCGAAGGTATCCAGCAGCCAGCCGTCGAAGCGCTTCTTTCGGCGTGGTCTGCGCGGACAAGAGCGATAACGAACGGTCCCAACAGCTCGGCCTCTATGCGGATGCCTATGTGGATGCGGTCAAAGTCAAGGAGGCTGCGAACGTCTGGGCCGTCCCCGTCATCGACCTGAACAGCATCTGCGGGCTTTATCCCAATGCGGATTCCCATGCCCGCTATTTCCACGACGCGGAGCGACCGTCTCCATCCCAATGCCGAGGGGCATTACCGGATGGCGAAGGCGCTGGCATACCAGTTGTCGTCTTATCCTGCAAATTTCGAATAGTGCCATGTCCTGTGAAGCCGAAGCACGCAAGCGCGTGATTTACCGCGTGACCTTCGTCGGGTTCGTGGTCAACCTCGTCCTCACGGCGATGAAGTTCGCGGCGGGGATCGTGGGCCGGAGCGGGGCGATGGTCGCCGACGCGGTGCACTCCTGTTCCGACATGGCTACCGACGTGGTGGTGATCGCCTTCGCGAAGATCTCCGCCAAACCCAGGGACGACGGGCACGACTACGGGCACGGGAAATACGAGACGCTGGCCACGATCATCATCAGCCTGGCGCTGGCGGCCCGTGGGCGCCGGTATCCTGCTCAGCAGCATCCGGGCCATCCGCATCGTCGTCGACGGCGGACTGTACCCCGCCCGGGCGCTGTAGCTTTCTGGCCGCGGCGGTGGTGTCGATCGTCATCAAGGAGATATTATACCGATATACGGTGCGTGAGGGGCGTCGGGTCTACAGCCCGAGCGTCGTGGCCAATGCCTGGCATCACCGCAGCGACGCCCTTTCGTCGCTGGGGACGCTGGCGGGTATCGGATGTGCCCTATTTCCTCGGGCAGCGGTGGCGCATCGCCGATCCCATCGCAGCGTTGGTCGTCGCAGTCTTTTATCTTCAAGGTTGCTTTCGACCTGATCCGCACGGGGCTCGGGGAGTTGCCGAGCGTTCAAGCACGGCCGGATTCCGGCACGAATTTGTAAATTCAGCAACCGGAAACAGCGGATTTCCGGCGGAGTAGAAAGAAATTTGGTTTTCGGAAAGTATTTATCTTTGCCGTCGTAAAGGCTCCGGAAACCAAACTTCAAAAGACAGAT
>VOFK01003911.1_pt1 | contig 24361 bp, 23 predicted proteins | sample 5384121 | NCBI WGS metagenome assembly VOFK01 (sample SAMN12384730, study PRJNA508395) | human gut metagenome | isolation source: healthy gut J | host: Homo sapiens | reverse complement strand
CTGCGGGATCCCCGGTCAATGCCCGAACCTCGACGTGTCGACCGATCTTGTGCCGCTTCTCCTTGTATGTGCCGAAACGGTACGTGCCGGAAATGCTGTCCCGTCGGACTTTGGCGAACGGGTTTCCGTACAAAAAAATCGCCCGGAATCCATGTCGAGGTACGTCCCTTCGTAACGGATGGACTTTGGCGAACGGCAACGAACTTTCGAAAATGTCGTTGCAGCGCACCGAGAGGCTCGCCCGGCTCTTGTCCGAACGTCCACTTGGCACCCGCGTTGACGCTCCACGAAGGGGTCGACGTCGTAAGTCCCTGGATGGCCGCGCTCTGATAGTAGCCTCGAGAGGTCGAGCGTCAGGTCGGGTTTGCGGCTCAGACGGATCGTTTGTCCATGCGCACCACCCCCCAGCCATTTGAGCGGTCGAACGCCAGGTCGTGAAAGGCGTCGCAGCGCTGGGTCATCCGCATCCCGGTCAGCGTCAGCCGGGAATCGAGCCATTTGCCCGGGCGCAGCGGTACGATGACGTTGGCGCCCCACTGGCGGTTGGTGTTCCAGTTGAGCGTCTGGTAGACCAATGCCAGGCGATCAGGGCCTGCCATGCGGTTTGGTCGAAAGTAGTCGGGCATTCGTTCCAGGAAACAGCATGAAGATATACTTCTGCTATACATGTACATTGCCTGGCCGTTGTGAGCTTTTTCGACCCGCAGTCCGGGCGTGCCCCTGGATCTCCGAATAGCCGTCGATGGAGGTCGACTGCTGCATCTCCCAGTACGAGGATGGTCTTGTCCGACGAGAGCGAAATCTGTACGAGATGTTTCTCTGCGGGTGTCAGAGCAGGGTCGCCTGCGGGTAGAGCGACCAGTTGTCGTAGTCCCCGCGCGGTAGTATTCCCCGGCCAGCGACAGCGAGAAACTCCCCTTGGCGAACTGTTTGCTCACCCCGGCGTAGAGGTTGCCCGTGTATTCGTCGAGGTGCGAATCGGTATCGACGGTGGCGATGTCGCCCTCATGGAGCCTGTAACGCTGGTAGTCGTGGTCGCCCGCCCAGCTGAAGATGCCCCCGTAGGTCATGCCCCAGCCATTGCCCAGGTCGTGCGACTGGTCGGCGCTGACATTTACCCGGTCGACGGACTGCCCCGAAACCACGTCGAACGCTGTCCGGTTGCCGTCGGCGTACCTGTTCCGCATGGCGGCCAGCTGCCACGAGCTGTAATGCGTGTAGTCCGCCGAGAGGTCGAGCCCGGAGGCCGACGTGTAGCGCAGCGCAGCGTTGTGCATCGTGTTGTCACCCCCGGGCGAGCTGACCGAGTTGACCAGGTTGCCGTCGGCACGTACGAGGCCGCTCGTATGCGGGGTGTATGCGCCCGTATAGGCAATGCTCAGGCGTCCTTTGCCCTGCGGGGCGTATTCTGCGGCGGCCCTCAGCCGGTGCCATGTTCCTTTGCTGGTGATGTTCTGCCTCTGGGCGATCTCGTGCTCCCCGTCCGCGAGCGTATGCCGCGAGTAGAGGTCGATGATCCGTTTGGTCTTGGCCTGCCCGGCCGAATAGGTTACCTCGGCCGACCACTCGGGCGAGGAGAAGGCGAAGTTGCCCCCGGCATCCCAGTTGCTGTAAAAAAACCGGTTGGTATAGTTGGCGTGTACCTCCCCCGAAAACGAGTAGTCGTGGCTGCGCCGCAGGACGAGGTTGATCGCCGCGCCGCGCACATGGTACTGTGGCGGCGTGCTGTACATCATCACTTCGGCCTTCTCGATCCGTTCGACGGGTGTCGAGCGCAGCAGCGATGCCAACTGCTCGGCGCTCATCGTCGAGGGCTTTCCGTTCAGGATCACCGTGACACCCCCGGCACCGGCAAAAGCGTCAGCCCGCCGTCCTGTTCGCTGACGCCCGGCAGCTGGGTGAGCTTCGTAGGCATTGTTCACCGCCTTGCCTTTCGATACGGCTTCCAGGTCGCCGTTAGCCGCCCCTCTTCGACCCGCACGATGGGTTTTTCGCCCTCTACGACCACGGCGTCGAGCGCATTCGTATATTCATGCAGGACGACCTCGCCGGCTTCGTCGTGCTCCGACGTAAGCGTTTGCATCCTCATAGGCGAGGTGCTGGAACAGCAGCCGGTAGGGGCGTACCTCCGATGCGATGGCGAAACGCCCGTCGGCATCCGATGCCGCGGCCGCGAGGTAGGTCGAGTCGGTGTCGAGCATCACTACCGCGACCCCGACCACGGGTTGCCGCTCCTGGTCGACCACCCTCCCCGCACATTTGCCCGCAGGTCTGTTTCACGGAAAAAAGCGCCAGGGCGCATACGAGTAAAAGAAATGTCCGTCTCATAACTTTGCTTGGTTTTTTCATTTGGTTTCCCTGCAAAGTTAAGCCCCGATGCGGCTTTGCCGGTACGGAATAATTCTTGCTTGTTTGTGTGTAAAATTTTGATTTACAGTAGGTGTGATCCCGCGGTTCTTGCCGGCGCGCCGGGCGCCCTTGCTATGCGAAAAAACGGGTGAAAAACTCCCTGTCCGCAGCCCCCGATTCGGCGATCCGGCGTTTGAGTTTCGATTTGAGCGTGTAGACCCCGTTCAGCGTCATGTCGAGCATCACGCTGATCTCCTGCGCCGAGAACCCGGCGACGACCAGCGCTGCGAAATCGTAGTTGCGCGGCGTCCACCCCGGCAGTTGGCGGCGCAGGCGCGTGACCGCCCGGTCGTTGTAGAGGTCTGCCATGCGGACGATGTCCGCGAGCATCGCCGGGCTCAGTGCCAGCTCCTTCACCTTCCTCGCCAGCCGTTCCCCTTCGCCATAGGTGTAATAGGTTGCGGCGATGTCGCGCAGCAGGGCGAATCGCCCCTCGAGCGAAGCCTTGACGGCGGCCTCGCGCTCGTTCGAGGCATCGAGAGCCGCGAGGTGAGGCTGTCGTGCGATTCCCGGTAGGGATTCCAGCAGCGTGAGGTATTCGCTCAGCTGCGCGTCCCGGTGCCGGAGTTTGCGCCGATAGCCCACCACCGCCCCGTGACGGCCGCGGCCAGCAAGAGCATGCCAGCGTGGCGATCCAGGCCCGGTAACGCAGCCCTGCCTCGCGGAGCGCCGTTTCGTTGGCCGTACGGTATCTTTTTCCAGCTCGGCCACCGATACTCCTGCCGTGCCTTGTCGAGCGAATCGCGCTTGCCGATGTACTGCATGGCACAGGCATAGGCTTTGCCGTCCTCCCCGCGGCGGTGGTGTATGGCCGAGGCGATCGTGTAGAAGCCCTATGTTGTTCTGGTTGAAGCGTTTGATGTGCGCCAGCGAGCGGTCTATGTAGTATTGTGCCGAATCGGGCTGCTCCGCCGGGTAAAAAATGATGGCCGAAGCGATGTCGTAAAGTGTGCGGGCATCGTCGTCGGCCGATGCGTGGCCGTGCGTCAGCGGGCTGTCCATAGTTCGTGCATGTCGATGCGCGCCCGCTCCTTCGAGCAACTGCCCGGTGCCCAGTCTTCGGCGAAGGTGTGGTATATCAGGTTTTGCAGGGTGATCTGCTGGGCGAAGAAACGGAATGCCATCGTGTCGCGTGCCCCGACCAGCGGGGAGAGTGTTTCGATGGCCGCGGCATAGCGGCCGTTGGCATATTGTGCCGACGAGAGCATGTAGCGGCTGTATCCCTCCAGTTCCGCACTGCCGGTCTCCTGCGCCGCGGCGACAGCTTTCGAGAATGCCTCTTCGGCCTCGGTGTCGTATCCCTGTTCGAGGTACAGCAGCCCCAGCGTGTGGTACAGAGCCATGAGCAGTTTTGTGGTTCCCGCCTTGTCGCGGTTGCGTTCGGCGTAGAGCATCGCCTGTGTGTAGCCTTTGATCGCCTGTCCCAGGTCGCCGGCATTGTGGTGTACCTTTGCGTCGAAATACCAGGCATAGGCACGCTTCGGCCCCGGAGCCGTGGCGCTCGTAATAATCCAGTGCGGGGGCGGTCGGCGAATCGTTGTCAGCCTCGGCACCTGTGCGGGGGAGTAGGTCTGCGCGAGCAGCAGGCGCCGCCGGGCGTCGGCCGCCGGTGAAATGGCCGAGGGGGTCTATCTGCCGGAGAGCCAGCAAGGCGCTGTCGGGATGCTCCTCTATCAGCACCGAAGCCTGGGTCATCAGGTTGTCCGCGGCCTTGTCGCCGCATCCGGCAGCAAGCAGGCCGAAGAGTATGGCGGTTAGGTATCTCATGCCTGCAAAATTAATATAACTTTTATTTCCGCGGGTATTTTGCCGGATAAAATTATCCGCCCCGATCCGTTGCCGGGGCCCTGCGCCGCACGCAGTGCTCCCCTGCATGCCCCGGTCTTGTCCCTTAGCGCTTAGCCCGGATTTTTGTGCGGCCGAAACGGCCGAAATACATCTTTGCCGCACTGCCGCAGGACGGAAAACGGGCTTGCAGCGACTGCAAGCCCGTTCCCTTTTATTTTGCACCTACGGTCAGCGGTAAATCTCGTTCAGCAGGCGTGCCAGCCGGTAGCCGCCCCGGACGAGCTGTTGCTCGATGACGGGCGTGTATTTGTCCACGTAATCGTAGGATATTTTCGTCCCTTCGGGGCTGTCCTCGTAGATGCCGACGCAGATCGCATGGGTCTCCTTCAGCCAGTCTTGCGGCTCCCCGGCCTGTACCAGTGCCGCCTCGTCGTCCGTCAAGCGGTCGATCTGTTCCTGCCACTCGGTGTAGCTCCACTTGTGCCCGGCTTCGAGGATCGCCGAGTCCCAGGCCGAGTGGAGGTTCGTTCTGCGTCCGAACATCAGCACCGGGCGCTGATTGCCTCCGATATCCGACAGGCGCCCCGTGTGCATCGGGCAGTGCATGTCGCCGACCAGGTGGATCAGCATCTTGAGCTTCTCGGTCTCCGCCTCGGGTGCCAGCCCGCCGGCCTTGAGCTCGGCGACGAGCGTCGTGACGGCCGTCAGCACGTCGCCTTTGGGGTTCCGGGCATCGTTTCGAGGGTTTGGCCCTCGTCGATGTTCAGGTAGTGCCACGTCTTGGTGTAATTGTATTCGGGGGTGTGGCTGGCAATGTCCATCCAGTTGCAGTAGTACACGGGCGAATGGCCGTTGAGCACCTTGTCGATCTTTTGGGCGGCTTCGGGCGTGAGGTGGCACTCTGCGATGTAGGCCGTGACGTCGTGCCCCTTTGTCCCCATCCGTATACGCTGCCGGCGAACAGCAGGCATGACAGCAGGATAATCAGGTTTTTCATTCTATCAGTGGGTTTTTGTGGTTGTTTAATGGTTCATCGTGGCGAGGAACTCCCTCGTTGGTGTTGGTCAGTCCCATCTGCTTTCTGGAGGAACTCCATGGCCTCGACGGGCGTCATGTCGGAAAGGTATTTGCGCAGCACCCACGTGCGGTTCATCACGTCGCGCGGCAGGAGCAGGTCTTCGCGGCGCGTACCCGATGCGATGACATCGACCGCCGGGTAGACACGTTTGTTGGCGAGCTTGCGGTCGAGCTGGAGCTCCATGTTGCCCGTGCCCTTGAACTCTTCGAAAATCACCTCGTCCATCTTCGAACCGGTGTCGATCAGTGCCGTGGCGATGATCGTCAGCGACCCTTTCTCCTCCGTGTTGCGGGCTGCACCGAAGAAACGCTTGTGGTTTGTGGAGCGCGTTGGCATCCACACCGCCCGAGCACCTTGCCCGATGCGGGCTGGACGGAGTTGTAGGCACGTGCCAGGCGGGTGATCGAGTCGAGGAAGATCACCACGTCGTGTCCGCATTCGACCATGCGCTTGGCCTTGTCGAGTACCATTTCCGCGACTTTCACATGGCGCGAAGCCTGCTCGTCGAAAGTCGAGGTCACGACCTCGGCCTTGGAGTTGCGGGCCATTTCGGTCACCTCCTCGGGGCGTTCGTCGATCAGCAGTACGGTGATGTACACCTCGGGATGGTTGTCGGCGATGGCGTTGATGATCGACTGCATGAGCACCGTCTTACCCGTCTTGGGCTGGGCCACGATCAGTGCGCGCTGGCCCTTGCCGATGGGGGAAAAGAGGTCCACGATGCGCGTGGACATGTTGTTGTGGCCGTTGCCCGTGAGGCAGAATTTCTCGCTCGGGAACAGCGGCGTCATAAATTCGAACTGCACGCGGTCGCGGATGAACTCCGGGGCCAGACCGTTGATTTCGTTCACGCGCACCAGCGGGAAGTATTTCTCACCCTCCTTCGGGGGGCGGATCGCGCCGTTCACCGTGTCGCCGGGCTTCAGTCCGAAGAGTTTGATCTGCGAGGGCGAAACGTAAATGTCGTCGGGCGAGTTCAGGTAGTTGTAGTCGGCCGAACGCAGGAACCCGTATCCGTCGGGCATGATCTCCAGCACGCCTTCGCCCTCGATCTCCCCGGCGAAATCGTCCTTGGTGATCACCTCGCCGTCGAAGGATTGCGCATCGGCTGCTGCTGCCGGGGTAGCCTGGGCTGCTTGGGCAGCCAGGGGGTGTCGCGGCGGCGGGTTCTGCTGCCTCTTCCTCTTCCTGTGCCTGTGCCTGTGCCTTGGGCTTGCGGCCGCGGCGCTTGGGCTCCGCCTTCTCCTCGCGGGGTGCCTGTACGGCTTCTGCCGCTGGTGCAGGTGCCGGGGCGCTTTCCATCGGGAGCTCCGGCTCGGCGGGGGTTTCGGTGACCGTTACGGGCGGACGCTGTGCAGGAGCGGTGTTTTCGGTCTTCGTATTGGTGATGCGCGGCCGGCGGCTGCGCGGGGCCTGGGGAACGGTTTCGGGAGCGGTTTCCGCCTTTGCGGCGGCAGGTTCGGCTGCGGGTGCCGTCTGTTGCATTTCCGTTGCGGAGCTTTTTTTCTGCCCCGTCCTCTCTTCTCTTTATTTTCTGCGGGGACGCCTTCGGAAGCGGAGCTCCCGGCGATTTTCTCAATCAGTTCGCGCTTCTTCAATGTGGTGTCCCCGATACCGATAGCTTTTGCTATTTCACGCAGTTCGACGAGACTTTTCCCTTCGAGCGCTTTCAAATCCTGCATATATTTCTATTTCAAAATGATTTTCAGAACCCCGGCGGGCGCCGGGACGTTGGAATTTGTCTGCAAAGATAGTGCATTATTTCGAAATTCAAAATAAAAATTGCAGATCACGCCCTTCCGCCGGGGCTTTCACCATAAATTGGGAGTGCCCGGACGTAAAATACTCATTTATGGCGATTGTGCAACCCGGAAATTACCCCCACCTTTGTATCCAGAACAACAGATCTATTCAGCCATTGCGTTGTTTGTATTGTTAATGTTTGTGTGTGCAAAAACCTCCCGGGAAGCCCGGGAGGTTTTTCTTCGGTGTCGTTCCGGCGTCCTGCCGGGGCGCGTGCCGGCGGCGGGAGCCTCCGGGGGTTATTCGTTGCGCCGCAGGTTCCACTTGTTGTTGTTGCAGATCACGGCCCTGACCAGGTCGTCGCCGTAGACCTGCATGTTCGAGTAGGTCTGCCCGAAGGTCATCGTGGCGTGCGATGCCGCCGCGAAGTCCATCAGCACGATGCCGACGTTCCCGCGGAAATCGTAGCTGTCGATCTTGTCAGCCGTATACCTGTTGTACTTGTTCGCGCAGTAGTCGTAGTCGCCCACGGCGCCGAACAGGCTGATCCCCCGACACGCTGCAATGGGCCGTGTCGTAGCAGCTGACATAATTCATGCACCACCGCGTCGGGTCGTCCGTATTATAGGTATAGGCGATGCACTCGTCGATGGCCGCATACTTGCTCACGCCGTCCGAAGCCCCGTTCTTGATGTTGTAGAGGTCGTTCACGCGGATCGGGGCCTGCCCCACGCCGTTGCCGCTGAGCGTCGTGTCGAAGACCACCTTTGTCGTGCGTCCAGTTCAGGTAGGCGCCCGAAATACCGGCCGTTGTTCGACGATTTATAATCCTCGCGGATCACGAAGAGTATCTTGCCGCGGGCGTCGGCCAGCGTCATCAGGGGGTAGAAGTCGGCCACATAGCCGCTGCAATGCGATTTGATCAGGCTGGCCACGCTTTTCTCCCCCATCCCGTCTTATTGGCGCTGGTGCTCGTGTTCTCATATTTCATATGCACGAGCAGCGTCTCGCCCGGATGCTCCTCCAGGAACCGCACGAAACGGTCGAGCAGGTGCGAAAGCATGAAGGGCGAAAGTTCCTGGCGACCGGAGCTGCCCGGGGCGTAGCCGCCCAGCGTCGGGTCGCCCAGCGGCGGGCTATGCCGTGATGGATTGGGAGGTCGCGCACCGAAGCTCGACGAGGAGGGGCGCAGGTCGAACATGCGAACCCCGGCCGCAAGCTGCTCTTCGATGGAGAGCTCCTGTGCCTTGATGATCTTGGTCGTGTTCATATAGCCGAATACGACGTTCTGCAACCATTTGAAGTGGTATCTTTCGCCGGGCATCCCGCCTTTGTACTCGTAGTGCGAACCGTAGATCGTGCAGGCGTCGTGCGATCCGGGGATGGAAACCTGCGACAGGTAGGCGTTGTCGGGCAGGTAGGCCATCCAGTCGGAATAATCTTCCGAGGTCTGTTGCGCCTGTGCCTGCATGTCGCCGATCGTGAACGAATAACGGTGCCCGGCCCTGAGCGTTGCCGGGGTTGTGTAGCTGTATGTTCTGCCCTGCGTGGTGACGGCGGAGAGCGTGAGCCCCTCGATGTCCTGCGGCAGCATGAACGCCGTGACCGCGACCTTCGACCCTGCGCTGAGCTGAATGTAGGGGACGTCCCCCGACATCAGGTGCAGGGCCAGCACGTTCGATCCTTTGCCCGGGATGACCGTGCACCGGTGGCGGCGATGTCGAACGTGAAGCCGCCCGGCTATGGGGCCGTTCTCGCTCGACAGCACGAGCTTCTGCACCTCCGCGGCCTCCGGAGAATCCCCACCCACCTGGACGTAACCGTGGTCATCAGCGGGCGGAACCTGAAGGGCAACCTCCCCTCCGCGTTCCACCCCTTTGGGTGCATGCCGCCATATAGGCATACTGCATGTTGCATTCGCCGTTGTGGTAGGTCTGTACGGCCGGGATTGCCGTCGCGACGATCGAGCCGCTGTTGGCCTGGACGGCGTCTGCCGGATAGAAGGCGTAAAAAATCGTAGCTGGGACTGCTCCCCACTGCATTCCCGTGTCGCTCAGGTCGGCTTCGCTTTCGGTCGCCCCCGGAGACGCTGACTTCGACCTCGCCCATTGCGGGTCGTCTGCGGACAGATGATTCCCACGCGGTCGGCATTGCGCCAATAGATCGGGTAATAACCGTCCTGTAGCGGGCCGTAAGCCGTACGGGTTTCGTCCGTGGGGTCGGGCGCTTCGTTGCCGATCGACAACCGGCAGACGATGGCATCGCTCCCGCTGTCGCGGGTTTCGGGCGCCTTCGGGCTGTTCTGTCGTATCCTTTCCGCAACCGGCCAGCAGGAGCGCGAGCAGCGCGCGAGTCGGAAAATAGGTTTGTGTTTCATAACGTCAGGTTCGAATTGGCTGTTTGTAATTCAATACTCGTCGTCCGCATAATCCACCGGGCCCGGCCCGAGTTCGCTGCCGTGCGGCTGTGAAATCGCGAATCCTGCTTCGGCCGCAAATTACGAGTATCTCCAATTCCGGCTTTGTGTATGAACTGCTTTCATCAGATTCGGTTTATAGATAAATCGGGACGGTATCCTGCTCCGTCCCGATCGTAAATTATTTTATCGAAATTATTCGACCGTATAGGTGAAATCCGCGAACTCTACTGGTAAGATCCGCGGTAGATAGTATCTTGATCATGAGACGCTGTCCGTTGGTGACCGTAAACGTATGGGTCTGCGTACCGGATTTGCACTTTTGGTCGTTGCCGTTCAGGATGTTGTTCCTGTCGCGGAGCCACGATTCGGTGATCGGGCCGTTGCCCGTTACGCCGATCCTATACTCAATATTGCCAACAGTTAACGGTTGGTCGCTACCTCGAAGGATACCTTCACGGTTTTTCGAACCCTCGCACTGGATCGGAGCCGTCACGAAAGCGCCGTTGTTTGCGTTGTTGAAGCCCGCAGGAACCTGCAGCTGGATGCGGTTCTTCTTGAGTTTGTCGTCGCCGTTCTTGTCGCTCTTGATCTCTGCCTGGTAAAAATACCAGTCATTGAAAATTCCTTCCGGGTCGTATCTGGGAATCGACCGTGTAAGAATCCGTTGTCCTGATAGGTATGCGTACCGTACTTCTGGTCGATGGCATCGGGTACGGTGATCGTCACCGTTTTCTTGTTGCAGGGTACGCTCATCGTGTAGTGGTGGTTGCGCTTCAGGCCGGCCAGCGTGAACGACTTGTCCGAGTAGGTCAGCCCGTCGGTGGTCATCACCTTCACGGTCATGGTCGAAAGTATGTCCACGGGGAGCAGCCCCAGTACGAACTCTTTCCGGTTCGTGGGAACTGCGATCGAATTGGTTGCGGACGATGCCGTAGAAGTTCCCCAGGGCGTCGATCGTACCGGCCGTCGGCATTACGTTGCTGTCGGTCTCCAGGATGACTTTCTTGGGGGTTTCGTTCGCACCCAGTCCGAGCGAAATCTTGATGCGGGCCATCAGCGGCTTGAACGTGAAGTGTACGTGCAGTACGGTCGTCGCCTCGTTGATTTCGAACGGCTCCTCCCAGATGTTCGTATACATGAAGTCATAGGCGGCCAGGTTGTCCGTGCAGTATTCCGGACCCCAGGTGTGCTTGAAGGTCTTGTTCACGGCGTCGAACGTGGCGTTGCGCAGTCGGGATAGTGCCGCCAGCGAAAATAGGGAACCGATGGGCTGCCCGAGAACGTGGTCGGGCCCGACTTGTCCCGTGAACTGGCATGTCATCGTCGCGGCTCCGTCGTAGAGGAGCCGTGAATTCGCCGGCCACCCAGTCCGTCGATGGAACCCCGAAACCATCTGTAGGGGGATGGTTACCTGGACATACTTTTTCGGGCCGCCGGCCGGAGCCGTGTCGTCCTTGCTGCACGGGCCATGCCGACCGTTGCGAGCATTGCTATAACGAATAATTTTTTCATGGTGCGTTTCTGTTTTGTCGTTAATTCCCAATGGATGCGTCGCTATTCGTAGTCATCGTAAGAACCGGGTTCCGCCCAGCTCACCGCCGTCGGTTCCCGGTTCGATGCCGCTGCTTGCCGCGAATCCTTTCATTCCACGCATACGGAGATCAGGTACAGCTCCGGTGCTTCGTAAGTCATAGTTTGTTTTTTCATGGTCTTTTTTATTATGTGTAGTTGCTTTTATTCCATGTCCGTTTCGGGTTGGCGCTACGCCCTCGCAGAGCACGCGCATGCCGCGCTGCTGCACCCCGCCGCGGACACAGGCATATTTCGACGATGCCGTCCTTTGTCCCGTTCGGTGGATCCGCTGCAGTTCCGCCGATGCGCATTTCGTCCGCTCGGGAAGCTGCCGTCCGACCCATAGGCCGGTTTTGCCGGAGGCGTATACGCGAAACCCGGCCTTCTTCCAGGTAGGCCAGGTAGTAGCGGCGCCCGGCCGGATCCTGCGGTTTCGCCCGCTGCGGTCGGTATTGCGGTCTGGGGCATGCGGTAAAGTCCGTTAGGGGTTGTCAATTCCGATTGTTTTACTTATTCCACGATCACGACGCGGTTCAGTTCCGGCTCTGCGAACCGGTTGTTGGTGTCGCCTTCGGCCTTCTTGACCAGACGGGACGGGTCGATGCCGTACTTGTCCTTTCAAGAGGTTGTAGACATACTCCATGCGCTGTTCGCTCAGACGCTGGTTCAGCTCTCGTTGCCGGTATCCTTGTCTGCCGAGCCGATCAGCGTGAAGGTCTTGTCCTTGTCGGCCTTCATGGCGTTCCTTACGTAGAATTCGAGGTTGGTCAGTTCTTTCTTGTCGAGCGTGGCCTTGCCGATCCTGAAGAAGAGCGCCACGGGCGATGCGGAGACCTTCTGCTCGGCAACCACCTTGGCGGGCATGTTGCGCAGCTTCTCGTTCTCGTCGCTCAGTTCCGAATTCTGCGATGCGAGTTCGTTGTTGGTGTTTTCGAGCCGCTTGATACGATCCAGGTAGGGCGTAACGTCCACCGGCTGCACGTTCGAGGCGCGCACGAAGCCGCGGCGGTTCGAGGTTGTAAGCCAGGCCGTGCCGTTACCGAAAGCATACCTTCGCCGGTGCGGCCGCCGGTCACACCGTCGAAACGCTGGTTGACGAGCAGGCAGCGAGCTTCGAGCGTCAGGTCGAGCAGATCGCAGAGGCGCACTACATTCAGCAGACCTGCGTCGAAGCCGATTTCGTTGTCGTGGGTGTCGTTGCCGTAGGAACGCGCCCAACCCACTCCGACGAAGGGTACGAAATTCCAGGTGCGGGTCTCCTTGTAGCCGCTCACGGCGTTCGAGAAGTTCCACATTGCATCGGCATGCAGGTACGATACGCCGAATTTCTCCTTGAACATGCTTCCGTCGGCACCCTTTGCGTATTTGGTGCCTGCGGGTCGTCCACCCTTTGGCCTGCAGGCCGGAGTATCCGACGCGGGCGCCGATCGAGGGGGTGAACCATTTTCCGACATGGATGTCCAGTGCCGGGGCCATGCGTTTGCCGAATTTGCCGTAGGGAGTCGTGTTCGCCGAAATAGATATCACCGCCGGCGACGCCGACGAAGATGTTGTCGAAAAAGCGATTGGTTTCATAAGGCCCCCGTACGATGCGGTTCTGCGCATCGCGATTGCCGTTCTCCTGGCCGTGGCGGCAAGGCTGACGATGATAAAGAGGGCAATAAGGTAGAGGCGTTTCATGTTTGAATGTTTTTGTAGTGATTAGAATTTTTTCCGGTATGTGTGGTCTCGTTGCGAGTCCGTTATTCGTGTTATCTGCCGTGTCCGGTACATGTGGCAGGCTACGGCTACCGCCAATGCCGAGGCGGCGATTGCCAGTAGCGACAGGATGAAATCGGCTGGTATCGTTGTTTCCATTTAATTTTTGCCGGATTCTGTATGATCGGTGATTGTTTGTTTTTCCATGAATGTGTTTTTTGTTCGCTGACGAGAGGGGCTAAAAAGCGAGCCTGTTCCTGTGTCCCCCGTGACCTGGGGCGTTGCCTGCGGCAACCGGAACCGGCTTTGCCTGAACAGGGCGGGTGATTCCAATTCTTCTATGTATATTTCTGATAAATAGGTTTTGTATGAGGTTGTCGTACTCCTTGCACACCTTCTGGAGGGGCTGCATCGTGCGTGTATTTTCGTATGTCCAGAAGGTGTGCGAGACTTCATGCATGCCTCCGTCCAGCCTGCAGATCAGGTCGTACAGCGTCGGGCGGTGGTTCGTTCCATTGGTAGAAGGTTCTTCCCGACTGGAATACGCAAATCAGGTAGTCCGTTTTGGCCGCCAGTTCCCGTAAAGTACGGCGATATATATAGGTGTCCGCATCGGGGCCCACACATGCAGCCTGCAATTCGCGGCCTTTCATCAGGGGAGTCCCTGCTTCCGACGCCTTGTGCAGTACGAGCAGTATCTTTACCGCCCACAGGATTCTTGCGGAAAACATCGAATGTAAATTATTAGTAACCAGTGATTTGTATGTGTTTTTCGTGACCCATTATTACCAATAATGGGTCTCCTTTGGCGTATGTTAGCGGCGGTTACCAGTCGGTAAATACGCTGTTTGGACACTTTCCCGAAGGCATGGCGGGGGCTGTCAGGACATTTTCGGTCTGTCCGGAATAAAAATAAAAATAAAACGATACAAGATTCTTGTTTACAGTATCTTACGCTGAGATATGCGTTTTTTCCTCCTGAAAAATTTGGTTATGAATATAATTAATTCTATTTTTGCAGGTGAATTGAAACGTCTATAATACAACTTATTACGATTCGTGACCCATTATTGGTAATAATGGGTCTTGATTTTTTTATTGCCTGTTTCCTTTCGTCCTAACCAAAAAATCCGGATATTATACGAAACCGTCTTTTACTGCAAGTCGATGATTTTTCGATTGGCTTTGTCGATGATGTTGTGGTCGAGTTGTGCGAATAGATGCGCGTCGTCCGTTCGGACGTGTCCCATCCGGCGCTGATCACGTGAGCGGTGTGCCGCAATCACGGGCCAGAGTTGCCCATGAGTGTCGTGCGACATAGAATGTCAGCGGTTCCGGGATATTGAGCAGGACTCCGATTTTACGGATGAATTTGTTCAGCTCGCGCTGCTGCTGGCGGTAATGTCATAGCTGTTGTCTTTTTGCCAGTACGGGGAGTATATAGAGGGCGAAGCATTGCAGTAGCGGTCGATGATGTGTTGCAGTTGCGGCTCGATGCGCATCGAGAGCGTCTGCCCCGTTTTATGGCGTGCATAGGTCAATACGCCGTCATGGATGTCGCTGCTGCGCAGGTAAACCATATCTACGAACGACATGCCGCGGTGAAGAAACTGAACATGAAGATGTCGCGTGCGAGGGAGTACTTGGGATGCAGCGCCGAGGGTCGGCCGTGCATATCCGTTTGATGGTTTCGCGTGACAGCGCCCGTTTGCGCGTTACGGTCTGCCTGACGGTCAGATGGGTGAAGGGATTGGGAAATGAGGCCGGTATGAGCCGTTTTTTTACGGATCGGTTGTAGACTGCCCTCAGGTTGCGCAGGTGGAACGTCACCGTGTTGGTTGTCACGCCCCGTGCCCTGAGCCAGCGTTCGTAACGCTCTGCCCAGCGGGCCGAGAGGTGTTGCGACGTCAGGTGCTGGCCGTCGAGGAAACCTCAGCAGCAGCCTGTATGACGACCGGTAGTTCGCAGCCGAGCCTTTGCGCCCCCGGCTTTCTCGTAGTCGGAGATGTGTTTCGAGAAACACGACATGAAGTCGAATTCATAATTACGGGTGCGTGTCATCCTGGCCGGGTATGGCCCGACAACCGGATGCCGCCCCGTAAAGGCGGAATCTGGCGAATACATAATCAAGTAAATTTAATAAGAAGAGTTGGTCACTGGGTGCAAAGATACAAAATTATAGCCAATTATCCGCATTTATGTCGATGATATTGTGTGCTTTAGTGGCCTTTGAAGCGTATTTGCAGGGACTGTCATTTATATATAATATACTGATAATGCAATATTTAATGCCCGGATTTGCCTCCGGATCCACCTCCTGTTTTATTTATCTGAAATTTAGCGGACTAAATGAAATATTCACCCCGAAACCGGTTTCCGTCGCGGTCATGTCCGGCACGGTAACGGTTTATGATGATTATTCGCTTTCGGCCTCCCTCCCCGCTTCCTGCCGGATACGAAAAAGCCGCTCCCCCTGTCAGGAGCGGCCATGGAGGAGGTATGGGGGGCTGCTGCCGTCAGCCGCATATAGACGCATCCGTAAATCAGCCCTGCGGCGAGTGCGCCCAGTACGGGCCCCGTTACGGGGTACCCAGCTGTAACCCCACCCGCTCGTGCCCTTCCCCGATGGGCAGGGATGCTGTGGGCCACACGCGGAGGCAGGTCGCGCGCCGGGTTGATCGCGTAGCCCGTCGTGCCGCCCAGCGACATGCCGATGGCCATGATGAGCATCGTCACCGGAAGGCTTCCCAGACTTCCCATCCCGATTTCGGGGGTGTTCTGCTCGTTGCCGATGGCCAGGATCACGAACACCAGCAGGAACGTGCCGAGGAATCTCGCAGAAGAGGTTGCGCGGCTTGTCCATGATCGCGGGCATGGTGCAGAATACGCCGAGCTTGGTCGCCGGGTCGTCCGTCGCGTCGAAGTGGTCCTTATAATAGACGTATAGACCACGACGGCGCCGCAGAATCCGCCCAGCAGCTGTGCCGCGATGTACCCGGGCACGAACGCCCACGGGAACGACCCCGCCACGGCCAGCCCGACCGAGACCGCGGGGTTGAGGTGCGCCCCCGAATAGGGGCCCGCGATCAGCACGCCGCACATCACGGCCAGTCCCCAGGCGATCGTAATCACGATCCAGCCGCCGTCGAAACCTTTCGATTGTTTCAGGACGGTCGATGCGACCACCCCGTCGCCCAGCAGTACGAGCACCAGCGTCCCGATGAACTCGAACAGGCACTTGGTAAACAGTGTGATTTCCATAATCCCGGTATTTTAGTCTTTGCTGTTGCGCAGTACCCTGCGTACGGCGTCTTCCCACCCTGCGACGGCCTTCCCGATCTGCGAGCGGTCGGCCGTGGGGTCGAATACGTGCTCCGCCTGCCATTGCTGGCGGATTTCGTCGATGCTTCCCCAGTAGCCTACGGCCAGCCCGGCCAGGTAAGCCGCACCCAGCGCCGTGGTTTCCGTCACGCCCGGGCGTATGACGCGCGTGTCCAGCAGGTCGGACTGGAACTGCATCAGCAGGTTGTTGCGCGCCGCGCCGCCGTCGACCTTCAGTTCCCGGAGCGTGATGCCCGAGTCGCGCTGCATGGCGCCCACGATGTCCAGCGTCTGGTAGGCGATGCCCTCCAGCGCCGCGCGGGCTATGTGCGCAGCCGTCGTTCCGCGGCTGATGCCGCTGATCGCGCCCCGGGCGTACTGGTCCCAGTGCGGGGCCGCCAGTCCCGTCAGCGCGGGCACGAAGTAGACGCCGTTGGTGTCGGGTACCGAAGCGGCCAGGGCTTCGACCTCCGACGAGGAGCGGATGATCCCCAGCCCGTCGCGCAGCCACTGCACCACCGATCCGCCGACGAAGATGCTCCCTTCGAGGGCGTAGTTGACCTTGTCGCCGATCTTCCAGGCGATGGTCGTCAGCAGGTTGTTTTTCGAGGCGATGGGCTTTTCGCCGCTGTTCATCAGCAGGAAGCAGCCCGTGCCGTAGGTGTTTTTCACCGATCCCGGCTCGACGCACATCTGTCCGAACAGGGCCGCCTGCTGGTCGCCGGCGATACCCGCGATGGGGACTTTGTGGGCGAAGATCGTGGTCTTCGTCGCTCCGTAAACCTCGCTCGACGAGTTCACCTCGGGCATCATCGAGGCCGGAATGTCGAACAGCTTCAGCAACTCCTCGTCCCATTGCAGCGTATGGATGTTGAAGAGCATCGTGCGCGAGGCGTTGCTCGCGTCCGTCACGTGCACCTCGCCGCGCGTCAGCCGCCAGATCAGCCACGTGTCGACCGTTCCGAACATCAGCTTGCCCTTCTCGGCCCGCTCTCTCGCCCCCGCCACGTTGTCCAGAATCCATTTGATCTTCGTGGCGCTGAAATAGGCGTCGACGATCAACCCCGTCCTTTCCCGGATGAATTCGGTCTGCCCCTCGGCCTTCAGCGAGTCGCAGTACTCCGAGGTCCGGCGGTCCTGCCACACGATGGCGTTGTAGACCGGTTCCTCCGTTTCGCGGTCCCACACGATCGTCGTCTCGCGCTGGTTGGTGATGCCTATTCCGGCTATGTTCAGCCCGTTGATGTCGATGGCCGCGATGGCTTCGGCGATCACCGACGCCTGCGACGACCAGATCTCGTGCGGGTTGTGTTCCACCCATCCCGGTTTGGGGAAATACTGGGTGAACTCCCGCTGGGCCATCGAGCAAATCTGCCCCTTGCGGTCGAAAACGATCGCGCGGGAACTGCTCGTTCCCTGATCCAATGACAAAATGTACTGCTCCATATATTCGAGTTGTTATAGATGCGTCGTTGCCGTTTTTGTCCGCATTCCGTCCCCATGCCGGGGCTTCCCTGCGGCGGCCTTTACAAATCTATGAAAAAATATCCGGGATTCGAAACGAAAGCGATAAGTTTTTTTTCGAAAACCTCCCGGGGGCGTTCCCTGCCGCCCACTCCTGTTTGCCGTGTACCTATATACATATATAATCCCCGCAAAACCCGGTGGCTTTGCGGGGAATTCCGCGGCGTTGCGGGATGGCTCCCGGCCGGGGCGCTTGCGGGGCTATCCCTTCCGCAGCAGGTGCTTCGATAAAAATTTGCGCACCGGTTCGTCGTACAGCCTCAGGCACAGCCATGCCAGGATTACCGAACCGAAGAAAAGTGCCAGGGCACCTGGCAGCGACTCCCGGAACGTAAGGTCGCCGTTCTTGACCCAGGCGTAGTAGAGGTATATGAAGGGATAGTGTACCATGTAGAGGGGATAGGATATGTCCCCCAGGAATTTGCACACCCGGGCGGTGACTTTGTCGGTGGTCTTGCCCGACGCCCCGAGAAAAAACCAGCAGGGGAAGGCGACGACGGCGCAGAACGTATCGTACAGTCCGTTCATCCACAAATTCTCACTGCCGCCGATGCGCGGAACCGACAGCAGGGCGACGACGCACAGGCCGCATATCCAGAAGGCGCCCCGGATATGCACGGGGTTGAATACGCGCGAGAGCAGCAGGCCGGCCGAGAACGCGAACATCAGGCGCAACGAACCGCCGATCATATTTTCTTCGGTCATGGCGAACCCGACGCAGATGTCGCCCAGCGGCCCCCAGACGGCGAATGCCGCCAGCCCGCACCCGGCCAGGAAAACCACGACGGAAAGTGCCCCGGTCGAAAGTTTGCGGATGAAGAAGGCGTACAGGATATTTCCGGCGTACTCGAAAAACAGCGACCAGCTCGGGCCGTTGAGCGGGTACATCTCGCCCAGCCCCCCCGGATTTCCGTGCCGGGGCTTGCCGGAATCAGGCAGGCGTTCATTAGCGTCGCCGCCAGCAGCATCGGCACCGAGACTTTGGTCACGTCCCAGACGGAGCAGCCCTGGAAATAGAACATGACGGCACCGATCAGGGCACCGATCACAACCATGGGATGCAGGCGGATGAGCCTGCGCTTGAGGAACTCCGTGACCGTCATCTTTTTCCAGCGGTCGTCATAGGCGTACCCGATTACGAACCCCGAGAGTATGAAGAAAAAATCGACGGCCAGATAGCCGTGGTTGATCCTCTGATCCAGGTGACTGGTCGCAAAGGCTTCGAAAAATATGGAACCACACGACGGTCAGCGCCGCAATTCCGCGCAATCCGTCGAGTATGTCGTAATGCGGCTTCGTGTCTGCAAAGGCCGCCGCCGCCGAAATCGTTGACATCGGTTTGTGTTTAGTAGTTCGCGCCTGCCGAAACTCCCGGCAGACCGGGCAAAGATAATCAAATAATCGCTTCGGGCATAATCCGCTGTCCCGCCGCCCTTGTCGCCCTTGCCGCCCCTGCTGCCGCCTCTGTTGTACTTTGCCGCCGCCATCGGACGGGTGGCAGCGAGGTTTTGCGGCATGTGGTTTCAGCTCCCGGCGGCACTCCCGCCCGTTGTCCCGGCAATAAAATCGACTTTTTATATAATAAATCCGACTCCGGCAACGCTATTGTATATGAGATAGAATAGATTAAAACAGAACGGATATGAAAAGGCTGATGATTTTAACCGTTGCAATCCTGCTTGCCGGTGCCGGTACGGGCTATGCCCAGTCGCAGGACGCGAATTCCAGGAAAATGGCCCGCAAGCAGATGAAGGCCGAACAGGACGCACGCGACCGGCTCGCTTTCGAGGAGGCCAGGAAGGCTATCGAGGCCAAGGAGTTCGTACTCGAAGCCGACCAGGTGAGCTTCAAGTCGGGTTCGACGGCGCAGGTTTCGTCCAATACCAATTTCGTCGCCGTGCAGGGCGACAAGGCCGTCGTGCAGGTGGCTTTCGACATCCCCGTGAGCGGCCCCAACGGCCTTGGCGGCGTAACGGTCTCGGGCAGCACCTCGGATTACAGGCAGAGCGTGGACAAGAAGGGGAACATCCGGGTGTCGATGAATGTGATCGGTACGGGGATTTCCGCACAGGTCTATATCAACCTTCCCAACGGGAGCAACCAGGCCAGCGTGGACATCTCGCCTAATTTCAACTCGCGGCGCATCACGCTGCGGGGGGCGAACTCCTGCCGCGAGGGTAATATTTTCCAGGGCCGCACTTTCTGACAGGCCGACATTGCCTTGCCATTGACCGGGACTGCGTAACAAGTCCCCGATTTACGGCTTCACCCCCGTCCGAACATGCTGCGGATGGGGGTGATTTTTGTTTTGGGCTACTCGCGGGACAGCCTCATGCTGTGCCGTGGCGCCGTGCGCAAAAAAAGAGGCCTTCAAAGGCCTCTTCTGAGCGGGAAACGGGGGTCGAACCCGCGACCCTCAGCTTGGGAAGCTGATGCTCTACCACTGAGCTACTCCCGCATTTCGGAGTACAAATATACTCCGCTTTTTTTTATTTTTCAAGTTTTCCGGGTATCAAATTCACATCAATCGACAATTTTTTTCAGCGATGCCAGGTTTTTCGGATTTTTCAGGTCGCGCCCCTCGGGTGTATAGAGGTATTTCAGCCTGTCGCGGAAGTGTTCTTCGACCTTGTTGCGTACGACCTTCATCGTACTGTTTACCAATCCGTTCTGTTCGGTGAAAGGCTCGTCTACGATCGCCAGCCCCGCCGGCAGCCACCGTTCGGGGAACTCCCCGCTGAAGATGCCGCCCGCACGGTAACGGTCTATTTCGCCGCCGAGGATCGCCGCCGCGGTCTCCGCCCGTTTTTCGGCCGCTACCCCGCGGCTGTCCAGTTCGCACCGCAAGGCCTCGCGGTTCGGTACGACGATGGCGCCCGTAAACGGGCTTTTTGGTTGTTGTGCACGATGATCTGGTCGATATAGGCGACTTGTCCACGATCGCCTCTTCCATGCCTTCGACTGTATTTTTCGCCGTCGCTGGCGATCAGCAGGCTCTTGAAACGCCCCAGCACATAGAGGAAATCGTCTTCCGAGACATACCCCATGTCGCCCGTGTGCAGCCATCATCCGTCGCAGGGTGTCGGCCGTCGCCTCGGGGTTTTTCCAGTATCCGGCCATGACGTTCTCGCCGCGGATCACGATCTCGCCTTTCTGTCCGCGGGAAGCTCCCGTCCCGTTTCGTCGACGATCTTCATGTCGAGCGGGATCAGTATCTTGCCCGACGACCCGAACCGGTGCCAGTGGTACTTGGGCGAGTTGGTCGATATGACGGGCGTCGCTTCCGAGAGGCCGTAACCCTGAAACATCGGGATGCCGATGGCGTAGAAGAACCGCTGCAGCTCCGCGTCGAGCAGCGCGCCGCCGCCCACGAAGAACCTGAGGCTCCCGCCGAACGCTTCCCGCACCTTGCGGAACAGCGCCGCGTCGAAGAGTTTTACCAGCGGCCAGAGCACTATGCGCCAGCCGTGTCCCTTGCTGTACCCGTCCCTGTTGTAGACATAGGCCGTGCGGGAGCGCGAAATTGAAGAGCCGTTCCGTGAAACGCCCCTTTTTGGCGCGGATCGAAGACTCTATGTTCTTGCGGAAATTTACTGGCCAGCGCCGGCACCGACAGCAGGAAATGCGGCCGCACCTCGCGGATGTTCTGCGGGATGTTCTTCAGGTTTCCATCGGCGTGGCTCCCACCTGCACGGTTGCGACCGTCGCCCCGCATGCGATCATGATATAAAACCCCACGACATGCGCGAAGCAGTGATCCAGCGGCAGGATGATGAGCGTCCGGTAGTATGGCGGGATGTCGATGCGCGAGAGCGACTTTGTTCGACGTTGGCCGTATAGTTGCGGTGCGTCAGCGACGCCTTTCGGGTCGGCCGTGGTGCCCGACGTAGGTGATCGTCGCGTAGTCGTCGTTGCGGATCGAACGGCCGATTGCGAGAACTCCTCCCTGTTTGCCGCCAGGTAGTCGCGTCCCATGCGCCGGGCGTTCCGAGCGCCGTCTCGCCCGCTTCGAGCGGCATGTGGCCGATGACGATGATATGCTCCACCTGCGGCAGCTCCGCGCGTATGCGCCGGATCTTGGAGAGCTGGTATTTCGATACGAACAGCGCCCTGACTTCCGGCATGGCGCATACGGAACAGCAGGTCGTTCGACTCTTCGAGTTTCACCGACAGCGGCACGCTGACCGCCCCGGCATAGAAGACGCCCAGTTCCGAAGTGATCCATGCATTGCACCCCTCCGGAGAGTATTAAGCCACTTTGTCCCCGGGACGTATGCCCGCCGCGGCCAGCCCCGCGCCGATCTCGAGCGCCTGCTCCCTGGTCCGGCGTAGGTCGTGGGTTCAATGCCCGGTGTTTTTTCTCCAGCAGGAATGTCTTTGCCCCGTACTTTACGACGGAGTCCTCGAAAAGGTCGATGATGGTCTTCTTCATGGTCTGTTCCCGGTTAATCCATTTTCAATACGGCGAGGAATGCCGACTGCGGCACCTCCACGTTGCCTATCTGGCGCATGCGTTTTTGCCTTTTTCTTCTTTTTCGAGCAGCTTGCGCTTGCGTGATATGTCGCCGCCGTTGCTTGGCCGTCACGTCCTTGCGCACGGCCCTTCACCGTTTCGCGGGCGATGATCTTGGCGCCGATCGCGGCCTGTATGGCGATGTCGTCGAACTTTGCTGGCGCGGGATCAGCCCCTTTGAGCCTCGCACATTTTGCGTCCGAAATCATAGGGCATGGTTTGGTATAGGTCAGCGACGAGCGCGTCGACCGGCTCGCCGTTGAGCAGGATGTCCAGCTTGACAAGCTTCGAAGGCTGGTAGCCCACGTGCGTTGGTAGTCGAACGAGGCATAGCCTTCGAAATGCTCTTGAGCTTGTCGGTAGAAGTCGAAAACAATCTCCGAAAGGGGCATGTCGAAATTCACTTATATGATCCTGCGTGATGAAGGTCTGGTTCTTCATCACGCCGCGCTTGTCGATGCATAGCGCTTGCCGACGTTGCCCAGGAATTCCGCCTTTGGTGATGATCTGCGCCAGGATATAGGGCTCCTCGATTTTGGCGATCTTTCGTCTCGCCTCGGGCAGCCCCGGAGGGTTGTGCACCTCCACCACGTCGCCCCTGCGTCGTGGTGATGCGGCACGAGACGTTGGGCACGGTGGTGATCACGTCCATATCGAACTCGCGGTAGGAGCCGCTCTGGACGATCTCCGGGAGCGGCAGCCCGAGAGAACTCGCAGCGGAATGCGAAGCTCGAGCGCCAGCTGAGAGCTCGCTCGAACGTCAGCGAGGCGTCGTTGAGCTGCAGTCCGAGCGAGGCACGCAGGTCCTCGTACTCGGTCCGCCTCGACGGATAGATGAAGAATACCGGCTTCACGTCTCGAACCCGGCGATGGCCTCCCCGTGCGGTTGGCCACCGAGGTGATCACCGTCGCCGACCTTCACGTCCGACGAGGTCTTGATGCCCGAGCAGATGTAGCCCAATGCCCCCCAAGTGATCTCGTCGCGCCGCATCTGAGCTTTCAGCACGCCCACCCTCGTCGGCGTCGTACTGCTTCCCGGTGTTGAAAAGAACTTGACGTGCTCGCCCTTCGGGACCGTGCCGTTGAAGACGCGGTAATAGGCGATGATGCCCCCGGAAGGTTGAACACCGAGTCGAAGAGCCCGCGCTCGTGCAGCGGCGTGCGTCTCAGTCGCGCCCTTCGGTGTCGGGGGATGTGTGCGACTAACGCCTCCCCGGAAAGCACCTCCTCGACGCCTCCCAGCCCCGTTCAGCGCGAGGGGTGAGCAGATGGAGGCCCTCGTCCCGTAGCATCCGGATCAGGTCGATCGACCTCGGGTCCTTCGATCACCTCGTCGATCATGCGCTCGAATCCATGTCGCATCCTGGTTCAACACGGGAGCGATGTCTTGTCGTGCCCGGACGGCCGCGGTAGCGTTCGAGATCGTCTCGGGCCTCATGCACCTTGCGTGGCGTCCACCACGAGCAGCCCCCCTTCGCACCAGGCGATGGCGCGCGAGACTTCGTAATGAGAAATCGACGTAAACCGGGTAAGCCTGATCAGTTGAGCGAGGTGAAGTTTCCCCGTCGCGGGCCGTATTCCATCTGTACGGCGGGTTTCGATGGTGATGCCCCTTTCGCGCTCGACGTCCACTGTCATCGAGCACCTCGTGACTGTACGCGCTGGTTCAGGGTGCCGTCGTCTCTCAGCAGGCGGTCCGCGAGGGTCGATTTGCCGTGGTCGATGGGCTATGATGCAGAAGCTGGGATGTTTTTCATGAATTCGCGAGCAAAAATACGTGCAACTATATCGAAATATATTTTGAATTCCGCGAAGCCTTTTTGCCGGGAGCCGTGCGGCGCAGGTCTGCGGCAGCGATTCTAAAGAATTTTATTTTCGGACTTGATTCTTTTAACCGGAAACATCATCTCCCCTCAACAGGTTATAAGTTAGTCACAGCAGACAAACCGCATCCAGGCTCCAAGACCCCGCTGGCTCTGCCATTACACATGCTGTTGCTGCGTCACGACGCCGAAAGCGTGGTGCACGAATCGAACAAATACTGCTACAAGGTCCACATGCCACGCTAAGCCAACTACGACGACCACCTGCTGGCGATCATCCGCAGTACGGGCTGAACTCGCGCCTCGGCAACCAGCCGCAAGGCCGCCGAGGCAGGCTTTTCGCCCCCGAAGGCATCGCTCATGCCGGCGTGGGCAAAAAGTAATGCTGGAGTCGCATCGACAAGCAACACGGCCAACAACCGTCGATCGAAGCAGCCGGAGCTGCCTACGCCCTTCGCCGAGGCGGGCCGCGT
>VOFK01000670.1_pt1 | contig 24384 bp, 32 predicted proteins | sample 5384121 | NCBI WGS metagenome assembly VOFK01 (sample SAMN12384730, study PRJNA508395) | human gut metagenome | isolation source: healthy gut J | host: Homo sapiens | reverse complement strand
TGCCGTATTGTTGGTATGTGGCGTGACGCTGCGGTCATCAAGAGCCACCACAACGTCGGCGGCCTGCCCGACTATGTTGATTTCAAGGGAGATCATCGAGCCACTGCGTATGCTCTTCAAGGACGAAGTCCGCCAGCTTGGGCGTGAGCTTGGCCTGCCGGAGTATCTGGTCATGCGCCAGCCCTTCCCCGGCCCCGGTCTCGGCATCCGCGTCATCGGCGCGCTGACCAAGGAGAAGCTGGATATGCTGCGTGAGGCCGACTTCATCTTCCGCGAGGAGATCGCCAAGGCCGGTCTTGAGCGTGAGCTGAGCCAGTACTTCGCAGCGCTGACGAATATGCGCTCCGTCGGCGTCATGGGCGACGGCCGCACTTATGATTACGCGATCGCCCTGCGCGCTGTCAGCACCTCCGACTTTATGACCGCCGATTGGGTACGCCTGCCCTATGACGTGCTTGACCGCGTCTCCGTGCGCATCGTAAACGAGGTCGCCGGTATCAACCGTGTGCTCTACGATGTGACCTCAAGCCCCCCGCAACGATAGAATTTGTTTAAGCCCAGGCCTTATCCGTCGGATAAGGCCTTGGTTTATTCAGCCAATTTCAGTATTATAATTATCTAACGATCTCACGAAAGGACTGTCTGACATGTCAAAAAAGGTTCTTATCATTTCCTCCAGCCTGCGCGGCGGGAGCAATTCCGAGTGCCTTGCCAGGGAGTGCGAGCGCGGCGCAAAGGACGCCGGGCACGATGTGCAGTTCATCTCCCTCAAAAGGGGCAAGGGAGCTGAAGTTCTGCATCGGCTGCCTCAGCTTTGTCAGGGAGACCGGAAAGTCGTCCTCAAGGACGATGCCGCGGACATCATGGCCGCTGTGTATAACGCCGAGGTCATAGTCTTCGCAACGCCGATCTATTACTACGAAATGTGCGGACAGCTTAAAACGCTGCTCGACCGCATGAACCCTCTCTTCCCGTCGGATTACAAATTCCGGGATATCTACATGATCGCGACGGCGGAGGAGGACGAGCCTACCACCTTTGATAAGGCCTATAACGGTCTGCTCGGCTGGGTGGACTGCTTTGAAAAAAGGCGAGCCTCAAGGGCATCGTCACCGGCGGCGGGATAGGCGGAGCGAACGCCGCGCCCAAGCACGCCGACGTGATGCGCAAAGCATACGAGCTTGGAAATAAACTGTAATATCAGGAGGTCAATAACAATGGCGAAAATAGTACAGACGGCAGGCAGAAATGCACTCGGCGAGTTCGCCCCGGAGTTTGCACATTACAATGACGATGTTCTCTCGGCGAGAACTGAACAATCAGGATATCGACGTAAAGACGCGCAGCATCATCACGGTCGTCGCGCTTCATGGCGCAGGGCATCACCGATTCTTCCCTCAAGTTCCATCTCCAGAACGCGAAGGCGCACGGCGTCACGCAGAAAGAGATCGCCGCGATCATCACCCACGCGGCGTTTTACGCCGGATGGCCGAAAGGCTGGGCTGTCTTCAACCTCGCGAAAGAGGTATGGGAGCCGGGCGAGGGCGACCTGCCCTATGAGGACGAGGCCATGCGTGCACACGCAAAGTCCATGGTGTTCCCGATCGGTCAGCCCAACACCGCCTTTGCGCAGTACTTCATCGGCAACAGCTATCTTGCTCCCGTCTCCACCTCACAGGTCGGCATCTTCAACGTGACCTTTGAGCCTGGCTGCCGCAACAACTGGCACATCCATCATGCCAAGACAGGGGCGGCGGGCAGATCCCGTCGCGTCGCAGGCCGCGGATACTATCAGGAAGAGGGGGCAAGGACGCCGTCGAAATGAAGCCGGGCGACGTGGTCAACATCCCGGCCGGCGTCAAGCACTGGCACGGTGCCGCGCCCGACAGCTGGTTCAGCCATCTCGCAGTTGAAGTCCCCGGCGTCGAGGGCTTCAACGAATGGCTTCGAGCCCGTCGGCGACGATGTTCTACGGCAAGCTTACCATCAACTGATGGTAAATAAAGCTTTTCAAACGCGCGGGAATATGATATGCTTCCAGTGATATTTCAAATACAGGTATACCCTGGAGGTAAATTATGAGTCTTGACAGACGTCCCGATTCCATGGAAAGGATCACCACACCCGAGCAGGCGCAGGCCTTTATCGATGAACAGCTCAAAGAACTGCGCGAGCAGATAGGCGATAAGAAAGTTCTCCTCGCCCTCTCCGGCGGTGTTGATTCCTCCGTCGTTGCAGCGCTGCTCATCAAGGCCATCGGCCAGCAGCTCGTCTGCGTCCACGTCAACCACGGTCTCCTGCGCAAGGGCGAGCCCGAGCAGGTCATCGAGGTCTTCCGCAACCAGATGAACGCAAACCTCATCTATGTCGACGCGACCGACCGCTTCCTCGATAAGCTCGCGGGGGTCACCGATCCCGAGCAGAAGCGCAAGATCATCGGCGACGAGTTCATCGAGGTCTTCGCCGAGGAAGCGCGCAAGCTTGACGGCATAGAGTTTCTCGCGCAGGGCACCATCTGGCCCGACATTCTCGAGAGCGAGCGCGGCATCAAGGCGCACCACAATGCGGGCGGTCTCCCGGAGGATATGCAGTTCAAGCTCGTCGAGCCGGTGAAGATCCTCTTCAAGGACGAAGTGCGCATTGTCGGCAAGCAGCTCGGCCTGCCCGACGGCATGGTGTTCCGTCAGCCGTTCCCCGGCCCCGGCCTCGGCGTCCGCTGCCCCGGATGCCATCACGCGCGACCGTCTCGAAGCCGTCCGCGAGTCCGACGCGATCCTCCGCGAGGAGTTTGCAAAGCACGGCCTTGAGGGCAAGGTCTGGCAGTATTTTACCGTCGTGCCCGACTTCAAGTCCACCGGCGTGAAGAACGGCCAGCGCGCTTTCGAGTGGTCGGTCATCATCCGCGCCGTGAACACCACCGACGCCATGAGCGCCACCGTCGAGAACATCCCGTTCGACCTCATGTGCCACCTCGTGCACCGCGTCACGCATGAGGTGCCGGGTGTGAACCGCGTCCTGTACGACTTCACTCCGAAGCCCACCGGCACGATATGAATTCGAATAAGCCTAACCGCCGCAGATGCTTTTTGCGTCTGCGGCGGTGTTTTTTGTTCTCACATTTTCGTCATATGTAACATATTCGCGCCGGTTTTTTGGGCAAAAGCATAAATAACGTGCGGATTTAATTTTCACCGCCGCGCGCATTCTGTGATACTGCCAATTGAATCCAACAGCATTTCTTGATATTATGTGCTCGCATAGAGGGTGATCGGAAAATCCCGCCGTTTCTCTTATGTTGGCCGCGGACGGCTATGTATAATCGCCGTTGGCTGCCGAAAAATAATATGAAAAGACTTTCCCTCTGCGCAGCGTTTCCCACAATTTTTTAAGGAGGTACAGTAATGGACGAAAAGAAAAACCGCCCCGGCAACCGAGCAGGAGCTCGCCACCATGGACGCCTGGTGGCGCGCGGCGAACTACCTGTCCGCCTGCCAGCTCTATCTGCTGGATGATCCGCTTCTCCCAGAAGCCGCTCACCGAGGAGAGCATCAAGAAAAAGATCGTCGGCCACTGGGGCACCGTTCCCGGCCAGAACTTCATCTATACGCACCTGAACCGGATCATCAACGAGTACGACCTGGACATGATCTACCTCTCCGGCCCCGGCCACGGCGGCAACGCCATGGTCGCGCAGGACTGGCTCGACGGCAGCTATCAGGAGGTCTACCCCAACATCTCCCGCGACAAGGAGGGTATGCAGAAACTCTTCAAGCAGTTCTCCTTCCCCGGCGGCATCCCCCCACGTCGCGCCTGAGACTCCGGGCTCCATCAACGAGGGCGGCGAGCTCGGCTATTCGCTCGCGCACTCTTTCGGTGCCGTCACCGATAACCCCGGCCTGATTGCCGCCTGCGGTCGTGGGCGACGGCGAGGCTGAGACCGGCCCGCTTGCCACCTCATGGCACCTCAACAAGTTCATCAACGCCAAGACCGACGGCGCAGTGCTCCCGATCCTGCACCTCAACGGCTATAAGATCGCGAACCCCACGCTCTTCGCCCGCATCTCCCATGAGGAGCTGGAGGACTTCTTCCGCGGCTGCGGCTGGGAGCCGCACTTCGTCGAGGGTAACAGGACCCCGCCCATGCATCGCCTCATGGCCGACACGCTCGATGAGTGCATCGAGGAGATCCTCGCTTTCCAGAAAGACGCACGCGAGAACGGCAGCACCGTCCGCCCGCGCTGGCCGATGATCGTCCTGCGCAGCCCCAAGGGCTGGACAGGTCCGGCATATGTCGACGGTCTCAAGGTCGAGGACTACTGGCGCGCACATCAGGTGCCCATCCAGCCCGACTCCCCCGAGCATATCCGCCAGATCGAAGAGTGGCTGAAGTCCTACCGCCCCGAAGAGCTGTTCGATGAAAACGGCGTCCCCGTGCAGGAGCTGCTCGACTTCCCGCCTAAGGGCACGCGCCGCATGGGTGCGAACCCGCACGCCAACGGCGGCCTGCTGCTGAAGGATCTGCGCATGCCGGACTTCCGCGAATACGGCGTGGACGTCAGCTACCCCGGCGCAGTCGAGGCGCAGGATATGTCCGTGCTCGGCACTTTCGTGCGCGATATCTACAAGCTCAACGAAAAGGAGCGCAGCTTCCGCCCTTCGGTCCGGATGAAACGACCTCCAACCGTCTCTCCGCGGTCTTTGAGGAGACCGACAGAGCGTGGGACGGCCGAAGCCTACCCGACACCGACGACCATCTCGCCCCCGACGGCAGAGTCATGGACTCGATGCTCTCGGAGCACATGTGCGAGGGCTGCTCGAGGGCTACCTGCTCACCGGCCGCCACGGCTTTTTCAACAGCTACGAGGCCTTTATCCGCATCGTCGACTCCATGGTCGCGCAGCACGCAAAGTGGCTCAAAGTCTGCAACCAGCTGCCCTGGCGCAGAAGATCGCCTCGCTCAACTACGTGCTCGCATCTAACGTATGGCAGCAGGATCACAACGGCTTCACGCATCAGGACCCCGGCTTCCTTGACCATGTCGCGAACAAGAAGGCCGACGTCGTCCGCCTCTACCTGCCCCCGGATGCAAACTGCCTGCTCAGCTGCTTTGACCACTGCATCCGCTCCAGAAACTATGTCAACGTGATCGTCGCTTCCAAACACCCGCGGCCCCAGTGGCTGACCATGGAGCAGGCGGTGAAGCACTGCACTCAGGGCATCGGCATCTGGCAGTGGGCGTCCACCGACGAGGGCGAGGAGCCTGACATCGTCATGGCCTGCTGCGGCGATACCCCGACGCTTGAAACTCTCGCCGCCGTCACGATCCTGCGCGAGGCCTTCCCCGAGCTGCGCATCCGCGTCGTCAACGTTGTTGACCTCATGCGTCTGCAGAGCCGACCAGCAGCACCCCACGGCCTGTCTCAGGTCGAGTACGACTCGCTCTTCACCAAGGATAAGCCCATCATCTTCGCTTTCCACGGCTATCCCAGCCTGATCCACGAGATGACCTACAAGCGCCACAACAAGAACATCCATGTGCGCGGCTACATCGAGGAAGGCACGATCACCACGCCCTTTGACATGCGTGCTCAACCGCCTCGACCGCTTCGATCTGGTCATGTCCGCGGTCTATAACCTGCCGCAGCGCGGCAACCGCGGCGCGTACCTCATCCAGCAGATGAAGGATAAGCTCATTGAGCACAAGCAGTATATCGCGGAGCACGGCCTTGACCTGCCCGAAGTCGCCGAATGGAAATGGAGCGACTAAGCTAATAACCCGTTATAGATCCCGGACGGCTGAAGCCGTCCGGGGATCTATATATCCAAAAAAAACACTGTCTTTTTCACGGTGCATATGTTACAATTGAGACAATACACAAAAAACACCGGAGGCAGCCATGAACCAGAGCGACGAAAAAAAAAAGGACAACATTCAGCGCGTCATTGAGACCGCGCTTGATATGTTCATGGAAAACGGTGTTGCCGCGACCAGCATGAGTCAGGTCGCAAAGAAGAGCCAACCTTTCTCAGATGTCTCTGTACCGCTACTTTGGCAATAAGGAGGAGCTTATTCTCCGGATATGGAAATACGCGCTGACGGAGTTTTACAGATATTTTTATGAAAGGTACACCGGAGATGAGAATGCATCAACGGGCTATGAGCGCTTTGTGGCCTGCATGAGGGCTTACTATTCCCTGTATGAGGAGTTCCCGAACTGGTATAAATACACGCATGAGATGTTCACCTACCGCTTCAGCCATGACGAAGCCGCCGACCGCGGGATGAGCAGCGTCTTCTGGAGCCATTACGACAAGGAGATCCCGATCCCGGCGCTCAAGGCGCTCAAGGACGGCGTGGAGGACGGCTCTATAAGGAAAGATATCAATATCTATGCCATATATCAGATCCTTCTCAACGCTTTCACCGGCGTCACCCTGTACGAAAATATCTCATTCGGCGTCGCTCCGGAGGCCATCGTGCATATGACCGCTTCGCTCATATCAAAATATATAAAAAGCGAGCAGTAAGTTTGTTAAAAAATACGAAATCTTTTTAAGATCAGAAATATACAAGGTTTATGTAACTTTTGGTACAGAACTCAGCGGGATGTCTGATAAAATACAGACATCATGTCGCTGCTTGTCGCGTTCTGATATTTTTTTAACGTCAGATGTTAATATGATTAACATCTATTAGATGCCTTAACCATCGCAAAGAACGAGGTGTGACAACATATGCAGTGTACAAAAGAATTGATGTCCATCTTCCCGTTCCGGCCGTCCCTGTCGGAGCAGCAGAAGCAGCAGTTCGAGTCAGGTCTGCTGTACAAGCGCTGCCGCGCCAGGGAGTCCCTCACCTTTTTCCGGTGAGAAAAAGGACGGCATGCTGATAGTGCTGCGCGGAATAATCCGGGCCTACATGGTTTCCGGCACCGGCAGAGAAGTGACGATCCTCATCATGCGCCCCGGCGATGTGTTCAATATCCTCACGGCCGACTGCGCCCGTCCGGGGGATATAATGCCGCAGCTTCAGGCGATGAGCGACGCGGCTGTCGCATACATCCGCCGCGCGGAGCTTTCATGCCTGGCATACGGCTGCCCGGCGGCAGCGGAGTATATTATCGAGACGTCCTCCCGCAACGCCCAGGATATTCTGAATAACATAAACGAGTATTTCTTCTGTCCGCTGCGCGCGAAGATCGCTGGGTTCCTGCTGAAGATTTCCGTGCAGCAGACGGCGACTGCGCCCTTATCACCCATGAGGACATTGCAAACCATCTCGGCACGACCAGAGAGGTCGTCAGCCGCGAGATAAACTACCTGCGGCACACGGGGCTCATCAAGTCCGGCCGCGGCAGGATCACTCTGCTCGACCGGGCGGGGCTGAGAACTCTCGCAGGCCGCTCCGGAGAGGAGTAAATACCCGGCATCCCCCCGCATTTATTCTGTACATTTCATTGCACCGCAATGAAAACACATAAAATCAAATTTTGGGAGGAACAGTCATGTATTACAGCAACGGCAACTACGAAGCATTCGCGCGCCCCGAGAAACCCGAAGGAATTGAAAAGAAAAGCACGCCGTAGTTATCGGCGGCGGCCTTGCCGGTCTTTCGGCGGCCTGCTTCCTCGTGCGCGACGCACAGATGCCCGGCGATAACATCACCGTCATGGAGGACATGCCCGTGGCCGGAGGCGCCTGCGACGGTATTCTGAACATCGACAAGGGCTTCATTATCCGCGGCGGCCGCGAGATGGAGAAACCACTTTGAATGCCTCTGGGATTTGTTCAGAAGCATCCCCTCGATTGAGACGGAGGGTGTGTCTGTTCTGGATGAATACTATTGGCTCAATAAGCACGACCCCAACTATTCCCTCTGCCGTGTGACTGAGAAGCGCGGCAAGGACGCCCATACCGACGGCGAGTTCGGCCTGTCCGACGCTGCCTGCATGGAGATAATGAAGCTCTTCTTCATGAAGGACGAAGACCTTTACGGGAAAGCCATAAACGAGATATGGACCGACGAGGTGTTCAACTCCAACTTCTGGACCTACTGGCGCACGATGTTCGCTTTCAAGGATGAGCACAGCGCGCTCGAAGTCAAGAAGTACGTCCATCGCTTCATCCACCATATCGGCGGCCTGCCCACGCTCAAGGCGCTGAAGTTCACAAAGTACAACCAGTATGAGTCGATGATCCTCCCGATGATAAGTACCTGCGCGATCATGGCGTGAAGTTCATGTTCAGCACCACCGGCACCAATGTTATTTTCGACATCAACCATGCCCGCAAGGTCGCCACAAGATAGAGTATCTTGAAAAGGGCGAGCCTAGATCAATGGACATAGACGAGAACACGCTTGTTTTCTTCACCAACGGCTCCAACTGCTCCAACGCCACCATCGGCGATCATCACACCGCGCCCGGCTTTGATACCTCCGTCGGCGACAGCTGGAAGATGTGGCAGAACATCGCCCGTCAGGATCCCAGCTTCGGCCATCCCGACGAATTCCTCAAGGATCCCGAGCTTACCCAGTGGGAGTCAGCGACGCTCACCACGCTTGATGAGGAGATCATCCCCTACATGGAGGCCATCTGCAAGCGCGACGTCAGAAGCGGCAAGGTAGCGACTGGCGGCATCGTCACAGCGCGCGACTCCGGCTGGCTCATGAGCTGGACTGTCAACCGCCAGCCGCACTTCAAGGTGCAGCCCAAGGATCAGTGTGTCGTCTGGATATACGGCCTGTATACCAGCCGCATCGGCGACTATGTGAAAAAGCGCATGCGCGACTGCACCGGTGAAGAGATTGCCCGCGAGTGGCTGTATCATATCGGCGTGCCCGTGGAGCGCATTAATGAGCTGGCTGCGAAAAGCTGCAACTGCGTGCCCGTCATGATGCCCAGAGTCACCACCTATTTCATCTGCCGCAATAAGGGCGACCGTCCCGACGTTGTGCCCAACGGCGTTGTGAACTTCGCCTTCCTTGGCAACCATGCCGAGACCTTCCGCGACACTGTGTTCACCACAGAGTATTCCGTGCGCACCGCCATGGAGGCCGTCTACACGCTCTGCCATGTTGACCGCGGCGTGCCCGAGGTGTTCAATTCTGTCTACGACGTGCGCGTCCTGATGCAGAGCACGAAGAAGCTCATGGATGGCCGCCGCCTGACCGATATGAAGCTGCCCCTGCCCAAGTTCATCACCAAGCCCGTCATCCGCGCCATACTCAAGAAGGTGGATAAGACGGAGATAGGCACGCTCCTGCGCCGCTACGATATGGTCGACTTCGACCTCTAAAGTTCTCCCGCCGGTTTCCCCGGTTTAATTTCCATTACCCTCGCATAAGAAATGGGTGCAGCCCTCCGAGCCGGAGGTCTGCACCCATTTTTTAATTGTGAGCAGGACGCTTTAATCTTTACAGTCAGGAACATTATTCCTTTATCGTTCGTCTAAAGCATAAAAGCATTTATAGTAACGGATGCTGTCTGATATTAAAAAGGAGGTTCGATTCACATGAGCAAGAAGAAAACACTGACAGCCGTTTTTGTGATCCTGATCTGCATCCTTATCGGCGGCGTTTTGCTGCGGCAGTACAAGCGCGCCAACACCACGGAGTGCATCTTAAAGGGGACGATCACCAGCATTGAGGATAATGTTTTCACGGTCGTGCCCGACACTTCAAATCTGAACGCCATGGCCGACATACCTCACGCATGCGGATTCCCTATCGTTCCGCCCGAACGGCAAAACCAAGGTATACGGCAGGTATGGCATGACTGAGGTCGACATCAGCGAGCTGCACGTCGGCGATTATGTCCAGGTCCGGTTACGCCCCGATCCATGGTGAATATGACGGCCGTGTTTTTTTACGATGGACGAGATCAAGTACCAGATCAAAAAGTACAGATAAACAAACAACGGTCGTGCCGCGAAACGCAGCACGACCGTTGTTTTTATCCGCCCACAGGCTGGATTAATTATTCTGTTCTCTCGTCGCCCCAGAAGAACAGCGCGACCGTGCCGGGACCGGTGTGCGCGCCGATGGTGGTGCCGACGTGGTTTATCTCGACCTTGCCGTTGAGTTTCGGGAAGCGCGCCTCGACGAGGTCTGCAACCGCTCTCGCATCGTCATAGCAGGCGGAGTTCGAGATATAGCACTTTCCGCTGTAGTCAAGGCCGTCCTGCGCGTGCTCTTCCATGCGCGCGACGATCTCCTTGATGACCTTTTTCTTGCTGCGGATCTTGCTGCGCGGGATAAGGTGGCCGCCGTTATCCATGTTGAGCAGGGGGCAAATTTCAAGCAGGCCGCCGAATACTGCCGCCGCCTTGGAGATGCGCCCGCCGCGGACGTAGCTGGAAAGGTCGGTGGAGAAGAACCAGTGGTGCAGGTACAGTCTGTTCTCCTCTCTATCCATGCGGCGAGCTCCTCCGCGGTGAGACCCTCGTCGCGCTTGGTCGCGGCGGTGTCCATCAGCAGACCGTAACCGGAGGACGCGCCGAGAGAATCGACGATGTAGACCTTCCTGTCGGGGAAGCGCTCCTGCACGATGAGCGCGGCGTTGCGCGCGGAGTTGATGGTGCCGGATATACCGGAGGACAGGCAGACATGCACGATGTCCAGCCCTTTCTCAAGAAACTGCGTGAAGTAGGTCACGTACTCGGATATGTTGACCTGCGAGGTGCGCGTGTCCGCGCCCTTTGCCATTCTTGCGTAGAACTCCTCAAAGGACATGCTCACGCCGAGGTCGTCCATGTATTCCTGACCGTCTATCGCGTAATGAAAGCAGACGTAATGAATGTCGCGCTCCTCGAAATGCTCCTTCGTGAGGTCAGCCGTGGAGCAGCAGCTAAGAATATAATCAGCCATTGTTGTTCTCCTTCCTCTATACCGCCGCCGGGTGCAAGACGGTATATTACTTTATTACATCATACCGTCAAAGCTTCTTTGGCGCAAGCTACGCTTTCTCCGCCCGGCTCTACACCTGTGTGCCGTGCCTTTAAACGCAGGTAGAGCGCGGGACGCTCTACCGACAGTAGAATCATTCTTTTTTTCTGTGCAGTCTCGGCAGTGTGCCGGGTTTGATGCGGATATTGCAGCTCAAAAACACGATTATCAGCGCCGGGATCGCGATCAGGAACAGCTGCCACGGCTTCTGCGGCAGCAGCACATACAGCAGGAAGAAAATACTCAGCACGAATGCCGCTATCACAAATTGCAGATACTTCGTCCGCTTGAATACGCACAGCAGCACCATGTACGTCAGCAGCGACACTGTCAGCGCCACGGCGAACACCGGCCACCACAGCGTACCCAGCAGCCACAGCACCACAAACGCTGTCAGCGACATCGTCCATATCCCGAGGATCGCTATTGCGATGATTATATCCACGCTGTACTTCGGCGCTTCCTCCTCGGGCTTCTCCTCTTTCGGCGGCTTCCCAGCCGTCGTGCGAGGACAGAGATAATCCACCGTCACGCCGAACAGCTCCGCCATCTCACTGAGCACGTATGCGTCCGGTATCGCCTCGCCGCGCTCCCATTTCGATACGGATTTATCGGAATAGTTGAGCTTCGCGCCGAGCTCGGCCTGGGTCATCCCTGCCTTTGTCCGCTGGTTTATGATATTGCTTGCGGTGACAAGCTTAAGTTCTGTAAGCTCTATCATTGCTTCTCCCTGTTCCAAGCTCCGGCCTGCCGCTGCGGTCGCGCTCTGGCAGCAGGAGCTTTCTTATTTATAGCTGAGTTGGGGCTTATAAAACTCAAAGATAACGCCGTCGCGTCCCTTTTCGTTCTTCGGCTCGTGAGAGGTCCAGCCGATGTTCATCGCGCCGAGCGCCATGGACAGGCGCACCGGAACGGCCTGCGGCCTATGCGGTAGGCAATGAACTGCGGGCGGGAGATGAAGTTCATCAAGCAGTTGCCGAGGATGAATGCCGCGGGCTTGCTGACCTCGCCCTTAGTTCTTCGGCGGCTGCGCGAGCTGGCCGCGGACAAGGTCCTTCGCGTGGAAGGGAACCAACCCATTATCATGGGGTTGAAGCTCGACGCACACCTCGCCTCTGTAATCCGACAGGAGCGCGTAGGTCTTTCTGCACAGCTCAAGGTTGCGCCGTCCGTTCTTCAGCTCGACTATCAGCGGGCCGCGCCCTTTTATCACATCGAGCACCTCGGAGAACAGCGGGATGCGGTTGTTCGTGCCGCACAGCCCGAGCGCGCGCAGCTCGTCATAGCTCTTCTCGTCGACGCGGGCGTGTACCCCGCAGACGCGGTCGAGCGTATCGTCATGGAAGACAACGACCTGACCGTCGCGACTCAGCTGCACGTCAAGCTCAATGCCGTAGCCTGCTTTTGCGGCAAGCCTGAACGCTTCGAGCGAATTTTCCGGCACGCTCATGTCGCGGCTGTGCAGCCCGCGGTGCGCGAAGTTGCGTCCCATGAACGGAGCCTTCTGCCGCTTTGTCGCCCTGCCCGGTGCGAGCAGGAACAGCGGCACCGCCGCCGCGGCCGTAACGAGGCCGATCTTCCCAATGTTTTCGGATAAGCATTTCTTCATAGCAATAAACACCTCGCTTGAATTATTTCGGTACTCCCGACACGCCGGATCAGTCTCCGGAATCCAGCGCCTCGATACGGACAACGTTTGCGACTTTCTTTGCCTTGATGTTCTTGACAAGGCTGATGATCACGATCGCACTGAGCGTGGTCATAACGCAGGCGTATATGGGCAGCGCTCTCCATGCGCCGGTCATGTCGAACAGGAAGCCGAGCAGGATAGGCGTCACGGTCTGGGCGGACATGCTCGCAGTGTAGTAGTACCCGGTGAACTTGCCGATCTTCTTCGACGAGCACAGCTCGACGACCATCGGGAACGAGCAGTTATGCACCAGCGCCATGCCGAAGCCCTTGATCGCCCACACCGCGTAGAGCGCCACGGGGAACGCGTATTCGCCGTGCGCGCCGACGGTGACGCCGGTCGGCGTCACAAATGACATGAACACCAGCGCGACGAAGGTGATGAGCAGGCCGCAGGAGATAGTCCACTTGCGGCCGATCTTCTCGGCGATGCCGCCGGCGATCGCAAAGCCGATGACCGAAGCCAAGCCGCCGGCGATGGTAAGCACCATCGTGGCGCTCGATGCGGAGTTGAGGTAATAGATAACGTAGTTTCCGATATACGTGCCTATCGCGTTATCGGACATGAACCACAGGAATTCCGCGCCGAGTATCGCAAGCAGCATGCGCTTGTTGGCCTTGGACATGGGCTTGTCGTCGTCGATCGGGGTCTCGACCGCGGCGAGGCGCTCGCCCTCGGCCATCATCATCCTTCATTTCTTCGGCGATCTTGTTTTCCTTTATCGTGAAGAACAGCATTTCCAGCGCCGAAATGGCCATCAGCACCGACTTTCGCGATGATGAACGGCAGCTCGATTATCAGACCTTTCTTGCCTCGTCAGCGGCGTTGATATAGTCGCTGAGCTTAAGGAAGATGCCAAGCACCGTGGCGAACGCTCCGCCAAGGTAGCCCATGATGTTTATTATGCCGTTTGCCTTGGCGCGCAGGGGCTTGGGCGTGATATCCGGCATGAGCGCGACCGCGGGATTACGGTACATCATCATAAATATCAGCACTATCGCCATCATCGCGACCATACCGGCAATGTTGTTATAGTGGAAGAACAGCGGGATGAACGGGAACGCCAGCGCCGCAACAGCAGTGCCGGTGAGGATATAGGGCATGCGCTTGCCTATAGGCGTCTTTGTCTTATCGGAGAGGTTTCCGAATATCGGCAGCAGGATGAGTGCGGCAAGGTTATCGCAGGCCATGATTATGCCGACCAGCCACTGGACATTGAGGATCTTCGCGGGGTCGCCTGCCTTGAGCTCCGCCGAGGGATACCGTACATTCTTCTTGCTGAAGATGTCCGTCAAAAAAGGTCGGGACCAGGAGTCATACACCTGCCAGAGCAACAGGATGCCGAAAAAGGCGAAGCCTATCAGGAACGTTCTCCTGTAATTGAGCTTCAGCGGTGAATCGTTAGCGGTCTTGTTCATAACACACCTCAGGCAAATTTTTTATCGTGTGCCCGCCTGCTCATTCGCATTCGGGCATAAGCTCCTTGGATATTACGGAGAGCATATTGTCGAACTTCTCGACATCCTCCGCGCTGAAGCGCTCCTTTATGCGCTCCATGACGGTCATCTCATAGCTGCTGAGCAGCCCCGCATAGTTATAGAACTTCTCCGAGAGCACGAGGTGATACTCGCGCCTGTCGACCGCGGAGTTCTGGCGTTCAAGATAGCCCTTGCGTATAAGGCTGTTGACCTTATATGTCAGCGTTCGACTGCGAGATGTTCAGAAAGTCCGCGAACTGGCCGACCGTCGGCTCATCCAGCATCTTTATGACCTCCAGCGAAAACGCCTCCATTGCTGAAAGCGAGCCTTCTCTCTCTCGCACGAGCTCAAAAATCCTGCGGTAAAAATTGAGCTTGAACTTATCATATACTTCAACAAAATTCTTTTCCAGCATAGCAGCGCCCTCCGAAATCTTAAATGTATTCTATACCAAATTGCCGCGTTTGTAAATTGAGATAATTAAAATTTTAGAACAAAAACACCCCTGCCGCCGCGCGTAATGCACATCGGCAGGGTGTTTGTCTGGTTTTTATTCGGCGGCACTGTCCTCGCTCTCGGAGATGCATTTTTCCTCGCAGTCTCTCTGTGCCTGTATCAGGATGTTCATTGCTTTCTCCGCGGCACGCATCGAGGAGAAGCCTTTGAAAGCCTTGATTTACCGCTATTTCCTCCCGGCTAATTTTCCGGGGCTTGTGCCGAAGCTCTCTCGGAAGGCGCGGTGAAACGCGGAGTAATCCGCAAAGCCGCTCTCGGCGGCGGCCTTGCCCGCGCTCACGCCCTCGCGGATGAGCCGCGCGGCGTTCATGAGCCGTTTCTGCCGTATATACGCATGCACCGTGCTGCCGGTCTGCGCCTTGAAAAGGCGCATGAAATGATAGCGGCTGAGAAACACCCGCTCTGCAAGCGCATCCACGGTCAGCTCCTTGCGGAAGTTCTCGTTTATGTATGAGAGCGCCTGCTGTATCTTCGCATCGTACCCGGACTGACCGGCGCGCTCCTCGGCTTCGGCGAGCCGGTTTATCTGTATGAGCAGCTGGATGATGAGCGTCTCGCGCAGAGTCTGCGCGCCGAAAAGCTCATCCCCTGCGGCGCGCTCATAGGCCGCGATCGCCGCTTTGAGCGCATCTATCTGCTCCGCGTTCGGCGTGAGCAGATGGCGCGAACGCTTATCGGCAAGGTCGAAGCTGTCAAACAGCCCCGCGCCCGGCATGCTGCGCTCGAAGTGCCCGCGGTCAAGGTAGATTATTATCCTCTCATAGGGTACGCTCTTGTCGATCTCGGCCTTGTGTATAGTGTGGTGCCCGACGAGCAGCACATCCCACGGGCGCAGCTCATAGCTGCTGCTCTCGACACGGTAATCGACCTTGCCGGAGATAAGGATAATGAGCTTGTCGAACTCATGAAAATGAAAGTCCAGCTCCTGCCCGGCGGTGTCCTTGAGATGGAAATAATGATAGCTCTCGCGCAGATATCCAGCTCTATTTATAGCAGTTTCCACAGTACTCACCTCTGATAAATATTATACAGCACTTTTTGCAATGTTTCAAGCACACAGCACAATTTACTTTGCAAATCGAGCGAATATAATATAACACATAAATTTGTAAAGGGGTGTCAGCCATGAACAAATCAGAATCCTTCTTCAAACGCTATTGGTTCATAATCTCCATGCTCGTCGGCATCGTCGCCGGCTGCATCGTCGGCGCGGTATGGCCGGGAGCGACCGCTCTTGAGCCGCTGGGCACGGTGTTCATAAACATGATGTTCTGCGTCGTGAGTGCCGATGGAATTGTTCTCTCCATCTCCTCCGCCATTGCGAACATGGGCAGCGCGAAGCGCGCGGGCAAGGTGCTCGGCGTCACCGTCGCGGTGTTCGCCGTCACGGCTGCGATCGCGGCACTGCTGATGTACATAGTCGTGCGCATATTCCCGCTGGTTCAGGGCACATACGTTGTCACTGAGGGCGAGGTCGGCTCGACGCTCGGCGTGGCCGATATGATAATCAACTTCTTCACCAAGCCCGACTTTACGGAGCTTCTCAGCCGCAGGGCTATCCTGCCCCTGATTGTCGCGGCGATAATCTTCGGCTTCGGCATACAGATGGCCGGCGGCCCCGCGACCAAGACCGCGCAGCTGCTTGAGGACATCACCAACTGCATTATGAAGACCGTCAAGATCATCACCTACTATGCGCCCATCGGCTTCTTCGGCTTCTTCGCATACCTCGTTGCAAGCTACCCACCTCCCTCATCGGTGACTACAGCCGCACCCTTATCATCTACTATATCATGTGCTTTTATACCTTATGCTTGTCTCCTCCCCGATATACGCCCGCTTCGGCGGCGGCAAGGCGGCCAAGGTCATGTTCAAGCACCTGTTTGCCCCGGCCATGACGCTTCGGCACCTGCTCCTCCGTTGCGACTATCCCGACCAACTGGGCTGCCGACGACACCGGCATCTCCAGGCGACGTGCGCGACATCGTCCACTGCCCTATGGGTTGCGACGATGCACATGGACGGCTCCGCGATGAGCGCGATAGTCAAAGGTCGCGTTCCTGTTCGGCATCTTCGGTCAGGGACTTCGGCACATGGGAAGCAATCGCGATAATCGTTGCGGTGTTCTCCTCGGTCGCGATGTCCGGCATTCCCGGCGGCGGCGGTACTGGCGAGCTTGTTGTTGTCTGCTCCATCTTCTTCCCGGATCAGACTTGCCATCGCCTACCCCCAGCTAGCCATTTGCGCTCCGGCTCGTCGATCCTACCCGCCGATGGTGAACGCAGCAGGTGACTACGTCTCGTCTCCTTCATCGTCTCCCCGCTACGTCGACGGCAAGGATTGGCTCCAGAAGCAGCTGCACAGGATACCGTCTCCGCGGAATCAAACGTACAGCATATAAAATGACCGGACTCAGCTTTGCTGAGCCCGGTCGGCCCCGCGTCAATCGTCGCGGCCTATGCGTTCAAGCTCGGTGTCCTTTTTCCACAGGTAGCTCAGCCTCAGTTCCTCGCCGCGGCTGATGCGGCGGAAATTCTCCGTGTGCTTTATGAAGATCGGCACAAAGGGGATCGCAAGGATCGCGGCGCCCGCCCAATTGCCGGTCGTCGTGCCGTAGTACAGGCCAGATCACCGACATGGAGACGGTCGAGACGGCGATATAGTTCGACACAAAGCCTATCAGCACAGCGATCGCAAGCATCAGCAGAAAGACCTTGGCGCTGTGCGCAAGCACCACGCCGCCGAGGCAGGCAAAGCCCTTGCCGCCGCGAAAGCCCAGAAACACCGGGAACATGTGCCCGACGACACAGGACACGCCGGTTATCTGCCACGCGTATTCCAGCTCCGGCAGGAGCACCGCGCCGAGCTTGCATGCGGCCGTGGCCTTGAGTATATCAAACAGCGCGACGAATATGCCCGCGGCCTTGCCCGCCATGATGACGGTGTTCGACGCCCCGGCGTTGCAGGAACCGGAGGTGCGCACATCGTAGCCCTTCTTGCGTCCGATAAGGTAGGACGGGCTTATGCAGCCGATGAGATAGCCCATAAGCACACACAGCAGCAGACGCCATAGACTGAATGTCATTTCAATTCACTCTCCCAAAACAAAGCGTTCTATCCCGCGCGCGACTCCGGCTTCGGCATTCGAGACCGCCACCCAGTCGGCAGCGGCGCGCGCTCTCAATGGCGTTCTCCTCCATCGCAACGCCGATGCCCGCAAAAGCGGATCATGTCTGCATCGTTGCGGTCATCGCCGAAAAGGCAAGGACCTCCTCAGGTCTGATGTCCAGCCGCCTGCACAGCGCGGCGAGTCCCTGACCTTTGGTCGCGGCGGAGCTGTTGACTTCGATATTGAAGGGCACGGACGTCGTGAATGCCATGCTGGGGAACATGCCCGGCAGCTCCTCGAGACTGGCGCGCCCCTCCTGCATATCGGTGAAATAGAACTGAAGCTTCTGAACGCTCCCGCCCTTCTGGCGCAGAAACTCTTTCAGCTCCGGCACGCTCCTGCGCAGCGTGAGGACAAGCTCCAGGATGCCGGGGTCGGGTACGAAGTCCCGTGCGCGCGCCTGCATACCGGCGGACATATAGCCCCAGCCGTCCTGATAGCAGTCATAGGGAATGCCCAGCCCGTCCTCATAGCGCAGGAGACTGAGCGCCTCCTCAAGCGGTATCTCCGCGCGCGCGACGGCTTTATCCTCCAGCGCGTCATAGACGAACGCACCGTTTGCCGTGACATAGTAGCGGATAAACGGCAGTTCGCGTATCTGCTGCGGGACGCCGCCTACTATCCGCCCTGTCGCCGGGACTATGACGACGCCCTTTGCGGCGGCCTCTTCCAGCGCCCTTATATTGTCCGGGGGGATATTCTTCTTCGGGTCAAGGAAAGTCCCGTCAAGATCAAATGCGATAAGCTTTATGCCCATTATATACTCAGCCTCGTTTCTTTACCGATATTATCCACTATACCGAAGCTTTTGGCAAGTGCTTTTTTATAGATATAGCAAGTCCACCGCATCGTGTTCGACGCGGTGGGCTTGTTTCGTTATTCTTCGGTTTTCTCCGGTTCTTTTCCGCTGCGGTAATCATCAAAGAACCTGCGGAAGATGTCCAGCAGCTCCTTGTTCTTGCCGTGCAGCCCTGTCTCTTTATTATAGTAGGCGCAGACATCGTCGATATCCGGCAGATAGGGCAGCGGGAAAATGTCGATATTTTTAAGATAATCCGCCTGAAGCTCAGGGGCGAGCATGTCCCAGAAGATGCGCGCGTAGACAAGCACGCCAAGGCCGGAGTTTGCGAGCTGGAAAGCGTTCTCGACATTCGTCAGCTCGCACACAAAGCATGGGTTTATATCATAATACTTGAGGTAACTGTTGAGTGCCCTGCCGCCCGAGGACTGGCGCGGTATCTTTATAAACGGTGCCTTCTCAAACCACGTGAGGTCCGCGCACTCGGAAAAGCGCGCTTTTATCTCGTCGTACTGATCCCCGGCAAGCTCACGCATTATCTGCTTCGGCACGACCAGCACCTGCTCCTTCTTGCAGAGGGTCACCGTGTCATAGTTATCGGGCGCGCCGTTTATCGAGCCGATGACGAGGTCGACCCCGTCGTATATGATCGACTTGTGCAGCACCTCCGGCGACTCCTCGCTCAGCTTCACGTAGGTGTCGGGGTTCTGGCGCAGATAATCGGGCAGCACGTGCGGCAGTATCGCGCACGCGACGGTGTGCTCTATCCCCACCGCACGAAATGCGCGCGCGCCGCTTATGCTCTTCGACGAGCTTTCCTCGTACTGCTGCTTGAGCTGCAATATCTGCTTCGCCGTCTGCAAAAACTGCTTGCCGTCCTGCGTCAGCACCAGCGGACGGCTGCGCACGAAAAGCGGCGTGTCCAGCTCCTCCTCCAGCTTCGCTATCTGCTTGCTGAGAGACTGCTGAGATATGAAAAGATGCTTCGCCGCCGTGGAAAAGCTCTTCTCATCCGCCACCGCTATAAAGCTTTTCAATAGTGAGAAATCCATAATATACTCCAATTATAATGCACTGTCCGCGCCCTGTGCGGCGCGGCGAAAAAATGCGTACGCAGGGGTAAAATAGTCAAATTCTAAACAATTTGCCCCTAAATCATGCCGTTTTTCGGCCGTTAGTCAAACAATTAACTTTCTTTTTATTGCTTTTGCATAAAACACTGCGTTTTCCGGGCTTGTTTTATGTATTATCTGGTGAAAATGTGTGAATGACCTATTGCCAAAATCAAACTTTTGGTTTGTATTATAAATACCGAAATGAGCGTAATTCAAGTGTTACGTTCATAGCCGGAGAAAAATTTTTCAGTGCCGCGCAGTGCGGCTGCAATATCCGGCGGGATCATAAAGGAGGAAAAATCTCATGAAAAAACTGTTTGCACTTTTGCTTGCGCTGAGCATGGTATTTGCTCTGTGCGCCTGCGGCTCTTCCGATGCGAAGAAGGAGACCCTCACGTTCACCACCGGCGGCGAAGCGGGCACCTATTATGCCTTCGGCAGCGTGCTCGCCCAGTACGTCTCCAATTACAGCGACCTGAGCGTCGTCGCCGTCACCGGCAACGGCTCCAAGGCAAACGTTGAAGACCTGGATGCAGGCGATGTACAGCTCGGCTTCTGCCAGTCCGACGTTATGAGCTACGCCTACGCCGGTACCAACCTCTTCGACGGCAAGGCAGTTTCCAGCTTCTCCGTCGCGGCGGCGCTGTACATGGAGCAGGTACAGATAGTCACCATGAACCCCGACATAAAGTCCGTTTCCGACCTCAAGGGCAAGACCGTCTCCGTCGGCGCTCTCGGCTCCGGTGTTTACTTCAACGCGCTGGACGTTTTCGCCGCCTACGACATGACTCTTGACGACGTCAGCCCCGTTTACCAGAGCTTCGGCGACAGCGCCGAGAGCCTGAAGGATAAGAAGATCGACGCGGCCTTCATCGTCGCCGGCGCTCCCACCACCGCCATCACCGACCTCAGCACCTCCGGTCAGGTCTACCTCGTTGCGATAGATGACGAGCATGTCGATAAGCTCATCGCCGCTTCCCCGTACTACTCCGCATACACCGTCACGGCCGACACCTACGGCATGCCTGAGGACGTCCAGACCGTTGCTGTCGCCGCTGTCGTCCTCGTCCGTGACGATGTCTCCGACGACGATGTCTACACCTTCGTCTCCACCATCTTCGACAATATCGATGCTATCTCCGAGCAGCACGGCAAGGGCGCTGAGCTGAGCGTTGAATTTGCCGCCAACATGACCAGCGTTCCCTACCACCCCGGTGCCGCCAAGTACTTCGCCGAGAAGGGCTTTGAGGTCGCGACCAAGTAAGCTTTACCCTCAGCACTACATAGACAAATGCGCTGGACGCCTCCAGCAATGGGGCTCGGCGTTAACAGCATTTTTTCCTCTTGAGCCCATGAGCGTGCAAATTTGCGGTTTCTTTACGCCGGAGCGGCTTCCTTAACTTGCACTGACGCGCCGTCTTTCATGCATGATATATTGGGAAGTTATTAAATATTGAACGGAAAGGGGCATACATAATGCCAAGCAATCATTTTCACATCCGAACGGCAGACGAAGTCGTCGACACCAGCGTAGATATTGAGGTCGACGTAGGCACAGCTGCGGATGTTGAAGCTGTCATGCGTAAGTACGACCGCGAATCCAACACACGTACATGGGAAGGCACCCCGGGAATAATCGTCCGCGTCATCATGGTCATTTTCTCGCTGTACTGCATCTGGTCGACGCTCTTCAGCGTCGCGGCTATCGAGAAAGCGCCTCACCGCGTTCATCGCCTGCGTCATCATCATGGGCTATATGACCTACCCCGCCTCGGAAGCACCATGTCCGCCACAACTATATTCCGTGGTTTGACTATGTACTTATGATAGTCGGCGCGGCGAGCTTCTTCTACTACTGCTTTGTCTATGACTCTCTCGTCATGGTCCTGACCAGCGCATCGAAGATCACACCGTTCCAGATCGCCGTCGGCATCATCGGCATCCTCTGCCTGATGGAGCTGTGCCGCCGCTGCGTCGGTGTGCCGATCCTCTGCGTCGCCGCCGCGCTGATAATCTACACCTTTGCAATCGGCACCCCGCTCAAGCGCGTGCTCTATACCCTGTTCTATACCACCAGCGGCGTCATGGGTACGCCTATCCAGGTCTGCGCAAAGTACATCGTTGTGTTCATCATCTTCGGCGCGTTCCTTGAGCGCACCGGCATTGCGGCCTTCTTTATAGACCTTGCCAACTCCCTCGTCGGCCGCTTCGCCGGCGGCCCGGCCAAAGGTCGCGGTCATTTCCTCGGCGCTGTGCGGCATGGTCTCCGGCTCCTCTGTCGGCAATACCGTCACCACCGGCTCCGTCACGATCCCGATGATGAAGAAGGCCGGCTATAAGCCCGAGTTTGCAGGCGCTGTCGAGGCGTCCGCGGCCTCCACCGGCGGCCAGATAATGCCGCCTATCATGGGCGCTGCCGCGTTCCTTATGGCCGAGTATATGAACGTCACCTACGGCGAGGTCGCGCTGCGCGCCATCCTCCCGGCCGTGCTGTATTTCACCGGTATATTCATTTCTGTCCACCTCGAGGCGAAGAAGCTCCGCCTGAAGCGGCATCCCCAGAGCTGCCTGTTATGGCAAAAGCTCATCAGGAAGATATATCTGCTCCTCCCGCTGGTCGTGCTCGTATGGCTCGTCACCACCAACACCCGCACCATGCAGTTTTCCGCGACCGTCGCGATTCTCGTCGCCATCGTCGTGAGCCTTTTCGATAAGGATAACCGCATCACCCCCGCCAAGATATTCGAGGCTCTCGAAGCCGGCGGCAAGGGCACCATCACCGTCGCCGTCGCCTGCTGCATGGCGGGCATCATCGCCGGCTGCATCACCGCCACCGGCCTTGCCTCCAAGCTCATCAGCGCCGTCGTGTCCATCAGCAATCAGGTCTCCTTCGTGAACCCCCAGTTCATTGCGATGTTCCTCACGATGATATGCTGCATTATCCTCGGCATGGGCGTGCCCACGACCGCGAACTACTGCATCATGGCCTCCACCTGCGCGCCCATCCTCATCACCATGGGCGTACCCAAGATCTGCGCGCACTTCTTCGTGTTCTACTTCGGCATCGTCGCGGACATCACCCCGCCCGTTGCGCTGGCAGCTTACGCCGGCTCTGCGATAGCGAAGTCCAACCCGATGAGAACGGGCATCAACGCCACAAAGCTCGCCATCGCGGCGTTCATCGTGCCGTATATCTTCTGCATGAATCCCGCGATGCTGCTCATCGACGTTACGGCGTTCGGCATAATTCAGATCGTTATAACCTCTCTCGTCGGCATCTTCGGCGTCGCCGCAGCAATGAACGGCTTCCTGTTCAAGAAGCTCGAATGGCCGTTCAGAGTGCTTATCTGCATCGGCGGTCTGCTTATGATGGATCCGACCGCGATCACCGACGTTATCGGCATCGTGCTCTTCGCGGCAGTCTTTGCATGGCAGTACTTCGGCGCAAAGAAAGAGCGCGCCGCTGCCTGTAAATACTGAAAATATTGAAAGTGAAAATCGGAGTCCGGCAAATATGCCGAACTCCGGTTTTATTATCTTCCTGATTTTCTCACACAAGATACACCCTGTGGCAGCTGCCCGCGCCGAAGACGTTCTCCATCGCGGTCCTGTACTCTGCGAAGTATTCATCCGGCATGAGCGCCTGCACGCAGCCGGCAAAGCCGCCGCCGTGGACGCGCCATGCTCCCTTGCCGTCAAGCAGCTTCTTTGAAAGCTCAAGCCCCTGCGCAAGCTTGGTATCTCCGGTGGCGCTGGTAATAATATTATTGAGCAGCTCCTCCGAGCTGCGGCCCGATTCGTTCATCAGGCGCATGTATTCCGCTCCGTCCCCAGCGACGAGCGCGTCACGCATTCTCGGGACGCGGTCATTCTCATCGAAGAAGTGCATCGCGCGGCGCACCGGACGATCCGAGGGATCCCAGCCCTTGCTGCGAAACTCCGCCGGGTCGACATCCGCAAGCACGCCCTTGTCGAAAAGGTTCGCGATATAGACCATGTCACCCGGGATGCGGGCATATGAGGTGTCAAGCCCCGCATGGCTGCCGCCCGTATCGGTCAGGCACAGCGTCAGCCCCACGGAGCTGAAATCAGCCTTTATCGGCGTCATCTCGCCGGTCTTGAAATCCACATACAGCGTATGGCCGAGGGCGCACACGAGCTGGCTCATAAGGCCGCAGGGCTTGCCGAAATAGCGGTTCTCCGCCTCCTGCCCGGCGCGGGCGATAACGACGGGGTCGACCTTGCCGTCATTGAACAGGGCACTCAGGGCGCTGCCTATAAGCACCGAGAAGGCCGCCGAAGAGCTCAGCCCCGCGCCGACCGGCAGCGTGGATTTCACAACGGCGTTAAACCCGCCGACCTTCAGCCCCAGCTCGGAAAACGCGCTCACGACGCCGCGGACGAGAGCCTTGGGCGTACCGAACTCGGTCGTCCTGACAAGCAGGTGGTCACAGCGGACGTCAAAGCTATTGAAGCCCTCCGACTGCACATGGATCATTTTGCTGCCGTTTGTCTCACAGACGGCGTATAAACCAAAGGTCGATCGCCGAGGCGAGCACCCGCCCGTTCTGGTGATCGGTATGATTGCCGGCAAAGCTCGGTCTGCCGGGAACAAAAAACAGCCACGTAATACGTTGAACAGTGCCGGTTCGAAGGATACCTGGTCATGCC